>Ga0126373_10003106_pt1 | contig 12347 bp, 12 predicted proteins | sample PanSoiMetPlot_11_FD_92545 | JGI IMG/M metagenome (GOLD analysis project Ga0126373, IMG submission 92545) | Tropical forest soil microbial communities from Panama - MetaG Plot_11 | ecosystem: Environmental > Terrestrial > Soil > Tropical forest > Bulk soil | place: Panama | collected 2016-02-17
CGCCGCGTCAAACCGCACACGATAGGTAAATGCCGACGGACGGTCCGGCCGTACCTTCGGAAACCGCAAATCCAGGATCTCCACTACCGACTCCCCGCCCTCTCTATGGAACCGCGTCACCGGGAACCGGTCAAACCACAGCACCTTCTGCACTTCGGGCAGGGCGCGCGCCTGCTGAATCAGGCTGTTCGCCGGAGCATCCGGAAAATAGTTGTAAGTCAGCGGCACCTTGGCCGCCTCTGCCGCTTCCGCTTCGGTAGCCGGGATTCCCGAGGGCAGGCTCAGGTCCATCCGCATCTCGTATACGCCGCGCGGCCCGCGAATCAGGCCGTCCCAATTCCACAGCGAAGGAGGCAGCGGGAGCGCCCCGATGGCTTCCGGCTGCACGCCCTGAAACTCCGCAAACTTCTTTACCCGTTCCATCGCCAGGTGGTGCGCCACCACGGTCAGCGCCAGGTACAGGCATGCCCCAGCAAATCCCGCGCGGTTCCAGGTCGCGAGCCGCAAACGCGATCCCCAACCGAGAAACGCCGGCACCAGAAACACCAGCGAGAATATCAGGATGGCCGCGAAAATGGCGGCAGTCGAAATAGGGGCGCCGACAATTCTTCCGATCGCCGCAATGCCGAACGTCACCGGCACAAACAGCAGCCACATCATCACCGCGCGCCGCCTCGCGTGCTCCGGGTCGCGGTGCGCCCACGCCAGAAACTGCGGCACCAGAACTAACCCAGTGAACGTAAAGTCCACGATGAAAATCAAATCCCACGCCGGCCGTGACCACGCCAGCGGCGACCACACCATCGTTCCGAACGTGGTCACCAGGTCCAGCAGAATGTGACTCAAAATGCCGATCGCGTAAATTCCGGTCAGCGCTGCGTAGGACGGCGCGTCCCATGCGAATTTTTTCGCAACCCATCGCGTGAGCCCCGCCAGCGCCAGCGCCCACAGCGGCAACAGCAACAGTGAATGCGTGATGCTGCGGTGCCACGTAATCATCAGCAATTCGTTCCTGGACAGCATGTCGCGGATCGTGTCGCTGTCTGGAAAAATCGCTCCGAGCACCAGCGCCCACGTCACCATGCGCGCCTTGCTCACTGGCTTCACCGGAAACACGCTCTCGCCCGCGCAGAACGCCTTCCCGATCAGGGCTCCCGCAATTCCATGCGTGATCGTGTCCATCGTGGATGAAATTCTACGAAAATTTCCCGCTTTCTACTCGACCGTCGTTGTTCTTCGGCCTTTCTTCTCTGGTTTGCTCCGAATTGCGCCCCGTTCAGCAATTTCCTGATCGGACTCATTTCGGACTTATCTTTTATCTGAGTTTTGCTCGCGGCGCCATCCCGGAAACCGGAAACGTCCAGCCTGGTAACCGCCGGGAGGACCTGTCCGGAAACTGGTCTCGCACGACACTCCAAAAAGGGAAAGGCACGGTCCGTGGGGATCGGGACCGTGCCTTTTGCTGGAACTGAAGCCTGTGGTGGAGGACGATCGGACTTCAGTTCGCCAAGTTGGCGGCCAGGACGAACTCACCTTCCGCGTTGTTCTTCGCGAGGCGCCGTTCAAGCTTAGACATCGGCAGTTCCCGACCCTGCGAGTAACCCTGCGCCCAAACCTGGGAGAGGAAATATTGGCCGCCCACCGCACGGAAAACCATCTTCGTTTCACTGGATGGTCTGGACTGCTCGCAGGCAAATGAGTTCGAAGCTATTGCAGTCTTGTAGTCGCCCGAGCAGATCCAGATCGCCTGTTGCGTGTCACCCACCGGCTTCACGATGTACTCGCCAGCCGGAAGAACCCGGTTCCCCACGATAAAATCGAAGGGAATGTTGGCCTTCACGCCCGCTTCCTGTGCCTGCGTTACGGAAACCGCAAGCAGCAGTCCCAAACCTAACCAGGCAAATCGCATGTATTTCATAGAGCCTCCTCATAACGGCGAAGAGAAGCTCGTGTCAGACTGCGCCCCTGTGGCTGTGGGACCGTTGCTTTCGTCTCTCGTCGTTCTTTTTCTTTGCCGCTGGTTTTGATCTCCGCGGACGCACGGAGGATGTGCAGGTTGGGTGCCAGTTGAACTCTTCCCTAGTTCTACGCAAAAATCCAGGTTGTAATCGTGTGCAACTCCGGCTGGCATCAGGACGAAGGTCACACGGCAGAGTCTGCACTATCCGCTTGGTTAGACGTGGCTCGCCTTTTGGATAGACCGCTGCCTAGCGCGCCGCAATTTTCGCCGAAAAAAGGCTCTTTCCTGGTTTTATACTGGCGGCGTGCACTTGCTCGATCGCCTCGCGTATCGACTGGCAGCGGTATCGGTGTTCGCAGTTCTCTGCGTACTGGGCCCAGGCTGCTCTCAGCCGCCGTCATCCGGGTCCTCGAGCGAACGCCCGCGCGAATCCGCCCGTTCCGAACAGCCCCCCGCATCGAGGGACGAACGCTACGATCTTTCGCGCGACGAGGACCGCGGCGGCCACACGCTCTCTAAACACGTCGGCCGGACCGACGACGAACTTCGCGGGCGGCTCTATCGCGAGCGCGACATTTCCGCTGCTTCCACCTGGGCAGATCGCGCCGCGGCCGAAGAAACGGTGGCGGCAGCTCTGCGCGCCAACCGCGACAAAATCGAAAACTGGGAACGCCGCGGCAACCGCCGCCCGAATCTCGCTCTGCACTTTGCCGCCGGCCGGGTCATCGGCCGCAGTCTTATGCGCGGTGACGAAAAAGTCGTGCCTTGCACTCAGGCCATTGTCGTCCTGCGCGCCGACGGAGACGGCTTCTTCGTCCTGACAAGTTATCCAGAGGCCCGCGAATGAATCGTCATAAGCCACAAGACCAACCGCACAATTCGGCGCCGGACTTTCCCGCTCTCCGTGATTTTTTCTCCGCCTACCTGCACCAGGATTTTCGCGACGAATACGGTTCCGCACCGGGGGCCGCTCGAGCATTCTGCGGAGATGCACAACCCGAAGAATTCGCCGCAGTCTGCTCCGAATGGGTTGCTTGGAGAAAAGGTCTAGGCAACTCTTCGCCAGAGGACATCGCGGCCGCCGTCCGCAGACTCGGCGGCACTTGGCAACCGCAATCCAGCTCTGATCTGGACGCCCTCGAGCGCGCCCTCAGCCGAACCAATCAGGAGCTCTAAGACTTAAATCGCGCGCCACGCGTATGGCAAAGAATGCGGCGCAATTGGTCCGGCCAGTGTTTTCTGCAAGAGTTTGAGGGCCGCTGCATCCATGGAAAGTGGCTATCAACACACGTCTTTTGCGGCTGCCAGAACTTCTGGCACAACGCGGTCGATATCTGCGTCCGTAGTGCGATGATTTACGATGCAGGCTCGCAGGCAGAACTGAGACCGAAGCGTAGCGTTTGAAAGATAGACATTCCCGCGCTCAACGATTCGCCGCAAAATGGCGGCATTTAGCTCGTTCAGTTCGGGATGCGCAGGTCTCTGTGCGTCGACATAGCGAAAGCAAACGGCACTCAACTCGACAGGTGCTTGCAGTTCGAGCGCCGGGTGCGCTTGAATCTGCGAAGCAAGCCTTTGCGAATGCCGCAAGTCCTTCTGAATGAACTGTCGCAACCTGGCAAACCCGTGATAGCGGATGGAAAACCAGAGCTTAAGCGCCCGAAACCGGCGGGACAATTCCATCGATTCCTCAAAAATGGCGTAACCTTCGGCCGGGTCCTCGGATAGAGGGCGAACATATTCGCCGCTGTTTGAAAACGCTCGCCGGGCGGCTCCCGGATCGCGGTATAGCAGACAGCCGCAGTCTATGGGTTGATACAACCACTTGTGCGGGTCGAGAGAAATCGAATCGGCCAATTCGAGACCGGAAAATTTGTCCGGTGCAGCGATTGCTGCAAGTGCACCATATGCTCCATCGATGTGAAGCCAAGCACTATGTTTGGAGGCGATGGCAGCAATTTCCCGCAGCGGATCGATGGCGCCGGTGTTAACGGTTCCTGCGGTCGCTACGACCACTCCCGGAATGCCTCGCGCAGTATCGAATTCCATCGCACCCGCCAAATCCTCTGGAATCATGTGAAAGAAGTTGTCTACTTGAATGGTTCGGATGTTTTCGTGCCCGATGCCCAGCAGCGCGACGGCTTTGCGAATCGACATATGTACTTCCGAGGAAGCGTACACGGCGATGCGCCTGCTATCAGACAAACCCCGCGCGTTCGCCGCAGTCTTGGACTCGCGTGCCATAGCCAAGGCCATGAGGTTGGCACTTGATCCGCCTGCGGTCAGAGTGCCGCTAAAACCAGAGCACCCCAGAGCCTGCGCCAACCATGAGACAACCGTGCGTTCGATGGTCACTGCTGCAGGCGCGGAGCGCCAGGCGGTGACATTCTGGTTCAAAACGCTACAGAGCACCTCCGTCGTCGCCGAGACCACGTCTCCGGAGCCGAGAACGTAGCCGAAGAAACGGCCATTTTGCGCGCGCGAATGACGCGCGATGGCTTCTAGTTGCTCGAGGGCTTCTTCACCCACGCCGGACTCGGGCAGTGGAGTGTGAAAAAGTTCTTCGAGAGTGCTGGCCTTAACTGGCGGCGCTATGGGTCTGAGATCTAGCTCCTCGAGATGCCTCGCGGCAACCTCGAGAACCCGTTCTGCGAGCTTTTTGAACTGCTTGGGAGAAAGGTCAATCGAATCCACATTTGCGATTTTACATCTCGTATAGGGTTACCGGATAAGCGAAGCAGCCAAGGGTTTTCGACAAGCCGCTTGCGCAGAACCTGTCGCAGCAGGGAGGCGCACCAAAAAACGACTCTTGGCGATCGCTTAAGCACACCTCAACGTTTTTTCGGACGCTTGAGTTGAGCAATATCAGACCCTCTGGTTTGTCTGCTCTCTGGCAATTTTTCACCGGGCTGTACTTGTTCGCGCTGCCGTATGCCGGGAAGTGGCGCAGCGGGCCACGCCCCGGCTGAACGGGTGCTGGCCTCACCTACATTTGGCGACTATCAAGGTGATGTCGTCAGTTTGGTCATGCGGGCTGAATCTTCGAGCCCGATCCGCAAGTGCTGCCAGTAACTCCGGCAGGGATAGCTGACCATGTTGCCGCGCGGCTTCGAGCAGACGCTCTTCGCCAAATTCCTCCCCCTCACCATTCAAAGCTTCCGTGACACCATCGGTGTAAAGCAGGACGGTATCGCCTGGAGCCAGTTCGCACTCTTCCATCCTGGACTCCCATTTCTCAAACAAGCCCACTACCGTACAGGTTGCTCCGAGGCGGTTCAAACCGCCCTCGCCGCGTAACAGCAGGGCAGGAGGATGGCCGCAGTTCGAGTAGCGCAGCTTGCGCGTGACATCATCGTATTCCGCGTAGAAGAGGGTGGCGTAATCGCCCTCGGCCGTGTTTTCGTAAAGCAACTGATTGACCGACCGCAGAAATCGTTCGGGGTGTTCCCACGCCGTCGCGCACTGGCTGCGCAGAGCCGCTTGGAGATTCGCCATGAGCAGAGCGGCTCCGATGCCTTTGCCCGCTATATCGGCTATTACGAGCCCGAGCCTTCGGCTGCCAAGATCAAGGAAATCATAATAGTCGCCACCGACGGTCCGAGCTGGGTGACAAATCCCCGCGTAGGCAAGCGTCTGAATCAGCGGCTGGCGTTGCGGAAACAAGCGTGTCTGCACTTGTTTGGCGATGGCCAATTCGTGAGCGGCCTGGCGCTCCGCTTCTAATCTGGCAGCCTGGGCGCGGCGCTCTGCTTCGAGCGTGCGGGTCGCCTCATCGAACTCGATAAGGGAAAAACTGTTTCCGTCCAGGTCTTCAAAAACCGCGTACCTCGCTTGCCCGCTTCCCCAGGAAGGTTCCATCGGCGGAGTCGGGAAACGGACTCCACGTCTCGACCATTCTTCGAAGACGCCACGCACGTCCTCGGTCAGAAAGCTGAATCCGGTGTTTTGCCCGATGCGTTGGTGCTCCGCGGATCCTTCGGGTGGAACCCAAAGGGCCATCCCGGACAGGCCGGCGCCCGCCGTTCCAGGGAGCCAACCAGCGGCCGGGGGAGCGACGATGATCCACCGGGCCCCCTCGGGAGTTTGCATGTCTACAATCTTCTCGAACGCCAGCTTTTCCACGAAGAACCGCCAGCTTCGCTCCTGATCCCGGACCCAGAGCGTCACAAAGTTTAAGCGGAGAAAAGGCTGCAACAGTGCGGCTCTGAGTGCCGCCGCGTGGGGACCAAGTATGCCTTCGAGATGCGCGGAGTCTTCCATCGCGACTGATTATTCCACAGAGCCCGAAGAGAAGTCGTGACCGCGCATGCGCTTGTGAGGGCGAGTACGCCAAGTCTCCATGCCTCGCACACGTCTCATTTTCTTGCCGGGCTGAGATTTGGGAGGAAGGCGGTAAGGATACCAACCGCGGGGAGGAACGAGCAGAGGTGGTAGACGAAGTTGATGCTGGTGTGGTCGGCGAGCTTGCCGAGCAGCGCGGCGCCGATCCCACCTAATCCGAAGGCGAGACCAAAGAAGAGCCCGGAGACGGTGCCGATCTTGGTGGGGATGAGATCCTGTGCGTAAACGAGGATTGCGGAAAACGCGGAGGCCAGGATTAGGCCAATGATGACGCTGAGGATGCTGGTCCATAACAGACTCGCATAGGGCAGCATCAGTGCGAAGGGCAGCACGCCAAGAATCGACCACCAGATGACAAATTTGCGCCCGAAGCGATCGCCAACCGGGCCGCCGATGATGGTGCCTGCTGCCACGGCTCCGAGAAAAATGAACAGATGAAGCTGGGCGTTTTGGAGGGAGATGTGAAAGCGGCCCATAAGAAAGAAGGTGTAGTAGGCGGTCAGGCTCGCAAGATAAAAGAACTTCGAGAACATCAGGATGACGAGCACGCTCAGTGCGAGCGCGATCTTTCGTCGAGCAAAGGTCAGGTGATGGGAATGCTCGAGGGGTGTCACGTGCGGACTGAGAGGAACCTGCACGCTGCTGTCCTGTTTGAGCCGCTGGTGCCGGGCCCACGCACCGATGTCCAGGAGTATGACCATGGCGATCAGCGCGAGAAACGAGAACCACGCGATGCTCGATTGGCCCTTGGGAAGAACAAAGGCGGCCATTAACGGGCCAAGCGCAGAGCCAGCGTTGCCACCGACCTGGAAGATCGATTGCGCGAAGCCGTGTTGTCCGCCAGAGGCCATGCGGGCCACTCGAGATGATTCGGGATGAAAAACTGCCGAGCCACTGCCAACGAGCGCCGCCGCGATAAGAACCACGCCGTACGTGGGCGCGAAAGCGAGTGTGAGCAGCCCTAATAGGGTGATGCTCATGCCCACAGCCAGGAGGTATGGTTTGGGGTGGCGGTCGCTGTAGAGGCCGACCAGGGGTTGCAGCAAGGAAGCAGTGAAGGTGCCAGTGAACGCGATTAAGCCGACTTGGCCGAAGTCGAGGTGGAAGGCGTTGCGTAGCATCGGATAAATGGCGGGGAGAAGCGACTGAACTGTGTCGTTGAGAAGATGACAGATACTGACCGCGAGCAGGATCTTGAAGGCCGAGCGTTCCGCTGCGCCGATGCGGGATTCAGCTTGCAGAGTAACCAGATTCCTTTCGGTGGACATGAGAGGATTGGCAAGAAGACCGAGGCTCTAGAATAGACGCGAATCACGAATTAGCGAAAGTAAGATTCCAACAGCGCAAAGTCGATCGGTGAGCGGTCGGGAGCGTAGGTAACACATTGTACCGGACATGGGTAACACTTTGCTCCCCTTAGGGGAGGGAGTGACGCCTGGGAAGGAGGGTTCGGTCATGGAAAGAATGCAGTTGCGGCTAGCCGGCGAGGCGATGGCGGAACCCTGCAGGGGGTCGGCATTTTCCGATGACCTTAACTTGTGCGGGCAGATGCGCGAAGTTGTTCCCGGAACCATGCGTGTGCTTGCTCAGTTGTGAGCCGAGGGTGCCAGACCATGAAATACGGAAACGACTTGAGCTCACGAGGCGGTTCTACGACGCGCACGTCAGCGATCGTGCCGGTGACCTTTGCCAGTCTGCGCGGCGCCGTGAGGACCAGATCGGTTTGCGCGATGGCGAACATCGCCGGTACAAAGAACGGAAGACTGAGCGCGACGGTCCGCTTCACGCCAAGCTGCGCCAGTGGGCGGTCCACCAAGGTTTGTTGATTATCCAATGTTTCAACTAGCGCGTGCGGAAGTTTTAGATATTGTTTCAGCGTAAGACGGCGGTTCCGAATCCGCTGCGCCGAGCCCAAGAGACAAACAAAGTCCAAATTGAAGAGCACTTCACTTTCCAAGGTCGGAGGCGCTTCCTCGGCACTGAGGGCCATATCGATCCTCCCGGCCGTCACTTCCTCATAGGCTTGCGTTCGCCAGGGAGATACTTCCAGCTTTACGTGAGGGGCCGCCCTCCTTAAACGCGACACGAGCGACGGCAGCAGAATCGTGGACGCGTTGTCGGTTAGCGCCACGCGAAATCGTTCCCGGCTGTGGGCGGGATCGAAGTCCGTTCCTCCTACCATAGCCTCAAGCCGAGGCATGAGCGCTTCTAATTCCTGCAGAATGCGTTCTCCGCGAACCGTGAGCTCGTATGCGCGGCCGCTGCGAACCAGCAGGGGATCTCCGAACATCTCGCGCAAGCGCTCTAGAGCCCGGCTCATTGCCGGCTGACTCAAGAAACTTCGTTTCGCAGCCCGCGTTATATGGCGTTCCTCCAACAAGGCGTGGAGCAGGACTATTAAATTGAGGTCGAGGCTGCGCAGATCCACCTGACGCATGGTAGGCATTCTAACAATGCATGCCACAAATGACATGTCTTGTTATCCAATGAAGTGTCAACGAACCCGAGCAATGTGGGAAACCAAGAAGGAGAACACATCATGCAAAGAACGGCGATCGTGACAGGCGCGTCCCGTGGTATCGGAGCCGCGGTAGCAGAGCGGCTCGCGCAAGACGGTTTTTCGGTAGTTGTGAACTATGCAGGCAACGAAGCGGAAGCCTCGGCGCTCGCCGAGAAGATCCACGTTGCCGCGGGGCGCGCGATAACGGCGCAAGCCGATGTCAGCAAACCGGCCGAGGTGGCACGCATGTTCGACGTGGCGGAAAAGGAGTTCGGCGGGATCGACGTGCTGGTCAACAACGCAGGGATCATGCCGTTGTCGACCATCGCCGCAGCGGATGATGCGATGTTTGACCGTATTCTAGCCGTCAATCTGAAAGGTACGTTTAATGGCATGCGTGAAGCCGCCAAGCGCCTTCGCAGCGGCGGACGCATCATTAATTTCTCCACCAGCGTCATTGGCGTCAGGCTGCCGACCTATGGAATTTACGCAGCGACGAAGTCCGCTGTGGAGACTCTGACCGCAATTCTCTCGAACGAACTCCGTGGGCGGTCGATCACAGTCAACGCAATCGCGCCAGGTCCGACTGCAACGGATCTGTTCCTGCATGGAAAATCGCAGGAACTCGTCGACCGGATGGCAAAAATGAATCCGCTTGAGCGATTGGGCAAGCCGCAAGACATAGCCGCTGCTGTTTCTTTTCTCGCCGGCTCCGACGGCTCCTGGATCAACGGACAGGTGCTTCGCGCCAATGGCGGCATGGTCTGAGTCGGTTGCTAATCAGGCCGTGCGCTCTTCTTACAGAATCGTTGCCAATCACATTCAGCAAAGGAGATAGAATCGTCCTCGAAATGGATGAATTCGCTGCTGTCGCTAATCATTTTGTGAAAACTTTGTTGCTTGCTCATATCTGCCGTTGCCCCGTCGTCACAACCCGTACAGTGTAGCAACCGAGATTCTGGTTTCCCGCGAAAAATGGATTATGTAGAGAACGCGAGTTGCGGCAGGCGTAATGAGGCGAAACGGAGTTCCATGCGAGCGCAGCCAGCTAACCCGAAGTTGGTCGGCAACCCGGAACTCGGGGATTTGCTCGCTTGGGAAGCATTCCGCGCCGGCAATTTATGCCTCATGCGTCGCGAGAAATGGCTGCGAGCAGGATGAGAAAGCCGTTTCCGGGAACGATCGCGCAGCTCCGGCGGTTACCACCCGGAAAAAGGGCAGCGCCCGTCTTCGGGAGTGCGGTAGCGCTCTGAAGGAACGTAGGTCCGCAGAGCGCATCTCCTCAGCATCAACCCCACACCGTTCCGAAAGAGTACGCTGCCTGTAGTCCGTTGTGATGCCTGATTACCTGAATTCTGTCCCATATTTGCGAGCAATCGCATTGACCTGCTCATGAGTGAGCTGCTTTGGCGCCACACCGGGCGGATTCGAGGTGTCACGGAAAAAGCCGTCCAGCCCAGCAGGAGTCACCGTCCAGAGTAGAAGTAGTTCGCGATCGGGATTCGCAAACCCATGCCAAGAGTTTTTGGGAATGAAAATCGTTGCGTCCTTCTCAAAAGAGTGACGCACATCGTTCAGTATGAAAATTCCGCTGCCCTCCAGAACCCAGAAGGCTTCGTCCATGTGGAAGTGCCGATGAATAGGGATGCCCGCACCGACTGTTACTTGCTGGGTCCCCAAGGCGAGATTGTCCGAGCCTGTTGCGGAGCCAACCTTGATGAAGATGTTTCCGTGGTCGCGAAAATGAATGAGATGTTCACCCTCGTCGGTACCGAGCACAAATCCCTGCGGGCCCGTACCGACCGTTCCAAGGGCAGCAGCTGCGCCCGCAGTTTGCAAAAAGCGGCGCCGGCTATGCTTCATGTCCATAGGAGCCTCCCTAGGCCGGGCATTCTACTTACAAACTCTCTTCGATCGCCGCGAGAATGGCAGCCAGCGGGACGAGAGCGCCGCCTGCGGGACGAGTCACGGCATTAGCTCGGAGGCCGGGGGCTTGTGATTGCTCATGGCTGGTCCTTGCTTGTGAAACCGACGTTGTTTCCTATAAAGACGTGTCGAGCGCCCCTGTCCAACTCTCGAACGCCCTTCCTTTTCGTTCGTCGCCCTTGAAAAAAGCCAAATATGACATCACATGGTATCCAACAAAATGCTTTTGGCCCGGATGGAACCGCGCCAGTTCATGCACGGGCCGCCAGGTGCCGGAGTTGATGTAAATTTGGTTCGTTTGAGTGTTGCCTTGCAGAAGCGATTGTAAGGGCACGATTTCGTAGTGATGCGTGTGGCCGTAGACGACGAATTTCGCCCAACCGTCAACAAAACTCTTTTCGTGCATAGCATACGGATAAAAGCTCCCAGCCCGTACTCCTGCAAACTTCGAGCTGAACCAAGCAGCTAGGTCGCTCAAGCCCGACATCGGCAGCTCGCTCGAGATTTTGAAACCAAGTTTGATTAGCAATGAGCTGCCAAATGGTCGCGCGATTACAAAATCCAATGATGAGAACTCGCGGACCAATTCGTTCCATATCTCTTTGATTTCTTTGGCCAGAGCGGGAGTACACGTGGTATCGAGAAGTCCATCTACCCAGATCGGAATGATCGATAGCGGGCGAACATTATCAATTTCCTTGAGCCCTGCATCGCACGCATCCGGGAGTCTGGATCCTAGACGCTGTCTCACGACGACCCCAAACTTGTCGAGCAATTCAATTACGATCGCATCGCCTAACGATGAGGCATCGCGGCTGTGCTCATAGTTGGTGGGGTCGAAAATATCTCCGTGCCGGGCAAATACTCGGTGATCCCGGTAGATTTTCTCTATCGTTTGCGATTCAAACGGTTCGTGAGGAAAAGGAAGGTTAGGAGAGTTTTCCAGGCCGATAGCGTCAACAATCATTTTTCTTATGGCGTCGTGAGCTGGCCCTTTGAGGTGAAAAAACCAGTCATGATTGCCGACGAGGTAGTGTATGCGGACGGGCACGGGCATTCGGTGAGTTGGTTTCACCATCACTCCACCGTCTTCGGCGGCGGGTGGAAGACTCAGTATTTCGGGATTATGCAGGCTCCTAAGAACGCTCAGAGATTGCTCGTTGTTTCGAATCACATCTTCGGTAATGCGGGCGACCATGTCGGAAAATCGAGCGTCATTCTGGTCTCCCCAGGGACGGACTTCCGCCGGAGCGGCACACCAACGGGTAGAACGTACGACATCCAAGATGTCCCCCAGCAAGACCAGGTCGATGCCGTCAACCGGGGAATACTTCTTTTCATTGCGCCAGGACGCATCATAGGCCAACTCGCGAAGGGTTTCTCGAAACGCTCTGAACGCTCCCGGCCTTATAGTTTCGCCTGAGGTGCCGTCGGTCAGATGTAAGTCGCTGATGATGACTAACATTGGCTCTAGGAATCACAGGTTCGCAGGAACCGGGGACAGACGGAAAGTTCACTTCGAATGGGAAAGGAGCATCTGGCGGAGAGGGGGGGATTCGAACCCCCGATAGAAGTGTTAGCCCCTATAACGGTTTAGCAAACCGCCGCCTTCAGCCACTC
>Ga0126373_10003107_pt1 | contig 12345 bp, 6 predicted proteins | sample PanSoiMetPlot_11_FD_92545 | JGI IMG/M metagenome (GOLD analysis project Ga0126373, IMG submission 92545) | Tropical forest soil microbial communities from Panama - MetaG Plot_11 | ecosystem: Environmental > Terrestrial > Soil > Tropical forest > Bulk soil | place: Panama | collected 2016-02-17
ATGAAGTCGTAGAAGTCCCCGCACATGGTGGTGGCGGCAAGCATGCGCGCCGCGCCGACATAGCCTGAGCGTGCCGGGAAGTTCGCCGGCAGGATGGCTAGCTGCAGCGCCCGGGCCGCGTCCAGCTCGGCTTTGATCTGCGCCTGCGATTCCTCGAGCGCCGCGTTCTTGACGGCAAGCTCGCGGGTGCGCTCGGCGACCGTCATCTCGAGAAAGTGCGTCTGCAGCTTCAGCAGCCGCAGCAGCCGCAGCAGCCGCAGCGCGCGCACCCAGCGCGCGTCGAGGCCCATCACAAAGAAGGGCGCGATCGCCAGCAGGTCGACCAGTCCCTGGAAGCTGAAGATGAAGCCAAGCTTGTCGGGGGCGGCCACGATGCGCAGCAGGTACTCGAACGAGAACACCACGACGACCACGATCTCGGCGACATGCAGGACCGCGACGGCCCACGGGGGCAGGTTCGGGATCGCCTCGATACCTATCGAGGCGATGCTGAATATGATCAGACCGAGAATCAGGTTCTCGAAGGGGCGCGCGAAGCGCCCGCCGCGACCGATGAATGCATCAGCCAGAGCGTGCAGCCCGCGCGTCAGCGGTACGCCGGACTCGGGTTGCGGCGGGGCCGGGGCCACTGCCAGAGATGCGTTGCCGTCGTCAGTCAAGTGCGAGGCCTTCGATGGGATTGTCCAACCATAATGCGCCTGTGCGCGGTGGCGGCCAATGCAGCCGCTGAACGGCGGCGTGGTGCATCGCACGCGCATGTAAATTGTATTACACTGAACAATTCCGCCAGGGAATGAAGCGCCTCAAGGAGGATGGCGACGGGACCCGCTTGGACTCCTATAAGTATCGCGCCTTCATCAGCTACAGCCACCGCGACTCGAAGTGGGCGGCATGGCTGCACAAAGCTCTCGAGTCGTACCATCCCCCGAAGTCCCTGATCGGTACCAGCACCCCCTTTGGGCCAGTCCCGAAGAAGCTGGCGCCGATTTTCCGCGACCGCGATGAGCTCGCGAGCTCCACCGCGCTCGGGGACGCCCTCACCGCGGCGCTGCGCGCCTCGGCCTGTCAGATCGTAATCTGCTCGCCGAGCGCCGCGCGCTCGAAGTGGGTCAACGAAGAGATCCTCACCTTCAAGCGCCTGCACGGCGAGGATCGCATCTTCAGCTTCATCGTCGACGGCGAGCCTAACGTCGCCGACGACCCGGCGCGGGCGGCGGAGGAGTGCTTTCCCCCGGCATTGCGCTTTCATCTCGGCGCCGACGGCAATCTCGGCACCGTGCCCGGCGAGCCGATCGCGGCCGATGCGCGCGCCGGCAAGGACGGCCGCAGCGGCGCGAAACTGAAGCTCATCGCCGGCATCCTCGGTGTCGGCCTCGATTCTCTGCGGCGCCGCGAGCAGCAGCGCCGGCAGCGACGGCTCTTCGCGATTGCCTCGGGTGCGGTCGCGGGCATGGTGATTACCAGCGGTCTTGCCACCGCAGCGCTCATCGCGCGCGCGCAGGCGCAGCGGCAGACCGTAATCGCCAAACGCGAAGCTGAGACCGCGCGGCAGACCACGGCATTCCTGGTCGACCTTTTCCGCATCTCCGATCCGAGCGAGGCGCGCGGTAACAGCCTCACGGCCCGCCAGGTGCTCGATACCGGCGCGGGGCGCATCGGGACGCAGCTCACCGCGCAGCCCGAGATTCAGGCGACGCTCATGGATACCCTGGGCACCGTGTACATGGGCCTCGGCCTGTACCAGCAGGCGGCGCCTCTGCTGGAAGCCGCCACGCAGAAGCGCGGCGCGCTTTCGCCGGCGGAACCTGCAGCGCTGGCGCTGTCCCTGAGTCATGTCGGCGACCTGCGGACAGCGCGCGGCGAATTCCCGGCTGCCGAGGACGCCTATCGCCGCGCCGTCGCGATGCAGCGCGCACTGCCGCCCGGACAGCGTGACGACGCGGCGCTCGCCCAGAGCCTCTTCGGTCTGGGGAACGAGCTCCAGAACCGCGGACGCTCGGCGGAGGCCGAGAAAACGCTGCGCGAGTCGCTCGCGTTGCAGGAAGCGCGGTTCAAGGGACCGAACGAGGACACGGCGCGCACTCTCGACGTGCTGGCCTGGACCGTGCGGGATCGCAATCCCAACGAGGCGATCCCGATCATGCAGCGCGCGGTGAACATGCAGCGCGCGGTGTGGGGCGAGATTCCGTACCCGGATTACGCCGGAGCGCTCAACGATCTCGGCGTGATGTACCGGGACCACGGGGATTACGCGAAGTCGGAGCCACTGCTGCGCGAAGCATTGGCGATGGATCGGCGGTTACTGGGGGACAAGCATCCCGAGCTCGCCCTCGACCTGAACGCGCTCGCCGCGGTGCTGCAGGACAAGGGTGACCTCGCCGGCGCCGAGTCGACCTTCCGCCAGGCGCTGGCCATGCAACGCGAGCTACTCGGTGACGTACACCCGGACGTCGCCAATACCCTGAATAATCTCGCCTACGTGCTGTACGACAAGGGTGATACCCGCGGCGCGCTGGACTCCGAGACTCAGGCCCTCGATACGTACCGCAAAGTCTTTCCCGGCGATAACCCTGACGTGGCGCGCATCCTGAACCGCCGCGGCTACTGGTTCATCGAGCTCGGGGACTACGCCGCCGCGGGACGCGACATCCAGGAGGGGCTCGCCATGCGCCGGCGCCTGTTCGCGAACAACCATCCGGAGATCGCCAGCAGCCTGGTGCATGTCGGGATTCTGCAAGTCGCGACCGGCAAGTACCACGAGGCGCTCGCCTCGGGACAGACCGCTGCCGGTATTTACACCGGTGCCTTCTCGGCGACCAACTGGAGAACCGCGGTAGCGGATACCGTCGACGGAGCCGCGCTGGCCGGAATGGGTGAGTACCCTGAGGCGGAGTCACACCTGGTGCACGGCTACACGATCCTCAGCAACGACTCGGGCGCGCCGCCAATGTACCGGAAACTGACGCGCGGCTACCTGCAGGACCTCTATCAGCGCTGGGGACGGCCGCACGAGGCGCAGCGTTACGCTGCCGCTACGCCACCGTCCGCGCAGCGCTGAGGAAGTAAATCTGCATGGGATGCCAACTTTCCGCCCACCCGGCTGTACTTGTAACTTCGCATCGTTGGGGATCCTTAAGTTAAAACAACGCATGACAGTGTCAGGGGGCGCGTGCTAGGTTTTGGAAATACATCAATTACCAGCCGCACGCGTTCATTTCGGTTTTGAAGCTAAGCGGCGACATTCAGACTAACGGGGATTTTAACTCTATGGACACCCGAGCTTTCTCGAAAGCGCGCGCGTTGCGCGCGATCTGCGCACTGGCCGTACTTGCGGCCGCTTCAGGGGCTTACGCGCAGAGTCTGCAGGTGACGGCGGCGAACGCGTCCAACGACTCGATTTACAACGTCACATTCAACGACCAAAACGGCACCGGATCTATTACCGTTCTGAACAACGACGGCAGCAGGCTGCATAGCCTCCAGTCGCTGACGTTTGTCACCAACACCACTCCCCCCTTTGACCAGGTGGACCTGCTCGCCGCGGACAACCAGGGGGGCATAATCGTCCGGTACGTCGGCGACTTCCAAAACGGCGGCTCGCAAACCGGGACGCAGGTGTTTCCCCGCACCGGCGTCACTGGCGGACCCACCAACCCCGACGGGCTCTCCGTCGACGGCTTCGGCGACGTGTTCGTCGTGAATAGCAGCTCCGGCACCTCAACGGCGGCCCAGGTGTGGGAATTGGCTTTTGACCCGAGCGACCCGACGGGCCTGACGCTCCTGAACACAACTCTGATCGATGGCACCAGCTTCGGTGCCAAGACCACGCTCGAGGACACCATGGTCGCGAGCGGGGCGTCAGCCGTGGTCCAACCCGGAGACTTGCTGGTCCTGAAGAGCGATCCCTCCGGAAGCGCCGTGCTGGATTATCCCGGCCAGGGCAGTGCAGTTAATCTGCCGCCCCAGAACGCCGGTCCGACGGTGCTGATAAACCTTCCAACGGGTGTGCAACCGGGCGGCATGGCCTTCTGGCAGGTCGCAGTCCCGACGACACCGCTCGGAGGCGGTCAGGCAGTGCCGTTCGGAACCCCTGCGCTGCTGGTCACGACCGGCACCGGTGACATTCTGCAATACTCGCTCGCCACAAATCCGGCCACGCAGCTGACGAACTTCAACGCGGCCAGCCTCGGCAACGGCCAGTTCAAGATCAAGACCGGAACGCTGTCCGGCGTGCCCTATGCGTTTATCGCCGACAACAACAACGGCCGGATCATCCAGTTCAGTGCCGCCGGGGCGGTGCTGGCGACGGCAACGGCGGGTGTGCAGCATCCGCAGGGCCTCGCAGTGAACACTGCCACCTATCAGCAGCTTGCTACATGCGCCTCGAAGAACGGCTGCGATGCAATCGGAGGCAGCGTTCTCAAACTCAATTCCGCACTCAATGGCAATGCGGGCCAAAGCAATTTGCTCGGGGACGTGTGCGTGGTGCAGTTCGATCCCCGCACCATCGACCCCAAGAACCCTGGCTCTTGCTACTACGAGGATCTGCCGGCCTCGCAGGTGTGCGGCGCGGCTTTCGACAACCCTCCGGGTAACGGTAACCGACACGTAACGATACCGAGTTGGGCGTGCGGCACTCCCGGCTTTGCGCTGGTGAAAACCCTGAGTCAGGCCTATTCGCCGCAGAATGCGGGAACATTCAATGGCCTGGTGGTCGGGAGCGTTCCCAATGCGCCCGCTATTCTGGCGGCCGGCGACGAAACCTTTGCGGCGTGCTTGCCGCCCGGCGGCGGTTTGCCGCCGCTCGCGGTTTTTCTATGGGCACCCTTCGCCAACGAGGGCGGGAAACCGGCCGAGGGCCCCTACATGATGGACATAAACAACTCATGCACCACGGGCCACGGCCTTTCGACCGGCATTTCCGAGTGGGGCATCGGGTTCCAGCTGAACGCGAATTCAAATGGTAATGGGCACATCCCGCCTCTGGTAAACAACCAGGTTAACCCGGCTTACGTGGACCAGGAATTCGGGGCCCTGCTCGGCACGCTTAGCGGGGAAGTCAGCGCGGGCGTTTTCGCTCAGCCGCAGCCGGCCGCCGCTGCACTCGCCCAAACACTGCAGCAGTGCACCGCGACGAGCCAGGATCTCTTCGACACAGGTGCTGCGAATGTCGCCAACAATAAGAAAGCGGCGAGCCTTGTATTAGCGGGCGCTGCGACGCAGCTCCTGGTCGTGGACGAGGACGTCGAGACGGGCCTGGCGGACTTCACGTTTAACGCGACGTACCCGAACCCGTCGGGATCGCTGCGGCAGCGCGTGGAGCATCTCTACTACGAAATCAACACACGAGTGCTGCTGAACACCCCCTTTCCGGGCGACGTTATGCCGCCACCGCCTTACTCACCGCCGCCGCCTACTATCACCAACCCGCCGCCCAAGAAGACCAACGTCGGCGTGGGAAGCAACTTCTCCTACACACCCGCGGGGGAGGATTTCGCAGGGCAGGAATTCCCGGGGCCGGGGCACAGCGCGTCGCTCACGTACTCGGTCGCCGTCCTGCCTTCCTGGGCGCAGCCGTTGAACCCGGCGACCGGAACGATAACCGGGATCGCTCAGCCGAAAGGACAGTACCCGATCCAGATGACGGTTACCGACGGCTGCGCGAGCTCCACGATAAACTTCACCATCCAGGTGAATTAGCCGCCTGTGCTGCGGCGGGACGTTCTTCGTCCCGCCGCAGCGCTCGTCTGACAGAGTCCAACCGACGCCTAGCGGGCCGGCGCGAGCGCCGCCCGCAGCTCCGGCGCCACCTTCTCTTTGAGTGCCGTACAGTCGTCGATGGTCTCGCGTACGCGAGCCACCTCGAGCGCGCCGCCGCTCGCCTTGCTCACGCGATTGCCGAGCACCGTATCGAAGTCGGCGCGCTCACTCTGGCTGCAGAATGGCTGGCCCAGATCGGCGAAGCGGTACTGGAACATTCCGGGGACACGTGCGAACACCCCTTCCTGGTTGGCGCCGAGCCACTTCCACGTGCCCGGCCGCGTGACCGGATTTTCCATCTGCGTGAAGGGGATGGTTGCCACCGTCCGGATGTCTGCGCGCTTGTCGAGCACCAGCGCACGCACCTGATCCACGACCGGTGCGCTTTCCGCGCGTGCCAGTGCCGAGACCGCATCCTGGCGGATGTGCGGATCGGCGGTCGTGAACACCAGCGGCTCGAGTTTGTCGGCGAAGGGCTTGCCGAGCTCCTGCACCGCAACGCCCCAGGCGGTGGCGCGGAATCCGATATCGAGTGCCTTCGGATCTTCCAGCGAGCGGCTCGCGGCATCGGTAAGCGTGCGACGCACCTCGGCGTCGCGGCCCCCGATGGCCACCATCCGCAGCAGGTCGGCACGCAGCAGCTGCTGCTCGCTCGGGTCATTGGCGTAGCGGCCCGCGGCCGGGTCGAAGCCCAGCGCCGCAAGGCGCGGCTTGTACATGGCGTCGATCTTCCTTTCGAGCGCCGCGCGCTCATCCGCGCTGGCCAGCATGCGGTTGTGGATCGCGTTGAGCTTCGTGCCGAGGTTGAGTGAGGCGGCGCGGTCGGGGTGCTGTGCCAGCACGCCCGCGGCCGCGAGCAGATCGGCGAAGGACAGCCTGCCGGCATCGAATGCCGCACCGACGCTGTCAGCGAACGACAGCGCTTCACGCGGTGGCAGCTTCGGCGCAGCATCCAGGAGTCCCTTGAACGTGCCAGCATCCACCGCAAAGCGGTAGTAGCCTGCGCCGTTGGCGTTGGGATGAACGATGCTGCCTGCCGCATCGGCCGGCAGCGCCAACGTGCCGGTCCGGTCGCTCAGGAGCGTGCAGGTCTTGCCGCCGCCCGCCGCGCCGATGACGTGCACGCACACCGGGATCTTCCACAGCTCGCTGTCCGCGCCCTGCGAGCCGAGCGGCCGGTAGCGTGACTGCGCGAGATCGAGGCTGCGGCCGCCGGATGAGGCGCTCACCGTCACCAGCGGCACGCCTGGCTGATCGACGAAGGTGCGGAACGCATCGACCACGCGCGGATCACCGCTCCCCTCGGCCATCGCCGCGAAGAAATCCGCTGCGGTCGCGACGCCGTAGGCGTGGCGGTTCAGGTGCAGCCGCACGCCTTTCTGGAAGCGCTCCTCGCCGAGGTAGGACTCGATCATCTCGAGGACGCCGGCGCCTTTCTGGTAGGTGATGTTGTCGAAGCCGGTGCTGATCTCGGCGTTGGTCTCGATCGGCTGGTGGATCTGCCGGCCGGCGCGCAGGGCATCGGTGCTCATCGCGGCCAGCGTCTGGCTCATCTGGTCAGCGTGGATGCCGAGGTCGGGTCGCCAGGCGTCGGCAATCTTCACGCCCATCCACTCCGCGAACGATTCGTTGAGCCAGATATCGTCCCACCAGGCGGGCGTCACCAGGTCACCGAACCACTGGTGCGCCATCTCGTGGGCCGTCACTACGCCGAAGAAGGCCTGTTGCCGCGGCGATGGGTGATCGCCGAAGAGCAGCAGGCTCTCGTCGAAAATGATGGCGCCGGCGTTCTCCATGGCCCCGCCTTCCAGTGGACTCGCAATGAGATCGAGCTTCGGGTACGGAAAGGCGATGCCGAAGTAGTTCTCGAGCCCGGCGAGCAGCTTCGGTGCCTCGCGGGCAGCGAACGCCGTGTGCGGCGCCTGACCCTTGGCGGCGACGATGCGCATCGGCAGCGGTGTCGGGCGTGCGGCCGTGGGTGCGACCGGCGGCAGATCGATGATGTCGACGGGACCTGCGACGAACGCCAGCAGATACGTGGGCAGGGGCTTGGTGGTCTGGAACTCGTGGCGCACCATGTTGGCTGCTAGCGGTACGGCACGCGTCTCGGGCATGTTGGTGACGACGTGATCCGCGGCCCGCGCGGTGATCGTCACGTCGAACGGCTGCTTGAACCCCGGCTCATCGAATGCCGGAAAGGCACGCCGTGCATCGATCGCCTCGAACTGCGTGAACGCATACCAGTCCTCGCCGATCTTGGTGTGATACAGGCCCTGGCCGGTGCTCTGGAAGGGCGCGCTGTAATGAAAGCGCAGTGTCGCTTTGCCCGCCGGGATGTCGGCATCCGTCGTGACGCGCGACACGCCGAAGTCGTGATCGACCTCCTCGTAGTGTGCGGGCAGGGTCTGCTTGCCCGACACTACCGATACGCTTGCCACCTTCAGTCCCTGCCCGTGCAGCCAGATGAGCCGCGTCGGGTGCTGCACGGTGACGTCGATGACGGTGTCGCCGCTGAACTCGTCCTTGGAGGGGTCGATGGTGAGGCTCAGCCGGTAGTGGCTGGGTATCACGTTCCTCGGCAGCCGCCCAGCCGGCGCACCCTCGGCGGGCGCGGCGGACGCGGCGGGCGCGAGCATCACAGCGAGCAGGAGCAGCAGGATTCGCGTCATGGTGAGGTCCTCATTTCAGCGGCCCTTGTTATCGGCGGGAGAGGGCGGCAGGACCGCGATGGCCACGGCCTGCCGCACAGTCGTCACTTGTGATTTTTGTTGGCGGCTTCCGCGGCCGCCTTCAGCTCGTGGTTCACCTGGTCCAGCAGGTCCTTCGCCTTCGCGGCGTGTCCATCCATGTCCCATTCGTTCGCCTGCTGGGCGGCGGAGACTTTTTTGTACGCTTCCTCGGAGAGGCGTTGCGCGGCTGCGATATTCGGGTGTTTCTTGGAGCTCACGTTCTCGACCGGTTGTTGGCCGGCGAGCGCAACCGACGCCGCCAGAACGAGTGGCAGTGAGCACAGCACTAGCTTCATACAGATCCCCCTGAGTTGGTTGGTAAGAGTGCCCGGGCCTTAAGCCTTGGAGGCGCTGCGCAGTGTCCGGCGCGTGCGCCGACAATGCAAGGCGCAGGTCGGGTGTCAGGTGAGCTTCAACGGCAGGCTCCGCAGGCGTTGCCCGGTGAGCGCAAACACGGCATTGGCCACCGCCGGCGCGATAGGCGGTGTGCCCACCTCGCCAATCCCTCCCGGGGTGCTGGCATCGGCGATGATCTCGGTCACGACTTCCGGGCACTCCGCCATGCGCACCGGCTGGTACTGGTGAAAGTTGCTCTGCTGCACCTGCCCGTGGTTGAGGGTGATCTCGCCATGCAGCGCTGCAGACAGCCCGTAGACCATACCGCCCTCGATCTGCTGGCGGATGAGATTGGGATTGACTGCCACCCCACAATCGACCACGCAGGTGACTTTGTGGACACGCACCGCGTGTGCGTCGACCAGCGACACCTCGGCTACCTGGGCGACGGTGCTACCGAAGCAGCGGTGCAGCGCCACCCCCCGCGCCCGCCTGGTACCGTCGGCCGAAGGCGGCGGCGTGTCCCAACCCGACAGCGCTGCGGCCCGCTCCAGCACCCGCAGCTCGCGGGTGCGGCCGGGGAGAAGCGCGCGGCGGAACGCGACTGGGTCTGCACCAGCGCTCGCCGCGAGCTCGTCCATGAACGACTCGACGAAGAAGGCATTCTGGGAGTTCGCCACCGAGCGCCAGATGCCCATGGGCACGGGGTTCTCCACCGCCGCATGGGCGACGCGCATGTTGGGCACGCGGTAGGGGGTGTTGGCCACGCCGTCGGAGGAAGCTCCGATGAAGCCTGGCGCTCCGAGGTTGGATCCGGCCGAGGTCAGCTGCCAGGCGATGAGATGCCCGGCAGAGTCGAAGGCGCCCTGGCAGCGCGCGAGAAACGCCGGACGATAAAAGTCGTTCGTCATATCCATTTCGCGCGGCCACAGCAGCTGCACCGGCGCGCCGTCTGCCACCCGCGCCAGCCGTGCCGCCTGCACGATGCACTCCGAGAGGTAGCGCCGCCCGAAGCCGCCGCCCAGAAACGGCACTTTGAGCTCGACGTTCTCCTCATTGATACCGAGGGCCTTCGCGGCGGCGGAGCGAGCCATGCCAGGCGCCTGCGTCGCGGCCCACACCATCGCCTTGCCATCCGCCAACTGCACGGTGCAGTTCATCGGCTCCATGGTCGCGTGGGCGAGAAAAGGCACGCGGTACTCGGCGCTGACCGTGCGCGCGGCGCTTCTCACGGCCGCGGCGACATCACCGCGCACCAGGTGGGTGCTGCCCGCGCCGCGATCGAGCGCTTCGCGCAGTTGCGCGAAGATCCTCTCGCTCGAGACGGCGGCCGCAGGGCCGTGATCCCACGCGATCTTGAGTGCCTTGACGGCGCGCTGTGCCTGCCAGTGGCTCTCGGCGATGACCGCGATGCCGCCACCGATGCTGCCCGTGCCGGCGATGCTCCCCGCCACGGGGTCCAGGGTTACAACCTTGTGCACACCCTTCATCGCCAGTGCCGCTGCGGTATCGACGCTCGCGATGCGTCCCCCCACGGTGGGGCAGAGCGCGAGGCTCGCGTGCAGCAGCCCCGGCGGTCGCACGTCAATGGCGAAGCCGGCGGTGCCGTTCACTTTCGCGCCGCTGTCGAGACGCCGTACCTCTTTCCCGATCAGTTGAAACTGCGCGGGGCTTTTCAGCGGCGGATCCGTGGGGAGGCTTTCGCGGGCGGCCTGAGCTGCCAGCTCGCCGTAGGTCGCGCTGCGCCCGGAGGCGTGCCGCACGACACCGGCCGCGGTGGTGCAATCCGCCGGCGCGACCTGCCATTGGCGCGCGGCGGCTGCGATCAGCATGGCCCGTGCCGCGGCACCCGCCTGCCGCAGCGGCAGCCACTGGTCGCGGATGCTGGAGGACCCTCCGGTGCCTGACAGGCCCGGGATCTCGCGCAGCAGCCGGCGCACGACGTGCTCGGTGCTGCGCCTGAAAATGCCGTGATCGTCCGGGTCGAAGGGGAGCGAGTCGGCGACCGCGGCGATGTTGTTGTAAATGGCGGCGAAGGGCGCCTGTGCGAGCCGCACCGAGTGCCAGTCTGCATCCATCTCTTCCGCGAGCAGCATGGCAATGCCGGTGTGGGCGCCCTGGCCCATCTCCGACTGCGACATCATCACCGTGACAGTGCCGTCGCGCGCCACCTTCACCCAGCCGTTGAGCGCCGTCTCCCCGGGTGCCGCGGGCAACGGCTTCGCCCCGATCAGGCGCTGGCGCGGCGGAGCGGCCAGCCAGCCGACCAAGAGAGCCCCGCCGGCGCCCAACGCGCCCAGGATGAAATACCGGCGTTTGATGCGAGCCATGGGGAGGCGGAGTAGGACATATCGCGCACTTTCACGCCAGCGCCTGCCGGGAAGCGTGCCCGCCGTGATACCTTTCCCTTCCGCCAGGTCCCATTTAATAAGGAGTCCGCAAGAGCTATGCCCAGCAGAGTTCCCGACGGCCGGCGGCGTGGTTGGATCATTCCTATCGGGGGCGCGGAGAACAAGGAGAACGACCGCCGCATCCTCGAGCGTTTCGTCGCCGTGTCGGGCGGCGAGGACGCGGACATCGTGGTCATCCCCACCGCGAGCCGCATGCACGAGACCGGCGCGCGCTATGAGGAGATTTTCATGGCCATCGGCGCGGGGCGCGTGACGGTCATGGATTTCGACACCCGGCGGGACTGCCACGAGGCCGGGCGTCTCGAGCGGCTGGAGGAGGCCAGCGGCGTTTTCTTTACCGGCGGCAACCAGCTGCGGCTCACCACGCTCCTGGGAGGAACGCCGGTGGCCAAGCTGATCCGCGCCCGCAACGCCCACGGCGTCACCGTCGGGGGTACGAGTGCCGGAGCCAGCATTCTTTCCGAGCACATGATCGCTTCCGGCGATGAAGGCTCCTCGCTCATCGCCGGCAGTGTGCGGCTGGCACCCGGCCTGGGGCTCACCAACCGCTTCATCATCGACCAGCACTTCCGACAGCGCGACCGCCTGGGGAGGCTCCTCACCGCGCTCGCCTACAACCCGTTTGCGGTCGGCATCGGCCTCGATGAGGACACGGCGGCCTTCATCAGCCCCGAAGATATCGTCGAGGTCGAGGGCAGCGGTGGCGTCACCATTCTCGATGGCAGCGATGTGACCTTCTCGTCCATCGACAAGGTCGGCGACGGCCAGCCGGCCTGCATGCTGGGCCTGCGCCTGCATATCCTGGTGGCGGGCGCGACCTTCAATCTCAACAACCACGTGGCCACGGCAGCGGGCCTGCACGAGTCGAAGGAGTAGCATAAGGCCGCACCGTCGCAGCGCGCGCAGAAGCACAGCCGGCGAAAGTCGCGCCTTTCGCCGGCGGCAGCGAAGGCACAGTCCGCCGAAGCGCCGCAGGCGACTTCGGCCAATAAAACTAGAGCAACAGCCATGCGCATCCTCGATCGTTCCGTGTACGTCGGCCCGTCGCTGTACGCGCGCTTTCCCGTCATCCGCCTCGAGCTGGATCTCGAGCAGCTCGAGGCCTGGCC
>Ga0126373_10003109_pt1 | contig 12339 bp, 7 predicted proteins | sample PanSoiMetPlot_11_FD_92545 | JGI IMG/M metagenome (GOLD analysis project Ga0126373, IMG submission 92545) | Tropical forest soil microbial communities from Panama - MetaG Plot_11 | ecosystem: Environmental > Terrestrial > Soil > Tropical forest > Bulk soil | place: Panama | collected 2016-02-17
GCCAACGGCCTGCCGGTGATAGTCTGCAACCGCACCGGTTTCGAAAAGGACCCTAGCGAGGTGGGCGGCGGCATCAACTTCTGGGGCTCCAGCTTCATCGCCGGCCCCCAGGGGGAGATCATGGCTCAGGCGGACACCTCCAGCCCCACGGTGCTGGTGACCGACATCGATCTCGGCCGCTCCGAGGCCGTGCGCCGCATCTGGCCCTATCTGCGCGACCGGCGCATCGATTTCTATTCGGAGCTCGCCAAGCGTTATCGCGATTGAGCCCACCGTCCCGTTTGATGCCTGAGAAAACGGTCACCGTCCTCGCGACCGCCGCAGCCGGGGGTACCACCCCACTGCAGCGTTGGGGACGTCTCTACGGAAGCAGCCCTAGCCTCGTGCTGGCGGAGGAGGCATCGCGCCTGACCGTTCCGCTGCTGGTGGTGGCAGGCAGCACCCGGGAAGCGGAACGGCTCACGACGGAATTGCAGTTCTACCTGGACGGCTTCTTTCCGGTGCTCTCCTTTCCGGACTGGGAAACCCTCCCCTACGACCTCTTCTCGCCCCACCAGGACATCGTCTCGGAACGTCTGGCCACCCTCTCGCGCCTGTCCGAACTGAAGCGCGGCATCGTGGTGCTATCTGCAACGACGCTGCTGCAGCGGCTCGCGCCGCCCGCCTATGTGCTGGGGGGCACATTGCTTTTGAAAAAGGGCGAACACCTGGACGCGGAAGCCTTGCGCGGGCGTTTGGCTTCCGCAGGTTACGCTTCCGTGAGCCAAGTGATGGAACACGGGGAGTACGCGGTGCGTGGCTCCTTGCTGGACGTGTTTCCCATGGGCAGCCCCGTGCCCTACCGCATCGATCTGTTTGACGATGAAATTGAGACTATCCGGGTCTTTGACACCGAGACCCAGCTCTCCAAGGAAAGCCTGGAGGAACTCACGCTGCTGCCGGCCCGGGAATTCCCCCTGGACGAGAATGGGGTGCGCGCCTTCCGCCAGCGCTACCGGTCACGCCTCGAAGGGGATCCGCAACGCAGCGCCGTTTACCGGGACGTGTCCAATGGCATCGCCATCGGCGGGGTGGAGTACTATCTGCCGCTCTTCTTCGACGCCACCGCGGACTTCTTCGATTACCTGCCGCGCGAAGCCGTCATCGCGACCCAGGAAGACCTTTCCGGCACCTTGGAAAAGACCTGGGATGAAATTGCGGAGCGCTACGCGCAGCGTCGCCACGATGTGGAGCGACCCCTGCTGGCGCCGGAGGAAGTCTGGCTCAAACCGGCCGCGGTGATCGAGTCCATGGCTCGGCACCGGCAGATCGCGCTTCAGTTCTTCGAGTACACCGGGCCGGACGCCGTGAATTTCCCCACCGCTGCCCCGCCGGCCCTGCGCATCGAAAGCCGTGCCGCCGAGCCGGCGGAAAAGCTCCTGGCGTATCTCAAACGATTCGACGGACGCGTGCTGTTCGCGGCGGAATCCGCGGGCCGGCGCGAGTACCTGAACGAACTCCTGGCGCGGCACGGCATCAAACCTGCGACCGTCCAGGGCTGGAGTGAGTTCCTGGGGAGCCCTGAACCCCTGTGCATCTGCGTGGCGCCCCTGGAACGGGGGTTGCAACTGCCGGACGCCAAGCTCTCCATCCTCTCGGAGGAACAGCTCTTCGGGGAGCGGGCCCGCCAGAAGTCCCGGCGCGTCTCCCGCCGCGATCCGGAGAGCATCATCCGGGATCTGACGGATCTCGCTCCCGGCGCGCCCGTGGTGCACGAACTCCACGGCGTGGGCCGCTACCTGGGCTTGGAGATCCTGGACGTGGGTGGTTTTGAGACCGAGTTCCTGCGGCTGGAGTACGCGGGTGGCGACAAGCTTTACGTGCCGGTGTCCTCCCTGCACTTGATCAGCCGCTATAGCGGCAACTCCCCCGAGAGCGCGCCGCTGCACAAGCTCGGGAGCGGCGATTGGGAAAAGGCCCGCGGCAAGGCGGCGGAGCAGGCCCGGGACACGGCGGCAGAACTGCTGGACCTCTACGCCCGGCGCGAAGCCCGCCAGGGTCACGCCTTCCAATATGACGAGTTGGATTACCAGGCCTTCGCGGATGCCTTCCCCTTCGACGAGACTCCCGACCAGGAAAAGGCCATCGACGGGGTCGTCGGCGACATGCGCGCCGGGCGCCCCATGGACCGGGTGGTCTGCGGCGACGTGGGTTTCGGCAAGACCGAGGTGGCCCTGCGGGCCGCCTTCGTGGCGGTGGAAGGAGGCAAGCAGGTGGCGGTGTTGGTGCCCACCACGCTGCTGGCCCAGCAGCACGCCCAGACCTTCCAGGACCGTTTCGCGGGCCAGCCTGTGCACATCGAGGTGCTGTCCCGCTTCCGCTCCGGCAAACAGCAGCAGGAGGTGCTCGCGGACATCGCCGCGGGCAAGGTGGAGATCGTCATCGGCACCCATGCCCTGCTCCGGCCCGAGGTGCGGTTCAAGGACCTGGGGCTCGTGATCGTGGACGAGGAGCACCGCTTCGGGGTGCAGCACAAGGAGCAGCTCAAGAAGCTCCGGGCCGAGGTGGACGTGTTGACGCTCACGGCCACCCCCATCCCCCGCACCCTCAACATGGCCCTGGCAGGCATCCGCGAGCTTTCCATCATCGCCACCCCTCCGGAGGAACGCCTGGCGGTGAAGACCTTCGTGAGCGAATGGCAGGATGGGCTGGTGCAGGAAGCTTGCTTGCGTGAGATCAAGCGCGGCGGCCAAGTGTACTTCGTGCACAACGCCGTGGAGAGCATCGAGAAGGCGGCGGCGGATCTGAAACGGCTGGTGCCCGGCGCCGAGGCGCGCATCGCCCACGGTCAGATGCGGGAGCGGGAGCTGGAGCAGGTGATGCTGGATTTTTATCACCGGCGCTTCAACATCCTGGTGTGCACCACGATCATCGAAAGCGGCATAGACGTGCCCACCGCCAACACCATCGTGATCCAGCGGGCCGACAAGTTCGGGCTGGCGCAACTACACCAACTGCGGGGCCGGGTGGGCCGCTCCCATCACCGGGCCTACGCCTACCTCATCGTCCCGCCCCAAAGCCTGCTCACCGCCGACGCGGTGAAACGCCTGCAGGCCATCGAGTCCATGGAGGAATTGGGCGCGGGTTTCACCCTCGCCACCCACGACCTCGAGATCCGCGGCGCAGGAGAACTCCTGGGGGAGGAGCAAAGCGGCCAGATCCAGGAGGTGGGCTTCTCGCTCTATTCGGAACTATTGGAGCGGGCGGTGAAGACCCTGAAGCTGGGGAAGATGGTGGGCCTGGATGCGCCCCTGGACCACGGTCCCGAGATCGACCTGCATCTCCCCGCGCTGCTGCCTTCCGATTACATGCCGGACGTACACCTGCGGCTCACGCTCTACAAGCGCATGGCAAGCTGCAAGGACCAGGGACAGCTGGATGACCTGCAAGTGGAGATGATCGACCGCTTCGGCCTCCTGCCGCCCCAAGCCAAGAACCTGTTCCGCATCGCCGAGCTCAAACTCCGGGCCGAGCCCTTGGGAATACGCAAGATCGAAGCGGGCCCCAAGGGCGGCCGCATCCACTTCGGGCCGGAGACGCCGGTGGAACCCATGGCGGTCATCAGCCTCATCCAGCAGCAACCGAAAACCTATAAACTGGACGGACAGGATCGGCTGCGCTTCAGCATGGACCTGGAAGACCGGGAAGAGCGCCTCACTGCGGTAGAAGCCCTGCTCTCCCGTCTCGCGAAGGCGGCATGATCGGCGACAAACCCAAGCGGAGCCTGAATGTGAAGACCCTGGCCAGAATCGCGATCTCTTTGTTGCCGGCGTTGGTGGCGCCGCTGGCTCAGGCCGCGCCAACGTCCGCGCCTGCGCCCCAGGCCCCGCCCCCCAACTGGTACAACGTGGAGCTCATCGTGTTCCGCGCCACGGACCCGGGAGCCGGCGGCCTGGAGACCTGGCCCCTGGACCCCGGTGCCCCAGACTGGAACGGGGCCCAGCCGCTGGTGGCGGCGGACTCCACCAGCCCCCCGCTGCCATACCAGTCCCCGGCTCCGGGCGCGGACCAGTTGAATGATGCCTGGACGCGCCTCAAACGTTCCAAGAACTATGACCCGCTTCTGCACTTGAGCTGGACCCAGCCGGCCTTGGACAGGAGCGCAGCCCAATGGGTGCGCGTCGGCGCGCCCCCCACCGCGGCGCCCATGAGCCCCACCCGGGCCCTGGCGGCAGCCAATTCAGTCGCATCCGCGCCGATGCCGTCCACGCCGGTTTTCGGAGAGGCAAAGCTCAGCACCACCGGTCCCTATCTGCACTTCGACCTGGATCTGGTGCTGCAGGGGCCCCTGGCGCGGATTCCCACGCCGGCGGTAGCCACCGGACCCATCAACACCGCCACGCTGGCCCCGCTCGGGGCTACCGCGCCAGCGCCTACGTTCCAGTATTACCGTCTGCAGCAAGACCGGCGCGTGGACGGGGGCAAGCTCACCTACTTCGACCATCCCCTGTTCGGCGTCATCCTGCTGGTGACCCCGGTACGCCACAGCGCCCTGACTCCCGGCGCCACTCCCACGCCGTAAGGACTCAATCCTCAGGTTTCGAGGCGGAATTCTCCGCCGGCGTGATGCCGTTCCAGGACGTGGCGAGCATGGCGCCATTCGGCGCTTGCGTGCAACGCCTCCCAATCCCCCCCTTCCCGCCCATGCAGTCGCGCCAGGCGCCACTGACTCAGGGGATTGGTGTTTTCTTTGAGGCCATCCAGGATGGCCACGACCCCGGCCCGGTTGTTGCAGACCGGCAGCATGTCGCAGCCCGCCTCTAGGGCGGCCCGGGCCCGGTCCAGGAAATCCCCCGCCTTTTCCGCGCCGCGCATGCTCAAGTCATCGCAGAACACCGCGCCCTCGAAGCGCAGGCCGTGACGCAACTCATCCTTGATCCAGCGGCGCGAGAGGCTGGCGGGCTGGGCATCCGCCTGCTCGAACACCACATGGGCCATCATCACCGCAGGCAAGTCCAGCCGCACCAGCCTTCGATATGGCTCCAGGTCGCGATGCCGTACCGTCTCGAGGTCGCGGGGATCCACCGGCAGCATCAGGTGGGAATCCCCCTGCACGGCCCCGTGGCCAGGGAAATGCTTGGCGCAGGCCCCCATGCCGGCGCGGCGCATGCCCAGTACCCAGGCCCGGGCCAGTTCGCTCACCGCGGCAGCGTCCGGATGCAAGGACCGGTCACCGATGATTGCGCTGGCGCCGAAGTCCAGGTCCACCACCGGCGCGAAACTCAGGTCCACCCCAGTGGCGCGCAATTCCGCCGCCATGAGCCAGGCGGAAAGCTCTGTCACCAGTGTGGCTTCTTTCGGGTCCGCGTCGAACAGCCGGCCAAACAACCGGGCCGGCGGGAGTTCTGTGAAATCGCCACGGAAGCGCTGCACCCGGCCGCCTTCCTGGTCCACCGCCACCAGCAAAGGCGGCGAGCGGAGCGCGTGGATAGACTCAATCAGGGCGCTGAGCTGCCGCGGGTCCTCATAGTTGCGGGTGAAGAGGATCACGCCCCCCACCAGGGGATGCCTCAGGATCTGCCGGTCCTCCGCATCCAGGACGGTGCCGGCCACGTCCACCATCAAAGGGCCAAGCGCCATACATCAGCTCCGGACGAACACCGCGATGGATTCCACGTGGGCGGTGTGGGGGAACATATCCAGCACGCCGGCCCGGGCCAGGCGCCAACCCTGCTCCCCTACCAAAGTTTTTGCATCTCGGGCCAGGGTCGCCGGATGACAGGAGACGTACACTAGGCGTTCGGCCTGGAAGCGCGGGAATTGGGCGATGATTTCCCGGGCGCCGGTGCGGGGCGGATCCAGCAGGATGTGGGAATACCGGCGCTTGGCCCATTCCCCATGTTGCTGCCCGGCAAAAAGGTCCGCCTGCTCGAAGTACACGTTAGTGAGTCCGTTGCTCGTCGCATTGTGGCGGGCCCGCTGCACCAGGCCTGCATCGCCTTCTATGCCTGTAACCGAAGCGGCGTAACGAGCCAAGGGTAGGGTGAAATTCCCGAGACCCGAGAAGAGGTCCAGCACCTGATCGCCTGTTCGCGGGTCCAGTTCCCGGAGCGCCAGCTTCACCAGTTGCCGATTCACTTCACCGTTCACCTGGATGAAATCGGCGGGTTCGAATTCAATATCGATGTCCTGTTCGAGCAGTGTATATCTCAACCGCGCGGATTCACCCTGCAGAGGCTTGCCTCGTGCGCCGACCTGTGTCGCCAATTCCAGGTGGACGGCGTGTCTGGCTTGGAAAGCCAGCAGCTTTTCCCGGTCCTCCGGCGTGGGCGGCGACAATAGTCGCAGTTGCAGCACCGTGGCCTCATCGCCCACGGCCACTTCGATCTGCGGAATGCGGGCAGCGATAGTCAGGCTGGCGATGAGTTCCGCCAGAGGCGTGATGAGCTCGCCCACATTCGGGTTCAGGACATGGCAGCACTCGGTGGCGGTCACGTGATGGCGATGGCGCTCCGTGAAACCAACGCATACTTTTCCGGGACCGTCGGCGTGCACGGAAAGGCGCGCCCGACGGCGGTAGCCCCAGGCGGGGCCCCGCAGCGGCGGTAGCACTTCCTCCGGCGCCAGCCCGCCGATGCGCTCGAGGTTATCCAGGAGCGTCTGCTGCTTCGCTTCCACCTGTGCCGCGGGGTCCAGGTGCTGCAGTACACAGCCGCCGCAGACGCCGTATTGGGCGCAACGCGGCGTGACCCGCTCCGGAGCGGCATGGACAATTTCGGTGGCGACCGCTTCGTCGAAATCGCGGCGCCGGCGCAGCACCCGGTAGGCCACCTCCTCCCCCGGCAACGCGCCTTCGATGAAAAGCGTCTTGCCCTTCAACCGCGCCACGCCGCGGCCGTCATGGGACAGGGCGGTGACCGGGGCTCGCGCAGCCGCGGTCGGGGACTGGGCCGACGCACTCATGCCGCGTCGGGCCAGGCGGCCAGGAATTCATCCAGGTGCTTCTTGCCGGACTTCTTGAGAACCTCACGCACCACGGTGCATTCGCGCCGGTATTCATCGCCGCCCAGGTTGCCCCGCAGCAGCTCGAAACGCAGGTACAGGAGGTAGGTGTTGAGGGCGTCGGTCTCGCAGTAGTCGCGGATGCCCGTGAGATTCCCTTTGAGCCACTGCTCCCAGACCTGGCTGCCGTGCATGCCGAGCTTGCCCGGGAAGCCGCAGAGTTGGGCCATGTCGTCTAAGGGCACCCCCGCGCGGCCCTGATAGAAACCGAGCACGTCCATGAGGTCCGTGTGGCGCCAGTGGTAGCGGGAGATGTAGTTGTTCCAACGGAAGGACTGGTCGCCGTCGCCGGTCTCCCAGAAGCGGGGTGCCGACAAGCCGTGCCGGAGCGCCCGGTAGTTAAGCACCGGCAGGTCGAAGCCGGAGCCGTTCCAGGAAACGAGATCGGGGGTGAATTTCTCGATGCCCTCGAAAAAACGCGCCACCACCTCTTTTTCATCGGAATCGGGGCTGCCCAGGGTCCAGACCTTGAAACCGTCCCGGTTGCGCAGAGCGATGGATACCGCCGTCACCCGGTGCAGGTGGAGAGGCAGGAATTCGCTGCCGCCGCTCTCCTGGCGGCGCTTCTGGAACATGGCCTTGCCCACGTCCTCGTCCGTGAGCCCCTGGAGACCGTAGAGCCGGCGACCGGCATCCAGATCAGGAATGGTTTCGATGTCGAAAGCCAGGATGTTCATGGCCGGCGCTCCGTTCCCGGGAGTCAAGACGCGCCAGTGTAACAAACCGCCACGCTTTGCCCGGCTTTGACGCGCTGAGCCCAAAGACGCACCATAGCCTAAAGGGGTACGGGGGGTACCTATGGTGGGCAAGGATGAGGACGAGATCCGCAAGGCGCTCGCGGCATTGCGCCCCGAGATCCGCCAGATGCTGGCGGAGGATCTGCCGCTGGATCGGCAGCGCTCCGAAGAAGCCTATGCTGCCTGTCAATGGGCGAAATTGCGGGAGCAGGTACATCGGGTGAAAGGCTCCGCTTCCTTCTGCCGCCTGGAAGCGCTCAAGAAGGCCTGCATCCGCATCGAGGAACAGGTGTCTGCCGAAAAGCCGCCGGACCAGGAAGCCATGGACCGGTTCTCCATGGAAATCAGCCGGGTGCTCACCGCATTCGAGGCTTAAGCGCTGTCCGGCATCTCTAAGACCCATCCCAAGGTTCCCCCTGCGCCGGTGCAGGGAGGAAACACATTCTGTAAACTGACATCATAGCGTCGGCATGCCCTGCTCCCGCAGGCTGCCGCTCACGCATGTCAGGGGTAAAGGAAATCCAACTTTAAGGAGTACCGACCATGGCCGGCAAGAAAGCTCTCTCACCCGCGAAGTTCCGCAAACAGCACCAGGCCCGCGCCAAGCGTGCGGCAGCGGTCGCAAAAAAACGTGCTGCCGATTACAGCAAGGGAGACAAGCTCATCAAGCAGGTTTCCAGAACCCTGAAGAAGGTCGCCGCGAGTCATCCACATCCCCAGGCGAAGAAGCAGGTAAAGCTGGCGCTCAAACAACTCCATCAGGCGCACGCGGCATTCGGCAATGCCGGAGCGTGTGCGGACGGCGGCACCGGAACCGGCACCACGTATGATGGCAAGTGACCTAGCACTGTGTAGATGAATCTGCGCATTTTCAATTTTGGAACCCGGCTTCGCCAGGCACTCATGTGCCTGGCGATTTCCATTTTGGCGCTGGGCGAATTACAACTCTGTGAGGCCGCGCCGCGATTTCATCACATCAGTATGGAAGACGGGTTGTCCAACAACGAGGTCTACCAAATCATCCAGGACAGCAAAGGCTACATATGGCTGGCAACAGCCGATGGGCTCAATCGTTATGACGGCTACAGCTTCAAGGTATTCCGACACCAACAGAACAATCCTGACAGTCTTTCCGGAAACTTCGTCAACTCGATGTGCGAGGACTCCAAGGGCCGGCTTTGGTTAACGCCCTACCCCAACGGGATTGATCTTTATAATCCAGATACCGAGACCTTCAAACATTACCGCCACGTTACCGGCGATCCAGATAGCCCGATAAGTGATTCGATTACGTTCTTGAGGAAACTGAAGGATGGCCGCATTTTGGTCGGCACCAGCGACGCAGGCTTGGACATCCTGGACCCCAACACAAGTAAGTTCACGCACGTCCCGGTTGGTGCAAGCCCCGCCGCCCCGCTGGATAACCATTACAACACCGTGCAGGTGGATCATCAAGGACGCGTCTGGCTTGGCACGGCGGACGGTTTTGATCTATTTGACCCGTCATTGCATACCCCACTACGTCACTACGAGACCGGAGCTAAGGACGAGCGCGGTCGGAGGGTGGTAGCAATCGCCGAAGATGAGCAACATCGTCTCTGGTTGGGTACCCATGACGGCGTCTATGTATATAGCACGGACCCGCATATGCCCGGAAGCGCATTCAATGTAGCGGTTCCTGGGCCAAAAGAATTGAAGGACGCGCTTATCAACGACATATTTGTGGATAACCGCCAAAACGTCTGGTTCATGACGATCACCAGCGGGATTTACGTATTGATAGCTGATTCGGGGCATATCAGGCATTACAGCCGAGTGGCAGGAAACCCCGATTCACTTACATCGAATACCACGAACGGTGCATTCGAGGACAACAGCGGCCTGATCTGGATCAACATGAGTGACGGATTGAGTATTTTGGATCCGCATTTGATGGACATCTACTCGCTTAAACCCAGCGACATCAAAGGTAATGACGCTCGCAATACTGACGCGATACTTGCAATGCTTCAAAACGGAGACAAATTACTGATGGGTGGATTTGGTGGTGTCTATCAATACAGCCTGAATTCGGAAGACGACGGTCTCACGGACAAAAGCAATGTGTTCATGACCCTCGATATGAATCGCTATGGTCCGATTAATGCATTGGCAAAGACCTCTGATCACAATCTTTTTATGTCGACTTCCTCCGGTCATTTACTCATGGCTAATGCCCAAGGCCGAATCCTAAAATCTTGGCTCCCACGGGCCGACCTCAATGTCCCAAATTACAAAATCAAGCGAATACTTGTAGAAAACAAAGATACGATCTATCTGGGAACTTTTGGAAGCGGGCTATTACTTTTCAATCCGACAACAGGCAAATCGCGCAGTATTTCTGGCGATACAAAATCCGAACTCGAGACGACCGACCGGGTCGAAGACCTGCTGCAGGTGAGCCCAGACATCGTCTGGGCGGGCACCTTCCGTGGCGTTTTCATGTTAGACACGCGCACACAGCGCAGCACGCTTATCCCCATGACGCCAGGCAATATCGAACCGGTGGTGCAAAGCCTTTACGAAGACAAGCAGCACATGCTCTGGGTTGGTACCTACGCCGGCCTGTGGAAAATTCCGCTCGACGTCGAGGGCAGGCCCACCGCAACGCCAGAACAGGTTCCTGCACTTAGTTCGACACAGGTCTTGGCGATCGAGCAAGACAGCGAAGGCATATTCTGGCTGGCCACCGTGAATTCTCTGGTCCGTTTCGACCCGCGCAAGGGCGACATGCTCACCTTCGGCCGTGACCAGGGTTCGCCCATGAGCGAGTATTACTCCTACGGCCACCTCCGGACCTTGAACGGGTGGGTATGGTTCGCCGGCGGTCAAGGCGCCATCGGGTTCAGCCCTCAAGCCCTAAGACCCAACAGTCACCCGCCGCAGGTGGCCTTGAGCGACATGTCCATCTATCGCGACGGCAAGCAGATCCCGATGTTGTTACCGGAAAGCGGATCCTTGACCTTGGGATACAAGGACACCATCAGCATCTTTGACGCGGCCGCCATGGATTTCGCCGCGCCTCAGGCCAACACCTATTCGTACCGCCTAGTGGGTTTCCAATCGGAATGGACCCCGCCCACGCGCTCGCACCTGATCACGTTCACCAATTTGAATCCAGGCCGCTACCGGCTCGAAGTCCGCGCAGCGAACAGCTGGGGAACCATGAGCAAAATCCCGGCATCCTTAGACATCCGCGTACTGCCGCCCTGGTGGCGCACCTGGTGGGCTTACACGCTATATCTTCTGGCGATGATCGGCAGCGCCGTAGCCTATGTGTACAGCCTGAAGCGCAAGATCGAGCGCGAGAAGGAGGTCAGTGCGAGCCTCAGGGAAGCCAACGAGATCAAGAGCAACTTCGTCGACAAACTGAAAGTGCAAGTCGCCGAAGCCACCCAAGAGCTACGTGAAACATTGCAAGGCGTGAACCTGAAGAATGCCGAACTCGAAATAGCCCAGCGCCGGGCAGCGGAAGGCGAGCAGGTAAAATCGCAGTTCCTGGCTAACATGAGCCACGAACTGCGCACACCGCTCACCGGCGTGTTGGGTTATACGCGCTTGCTGGGCTCCACGTCACTCAGCTCCGAACAGAAGGATTACGTAGGCACCATCCGCCAGTCCTCCGAGACCTTACTGGCCATCATCAACGACACCCTGGACCTCTCACGGCTAGAAGCCGGCAAGCTGCTCATCGACGAGGTGGATTTCGACCTTCTGGAGATCATCGAGAGCACCCTGGAGCTACTGGCCCCCATCGCCTACCAGAAGCGCCTGGAGTTGGTGCGGGTCATCCCCCCTGACGTACCCCTACAATTGCGGGGTGACCCGTTGCGCCTGCGGCAGGTGCTCACCAACCTGCTCAGCAATGCCATCAAGTTCACGGAATCAGGTGCAGTCTGCATCCAGGTGGAGGCGATCGCGAAAGACGAGCGCGAAGCCGACTTGGCGATCGCCGTCAGCGACACCGGTATCGGGATCCCCGAAGGCGAAATCGGGCAATTATTCAATGCCTATGCTCGCGGCCGGATTTCCACCCGGCACCACGTGGAGGGGACCGGCCTCGGCCTCGCCATCTGCAAGAAGTTGCTGGACCTCATGGGCGGAAAGATCCAGGTGAAGAGCCGGGTGGGTAGCGGCAGCACCTTCCGTTTCCAATTGAGGTTCCGTGTACAGAGGGATGCGGTTCCCGGCACCCGCCTGCCCCACCGGCTGACCATTCTCCTGTACGACCGCCATCCCCTTTCCAGCCAGGCCTGGCACGCCTCGCTCACGCGTCTTGGCGCGGAAGTCCTGGCCGTATCGGAACTGGAAGCCCTGGTGACAGCCCATGCCGATGCGGCGGTGCTTTCATTGAGCGAGCGGGAGCTCATGGAGCTCAGCGAGCTCAAGCAAAAATTCTCCCCGGCGTTGCCGCCTATGCTGGTCCTCGCACCGCGCATCGAGCGCCAAGCCCTGAAAGACCTGTCAGAATCTCTCTACCATCGAGTCTTGAGCAAGAGCGCGCGGGAAAAGACCGTGCTTA
>Ga0126373_10003110_pt1 | contig 12339 bp, 10 predicted proteins | sample PanSoiMetPlot_11_FD_92545 | JGI IMG/M metagenome (GOLD analysis project Ga0126373, IMG submission 92545) | Tropical forest soil microbial communities from Panama - MetaG Plot_11 | ecosystem: Environmental > Terrestrial > Soil > Tropical forest > Bulk soil | place: Panama | collected 2016-02-17
GATTGGCCATTGATCTTGATCGATCTCTATACCGAAGAGGGCGTGATAGGACGCGCCTACCTCGAACCGTATATCCCCCGATCCGATGCGTTACCTTATCCCTGCGCTCCACGATCTTGGCGAACTCCTCAAAGGGCGCCGGCTCGCTCCTGTCGATCTTTATGAAGCCGGGCGCAATTCGTTGCACTTCGTTGGCTACGACGGCATGTCAATGATCGCGGTTGCTGGGATCGACATGGCAGCTTGGGACGCATTGGCCGCGAGGGCCGCTGGCGTACCGCTCTGCGTGCTGCTGGGGGGCGGTCTCGGCCCTGTGCCGTCCTACAACACCAATGGCCTCTGGCTGAAGTCCCCCGATGCAGTTGCGAGCGAGGCGGTCGAGCTACGCGACGAGGGCGGCTTCAACGGTCTGAAGCTGCGCCTGGGCCGCCAGCGTCTCGCCGACGATCTGGCGACGATTGAGGCCGTTCGAAAAGCGGTCGGGAGCGAAATGAACCTGATGGTTGATTTCAACCAGGGTCTGCAGCTTGGTGAGGCTTTGCAGCGGTGTCACGCAATCGACGACCTCGGCCTCAGCTGGATCGAGGAACCCATCGTCTACGACAATCTCGAGGGCTACGCACGATTAACGCCGATCTAAAGACGCCTGTGCAGATTGGTGAGAATTTCTACGGGCCGCGTGCGCTTTACACCGCCTTGCGGATGAAGGCCTGCGATTACGTCATGCCCGATTTCATGAGGATTGGTGGCGTGACCGGCTGGCAACGAGCTCGAGTGGCAAGACTGGGCAAATCCGATCTTGCAGCAGCCCTATGAGGTCAAGGCTGGCGAACTGCATATTCCGGATATGCCGGGTGTCGGGCTGGAATGGGACGAGAAGGCAGTCGCTGCTCAGCTGGCTGATAACTTCTAAATCTGTAAAACTCCTTCGCCGCCGACGAGCGATTGCCGCCAATTTTAGGGTAAGGAGCCGAGAGGGAACGGCGCCACCAAAAGCGAAACCATTGCGTATTTGGGGCACCGCCCCCTCATGCGCCGTCCTCTACATTGTCGGCTTGATATTCTAGTTATGGCGGAACAGGTTTGTCGGGTCATACTTGTTCTTCAGTTCCACGAGCCGGTCGTAATTCGCGCCGCAGGCCGCCCTAATGCGCTCGGAGCCCTCCTCGGTCTCGAGGCCGATCTGGTTGACATAGTCGCTGCCGGTGATGAACGGGCGCATGACTTCTGACAGCTGGCGCGCCCAGTGGATATTCACGTCATCTGCCGTCGGGTCGATCCAACCCGAAATGCAGGCCCACTCGCATAATGCGTTACGATGGCTGAAAGCTGTTGCTGTAGCGCTGACCCGGTTCGCAGCGTTGCCCAGCTGCTGAAAGGCGATCAACGACAGGGGCGATGGAACAGTCGCAAAGCGGTCGATAAGGGTGTCGATCGCGGCGTCGCTGATCCGCTGCATCATGCTCGATTTGATGTAGTACCGCCGCCCGCGAATCGCTGCGGAGTCCAATAACGTCTGAACTTGGCGGTAAGCCGTCGGGCCGATGTGGTCAGCTAGGGGCGGCCCGAATGCCCTTATCGGCCGCAGGAGTTTTTCCCCTGTTGCTAAGTCCCCGTTATAGCAAACCGCGATGCCGGCCACCGGGACACCGTCGGGCGAGGTGAGCAGTGCGCCGATTGTCTTCAGCTCGTCTGGAGCGTCTGCGATAAAATCCCGGTAGAACCTGAGCGCGTCTTTTGCTTTGCTGAACGGATACAGCACCATTCCCGCCAAAAGGGACCCGACGGGATGGAGCTGGTACTCGAACGACGTGACCACGCCGAAATTCCCGCCACCGCCGCGCAAGCCCCAGTACAGATCGGCGTTCTCATCGGTGCTGGCGATCAGCACGTTACCATCCGCGGTAACGAGATCGGCCGAGAGCAGGTTGTCGCAGGAAAGGCCGTGCTTGCCGCCGAGCCACCCGAGACCCCCGCCCAGAGTGAGGCCGGCAATTCCAGTGTGAGAGACCGAGCCCCCGGTCGTGGCCAATCCGAAGGCCTGCGTTTCGCGATCGAAATCCTCCCAGGTGACCCCGCCCTCGGCGCGAGCCGTGCGCCGTACCGGATCGACGCGGACGCTGCGCATGACGGCGAGATCGATCATCAGGCCGCCCTCGCACACGGCGTTGCCGGGGATGTTGTGGCCGCCGCCACGCACCGAGACCAGCACCTCGCGAGCGCGGGCGAATTTAACCGCAATCACATCGGCCGCCCCGGCGCAAGAGGCGATGAGTGCCGGGTGGCGATCGATAATTCCACTCCAGACCTTACGGGTCTCGTCGTAGCCCGCCTCCCTGGGACAGAGCAGCGGACCATGCAGGCTGGCCCGCAATTCCAGCACTGCGGCGTCCTCTAATACTACTATGTCGCCCACATTAACGCCAATCCTGAACTCGATTAGCTCGCTCGACGGTGCAGTCGCAGTGCGCTCGGCCATACGGCCTTGAATTTCAGCGGCGCACCGCAGCGCGTCCACGACACTGCTGAACTCGCCGAGGAAGCCGTCACCCGTTGTCTTGACGAACCGACCGTTATGCGCCGCGATGGTTGGAGCGAATAGCTCGGCCTTCATCGCTTTGAGGACTTGAAGAGTGCCGGCCTCGTCCGCCTCAATCAGCCGCGAATACCCGACCAGATCGGCGGCAAGAATTGCGGCGAGACGGCGGGTCTGGCTCATGAGGCCTCACCGGCCGCCAATCGCAGGCCCAATAGATAGAGCTCGCGGTGCTCCGGGTTGCGCCAATGCGATGCGTCTGGCACAATAACAGCTGTAATGTCTCGCAGCCGGTGAATGAGTTCGCGCGCTTCCTCCATACGGCCCATTTGCGCGCAGCAGGCAGCGAGAAACCGATAATTCGGCGCCCAGCCCGGAAATTCCTGCAATGACCGGAGCAGCGTCGCCCTGGCCTCTTCCAAACGGCCAGCGAAGAAATGTCCGATCCCAGTACCGAAGAGAGCCCTTGCCGGCCGATCGTGGGGGCTCAGCCGCAATGAGTTGGCAAAATGATTTATCGCAAGATCAGGTTGTCCGGCCCATAACCTAAGCCACCCGCTGTAATACCAGCCAACGGCAAAGCTCGGGTTCATATCCAAAGCACGGTCGGCCAATGCAATGGCGGCCGCGATGTCTTCGCCGAGATTGCCAAGCACATATGCCGCTCGTACAAGCGCGCAAGGATCCTCACCCGCGACCCGAAGGGCTCTCCGCGCCAGCTCGATCCCCGCCACGCGGCTGGCCTCGGCATCCGCGGTCCAGCCGTTCACATACAGCATGGCGTTACAGTGCGCTGCCAGCGACAGAGCCGCACCAAAGCGCGGATCGCGGGCTATCGCATGCTCCATCAACCTTAAACCCTGAATGCTCCCATCCCTGTCCCAATATTGCGCATACTGTAAGGCACGCAGATATAGATCGTATGCCGTTAGATCATCGGTCGGTCGTTCAGCCGCGCGGCGAGTCTCGGCCGCTTGCAGCGCAGGCTCGATGACGCCGGCGACGCTCGATGCCACCTTGTCTTGAAGGTCGAACACGTCTTCGAGTGAGCCGTCGAAGCGGTCGGCCCATAGATGTGCGCCGGTCTCTCCTTCGATTAGTTGTGCCGTGATACGCACTCGGCCGCCGCCCTTGCGCACGCTGCCTTCGAGGACATAGCGGACGCCGAGGTCGCGGCTAACCCGCGTGACATCGACCGCGTGACCTTTGTAAGTGAAGGTCGAATTGCGCGCGATCACGAAGAGCCAGCGGATGCGAGAGAGCGCCGTGATGATCTCCTCAACCATGCCGTCGGCAAAATACTCCTGCTCAGGATCGCCGCTCATGTTCTGGAACGGCAGCACTGCGATGGATGGCTTGTCGGGCAGTGCGAGCGTCGGTTTCGCTGATGTGGCCGCAGTTGGTCCAAGAGAGCCGATGCTTCCGCCGAGGAGGATTCGGTGGACATGCACAGGCCGCGCAATGTTCTTGACCTGTTGCTCGCCCATGTCCTCGAACGAAAAGTCGAGCTTGTCGCGCACCTGGTCGCGCACAGCCCTGCTTGCGCAGATTCCGCCCGGATCGGCCAGAGCTTCGAGCCGCGCCGCGACGTTGACCCCATCGCCGTAGATGTCGCGCCCGTCCTTGATTATGTCGCCGAGATTGATCCCCATGCGGAACTCGATGCGGCGATCGAGCGGCACATCTGTGTTTCGCTCCGCCATCTCGCGCTGCACCTCGACAGCGCAACGCACCGCGTCGACGACGCTGGCGAACTCGATGAGCAAGCCGTCACCCGTGGTTTTGACGATGCGCCCGCGGTGTTCCTTGATTTTGGGATCGGCCAACTCGCGCCTAAGTGCCTTCAACTGCGCAAGCGTCCCCTCCTCATCGGCACCCATCAGCCGGCTATAGCCAGCGACATCGGCGGCAAGAATGGCGGCCAGCCTGCGTTCGACGCGTTCCGTGGCCAAAGCGGCGCTCCCCGAACCGCATGGGCCGAATGGATTATCGGCTCTCGTTGATCATTCTAACGGTAAAAGTGAGAGCCGGCATTCCCTTTTCGACGCCGCGCCCGTGGAGGCGGGCGCCCGTGCTGTGGTGCTCATTGACCATAATCTGGCTCGCAACCTTGTCGCAAAGCGCCAACTCGTTGAGATAGCGGTTCAGGGCACATGGGCCAGATCTTCGGAATTCAAGCATGCTCGTGGAGCCAGGAAATTATGCCTGGCCACACGTTCGCATGCGCCTGCCGTCCGACGAGGATCGCGAGATGCTGTAGGCCCACGCCGACCTCGCCCGGGAATTCGATAAGGGAGGCGTACCCTCCCGGCATTGCGTCGATAAAGGGCACGATCGATCGGGGCGGCGCGACTGCGTCTTCTCTATTGACCACCGCCAGCAAGGGAACCCGCAGCGCCAAAGGTCCAGGGACCCGGTCGCCGATGCGGAGGGTTCCGGCGCAAAGCCGATTTTCGCGATAAAGCGACTCGAGGACCTCATGAACGAGCCTTCCGGGCAGCGGAAACTCGTCCGAGGCCCAGCGCTCGACCCGAGCATGGACCATCCACGCTTCCGGATCTCCCGCGCTCAGGACAAAGTCGACTAGTCTCGACCATAAAAAGGTCTCGGGAGATGCCATGAGGCTGAGCTGCGATAACAGCGATCCAGGAACAAGCTCCAACTCGGCAAGGTTAAGTGGTGCCATCGCGACAATTGCGTCACGGAAGCGACAGCTGCTCGGCGCAAAGCAAAGCGGCGTCGACAAGAGTACGAGACCCCGGATGCTCGACGGGTCGAAGGCCGTGAAAATCGCCGCCAATGTCCCACCAAGTGAGTGCCCCATGACTAACGGTGTCTTTCCACCTGCTTGCCGCGCCACTGTCGCGACCGCCTCGCTAATCGATCGTGTCGCATAATCGCGAAGGCGTGCGTCTTTATCGCTACGCGACGGCGCCATCCATTCGAGAAGGTACAAGCGCAGGCGACTCTGCAGGCAGTGGCGCACTACGCTCACGGAGTCGGCAAGGTCCCAGATGTATGGACGCTTGATCGGCGCAGCGACAATGAGCAGAGGCGTCCCCGCACTAGACTCGACGTAGGCGCGGAGCTGCCAACGCGCGCCAGTAGCTACAATCCGGTAACGGCACTCGGCTGGTCCAAGTCCTAGCCACTCGAGACTATCTCCCTGGATCGGCCGCAGTGTGTCGATCAACGCCAGCATAGAAGAGCATCCCCTTTGCGGCTTATTGGTTCTCCCGGTCGTTGATCGAGGCGGCGTCAGCGAACACCCTCGCTCAGAGCGATTTGATCAAGCTCAAGGCGGTTACCGCCCATCAACTCTAGGCGAAATGCAACCGGCATATGACCAGGGAACGCCGTGGCGGAGCTTTGGGTCGAACGTTGGGCCCAGCCTTGGCTCTTGGGTGCGTCGGCCAGCTTGCCGAAGCCCGTCGGTAACTGCGTTGCCATCGAACTCGATGCGCGATACGACGCCGAGGCCGCTGTTGTAGACTTCTCTGTTGTAGCCGTTTTCCAGGCCATCGCTACCCGCCCGGAAGCTTAACCGCCATTCCCGTCGGGAGTTGCTCGCTAAGCTAAGAGCTGTAGAGGCGACGATCACGGATCTCTATGAGCCAAAACACAGCAGACCGGTGATACACCCGGCATGGGAGGGGACCGCAATGACGCAAAACCACAGACACAGACATCAGGCTGAGGCGGATGACCGCGAGCGCAGCGACTTGCCCACACTTGCCGACGAGGTGTTGCCGGACATCTGGAGCACCTGGATGAGATTTGGCGTCGATATAACGCAACAGTGGATGAGTCTGGTACAGCCAGGGTGGCAGTCACCCGACCTGCGAGCCAGTGATTCGCTCTCCGTTGCCACGAAGCAGTTGACCGAGCATCTTGCGCAGGACCCGCTGCTGAAATCGATCGAGCAGGTGTGGAATGCCAACCCCTTGCACGAGGTGATCCCGCTGGACTGGGCGGGCATTGCTTGGGCGCTGCGTACCGTGTGGTTACGCTCCTTCACGCGGCCCGACGTGCTATATGCTCTCTCGGAGCTGAACGCGGCCATCTGGGGGTCCGCTCTGGACATCTGGAGCGAGGTGGGACGGAGCTGGTGCGGACAGGTCAGCTCCGAGCCGACAGTGGCAGCCAAGAGCGGCGACAGACGCTTTGCCGCACCGGAATGGCACGGCAACACACTATACCGCACGCTGAAGGACGTATACCTGGTAGCCTCCGACTGGCTGCTCAAGCAGGGCGAGGTGGCGGACATCGGCGACGCCGAGCAGCTTCGGCTCAACTTCCATTTGCGCCAGTTCGTCGATGCAATGAGCCCGACCCTGGTGCTGGCGTTTAACCCGGTGGCGCTGCGGCGGGCTTTCGAGACGGGAGGCACCAGCCTTGCCGACGGCATGCGCAACCTGATGAACGACATCAGGCGAGGCCGGCTAAGCATGGTGGATGAGCGCGCCTTTGCACCCGGCCGTAACCTGGCGCTGACGCCTGGCAAGGTCGTCCACCGCAGCAAGCTGATCGAACTGATCCAGTACGAGCCGCAGACCGCGAGTGTGCACCAGACACCGTTGCTGATCCTGCCCCCGTGGATCAACAAATACTACATCATGGACATGCAGCCGAAGAACAGCATGGTGGCGTTCTTGGTCCGGCAGGGGTTCACCGTCTTCATGGTATCTTGGAAGAACCCCGATGCCGCGATGGAGGACACGGCCATCGAGGACTACGTTGATCTCGGGCCGCTTCAGGCGAGTGACGTGGTGCGCGAGATCACTGGCAGCGCGACCGTCAACGTTATGGGCTATTGCATCGGGGGCACGCTCCTTTCGATGACGCTGGCTTTGCTGGCGGCTAGACGCGACCGCCGGTTCGGCTCGGTTACCTTTATGGTTTCATTGCAAGACTTTTCACGTGTCGGTGACACCGCGGTATTCATGGACGACGCGAGGGTCGATTTTGTCGAGCAGCAGATGATGGAGCGCGGCTATCTCGACAGTCGCGAGATGGCGAACATGTTCAACCTTTTGCGTTCGAACGACCTGATCTGGTCGAACGTCGTGAACAACTACCTGCTCGGTCAGAATCCGCCGGCCTTTGACCTCCTCTACTGGAACAGCGACGGCACGCGTATGGCACGCGCCGCACATAGCTGGTACCTGCGTAACACTTACGTGGAGAATAATCTGATCGTGCCCGGCAGGATCGAGTTGTACGGAGAAAAACTCGATCTGGGCCGTATCTGGCACGACATCTATGCCGTCGGAGCCGAGAAGGACCACATTGTGCCCTGGCGGGCGGCTTGGCGTGTCACGCAGCTCGTGGGCGGTAACGTGCGTTTCGTGGTTGCTTCCAGCGGTCACATTGCCGGGATCATCAATCCGCCTGGTGGCAAAGGCACATATTGGGCGGTTGAGCCCCCCGCCCGCTTCGAGTCGCCCGAGGCATGGCGGGAGAATGCGACCAAGCACGATGGCAGCTGGTGGATGGACTGGTCCACCTGGCTTTCGGAACGATCCGGCGTATTGGCCACACCCCCGGCAATGGGCGGCGCCACGCATCTTCCGCTAGACGACGCGCCGGGCAGTTACGTGCTTGAACGGTGAACTGAGGCCAGTCAGATGGGTGCGCATAAGATCGGCCAATACGAGGGACGGACGTCAGGGTAATAGAGCCGAACTGATTACGTGTACTCGCCCTTGACTATCGCAAAAAAGTCCTCAAGGCGCCGCGGCTGCACGCCCAAATCGCCGAGCGTGGGCTCTTTCCCGCTAACAACCTTGTCCGTCTTCAGCAGTCTGACCTGATCACGCGTCAGTGGCGGATCGGGCAACAGCTCCAGCAACCCGGCCTGCATTTCGGCCGGTGCGAAAGGAATCGGAAGCAGGACGCGCTGCCGGTTCAACGCGGTCATCAACAGCTCCAGGAGCTCCTTGAAACTATAAACCTGAGGACCCCCAAACTCGTAGATCTTACCGGCCGCATCGGGGCGCTTTAGGAGTTCCGCCATCCCTGCGATCATGTCGTCGACGAACAGTGGCTGGAACTTCGTGGTGCCACCGCCGATGAGAGGCAGGACGGGACTGCTCCTGATCATGGCAGCGAACCTGCTGAAGAAGTGATCATTCTGGCCGTATGTGAGGCTCGGTCGAACGATTGTCGCCTGCCGGAAGACCTCCCGAACGGCGTGCTCTCCTTCAGCCTTTGTCTGGTCGGAAATCGCCGGAGATGTCGGGCTGGCCCCGAGGGCCGATACGTGGATCAGGCGTGTCACGCCATGGCCCTGTGCTGCCACCGCTACTCGGCGCGCACTTTCGACGTGAATGGCCCGGTAGGTCTGTGCGGTTGTCTCGGTCAGGATGCCCACTAGGTTGAAGACGGCATCCGCTCCTGTGATCGCCCTGCCGACGCTTATGTCGTCCAATATATCCGCTTGGACAATCTCCGGTGCTTGGGCCGCTTCCGCCGCCATCTTGACACGGTCGGGATGCCGCACGGCCACGCGCACTGTCGCGCCGCCTTGAACAAGCAACGCCACGAGATGGCGGCCGATGAAACCCGTTCCGCCGAAAATCGTGATGCAGCCGGTCATCACCTTCCGCTCTGACATTATATTTACACCGGAACTCGTCGAGTACGGCAAGCCATCGTCACATTTAAGGAAATCACAGTAATAAATAAATCACTACTTGAAGCTCATCTCTTCAGTTACCATATAAACTTTATAGTGAAGCACAGGCCCTTCCCAAGGGCACTAGCTTTCCCGACTTTGGTGCAGTCAATCCTCGAATTTTTCTGGCTCGAGGTGCGTCAGTTAGGAGCATCACTGCTCCTTAACTGACAGATCGGTAAGGTTATCACCGACGGGTATGTCTGGATCCTTTCCGGCAGATATTGATCGCCGGCCGACACCCCTCGTGGTTTCCCATTGGATCTGCTCGGTGTGGCCAGCTTCCTCTGCGAGGTTGAGGCCAAAACAGGCCCGTGCCTCGAGATCCCTATTGAATTGACCAAAGACGAATAACCGCCCACGCCCCTCGGCAGAAGTGGACGGGGCACGCGACGTTGGAGCCTCGCGAGCGTGCGGAGAACCTGAGCAAGAACAGACTCGCGGACCCCGTCACGGCCTATGTCGGAGTTCTGTCAGACGAGAGGGGCTCGGCTTTCGGCCGACTCAATCGCTTCGCCTGCTCCCGCCAGCACGGCCTTTCACCCCTGCATGCAGAAGCGTGCGGGGGCTGAGGCGTCAGGAGAGGGCACCCCGCCCCTCCTGATCTGAAAGGAGTTAAAGAACTCATGACTACCCTGATGCAAGCCCACCGCCAGTGGTCCTCTCGCGCCCCCGACGAGCGCTTCACAAGCCTCATTGACATGCAGAGCTTCAAGCGCCGGATCCGTGAGCAGAGCCATTCCACAGTCATCAGCAGTCGCAAACTTGCCATTGAGCCGAGACCGGACGACGCCCGCGGCTTGATGGTTGTGAGCGATGATCAGCATGATCCGGCAGCGCTAACGCGTTGGTCATTCGGGCAGCTGTGTTCGCTTGCCAGCCCCAGCAATTCGCCGGCCAGCTACTTCCGCGATGCGAACATGCCTAGCCCGATGATCGCAGATTGCCTCAACTACAATCTGCGCTTCACCCGCGGCGTCGAAGATGTCGGCATCCTCCTCACCGAGGACGGCCGCGTCAATGAGCTGCGTGCGGTCAACGGCCCCAACTATGGACGCGTCTGGGACGCCGACATCGTCGACCTGCTCATCAATCGCTTTGGCGACGGGATTACGGGTCAATGGCGAGTGCCCGGCGAGTTCGGCCAACAGGTGACGGTCACCACAGACAACACGACCCTGTTTGCAAGCGACCGCGACATGTTCGTGTTCCTCGCCGCCGAAGAGAACCGCATCGAGCTTCCGGGCCGCCGTTCAGGCCGCTCGGGCAGCTTCGCGCGCGGTTTCTTTGTGTGGAACTCCGAGGTCGGCAAGACGACGCTCGGCGCCGGCTTCTTCCTCTTCGATTATGTCTGCTGCAACCGCATCATCTGGGGCGCAGACCAATACACCGAAGTCCGCATTCGCCACACCAAAGGCGCACCGGACCGGTGGCTCGACGAGGTGACGCCTGTCCTGCGGGAGTACTCGCAGGCGAGCGCCAAGCCGGTCATCCAGGCGATCGAAGACGCGCGCAACAAGCACGTCGAGGCCAATCTCGATCAGTTCCTCGCCCACCGCTTCGGCAAGCGCATGGTGGCGCCAATCAAGGCCATCCATGAGCAGGAAGAAGGTCGGCCGATCGAGACCCTTTGGGACGTCACCGTGGCCGCCACCGCGCATGCGCGTTCCATCAAGAACACCGACGCGCGGCTTGAAATCGAACGCACCGCGGGTGAGCTGCTGAAACAAGCAGCGTAACCCAGGCCTCACCCTCGCATGCAGAAGCGTGCGGGGGTCGAGGCGTCAGGAGCAATCCCGCTCCTGAAAGGAAAACTCCATGTCTGCTTTTATCGTCAATAACAACGTCATGGCCAAGGTCGTGACGGCAATCCTGCTCAATTTCGACAATTTCGACGGCGAGAGCACCTGCCGTGTGGCAATGCTCGCCGTGCCAACCGATGCGCAGAAAGAGGCCGGGACGAAGATCGGCAACAAGCTCTTCTCGTTGAACAGAAGAGCCCTCCATGCGCGGTACGGCTGCGGTGATCATCTGCGCTATCCGGAGTTCGTGTTCGAGAAGTGGGCTGACGCATCACCAGTGGAACAATTCAAAGCGATAAGCTGTCTGCTCCACCAGTGCTGCGAGGGCAAAGTCGCGGACAGCGGGCTCTATGACGAGCTGAACCGCGCCGCCGGCGAGTTGGCTCAGGGCATCGTGCAGGACTTGCCGCAATACGACCAAACCCCCTGGGGCCATTGAGCCTCGCCCGCCTCCTCAGCAGCAGCTGGGGAGGCTTTGGGCATCAGGATTATCCCCGGTTTGAAAGAGTCAATTTTCGCGGCCATAGCCCCGCGACTAGAGGGTCGAGGAGCTGGAACATTTGATATCGCACGTTACTTTGACCACGACACCCCGCTTGGCTGCGCGCCTGGCGGGGTTTTTGCTTTTCGCCCGGAGCTATCTGCCCTGGATTTCGATAACGAACCCGTTGCCGACGACCAGGCGTCAATTCGACGGTCCGAGATGAGCCGGAAAGCTGACATTGACTAAGCCTCGATATCAACCTCTGAGGCGACTCACAGCGGCCGTTCGCTTCCATCGATAGCAATGCCGGCCCATGCCCCCCTATCCCGCCGTTCCCGAAGGCTGACCACGAACCGTCGGCTTGGAAAGCGGACCTTGAGTCCATGCTGCAATGCTCCCCTTCCGACCCACGCCGACGTCGCCCGTTCAAAGGCGCGGCAGCATTCGCTAGCGCATGGCCATCTGGGCTTCGCGATCATTTGGACGACGAGGTGGCTGCCGCTATCCGCGGATCGTAGCCGCCGCTACTGCCACCGCTGTCAGCACGACGGCGCCAGGCAAGTGTGTCCAGTCGCGATAGCGGATGAGGGTCATCACCGCAGCCAGCAGGATCACGACGCTGCCGATCGCGCCGGCGTACCGCGATCGCCAGCGTCAACTGCTTCATCCCCAGCCCGTCTGCACCAATCCACCCCGCCAACATTATACACGGATCATTGCAGCTGGCTTTGCAGAGGTTCCTTAGATCAATTTTTCCCGTCCTCCCTTGCCTGTGGTATAATATACAGCCGGTGTCGTGAGGAACCGTGATCGCTAGAGGGAGGCCTCATGCCAAGGCCGA
>Ga0126373_10003111_pt1 | contig 12332 bp, 11 predicted proteins | sample PanSoiMetPlot_11_FD_92545 | JGI IMG/M metagenome (GOLD analysis project Ga0126373, IMG submission 92545) | Tropical forest soil microbial communities from Panama - MetaG Plot_11 | ecosystem: Environmental > Terrestrial > Soil > Tropical forest > Bulk soil | place: Panama | collected 2016-02-17
CTCCTTTCAAAAGATCGTCGTGTTTGCTAGGTAGACGCGGTGTTGCCTCAGGATCTCACCGCTCTTCCCCAAGCCCAGCTACAGGGCCGATGAACCTCGAGTTCCGGCCCGGCCAGAGGAAGGCCGGGGCATCGGCGTGCACGCTATCGAGGTGCTTGCGGCCGGCCGATTCGTCATCCTTTGCCAGAAGAGCTCGATCGCCCAGAAGTCCAGAAGTATGGTCGAGCAGGTCGAGTGCGAGATCGGAAGAAGCATCAGTCATGCCATCGGACCCATCAGCCGAACAGCGGGTGCTCCTGGGCACACTGAACCGGCAGCGCGAGCACGTTCTTGAGGCCGTCGAGGGTCTTGCCTCCGACGACCTTCGGCGGCAGGTTCTTCCTTCGGCCTGGAGCTGCATCGGCTTGGTGAACCATCTCTCGCTCGACGTTGAACGCTTCTGGTTCCAGGCGGTCATAGCCGGGAACCAAACCGCGATCGAGGATGTACTCGCCTCGTCTGACAACGCCTGGAACGTAACCGACAAGGAGCCCGTCGAAGAAGTGCTCCACAGGTACCGGGCCAATATCGAGCATGCCGATGCGATTATCGCCAGTCGCCCCCTTGACGCAGTACCGGCGTGGTGGCCAGACTTCTTCGGCACCTGGCGGCTCGGCAGCCTCCGCGAGATCGTGCTCCACGTCATGGCAGAGACCGCCACCCACGCCGGTCACCTTGATGTAGCACGGGAGCTGATCGACGGCAAGCAGCATCTTGTCCTCACCGACTGAACGGTTCGGCAGTGCCGCCATTACATCGCCCACTGCGAGGCCTCAGGGTTGGCGGCAGCCGCTTTTGAATGGAGGCCCCACTCGCTAAGGCACGAATGTGCGATCGGCATCTGCAGCTCGGCGAACCGAGCCTCACGGAAGGTGATCGGCCCAAGACTTCGTAAGCGCGCGCACTCCCGCCGTTCTGCGCGGCAATCTGGTCGCCGGTGCGGCCACCTGTGCTGCGCCCGAATGAGGTGATCTGTGTGTCAATGGGTGATGGCGTTCATGGCGATCGGCGCGCTGGATTGTCAGTCGCCGGATGCGACTGCGGCTTCGACGTTGTCGAGGAGGGCTTCAAGTATCCGGTCGTGAAGCGGCTCGATCCGCTCACGCCAGATCGCCTCGTATTTCCCGGACGCGCAGCCCTCGATCGTGTGGCGAAGAACGGTTGCGCCTTCGGCAAGTTCCAGCTCGAACCAGTGCTCGCCTTGCAGCCCATTCGGCCTGACCACGCGGAACGCACGCGCGGCACCCGGGCGGTCGAACTCTTCCCAATGCATCAGCCCGGCGTCGTACAAACGGTGTCCTTGCCGCCGGGGAACGGGAGCGATCTGCGTCGGCCAGACACGGCCGAAATCAGCGATGAGCGTGGCGATCTGCTCTGGCGGCGCCGCGACCATCCGTTCGTGGTGGTTCCTGATCTTCATCCGTGCTTCACCTCATTGTTGGTGCACCCGCTTCGGCATCTCCAGGCCCCGGGACGCGGGGCGCGCTTCCAGGCCGCCAACGCCGCCCCGCCTGCGCCGGGGGACACCACGGCGCCAGTTCACCTCCGCAGGACCGCCGACCCGCGTGGAACCGTCTGGTATCGCAGGACGATCCCAATCTGGGCAGCCCGCCGTGGCCATCGTCAGGGCTGCCGGAGGAAGCGGAGGACGGCGGTGGTGTCGAAGTAGAACATTTGCGCGCGGGCGAACTTCCCGTCCCGCACCGCGTACAGGCCCAGCGTTTCCATGTCGAGCCGCTGGCCGGACGGTCTCAGGCCGCGCTGGTGCCAGAGCACGACGACCTCCTGGCCGGTCGCCGCGACGACCCGCGGGTCCATGCGCCGTTCGTGCCCGGTTGGCTGCAAGGGGTCCCAGATCTGGTCGAAGCCGGTGCGGTCGCCGGCTTGCAGGGCGGCGGCGGCCCCGTGGACGGATCCGCCGTAGGGCAGGGACGGCGGCCAGTGGAACTCGACCTCGGGGTGGTAGAGCTCAGCGAGACGGCGTTCGTCACGCTCCTCGACTGCGGCGAACGCCGCCATCACGATGTCGGTGCTTGCTGGCCTGGTCATGTCATCAGCTCCCTTGTGTGGGCTGCCCGGCCGTGGCGTGGCCACCGGGCATCGGGCCGAACGGGCGGGCAGGTAGCGGAGGTCATTGGTCGTGGCCGGGCACCGGGCGGGTCAGCCAGTCGAGCCCGTGCCAGCAGAGGCTGACGGCGGCGTCGACGACCTGGTCCCTGGGCACCTCCGGGTGCTCATACCACCAGGCGGCCAGGCCGTCGTTGCCCGATTTGATGGCGCGCGCGATCATCTGGTCGGCGCGTTCCCGCGGAATGCCTGGCGCCAGCCGCAGCGCGGGCGCGGTGTGGATCAGGGCCGCGATGGCGGCGGTGCCCCGCTGGTGGATGCCGGCGTGGATGGCGGCGATCTGCTCGTCGGCGGGCGGGTCGCGAAATAGCATCCGCCAGGCGAACCGGTTCTGCTCGACGTAGGCGAAGAACGCCTCGGTGCCGCGCCGTACCAGCTCCTCACCGCTCTGGCCGGCGGGCACCTTGGTCGTCGCCTCCACCATGGCACGGGCGTGCTGGGTCAAAAGCTCCAGGTGCAGGTCTTTCTTCGAGCTGAAATGGTCGTAGATGACCGACGGGGCGATGCCCGCGGCGGCCGCGATGGCCGTCATCGAGGCGCCGTGATAGCCCTGCTCGGCGAACACCCCGGCGGCGGCTTGCAGGATCAGATCCCGGCGCCGCGCCGGGCTGAGCCGCCGGCGTGTTCCCGGACGCGCGGGCGGGGCTGGCGGGCTGGCTGCCATGACTGCTCTTCTTTCTGCCGTGCTGGGCGGGATGGCGGCGGCCCTGACCGGGCCGGGTCAGCCGGGGGCGGCGAGGTCCTCGCGGAAGCCCCCGCGCCAGCTGGGCCGCCTCGGCCGCCAGCCCAGGGCGGCCCTGGCGTGCTCGTTGCTGGCCCCGGGCATCCGGGTCATCAGGTACACCCCATAGGGGCCGCCGAGTAGCTGGCCTAGCCACAGCGGCAGCCGCCGCGGGGCCGGGGCGCCGAGGATCGCGGCGTAAGCGCGCACCCAGTCGGCCGCCGGTGCCGGTTCCTCGTCGACGATATTGAACACGCCCTCGGCCTGCTGCCCGATCGCGGCGAGCGTGGCCTGGGCTGCGTCCTCGACGTGGACGAAGCAGAACACCCCTGTCCCGTCGCCGACGACCGGGAACCGGCGCGCGCGCACGTCAGCCGCGATCCAGCCGCCGACGGCATAAGCTGTCCCGGGGCCATAGAAGAAGCCGTAGCGCAGGACGACGCCGCGGATGCCTGTGGTGCCCAGGGTTTCCCGCTCCAGCTCCGCGATCGCCGCCACCGCCCGGGCGAACGCGCCGGGCGCCGCGCGATACAGCGGGTCGGCTTCGGACCTGAGCCGCCCGGCCGGGGCTTGCGGCCCGCCGGGAGTGTAGGCGAAGGCCACGCTCTGAGCCACGACATGCCTGACACCGGCGGCCGCCGCGGCCGCCATCAGGTTGCGCGTGCCCTCGGCGCGCAGCCGGTTGGTAGCCGCCAGGTCCCGGCCGGCCCGGCGCGGGCTGATCCGCCGCGGCAAGGCGGTCAGCTGGTTGACCACCACCTCCGGCCGCGCCAGCCCGACCGCCTTCTCCAGCGCCGCCGCATCAAGGGCGTCACAGGTCACCGGCTCGGCCCCGGCGCTGCGCAGCTGCTCTTGCCTCGCCCCCGACCGGGTCAACGCGGTTACCTCATGACCCGCTGCAGCCAGCAGCCCGGCCAAGGGCCTGCCGATGACTCCCGCTGCTCCTGCGATCAGCACCCTCACCCGGCATCACCCGCTCCGGCCTGAACCCGCCGGCCCAGCATCTGCCGGGCCTGAGTGGTAGCTTACCGAATCCCGATTCGGTAAGCTACCGGGGGTGCGCCTCGACGCGGCGGGCCTCCGCGCTGCTGGAGGTCGTCCTGCCGGAACCGGGCCTGCCACTGAGACGGGAAGGAGCTCGCGGTGATCCTGCCCTTTGATCATGGCTGGTGCCGTATTTGGGCGCTGGTGGCGGGTCACACTGCTGGTCTCGGCCATTGCCTGGCCGGTGCTGCTCATCGGCACCGGCGCGATGAGCCCCGGGCCGGCGCTGGCCGGCGCCGCCGGCTTCGCGGTGCTCAACACCGGGGCAAGTGATCGACGTCTACCTGCGCGGCCTTTCCACGCGCGCCGACACGGGCGAGCCGGTGGACACGATCGCCTCCGCAGCGTCGTTCTTCCTGTCCCGCATCGACACCAAGACCGACAAGCGGCTCGAGGCCGGCTCGCCCGCCCGCGGCCAGGTCGCGCTCGCCAGCGCCCGCCTCGCCTACCAGCGCTACCGGGCGAAGTTCACCGGTCTCGGCTGGGAGCATCTTCGTGATCTTGGCGCCAGGCCGCAGCGACCGCTGTGGGCGAGCACCGGAAACAAGAACCCCGGCTACTCCGACGTGCGCTACGTCGCCGAGCTGATCGGCCCCGGCGTGATCAACACGATGCCCGAGCACACATTGCGGGCCTTCGCCGATCACGGCGCGGTCGCGCGCACGCTCGATGCCGACCCCGATGCTGCGGAACGGATGCTCGCCGCGGCGGCGGCCGGGCTCGACCTGGCCGCCGTCACCGCCGAGCTTGAGCGCGAGGGCGTCCGCTCGTTCTGCGACTCCTACCATCAGCTGCTGGGCTGCATCGAGCGCAAGATCGCCGCCGGAGCCGCCCGGTAACAACACAACACCTCGCGGCCCCAGTGCCCCGGCAATGCCCAGCCAGCCCGGCGGCGCGGGGCTGGCCGACAACGGCAGGCGCCCGGGCCGGCCATCCACCGTGACCTCCAGCGGGCCGGTCATATCACGCCGAGCCGATCTGCGCGCCTGCGGCTGTCTGGCTGGTGACGAACCACAGCGCAGAAAGAACATTCGGTGCATTTCATGACGGGGTCAAGCCCGCACAGGTCGCCGGTGCCCTCGGCGACTCCTTGCTGCTGTGGGTTCGAGCCTTTGGCACCGCTGAGGGCATGGCCGAGCCGCGGATACGGCGGATCGGGATTACCGGGACCCATGTGTGCGGCAGATCCGGACAACCGTGGCCCATAAACCGCACCCCGCCGGGCACCGCTCAAGCGGCGCTACCTTTGGGTTGCCTCCTGCGCGGGCCGGGCTGCCGGCGCATCGTGCATGCCGTCCGGTGACAGGTCAGCCCGCCGGCCGGCGGGTGACCTGCATCCGCCACCGGTCCGGCCCGTCCTGCAGGTAGACGAAGCCGTAGCCGCCGGGGCTGAGCGCATCCAGCTGCCGCCACACCAGGTGGGGGTCGATGCCGGCCTGCAGCTCCACGTGCTCACCACGGCGCAGCCGCAGCAGCCGGTCGACAGCTGCGTCGACGGCCTGCCCGGCAGGAAGGGCGTCTAGGTCGATCACCGGTCCCTCGGTGAGCGGATACCACTCATGCGGGTGCCCGCCTAGCATGGTGGTCGCTGGTACCTTGCCCGGTGTGCCGGCCGCTGCGAGCTGTGCCTGCCCGGTGTGGAAGTGGCGCTCGAGCTGGTGGAGGAGATCCCGGGTGGCGGCGGCGAGCTCGGCGGGAGACCAGGTGCTCTCGCCGGCGGCCACACGTTCCAGCGTCTCGATGGCGGCGCGCAGGCGGGCGTGGTCGCGGGCCAGCCGGGAAATGCCCGGGGACGCGCCAGCGGGGAATAGAAGCCTCTCCTCGTCGGCGTCCTGGCCCAGCACCTCGGCCCGGAGGTAGCCAAGCAGTACTTGCAGTTCGCGGGCAGGCCATCTGTCCTTGGCGGTCACGGCCAGCAGGTCTTCGGCCCGGATCATGACCTGGCTCAGCAGCAATGCGTGCTCGTCGGCCAGCGTGAGCGGCGGGCCGCCGGGCATGGCCGCAGGTGTCCGGGGCGGTTGGTATCCGGGTGTCTGGCTTGCGGCAGTCATGGCGACTCCTTCTCCTTAATTGTTACATAAAAGATAGTAAAAAACAAGGGGCTCGGTTTTGGGATGGACGGGCAGGCGCCTCTGGTCGCGGCGCAGCCCGGTAGGAGGACCGGGGGCGCGCGTGAGCACATGAGGGCCGCCAGGCAGCGGCCCGCCCAAAAGCGAGGCGGCCGCGGCTACCAGTGCGCGTCATCGATCTCTGCTTCGGTGGAGCCGCTCGACGTGGCCGCGCTGTCAGACGCGGCAGCCAGCGGGCGGCTTGTGGTGGCAAGGACCGTTATCCCCAGGGCGGCTTCGGCGCTGCCGTCCTGGAGGCGCTAGGTGGGGCTGGTACTCCCGCTGCGAGTCCCAGCAGTGCGCCGTGGGCGGCCTGCCCGGCTCGGGGACACCCGCCCAGCTGATGGATGCTGCGGGTATTTCGTGCCGCAACAGTTCCGCAGCCGCGGGTACGATGCTCGCCAGCTGAGGGTGCCGCGCGCTGTCACGCGGGGTTAGGGTGGCCAGCCCCACGCGGGGCTTGCCATGCCGGTCCCAGGACAGCTACTCGCTGTGCCGGAGGAGCTGGGCGAGGACCGCTGCCTGGCTGATGTCAATGGCCTTGGTCGCGGTCAGCAGCGTCACAGGGCCTTTGGCGGCCAGGGCGTGTAGCCGGCCGAGCGCGGCCTGTGGCCCGGGCTGGGCGAGCTCAGCGGTGTAGCGGTCGCGGAATTCGCCGAATTTCGCCGGATCGTGCCCGTACCACGTGCGCAATTCGCTGGACGGTGCGACATCCTTGGCCCAGTCGTTCAGGTGGGCGGCATCCTTGCGCAGGCCCCGTGGCCAGACCCGGTCCACTAGCACGCGGGTCCCGTCCTCGGGCACGGGGTCGTCGTAGATGCGGCGAACCCGGATGTCTGGATGCATCCTGGGCCTCCTTCCTGCGGTCAGCTACCCGTGCTGGCCTGCCTCTGCGGGGTCGCCAGGTGTGCGATGCAGAGGCTGGGCCCGGCGAACGGCTCGAGCCGGTCCGCGGTGACCGGCGCCCGCATCTGGGCCAGCGCGCCCTGCATAAGACCAAGGTGCAGCTGGCAGATCACATCCTGGTGGTTTTCCGCCACCTCGCGGAACGGGCACTGCCGCAGGCGCAGCTGATACCGTGTTCCGTCGGCCACGGCCTCGGAGGCAAACCCGGCCTCCTCCAAGGTGGCGGTCAGTCTTTCGACGGCCTCACCCGCGCCCAGCCGCTGGTAAGGGGGCGGCTGTTCAGTGAGGTAGCGTCCCCACTCGCGGCCGGCTTGTGCGGCGGCCTCACCCGGCTTGGACATCGCGCCCGCGATGAGGCTGGTGAGCATCTCGGCGAGCAGGCGGTAGTGCCGCTGCCCCGCGGGCCCGCCGCCCTCCACGGCGCGGTATGCCATGCTGGGCCGGCCCGGTGTCGTCCTTTGCTTCGGCGCCCGCGCCGCCAGGCCCGCGTCGACCAGCGCGTCCAGGTGGAAGCGGGCTGTATTGGGGTGCAGGCCCGCCCGGTCGGCGATCTCCTGCACGCCGGCCGTCGAGCCCGCGGCGCGCAGCAGGTCCAACACATGTGCCCGGCTCCGGCCGAGCGAAGGGCCCGCGTCCGGGGCGAGCAGTGCCTGCGCATCCATACGCGCAGTTTACACCAAATCGACTTGTAAAAACTACGAAATATGGCAAAGACGGGCTGCTGGTACACGCCCGGCGGGCTGGCGGCGGGCAGCGCCTGGCTACCGTCATGAATGCCGCCCAGCGCCGCCACCAGCGCGGGAACGGGCCGAACCCGGCGAGCACGGCCGTTCACGCCGGGATCCCCAGCCCACCCGCTGAGCGCCAGCGCGGCCAGGGAAAAGCGCGCCGGTGTTGCCCAGTGCCCACACGGCTGCGCCATGCGTCGGAGGATCCGGCCGCTGCCGGCAGCGGCAGGCCGGGTTCGGCCATGCCAGGCCGGAGACGACTCAATCACGCTTGGACGATGGCCACCTGCCGTAGCGGCTGATACTGCTGACAAGCGCGCCTACCCGCCTTATTGCGCTGTGATCATGATCTGCTGGCGTCTGTCAACACCGCGCCGACGAGGGTGATCTGGGTGGCCGCGGGCCGCGAGGCCGGTCACTGGGCCCGGGCTTATTGACCGGTGGCGTTCGCGTCGTACTCGTCGTGGCGGCGCACCCACAGCTGGGGCGGGTCGCCCTCGTTGCGGCCGAGCGGGGCGCGGTCGAGGAACCCGTAGTAGCCCATCATGAACTCGAGCCCGCGGGCGGTGGTCGAGTAGGTCAGGTAGACGGTTGGGTCGTCGAGCGTGTAGGCGCTCATCACCGGCGCCTCGGAAAGATACGCCGCGGGCTCGGTTCCGCACTCGTCGGCGAGGCGGGCGGCCACCGGGGGGACGCCGCCGGCCAGGAACTGGCGGGTTACCTCCTCCGGGCGCGAGATCTCCAGGTCGAAGTTGTAGTCGCTGCCGTAGGAGGAGGCCCACGGGAAGCTCCACCCCATCCGCCGCTTGTACGCCTGGAGCTTGTCCAGCGGCGCCCGCGAGATGCACGTGAACGTCACGCCGCGCGCGTTCAGGTGGGGTACCGCGCCGTTGAAGGTGTCCGCCGCGGAGGAGCACACCGGGCAGCCTGCGGTGTAGGTCGGGCCGAACATGAAGTGATAGACGAGCAGCTGCGAGCGGTCGCCGAAAAGCTCCTGCAGCGTCGCTGGCCCCTCGCCGGTGCCGAAGCTGTATTCCTTCTCGATCGGCACCCAGGGCAGCTCGCGCCGCTCGGCGGCGAGCTGGTCGCCGCGGCGCGTCAGCTCCTTTTCCCGCGCCAGCAGCTGGTTGCGCGCCGCCTGCCACTCCTCGCGTGTGGCTACTTTGTGCCTTGTCATCAGCTATCCCCTTTCGCATGGCCGCGACTGGCATGGCCGCCATCCCGGCGCTCATCGCGGCCTGGCCGGCCGAGGCCGGGTCTTTCACCCGAAGCCCACGGCCGACGGCGTGCGCCAGCCACGGGATGGACGCGGCCGCGCAGGACACCGCGAGCAGGACACTGACCGCCCGCACCGGGGCGGGGCGCGGCGGCCCGGGACATGAGCGCCACCGCGCCGCGGGCCACGCCCGGTCGCCGCCATCCGGTAACGGCAGGCACCGCGGTGAGCATCCAGACCATGGCCCCGCCATCAGCATATGGAAAAGGGCAGGCGGGCGCGGCGGCCGGGCACGGCCGGGCTGCCCAGTCCGAACCAGAGGCGCAGCGCATCCGAACGCGGCCACCTGCAGGCACATTGCGGCCGCGGGCTGTCAGCGCCAGGTCATGGCGCTCAGAGCCGCGCACATCGCGATGCAAAAGACAGCCGAGACCCGGCCCGCGGGCGGCGCTGACCGGCCGGCTCGCGCCGCGGCAGCGCCGCACGCAAGCCTGCGGCGGCGAAGACCGCGGTGACCGGCCACCGCACCGCCAGCGCCGTGACCATCACGACTCTTGGCCGCAGGTGTCGTGGTAAGGGAACTGGGTCACGCGCCGCCGCCGGCCAGCGGGGTCAGTTCGTGGAGAACCAGGACTGCACGGAGTGGCGCGTGGCCGCCGTGGATGGCTGGAATCCTGAGGATCCTCCGGTGTACGTGCGGCGGCAGGGTGACTGGCGGTGGGAGCCGTTCATGGACCGGGCGTCGCTGGCGTGCGCGGAGATGGTGCTGACCGACGTCCTGTCCGGCGCGAAATTTACCGAGGTGTGCCAACTGCCGGGAGGAACTGATTGTTACGGCCGAGCCGGCGTACCGGCAGGTGGCGCTGCCGGAATACCCGCTGTGGGACGAGCCCGCCGTCACCATCCGCTGGTTCGCCGCACCCGGAAAGCTGCTGCGCATGGATGGGCGGGGACGGACTGCTGGCTGTGGGCTGCGGGCCAGACCCCTCACCGACCTTGAATCCATCCGCACGGCTATCCCCGGTCCCTGGATCATTCGGCCCGGAACCCGATCCGGCACCAGCTGATCTGCACGTCACGATCGCAGAGCGTGATCGGCACTCTGGTGCCGGATGCGCGAAGAGGAAGTGTGTTCGGCGCGGCGACATGAGCGGGCCGGAGAGCCGCGGTTCCCGCGCCCGAATGGGAGTTCTGTGTTCAGCATTGGACGTGGGCTGTCCCTTTTGATGCGGTCGCTGGGCGGCGGGTGACGTGTTGGAGGCTGGGCCGCAGGCTTGGGCGCGGCTCGTCGGGCGAGGCCGGATGCCGGGCGGCCCGCGCTCGAGGCATACCCTGGGGCCGAGCCGCATGCGGCCCGGCCCCAGGGTATTGCGCTTTGGCTACCGTTCCTCGATGAATTGCGTCACCACGGTGCGTGTGTCGCGGTTGGCGTCGATCAGCGTCCAGGTCGCGGTGTAGGTGCCGCGCCGGAGACGGCTGACATGCACCCCGTCCTTGGTGTCGGCGTTCGGGGCTGAGAACACCGTCTTGCCGGAGCGTGTGATCTGGAGCGCGATCCTCGCGTGGTTCTGGATGATGGTGTTGTTCGGTCCCGGGAATCCCGCGCGGGCGCGGGCGGTGAACGCGCCGAACACATTCCCGCCGCGGGGCGGCGTTGTGCTCACGATCAACGGCACCTCGGTCATGGTCTGGCCGCCACTGAACTCGTCGGTCTGCGCGATCGTGCTTGATGGCAGCCCGGCGGCGTTGCCGTTCAGCGGGCAGATCTCGCCGGTGAGGGCGACGCCGCCGAAGATCGAGCCGGCTGAGGCGCTGGTCGGCGGGGTCGTAACCGGCGGGCCGTAGTACTCGCCGGGCTGGCACCGCCCACGCGAGAGGACCGTCTGGTTCCCCTTGATCGCGGCCCGCAGATGGGCGACGTGCAGCGTCGTCAACGTGCGCGAGCCGTTGGAGAGCGCGACCGTATCCCCGCCCTTGATCGCGAGCGGCACGGACACCGTGCCCGTTGCGCCGGCCGTAGCCGAAGCGGTCGTGGTCCCGTCCGTCAGCGTGTAGGTCTCGCCCGGCACGAGCCCGGTGCAGGCGACGGCCTTGGCCTCGAGATCGCCGGTGCATGCCGGGAACCCGCCTTGAGCAATAGCCACAAAGGGGTTGAAGAACGACGACACCGAGTCAGCCTCGCCCGCCGGAACGGTCAGCGTCACGAGCGCGCCGGTGAGGTTGGGGCTGGGGTCGCCCGGGGGCGTGAACGCACGGTCGTCGAGTGAGCTCCAGGTGACTGCCTGGCCGGGTGTGACCGCCGCGTTGAGCGGTGCGGTGGCTGCGTCGCTCGCCGTGTTGCAGAAGTCCGTCGGCGACTCGGACCCGGCCACGCCGGCGACCGAAAACGCTTCCACCCCGGTCTGGAAGCACGGCTCGAGCGTGATCGTGGGCGGTGGGAAGCCTTGGATGGTCTGCGTGTTGGTCACCAAGCTGCCGTTGTCCATGGCGACCCAGCCGGTCCAGCCGGACTCGGTGAACGGGTTGCCCCCGTTGCCGGTGAGGATCTGCTCCTGGCCCGGCGTGGGCGCGCCGGCGCCCGAGTAGCCGACCGTGATCACGTCGCGGTCGTCGCCGACCACATGGGTGCCAAGCGACACCGACCAGCTACCGTCGCCGGCGGTGGTCGCAGATCCGCTTGCGACCGTGACCGGTGTGCCGGCGGCGCTCGCGCGCTGCAGTGTGACCGTGACCGAGACCCCGGCCGTGTGGTGCTCGATGTTGCCGCTGACGACCGGCGAGAACTGGGTCAGGTGGACCTGCGGCAGCGGCAGCGGGCTGGTGGTGTTGGTAGCCGCCTGGACGCAGTCCGGGTTGTTGCTGTTGTCCCGGTTGGCCCACATTTCCTGGATCATGTACTTGTGGCCGTTGACCACCTGGTTGAAGGGAGATCCGTCGGGGGCGAACCCGAGCGGGGTGCCGAACTGGGGCCCGAACTCGCACTTGTCCCCGTTCTCGAACCCGTTCGGGTCCATGTAGCCGACTCCCTCGGGGTCGCTCATCGCCTCGTTCACCTCGTGCGCGACGATGTCGATCACGTGCTCGGCATCCGGATAGCCCTCGGGGTCGTTGCCGGGGTTGTTGACCCGCTGCGTTTCGACGATCGGGTCGCCGGTGTAGGCATAGATCGTCGGGCCGCGGCCGAGATTCGACACCGAGTGATAGCCACCGAAGGCGTTGGTCTCGCAGACGCCGGGCAAGATGCACTCATCGACGCCGGGCGGCGTGAACACGTACCAGAGGTCGTGCAGGCCGCGCGAGCCGTGAATGGCGTTGATGACGCGATTGATCTCAGCCTGGACCTGGGCGTCGGTGACGCATATCGCGGTGTTCGCGGGCGAGGCGCACTGCACGGACTTCGACGGATAGGAATGGGTGTCGACCATCGAGTCGCCCGGGGCATA
>Ga0126373_10003112_pt1 | contig 12331 bp, 11 predicted proteins | sample PanSoiMetPlot_11_FD_92545 | JGI IMG/M metagenome (GOLD analysis project Ga0126373, IMG submission 92545) | Tropical forest soil microbial communities from Panama - MetaG Plot_11 | ecosystem: Environmental > Terrestrial > Soil > Tropical forest > Bulk soil | place: Panama | collected 2016-02-17
CCGATGATCAAGGTAACGACCGACGCGGCCAGGGCCATCGCCGAGGCGGTCGGCTGACTTCAGCTGATCGGGGTAGACCTCGTGTGACGGACAGCATCCAGCCATGAAGGAGCGCCCGTCGTGACCGTCATCCCGCAGGTCATGCTGAACAACGGCCAGGAAGTCCCGCAGTTGGGCTTCGGCGTCTTCCTGGTGCCGCCGGACGAGACGTTCGCCGCCGTCGCAAGCGCGCTCGATTCTGGCTACCGGCACATCGATACAGCACAGATGTATGGGAACGAGGCCGAAGTCGGCGCCGCCGTCCGCAAGTCCGGGCTGGACCGAGCCGATGTGTTCCTCACCACCAAGCTGAACAACGAAGCGCACCGGCCGGATGACGCGCGGGCCGCTTTCGACGGCTCTCTCAATGCCCTCGGCACCGACTACGTGGATCTATTCCTCATCCACTGGCCGCTGCCCAGCAGATACGACGGCGACTTCGTCTCAACCTGGCGAACCCTGGAGGAGTTCTACCGCGACGGACGCGCGCGGTCCATCGGGGTCTCGAACTTCCAGCCGCACCACCTGCGGCGGATCCACCAGGAAAGCGAGATCACCCCGGCCGTTGACCAGATTGAGGTCAATCCCTACTTGACGCAGGACGACGTGCGCAGTTTCTGCGCCGACCACCAGATTTCTATCGAGGCGTGGTCTCCGCTGGCCCGCGGCCGTGCGCTCGGCGATCCCACTATCGATGACCTTGCCCGCCGGTACGGCAAGACACCGGCTCAGGTCATCCTGCGCTGGCACATCGAGCGGGGCGACGTCGTCTTCCCCAAGTCAGTGACGCCGGCTCGGATCAGGCAGAACATCGACATCTTTGACTTCGAGCTGACCGGCGAGGACGTCGAGGCGATCAGCGCACTCAACCGCAACCGGCGAACGGGACCCGACCCGGATACCTTCGCCGGGTAACCAGCGTGCCAGGATCAGCCCGGGCACCGTGGCGGTGAATTTCCCGGTGGACGCGATAAACAGCGGGACCACGCAAGGGGGCGGCCCCCTGGAAGAGACCTTGCTGTTGGCGTCTCGGGGGCCACCCTGACAGATCCGAGTCTGCCAGGGGGGAGGGCGACTCGGGTCTATCGTCTTCCGATACTACCCGGCTCACTCCCGATGGCGCTGTGACCTGCATCACTTAGCTGACCGAGCGGCGGGCCGACCGGCAGAGCGCGGCCGGGTCACCTCACGCTGGAAGGCAAACTGTCTGCCATGAAGCGAAGCGGCGGGCTAGCGGTGCTGGCTCTTGGCATCGTGATGCTCTTTGCCACGGGGTGTTCCTCGGCGGGCTCACACGGCGCGCAATCATCTTCAGGCTCCGCGACATCCGCCCGGTCTTCAGCGACTGCCCCGGCTAGCGCTGGCTCGGGAGCGACGCCAGCCGGTCACGTACCGTCGCCTGCGCACACCATCGTGGTCGTGATGGAAAACCACGCGTATTCCGAGGTGATCGGCAACTCGGCGGCGCCCTTCCTGAACCGGCTGGCCCGCCAGGGTGCCGTCTTCACCCATTCGTACGCAATCACGCACCCGAGTGAGCCGAATTACCTGGCGCTGTTCTCGGGCAGCACGCATGGGGTTTCGGATGACAGCTGCCCGGTCGAGCTGACGGCCCCGAACCTGGCCGCTGATCTGATCGCCGCGGGCAAGACGTTCGCTGGGTACTCCGAGGACCTGCCGGCGATCGGATCGCAGACTTGTGGCGCTGGCGAGTACGCCCGCAAGCACGTGCCGTGGACGGACTTCCGCAACGTGCCTGCGTCGGCGAACCTGCCCTTCTCGAGCTTCCCAGCGGCTGATTTCAGCCGGCTGCCGACCGTGTCGTTCGTGATCCCGAACCTGTGTAACGACATGCATGACTGCAGCGTGACGACGGGGGATTCGTGGCTGCGGACCCACATCGGTCCGTACGCACGATGGGCGATGTCGCATAACAGCTTGCTGATCATCACGTGGGACGAGGACGACGGCAGCCAGTCGAATCAGATCCCCACGATCTTCGCCGGCCAGTTCGTCCGCCCCGGCACGTATGCCGAGCGCATCACGCACTACAGCGTCCTGGCGACGCTGGAGGCTGCCTACGGGCTGGCCCGCGATGGCAACGCCGCCGCCGCGACGCCGATCACGGACATCTGGCAGAGCTAACGGATCGGCAGAAGCCCCTCATAGAGACACCAGTAACCCCATACTGATGATTCATAGGTTCCTGGGGGGTAGGGGCGAGCGATGAGGTTGCGGTCGGGCGTTGCAATCGACCTTGGCACCGTGAACACCCTTGTTCATGTCGTGGGCCAGGGCATCGTGATCGAAGAGCCATCGGCCATCGCGATCAGCGAGATGACCGGCGCCATCGTCGCTGTCGGCCAGGAGGCCGACGCGCTCACCGATAAGGAGCCTCAGGGCGTTCGGGTCGTCCACCCGCTCCGCGACGGCGTGATCGCCGACCTGGAAGCGACAGTGGCGATGATGCAGTCGTTCTTGCGGCAAGCGCGCCTGCGACGTCGGCTTGGCCGGATTGCGGCCGTGGTCTGCCTGCCGGTCGAGACCACGTTTGTGGAGCGGCGATCAGTAGTCGTGGCAGCCGAGGCCCTCAAGCCGCGATGCCGCGTGCAGCTTCTCGATGAGCCAGTGGCCGCCGCGGCCGGGGCGGGCTTCGACCTGGCGGCCGGGTCGGGCGCTTTCATCGTGGACGTGGGCGGCGGCACGACTGAGGCCGCGATACTGGCAGGCGGTCACGTCGTCCGAACTCGCTCGCTACGGCTGGGCGGCAACGCGATGGACGATGCCATCACCCGCGCCGTGCGGCAGCAGCACGACCTGCTCATCGGACGGAACGCCGCCCGGAGCCTCAAGATGACGCTCGGATTGGGTCAGGACGTGATGGCGCAGGCCGAAGTTGTCGGCGTGGACGCGGCGCGCCGAGTGCCGCGTGTCGAGCGGATCTCGGCGCCGCTCGTTGCCAGGGCGATAGAGCCCACGGTCCGGGCCATCTGCGGCGCCGTCGAGGAGATGCTGGCTGACATCCCGCCGAACCTGGCCGAGGACATCTTCCGCGGCAAGATCCGTCTCGCCGGCGGCGGTGCGCTGCTATCCGGGCTTGCCTACCGCATCGAGTCCGCCGCCGACGTTGCTGTTGTCGTCGTCGATGATCCGCTCCGCTGCGTGATCAGGGGTGCCGCTCAGATCCTTGAGCACGGAACCTTCGCTAGCTCAGCATCCGCCCACTGACGAGCGTCAGGTAGCACGGCCGGTGACGGCGGCTCGTTTAGTCTCCTTACCGTGCTCCGCCGACCCGGGAGGGCGGCCGCCACGATCACCGTGCCGGCCAGGGCGATCGCGCCGGCCACCGTGAGCCCCGTCGTCATGGCCGATGTGAAGCTCTGATGCGCTAGTTCGAGCATGGGGGCACCAAACGGCCCGGCGTGCGCCGCCACGGCGTCGGCCGCCGCGATCGACGATTGCGCCCGGCCAAGCACCGCGGCCGGCAGGTGGCCTGCCTCGAGGCCATGGCGGAACGACGACGCAACGACACTGCCGATGACGGCGATGCCGAGGCTGGCGCCGAGCTCCTGCACGGTGTCGTTGACCGCACTGCCAGCGCCGTACTGCTCGGCGGGCAGTACCGACATGATCGATTCACCTGCGGGGGCCATGACCAGGCCCATGCCGGCGCCCATGATCGCGACGCCCGTGGCCAGGAAGGTATAGCTCGTTGTCGGCGTCACTTGCGTCAGCATGAGCAACCCGGCGCCCATGGCTGCCAGGCCAGTTGCGATAACCAACCGAAGCCCGAGCCGCGCAACCAGCTTGCTGCTTCTCGGTGATGTCACCATCACCGCGGCGGCGAACGGCAGCGCTCGGACCCCGGCGGATAGCGGCGTGTAGCCGTGCACCAGCTGCAGATACTGGGTAAGCGCGAACAGCGAGCCGAACAGAGCGAGGAACGTCAGCCCGATCGCTGAGCTGGCAGCCGAGAACGCGCGGTGGCGGAAGACGCGCACGTCGATGAGAGGGTTGGCCATGTGAAGCTCGCGGTAGACGAAGCCCGCGACCAAGACGGCGCCGACCGCGAATTCGGCAAGAGTCATGGCAGACGTCCAGCCCCGGTTCGGGCCCTCGATCACGACGTCTATAACGGCCAGCATTGCTGCAGCCGACAAGACCGCTCCCGGCGTGTCGAGGCGCTTGCCATCGTTGCGGCGACCCGCGAGCCGCGGCACCACGCTGAGAATGGCGACCAGCGCAATGGCTGCCAGCGGAACGTTGATCCAGAACACCGAGCCCCAGTAGAAGTGCGCGAGCAGGAAGCCACCCAGCGTCGGTCCGACCACGATGCCCACGCCCGCGATGGCCGACCAGGCGCTAATCGCTCCGGCCCGCTCCCGCGCCGGGAAGACAGCCGTGAGGATCGACAGGGTGGCCGGCATGACAAACGCGGCGCCGACGCCCATCACAGCGCGCGCCGCGATCAGCATCGATGTGCCACCCGATTGCGCAGCCCAGGCCGAGCCGGCGGCAAAGACGACCAGCCCGCCGATCAGCGCCGCGCGCCGCCCGAAGCGGTCACCGAGCGCTCCAGCCATGATCAGCAACGCGGCAAATGCCAGTTCGTAGGCGTCGGTGATCCACTGCAGGCCCGCCGTCGAGGCGCCCAGCACGCGGGCCAGCGTCGGAAGCGCGGTGTTGAGGATCGTGTTGTCAATCACCACGATGAGCAGGGATAGGCACATCACGGCGAGTATTACCCGTCGTCGCGGATGTCCGTCTTGTCCATGATTACTGACGTCCGGCCGCCGCCGGATGTCTGCCGTCTCGATCGCTTGCATGACTCGCGCCTCCGTCAGACTTAAGCTAACGCATGTGGACTTACAGATGTAAGTTTTACAGCATGAGTTAACGCTTGTAAAGTAGAGGGCATGACGGAGATTCTGCGAGAGCGCAACAGGCGGGGCGAGGGCAGCAGGCTGCGGGCCGACATCCTGGCGGCCGCTACTTCGCTGCTCGAGCAGACCGGCAGCGAGGAAGCCGTTACCTTGCGCGCGGTGGCGCGCGAGGTCGGCATCTCCGCGCCGTCGATTTATGCGCACTTCCCGGACCGCGAGGCGATAGTTGACGCGATCGTGGATACCGGGTTCGCAGACTTCAACGCGGCGATGCGCGCTGCTATCGCAGGCGTGTCGAATCCCGTAGAGCGGTTGCGGGCAGGTTGCGCCGCCTACCTGCGATTCGCGGCCGAGCGCCCGAACAGGTACAAGCTCATTTTCGAGCGCCAGTACCTGACCGGCGGTCCTGCGCAGCCGGTTCCGGCGATCCGGCGAGAAAGCTTCGAGGCGCTCGTGGCCTTGATCCAGAGGTGCATCGACGCTGGGCTTTCAGCCAGCACCGATGCAGAGCTCGACAGCACGGCCATCTGGGTCGCCCTGCATGGCTTCGCATCGTTGCACGCAACGATGGCAGGCTGGCCGTGGCCTGATAGTGACGCTCTGCTTGACCGGATCATTTACGGCCTTGCCCAGATCAGTAGCCCCAAGTAGGTCCGCCAACGGCGACGTCCGGAATCCGGTGTAAATCGGCGGGCGCGGTTCCGGCTTCGATTGTCAGGTCACGTGCTGGTGTGACATGGTGTGGCTTTTCTGATGTCCCTGGATCGCGGCCGGCTGGTCGCGGTGCGGTCGCTAGCCGTCAAGCCGGGGCCGCGTCGCGTCTGCTGGTGCCACCCAGTACCTGGATGCGCCGGGGTCCAGGTCCCTGCCGTAGCCGACCGCGGTGATTCGTCCGTCCCGGATAATGACCCATCGCCTTGCGTGGCGTTCGGTCTTCCGGACCAGGTCCGGCGGCAGCCCGCGGCGGCGGTCATCGGAGTCCCACCGCTCGTGCAGCTGCCGGATCACCGTTTCCGCCTCGGCCCGGAGCCTCGCCTGGTGCATATACGCCGACCGGGGGCCACTCTGCCAATGGGCAACGCCGCGCCTGCCCAACGGGATGTCGCCCGGAGCCCAGGACATCGGCGGCTACAGAGAGTAAGCACCCATAGGGGCCGGCAACCGTGGGCTCGAGCAGATCGCCGATTCGGGCGCAGGTCTAGTGGTGGTCGATCTCCGGGCAGAGTGTTGCCATAACATCCCGTTCTGGCTTGGCCCTGCCCGCCGCGCCGTGCCCCAGATGAGGCTCCGTCCGCGGGTCATGGGAATGACCCGAAGACGGCGTGGCCATTGGAGGTGGCCGAGCGCACGGCGGACGGGCGACGTGGCTGCAGCACGGCTGCAAGCGTGAAGCCAGCTGACGCTCATACGCCTGGCGGCGGGGGTGGGGTGGTACCGCGCGATCAGGTCAGGCAGCCAGTCCGGCTGGCCACGCCATGCTGGCCCGGTGACGCGGCCTGCCACGTCCGGTCCGCCAAGATGGCCTCCGGTTACTGACCGCGCCTTGTGTGGGGGTTTGTTCGTGCCGGTTGACTCGCCCGGCGTGACGAGGCCGGTTTCGTAGGCGAGGACGACGGCCTGGGCGCGGTCGCGGAGGCCGAGTTTGGCCAGGATGCGGCCGACGTGGGTCTTGGTGGTCTGTTCGGCGATGACCAGGGTGCTGCTGATCTCGGTGTTGGACAGGCCGTGGGCGATCAGCCGCAGCACCTCGGTCTCCCGCGGGGTGAGCGTGCCGAGAGTGGCCGGGAATGAGGGGCCCGGGGGTGGCTGCCGGGCGAAATCGGCGATCAGCCGCCGGGTCACCGACGGGGCGAGCAGGGCGTCGCCGGCCGCGACCACACGAACCGCGTGGATGAGCTCGGCGGCGGTGGCGTCTTTGAGCAGGAACCCGCTGGCGCCGGCGCGCAGCGCCTCATACACGTATTCGTCGAGGTCGAACGTTGTCAGCATCAGCACTCGCGGCCGGGCCGGGCTGGCGGCGCCGCTGAGGATCTGGCGGGTCGCTTGCAGCCCGTCCACGACCGGCATCCGCACGTCCATCAGCACGACGTCGGGCTCCAGATGTCGTGCCTGGCGAACCGCGTCAGCGCCGTCGGCGGCCTGGCCCACGACCACCAGGCCGGGTTGGGCGTCGAGGACCGCGGCGAAGCCCTCCCGCACCATGGCCTGGTCGTCGGCGATCAGGCACCGTGTGGTCACGTCACCGTCTGTCTCGCTGTTCGTCGTCATGTCCGGTCACCGAGGGGGAGTACCGCTGAGACCACGAAGCCGCCGTCGGGCGACGGTCCGGCCGACAGCGAGCCGCCGAGCAGCGCCACCCGTTCGCGCATCCCGGTCAGCCCGTGACCAGGCCCATGGTTGTTCCCGGACGAGCCGGCCGGTCCGCCCGGCCCGTTGGCGATCCGCAGCAAGACAGCGCCGGAATCGCGGTCGACTGACACGGTGACCGCAGCCCCGGGGGCGTGCTGGCTGACGTTGGACAGCGATTCCTGCACGATCCGGTACGCACACACCCCCACGCGGGAAGGCACCCGGTCCAGTGCCGCGGGTACCGAAAGCTCCACCGCTAGCCCGGCTTGCCGGGCGGTATCGACCAGCGCGGGCAGATCCGCCAGCTCGGGCTGCGGGGCAAGAGCGGCGGGCTGGTCGTCCCGTAGCACGCCAAGCAGCCGCCGCATGTCCGTCAAGGCCTCGCGCGCCACCTCGCTCAGCGAGCCGAACTCGGCCTGGGCCGGCTCGGGCAGGCCGGTGAGACGGTACGGCGCGGTTTCGGCCCGGACCGCGATCAGCGACATGTGATGGGCGACCACGTCATGCAGCTCCCGCGCGATGCGGGTGCGCTCCTCCAGCACGGCCCGCCGCGCCCGCTCATCGTCGGCACGTTCGGTCTGAACGGCCAGGGCGTGCTGGGCACGCAACCGGGAACCGACGCTGTCCACCGCGATCGCCGCGGCCGTGAGCACGACGATGGCAACGGCCCGGCTATCCAGGCCCGGCACGTCGGCGGCAAGCCACAGCCACCACGGGATGAGGGTCAGCGCCCACATCCACCACAGTTCCGGCCGTTGCTGGCGGATCCCCGCGAGGCAGAACGCCCCCAGCAGGGCGAGTATCTGCCCGGGTCCCCACGGCCAGCTTCCCCACCAGGTGGCCGGTACCAGCGGGGTCAGCAGCAGCGCCAGCCACCCGATCCGCCAGGCCAGCATCGGGTAGCGGGCTGCCAGCGGCAGCGGCGCCACCAGCGGCACGGCTAGCAGCGGCTGGGCCGGCTCTGCGAAGGCGCCGACCAGGTTCGCGGCACAGAGCGCGAGCGTCGCCACCCCGAGCGTGGTGTAGGCGACCCGGCGCTGCCGCGGTGAACGCCATCGCCACACCGACGGCGGGTCGGGGCCGATCAGCACCTGGACCAGCCCGTGCCACGCACGGCGGGCAACGGCAGGTGCGTCCGCTCGGGCGCTGCTGGCATCCAGGGGGATGCCGGGCATCGGTTTCACGATCAAAGGGTAGGCCGCTAGCGCCGCCCTACTCATCACGCCAGCGTGGTCATACCCAGGTGCCAGTCCGGCCTCGGACGGGCCTTAGCTACCGGCGCGGTATGACGGCAGATTCGGCTCCGTGGTGTGACGACCCAGCCCGGCCCGCCGGGGCAGCCTTGAGCCGTGCTGCTTTCTGATCACGTGCAGCGCTGTATCCAACCCTTTCCGGGAGGCGATCATGAATATCGAGATCACCGGACTGACCCGGCGGTTCGGCCGGACCGTGGCGGTGGCCGGGGCGGACCAGTGCCAGGAAGAACCCCGGAGAACCGGGGTGCGGTACGCAATGGGCGTGCCAAGGGGGCCGGCCAAGTACGCAGCCGTGCTCAAGCGCGCCCGGGTGAAGCGGAGTGTCGCCGCGCTGGCGGGGGCCGTGGCGGCAGGGTTGCTCGCGGCGGCGTGCTCGTCGTCGCCATCCGGCGGGGCTACGGGCCAGCTCACCACGGCGCAGTCGGACCGGGGCTATATCAACTTCGCCCACTGCATGCGCGCCCACGGCGTCCAGATGCCCGACCCATTCCACATTCCCGGCCACACCGGGCTCAGCATCGACGACCCACCCCGGACTTCGGCCACCCGCGCCGCTTGGGCGGCGTGTGGCCATTTCCTTCAGCCGACCTTCAACATGAAGAAGGCGGGGCAGCAGGCCGAGGCAGCGCCGCGGCTGCACACACTGACGAACTACGCCCGGTGCATGCGCGCCCACGACATCAACGTGCTCGACCCCGCCCCGCTGAGCCAGCTGAACCTGGGTAACGTGCCGGGCATCTCCAGCGACTTCGGCCGTAACTCCCCGCAGTTCCGTAACGCCGACGGCGCGTGCCGCCACCTGCTCCCGGCCGGCGTCGTGGACACCGGGAGCGGGCCGTGACTGGCGGCGCGCCGCGCTCCTCGGCGGCCTGCTGCTCCGGCTTCGAGACGCGTTAGCCGGCGCCGGCCTAGCGATCTGGCTGCTGCGCCGGCGCGCCAACTGAGGGCTCTGCGGCTCGTCCCAGCTCTGTAACACACCACGCAACCACGGCACGAAAGGTCACTTCGTCATGCGCAACTTCCGGTTCCCGGCAGCCCTTATGGCATCGGTCACCCTCGCGGCTCTCGCTGCCTGCTCGTCCGGGCCCGCCGCCACCTCTCCGCCAACGGTACGCGCCCAGGCGCTGCCGTCACCTCACAGCACAGCCGCCGCCTGGCACCAGGTGATGGGACGCCTCGCTGGCGCCCCCTACCAGATCGACCTGCCAGTGCCCTGGAACCACACCCTGATCGTATGGAGTCACGGCTACGAGCCGGGCCCCTACCCGCCGCGCGTAGACGACATCGAGCCCGTGACGCGCCGCTGGCTGCTCGCCAACGGGTACGCGATCGCCGGCTCGGGCTTCAGCAGCACCGGCTGGGCCGTCGCCGACGCGTACCGTGACCAGGCCGCGCTGCTCGGTCTCTTCACCCACCGCTACGGCAAGCCCCGTCTGACGATCGCAGTCGGTGAGTCACTCGGCGGCCTCATCAGCGCAGGCCTGATCGAGCGCTTCCCCGGCCGCTTCAGCGGCGCTCTCCCGATGTGCGCTCCCCTCGGCGGCGGGACCGGACTATGGAACCAGGGTCTCGACACCAGCTTCGTGCTGAAGACGCTGCTCGCACCGGGGTCCGAGCTCGCACTCGTCCACCTCATCAACCCGGGCAGCAACGGCGCGCTCGCGCAGCAGATCATCACCCGCGGCCTGCGAACACCGGCCGGACGCGCACGCCTGGCGCTAGCCGCCGCAATGCTCGACCTCCCGCCCTGGTTCGACCCCCGCCGCCCCGAACCCTCGCCTCTTCACCTCGACCAACGCGCCGCCAACCTAGCAAGCTGGCTTCGCCTCGGGCTCGCGATCGGGGCCTCCTACGGCAAGACGGACCTCGAACAGCGCGCCCGCGGCAACCCATCCTGGAACACGGGGGTGAACTACGCCAGCGAGCTCGCGCGCTCCGCCGACCACGCTGACGTCGTGGCGCTCTACCGGTCCGCCGGTCTCGACCTCACCACCGACCTCGCCACACTCAACCGCGCGCCCCGCATCCACGCCGACCCATCGGCCGCCGCCTACCTCCACGCGACAAGCGACCTCACCGGGCAGCTGCGCGTCCCCGTCCTCGCGCTGCACGCGATCGGCGACGGCATCGCTCCGATCGAAAACGAGCAAGCCTACGCGCAACTCACAAGCCAGGCTCGAACCACACCCCTCCTCCGCCAGCTCTACATCCGCGGCGCCGGCCACTGCACCTTCACCTCGGCCGAACGCATCATCGCCCTCAAAACCCTCGAACGTCGCATCAACACCGGCCACTGGGCCGAGCTCGACCCAGCCACCCTCAACCGCGCCGCGACCGCACTCGGACCACCACTCAACGTCCTCACCGAAATCGAGGGCAACACCAGCAACCCCCCCGGACCCCCAGCGTTCACCAGCTACCGCCCCGACCCTTACCTCCGGCCTGCGTGAACGCCACTCGTCCACGGCTGGCTCACGCCCACCAAGGTCCAACAGGCGCTCACCAATCCCGGCGGCTGACGTGGTGGGCACCGGCATCGGATGGCTCGGGGCCGGTACGACGGCGGCCAGCTTCCCGCAAACGCAGTACCGGGTGGCCCTTCTGCGCAGGTCTCCGGCTACCCGGCTGGCCAAGACGCCGCGGGAGGCTCGAAACGCGCGATTCGCGTCGAGTCGCCGTACTCCCCTATCCCACCCTCGTCCTGGCCTCGGCAACGACGACGCGGCGAGCGCCACCAGGGCGAGGTTGCGCTAGTGCGCCACCTGGCGGCGGAACTGACCGGCGCCCAGGCAGACGGCGACGCGGCAACGTGCCTCGCCGCCATTCGATAACGGAAGGACAAGACGATGAGCGAAGAGCGACAACTGTAGAAGATGACCGAATCGGCCAGCCTGTTGCTGGAATCCGGCGAGACGATCCGGGCCGCTGCCTGGGGGCCCTCAAGCGAGCTGGCAATCCTGATGGGCGTGGGCAGCGGACGGATCGCCGCGGTCACACAGCGCCACGTGTACGTGTTCGAGAGCCCCCTGTGGGGGCGGATGAGCCGGGCGACGGGGGTGGTGGCCAAGCACCGCACCGGGTCGGTGCGGGTGAGGCTGCGCGGATGGGTCTTGCGCGTCGGGGACGAGCGGATGGTCGTCCATCTCCACCACCGGGGCCGGGCACGCCGGGTCGCCAGGCTGGCGGCGGACATGTCCCGTCCCGAGTCGGCGCCATCAGCGACCCGGCGGGCGGGGTGAGTCGTGTCGATCTCGCTGGCTGCCGAGCGCACCGGCGGCCGGTCGCCCGGCCGGGACCGGGCCGGCCCGCTCGAGCTGGCCGGGTTGCGCCGCGACTCGATCGCGCGGCCGCGCATAACGAGTCCTCCGGAGCGTCATCGGCTGCGCAGCTCAGATTACGGAGCGTGGGGAAGGCAAGGCTCGCGCTCCCTGCGCCCGCTTGCTGACGCCGCTGCATCTGTGGCGTTCGGCCGGCGTCCTCGACGCTGGCGATCTGGTCGAGCTTGCCGCGCGGGCACGCGGGCTGCTCACCCGTTCCTGACGGCAAGCTGGGCGACCGCGGCACCCGATGACTGGTGGGAGCCCGACGCCGAGGCCGCGCACGCACAGCGCCTGCGGGTCGACCGGGACGACTGACGTCGTCCCCTCGGCAAAGTCCGCGCCCTGCGGCATAGTAAGTGGTTTTGCGTGTCGGTCTGGGACGTGAAGACGTCCTCCTGATGCGCTGTTCGGGTTCGGATCCCACGCGCAGGAGGAGGACGTCCGTGTCTGACCGTAGTGGTGTTTCCCGGGGTGATCGCAACCG
>Ga0126373_10003113_pt1 | contig 12331 bp, 9 predicted proteins | sample PanSoiMetPlot_11_FD_92545 | JGI IMG/M metagenome (GOLD analysis project Ga0126373, IMG submission 92545) | Tropical forest soil microbial communities from Panama - MetaG Plot_11 | ecosystem: Environmental > Terrestrial > Soil > Tropical forest > Bulk soil | place: Panama | collected 2016-02-17
CAAAGATGAGAACCCAGAAATCCGGCTGCACCGGTTACCAGCGCTATATTCGACTTCATCTGCACCTTTCCAACTATACGAGTCAGGCACACTCTGGCTGTTTGCCGTAAGGTGCCTGAAAAACTGTAACTGAACTAGAATCCCATATCTCGATGCGCTAAGTGACCGCGGGAGCGTTAGTTCGCACCGGATAAACTCCAGGTCTCCCCGTGCTGAGATAGGTAAACCCTTGTTCCAGCATCAGGTTGGGATCGTAGAGGTTCCTACCGTCGATCACGATCGGATAGCGAAGGGATTGATTCAGCCGCTTCATATCCAACGCCCCAAATTCCTGCCAGTCCGTGAGGATAAGAAGCGCGTCTGCGTCTTCCGCTGCAGCGTACGAGTCCTCAACATAACGAAGTCTCGCGCCTGAAGGCAGCACTTGCTCCGCTCTCTTCATCGCGGCAGGGTCATATGCAGTGACTGAACACCCTTCTGCAAGCAGCATGCGAACGATTTCTATAGCCGGAGACTCCCGGATGTCATCCGTCTCCCCCTTAAACGAAAGCCCGAGCACTGCCAACCGTTTGCCGCGAAGCGTCCAAAGTGCCGAACGCACTTTGTTGAGGAAGCGCTTTTTCTGCTGGAGATTAATCTTCTCCACTTCCGTAAGGAGATTGAAGTCAATCCCCAATTGCTCAGCAACTGACCGAAAGGCGGCTACATCCTTCGGGAAACAAGAACCACCGTAACCGATGCCAGGACGCAGGAAACGAGGGCCAATCCGGCTATCCAATCCCATTCCCTGCGCAACCTGTTCGACATTCGCGTTGGTTGCCTCACAAAGATTGGAAACGGCGTTGATGAAGGATATCTTGAGCGCCAGAAAGGCGTTTGAGGCATGCTTGATGATCTCGGCGCTCTTCGTCGAGGTAACCAGAAGTGGCGGAAGCTCGTCCAGGTTGCACCTGCCCGGAATAGCATCGGCCCGCTTGTAGTAATCACCTGAAGTCAGCGGGAGATAAATGTCGTTGAGCAACGATGCAGCCCTGTCGTTATCGGCCCCCACAACTATCCGATCAGGATGAAGGAAGTCCGCAACTGCAGTTCCCTCACGTAGAAATTCGGGATTGGACACAACGTCAAAGAGATCTCGCGCAACGCCATTTCGTTCCATTGCCCTGCTTATCCACTCGTTGGTGTAAACGGGCACGGTACTCTTCTCGACAATGACCTTGTAGGACGTCAAGGAGCGAGCGATCTCACAGGTGACAGCCTCAACGTAAGAGAGATCCGCGTCTCCATTTTCACTTTGCGGAGTTCCTACTGCTATGAAAATTGCTTCGCACGAGCGCGTAGCCTCGGCCAAATCTGTCGTAAAGCGAACGTTGGAATTGCGATGGCGTTCCAAAAGCTCCGGAAGAAAGTTCTCATGAATGAGCGTGTCTCCTCCCTGCAAAGCCTTGACTTTCCCCTCGTCGTTATCGACGCAGACAACCTCATGGCCTATCTCAGCCAGGCAAACGGCAGCAACCAGGCCGACATAGCCCGATCCAATCACAGCGATTCGAATGTTTTTTCCCATAGAATTGTGTCGAGTAACTCCTGGACCGAGCCGACTCGTTATTCATGAGAATAACCGGCCTTGTTGGTTCTGAAAACCGAAGAATCTCAAAAGGTGCATACATGATTCCGTGCCTCCAAGAGGCATGCCTCTAGTAGACTAGGCGCAATGGGCTTTGAAAGATCGAAAACATTGCCAGAGATGGGTCCATCCGAGTCGAATCCAGCTGGCTTCAGCACAACCCTAACCGACACAACTCTGTCGGAGGCCCTGATCACACTACGCAAGCGGCGGTGGATTGTAATCATTGGGTTTCTGCTGGGCCTTATGTATGGCATATATCAGGCTGTTACTCAACCAAAGATATATGAGGCATTTGGGCGTATTCAGGTTAGATCTGGTGCCTCAAACGAATACCGCGTAAGTGCCGTTCAAGGGTACACCGGCGATGCTGCATCAAGGATGCAGACAGAAGTCGCTATCCTGCAGAGCGACACTCTAATGTTTACCGTTGCGCGGGAGATGAACCTGTGTGATAACCCCGATTTCTTAGAAACCAAGGGCCCCATTCCTCACACATCGCTTGAAGATCCACGTGTGCGCCAGTCGACGATTCACAGATTGCAGAGCAATCTGCATATCCTACTGGTTCCGAAAACCGACATTATCCGGATCAGTTATGACAGCGAAAATCCTAAACTAGCAGCGGACATTGTTAACAAAGTTATCTCCGCTTACGTTCAGCGTAGTTATCAAACACGCTTTGATTCAACCCAGAGAGTCTCGGAGTGGCTCTCCCTTCAATTGGAGGGCCTGAAACAGCAAGTCCAAACCTCCCAGGAGCAGATGATGGATCTGCAGAAGCGACTGGGAATCTTGGGTTTCGATCCGAACCATAATCAGATCACCTCCACGCTTGAAGATCTTTCGAAAGCAGCCAACGAAGCACGGATCAACCGAATAATTGCCGAGTCGCGATATCGCATGCTTAGCGGGATGGATCCCAATGCGATGGAGGGCTCCATCGAGACGACACCGGGAACAGCTCCTGCAGAATTGAATTCTCTTCGAGGTCAGATAGCGGGGGCACGAGCCAACTATGCCCAGATGGAGTCGACCCTTGGCCCCAATCATCCCCAAGCGAAGGCCCTTAAGGCGCAGATCGATGAGTTGGCACGAGAGATCGATGATGAACAGAGCCGTCTTCTTCTACAAGCAAAACAGAACTATCTGATTGCTCGGACTAGTGAAGAACAGACCTCCGCTGCGCTGGACACGCAGAAGTCGGCAGCCTACAAACTACGCGACGATTTGGTAGAGTACACACTTCGACAACGAGAGTTCGAATCGAATCGAACACTCTATGAAGGCCTACTGCAACGACTGAGAACTGCGGGCGTTCAAGCGGGGCTGGAATCCCTTGAGATTGACGTCGTCGACCAGGCAATGATTCCGGCTGAGCCCATTCTGAGGCCAAAGTCACGAATCGTTGTGACGATGGTGCTCTTCGGACTGCTTGGTGGAATCATCGTCGCGTTCCTGATGGAGAGTCTCGATACCGGCTTGCGCCGGGTGGCAGAGATTGAGACAGTCACGGAGCTACCTTCACTCGCCATTGTTCCCCGAGCCCGGCGGTCGGCGGTTGAAGATGGCGGCCTCTCCACCGCTCAACGAAACGTAAGCGTTCTATCCCAGCCGAAGTCGCAGTTTGCTGAAGCATTCCGATCACTACGAACGGCACTTCTATTGTCGACGGCTGGACATCCCCCTAAAATCATCCTCTTTACCAGCGCCACGATGTCCGAAGGCAAGACGACTGCAGCCACAAATCTAGCATGCGTCTTGGCGCAGGGCGCTCCCCGGGTTCTTTTGATCGACGCCGACTTGCGCCGCCCTGCAATCCATCACCGTTTCGGACTCACTGGCAAGATCGGCCTGACAACTCTGCTGACCGGTGCAACAACGCTGGGTGAAACGGTACAGCGTGTTCCGGAGATACACAATTTAGACGTAATCTCCAGTGGGCCCATCCCTCCTTTCCCAACCGAAATGCTCAGTTCCCAGGCGATGAAGGACCTACTGAAGCAGTGCGACAAGATCTATTCGCACATAATCATCGATTCCCCGCCAATTTTGTCCGTCACAGACGGCGTAATACTTTCTCGTGAAGTCGATGCCGTTGTGTTGGTAATACGGCATGGCAAATCAAGCAAGCATGTCGTCCGTCGCACCCGTGATCTGCTGCTTCGCTCCGGAGCTCCGGTCACTGGTATCGTGCTCAACGCAGTCGATCTCAGCTCTCCCGAGTACTACGGATATTACGGCTACTCCGGCTACTCGTATTCCAGTGTTGACTCGGAGAGTTGGGAAACTCAAGCAGGCTCGGAAGATGAGGCGAACACGGAAAAGGAGACTCGTTGATGTGGCAGAGAGACTACCGGTTCCGCGCGGCAACGACAAATTGCGCCGCGGATTCTCCTGACGGAGCGATCCGAATACTTTCCTTGTCCTTACTCTTCTTGCTCGCTTTAACCTGCTACAAAGCCGAAGCCCAGTTCAGCGGTCCCGCTCTAGGAGCCTCCACTTCAGTCAATCGACCCCTCTCTCCGACAACTGATCCTGCAATACTTTATCCGGGATACAGGGATATTCGCTTGGGTACTGGAGACCTGATCGCCGTCCATGTATATGGTGCCGTGGAGTACTCGCCAACGGTGCGCATCACATTAGATGGCACAGTACAGCTTCCGTTGATCGGCACTGTAACCGTCCAGAGGCTTACGCTGCACGAGGCTGAAAGATTGATCGCACAGCGGCTCACGAGTGCCGGCATGTATCGCGATCCGCAAGTTACTATCCAACTTATGGAATCACCCAATCAAGTAGTAACCGTCACGGGTGAGCTCCACGGGGTCATCCCACTCATTGGCGAGAGGCGCTTGTTCGATGTGCTCTCTGCGGCAGGTGGACTACCCCCAACGGCAAGTCACGTCATTACAATTAATCGTCAAGGCGCTGATCAACCGATCGTCATTGATCTAGGAACTGATCCTGCGCGGAGCAATCTGGCGAACATTCCGGTATTCGCGCAAGATACTATCGTCGTTTCTCGCGTCGGAGTCGTCTATGTCCTGGGAGCATTCAAAACGCAAGGCGCGATACCAATCCTGCAAAACTCTCCGCTGACGCTGATGCAAGCTGCGTCTCTCTCTGGGGGTCCCGGATTCGAGGGCAAGTATAGTGACCTCCGATTGATTCGAACCGTAGGAACCGATAGAAAGGTCGTCAAGCTCGATATCAAACGAATCATCGACGGCAAAGACCCCGATCCCGTTCTCCAGCCCGAAGACATAGTCTTCTTACCCACAGATGTTATGAAGGGAGCGATAAAATCTGGCGGAGTCGGTACCTTGCTCGGTCTCGCCTCGATTCTGGTTGTCGCCATCCATCAGTGATAATCACGACCACGATAGCTGTGCACAGTACGTATTCCCAATGCAATAAGGACGGCAATCGAATATGGTTTCACCCGAGGAGCTTTTGGCAGCGTGGACAAAGTAAGGCTCGCCTATATTGTTAGCCACCCAATTCAATATCAGGCTCCTCTGCTGCAGCGCATTTCTCAGGAACCTGACATCGATCTGACGGTCTTTTTCGGTTCCGACTTCTCGCTGCGCGGATACAAGGACGAAGGTTTCGGTGTCAGTGTGAAGTGGGATACTCCTCTGCTAAATGGATATCGGTACGAATTTCTCCCCAAATTGCGCGACACGAATACAGCTAGCATAACTAGTCCCTTGAATACCGGGATTGCGAGCCGACTGCGTGGAGATCGGGGAGAAGGCGGGTTCGACGCGCTGTGGGTTCACGGCTATTCCACTGTGAACGCAATACACGCGATGGCTGCTGCCAAGGCCTTTGGAATTCCCGTTCTTCTTCGGGCGGAGTCTTGGTTGCAAGATCGCACACGAAGCAGCATAAAGCTTGCCGCGAAGCGTCTGTTTTTTAAGGTCCTCGAACAATTTGTCGATGTTGTTCTGCCTATTGGCACCTTCAACGCCGATTACTGGCGACATTACTTCGGCCCCGATTTCCCGATGTTTCTGATGCCATACGCCGTTGACAATGAATATTTTCATCAACGCAGTATTGATGCTCGAGAAGGGCGTCGGGCACTGCAAGAGGAACTGAAACTGGATCCATCGCGTGCAGTAATTTTGTTCGCTTCCAAATTACAGACCCGCAAGCGTTGCGGCGACCTGCTGGAGGCTTACAAGAACCTGCTGTCCACGATCAGCGTTGAAATGCATCCTCATCTCGTAATCGTCGGGGATGGAGAAGACCGAGTAGAGCTCGAACGAAGGGCTAAAGAAGATAATCTAATTGGCGTCCGCTTCTGCGGATTCAAGAATCAATCGGAACTTCCTCGCTTCTTCGACCTGGCAACGGTGTTCGTCTTGCCGTCGCAGCATGAACCTTGGGGCTTGATCGTCAATGAAGTCATGAATGCAGCGCGAGCCGTGATTGTCTCAGACGACGTGGGTTGCCAACCTGACCTGATCAGGGATGGCATCGAGGGATACGTATTCCCTGTAGGCGATACTCATGCCTTGACCGACGCGCTACGACGCGTGTTGGCCACACCGGAGACATCGGTACGCATGGGACAAAACGCTCTGGCGCGAATTCAAGAGTGGAGTTTCGCTGAGGATGTACGTTCCTTGCGCGAAGCCTTGGCAGCGGTGACTCGTAAGATACCTGCCTGAGCCAACAACCGCCTCGTTGATATGCTCAAAGACAGGCACTAATGCGCATTCTGCACATAATTGGAACGCTCAATCCTGAGGCTGGAGGCCCCACCGAGTCGGTGCGAGTGCTATTGAGTTTTGGGCCAATCGGTTACACCGGTGAGGTGGTGACACTAGACGACCCGAAGGCTCCATATCTGAAGCAGTTCGAGTTTCCCGTTCATGCACTTGGTCCGACCAGAACGAAATATGGCTTCAACTCAAGACTTTTGCCGTGGCTGAAGGCTAACCGCAACAGATTTGATGGTGTCGTCGTGAATGGCCTGTGGCAGTACTGCGGATATGCAGCGTGGCGCGCGCTCTCGGGCAACACTCCGTATGTTGTCTTTACGCACGGAATGCTAGACCCTTATTTCAAATATGCCTTTCCGCTGAAACACGTTAAGAAATGGCTCTATTGGGTTCCGGCCGAGTACCGGATTTTACGCGACGCTTATCGGGTGCTGTTTACCTCGAAGGCGGAGAAGAGACTCGCCGAGCAGAGTTTCTGGCTTCACAAGTGGAATCCATACGTTGTGCCTTACGGTGCAAGCGGGCCGCCCAGCAATCATGAGCGACTAAGAGAATCCTTCTATCAGCGATGCCCTGAGCTCCGGGGAAAGCGATTCTTGCTTTTCCTCGGCCGCATTCACCGAAAAAAAGGCTGCGATCTGCTTATCAATGCCTTCGGACGGGTAGCGCATGAGGATCCCGAGCTAGAGTTGGTCATAGCAGGACCGGATCAGCAGCAATGGAGCGCCGAGTTGAAAGATCTGGCCCAGAATCTCAACATCGCACATCGTATTCATTGGCCTGGCATGTTGCTAGGCGACTCCAAATGGGGTTCCTTCTTTGCATCCGAAGCATTTATTCTCCCTTCTCATCAGGAGAACTTTGGCATCGCGGTAGCAGAGGCCCTTGCCTGTGGCACACCTGTGCTATTGGCAGACAAGGTCAACATTGCGGAGGATATTGCGGAAGACAACGCGGGTCTAATGGAGTCGGACACCGAAGAGGGTACGATCAATCTCTTCCGGCGTTGGGTAGCCCTCTCCGTTGAAGAACGCGAGGCTATGTCCCGAAGAGCGGTCGAATGCTTCCATCGCCGCTACGATATGCGGGAGAATGCAAAAGCCATCATCCGTCTTTTCGAATCGGCGACGAGATATTCCACTTCACGGGTTTAGAGCAGGAGATCATTCCGCCATGCGTAAGCAGGCTCACTACAATGCTGCAGAACATATCGCAACCGAGACTGCTACAGACGCTTACTTGCGCCCTGCCTTTTCACTTGAAAATCGTTTGCGACGGATTGCGTGGAACATCTGCTGGGCGTTGCTTTATCGCTGGTCGCCCCGGCCCTTCCACGCGTGGCGAGCCATGTTGCTTCGTGGGTTCGGAGCATCGATTGGACCAAACTGCCACTTCTATCCCGGATCGAAAGTCTGGGCACCTTGGAACCTGATCTGCTCCGATCAGGTATCGGCCGCCGACGGAGTCGAGATTTATAACCCGGCACCCATCCGTTTTGGGTCACATGCGATCCTTTCGCAGCAGGCGTTCATTTGCGGTGCAACTCACGATTACGACGATCCTGCCTTTCCTCTGATCGCATACACGATGACCTTCGGAGACTATAGCTGGGTATGTGCACGGGCTTCGGTCGCTCCCGGCGTCGACGTTGGCGAGGGAGCCGTCCTAGGCCTCGGATCTGTAGCGACACGAGACCTTGAGCCCTGGACTATCTATGGGGGCGTTCCTGCGGTCAAGTTGAAGGAACGGCGACGTCGGGAAACAAGCGATTAGTTGATACGGCAAACCACCAATGGCTGCAGAGCTGTTCGGGCATCATCTCTCTTCCTCGTTGCCATTTTCTGGACAGTGCCGGACGAGGCTACTCCTACTGCGCTTTTCCCTCTATCCATACCTTCCCCCCCCAACAAGACATGTAAAGTATTAACAATAGAAGCGTTAGATCCGGACTTCGCCTGGGCTCATTCGGGCAAAAAATAAATCCGGCAGTACCGGGCTCCGCCACTTCTGACTTTAAGCCTAGCATCGTAGTCAAGGGAGTCCGGTGGAAATCCTTCCGGGCGATGCCGAGCAACCGTGGCTCACCACGATATCGAAGTGGCTTGGATAAGTCTCCTGATTTCCGAATTAGCTACGCAGTTTTGCGAGCAGGTCTGTTGGGTGCACGGGTTTTGCAAGAATTTCGAATTCGTGACCCTGCTCTCGTGCCTTCTCAAGTAAATCGGCTGTAGCAGCCTGACCTGAGAACAGGAGTATCTTGCATTTAGGAAGCTTCGCTCTTGTAATAATTGCCGCCTCAATGCCGGTCATTTCGGTCATGATGACATCGCTGATCAGCATATCGGGTTGAAAGCTATCCAGCATTTCGATTGCTTTTTCCCCGCTGAAGACTGCGCGCGCCTCGAAGCCAGCCTGATTCAGGATGATCGCCAAGGTATTCGCAATTACCTGCTCATCGTCGGCGACAAGAACTTTAGGTTTTGCTGGTGTGTTTGATCCTGCAGTCTCTACCATGCTGCGCTTCCCTAAAAAGAAATTCCACAAGTTTCGTGGTAACCCCTATACGGGCATAACTCGCCATCGATTAACAGTTCGCCTACGATGTAATGATACGCTGACCGCAGACCAGACGGACAGTCCAACTGGCCATAATTTCAACACATACAGACGAAGAGCTATCTCATGCAGACTCCGACGCAGAAAGTCATCATACGCGCCGAACGCGTAGAAAAATACTACGCACAACCCAGCGAAAACCGAATCCAGGTCATTTCCCCTACAGACCTGTCGATTGCGGCAGGAGAGATCGTTGCTCTTCTGGGTCCTTCCGGGTCCGGAAAATCCACGCTCTTGCGTATGTTAACCGGACTGTCCAAGCCCTCGGCCGGCAAGGTGTATTGGCATGAGCAACCTATTGTCACCGCCAACGTTAATGTCTCCATCGTGTTTCAGAGTTTTGCGCTCTTTCCCTGGCTCACTGTCTTTGAGAACGTTGAAGCCCCGCTGAAGGCGCAAGGCATGGAGCCCGGCGATCGGCGAAAGAGATCATTGAAGATTCTGGACACGGTTGGCTTGGATGGCTTTCAAACCGCCTATCCAAAGGAGCTTTCCGGGGGCATGCGGCAGCGAGTAGGCTTTGCCCGCGCGCTGGTCGTCGAACCAGAGGTTCTCTTCATGGACGAGCCCTTCTCCGCGCTCGACGTTTTGACTGCCGAGAACCTTCGCAGCGAACTTTTGGAATTGTGGCAGAAGAAGACAATCCCCACGCAGGCGATCTTTCTCGTTACGCACAATATTGAGGAGGCGGTGTTGCTGGCCGACCGGATTATTGTTCTTGGGCGCAATCCGGGACACGTTCGTACCGACTTCAAAGTGACTTTGCCCCACCCGCGTGATCGCAAGACGACTGCGTTCACCCAGTTGGTGGACTACATCTACAAGGTACTGACGCAGCCAGACGCGCAGCCACCCGCTCTGCCGCAAACACCCACCGGGAAGCCGGTTCGCGACCAGCGCTCGATGCACTACCAGATGCTCCCGCACGCCCGACCGGGTGGCATTGCTGGCCTGCTCGAGCTTCTCCTGGACCATAACGGCAAAGATGACATCTACCGCCTGGCTGACGACCTCGCCTTTCAAATCGACGACCTGCTGCCGATCGTGGATGCTGCCCAGTTACTTGGTTTCCTGACGGTGACCGAAGGCGATGCCGCTATTACTCCAACCGGGGCGGAGTATGCAAACTCCGAGATTCTGCGCCAGAAGGAGCTTTTCCGTAAAGCCGCGGTCGACAATGTTCTCTTGCTGCGGCAGATCGTGCGGGCGATCGAAGCGAAGAGTGATCGGTCTGTTCCCGAAGAGTTCTTTCACGACATGCTCGACGAACAGTTCAGCGAAGATGAGACTCTGCGGCAGTTGGAGACTGCGATCAACTGGGGAAGGTACGCTGAGCTCTTTGACTTTGACGCGTCGCGGAGAAGGTTCATTCAGCCGGAAAAACTCCACCCTGAGGCCGAGAGCCCTGCAAGCGGAGAGATCGAAACGCGATGAACCTGCCCGGCAACTACATCCGTGAACACGAGACCTTCGCAAGGGCACAAGTTCTCAAGCGCAGTTGGCCTGTTGTGCTGGACTTGTGCGTAGCTGCGATCGCTTTGGCGTGCTTTTTCGCCGTTGTCCAACTTGCGAAGTATTGGTTTGGACGGCCGGTGCCTGAGATCGTAATTTCTCTCAGTCCTCGGGCATTGCCGCTTTACGCCTTCTATTCCATCGTGCGCATCGGCCTCGCCTATTTGCTGAGCCTTCTCTTTGCCGTCGCGTACGGATATATCGCTGCGTACAACCGTCGCATCGAAGCCCTGATGATTGCGGGACTGGACATCCTCCAATCGATTCCCGTGTTGAGTTTCTTACCCGGCGTGATGCTCGCCATGGTCGCACTTTTCCCGACACGTCAGATTGGCGTTGAGATGGGCGCGATTGTCCTCATCTTTACCGGACAGGTATGGAACATGGCTTTCAGTTTCTATTCTTCTTTGAAGAGCATTCCGCGAGAGTTGAAGGAGGCTGCCGGGATCTACAAGTTTTCAGGATGGCAACGGCTGGTGCAGTTGGAACTTCCCTTTGCAGCGATTGGCCTGGTGTGGAACTCGATGGTCTCTGTGGCCGGGGGATGGTTCTTCCTGATGGCCTGCGAGATGTTCGTTCTCGGCACGAGAGATTTCAGGCTTCCGGGTCTTGGATCATTTCTGCAGACGGCGGCGGGCGTGGGAGATCTGAAGGCGATCGCCTGGGGTCTGGCGACGATGATCTCGATTATCGTCGCGACTGATCAACTGATCTGGCGGCCGATCATCGCCTGGAGCAACAAGTTCAAGTTTGAGCAAAGCACAGGCGTTACTGAGGTTCGTAGCCCGTTGCTGCATCTACTCCAACATTCGCGTGGACTTCGCACGCTGGAGCACCACACCGTCAGACCGTTCACTGAAGGACTGTATCAGCGACTCGCCAAGGAGCGTCAGTTGCGGTTGGAGAAGTCGGCTGCTCAGACTGCTGAAACAAGCGCTCGCCAGGAGCGACGGGCGGGATGGCTGCGGGGACTCGTATTCGCTGTGGTAAGCGCTGGTGTGCTGTATGCAGCATTTAGGGCGCTGGCGTTGCTTCGACAAGTTGACGGGGCTGAGTTTGGGGCGATCATGAAAGGGGCTCTTGCGACTTTTTTGCGAGTGAATGTATCGCTATTGCTGGCTTCGGCATGGACGATTCCCGCGGGAGTAGCGATCGGGTTTCACCCTCGCCTGGCGCGGATTGCACAGCCGTTGGCGCAGATTGCGGCATCGGTTCCGGCTACGGCGCTGTTCCCTGTCATCCTGTTGGCATTAATTCAGCTAGGAGGAGGAATGGGCATTGGAGCAATCGCCCTGATGATGCTCGGCACGCAGTGGTACATCCTGTTTAATGTCATCGCCGGGGCGATGGCAATTCCATCGGACCTCCGCGAAGTCGCGACTCTGTTCCGGTTCGGCGCGGTGCAGCGATGGAAGACTGTTATTCTCCCGGGGATCTTTCCCTTTCTGATCACAGGGTTGGTAACAGCTTCGGGCGGAGCGTGGAACGCGAGCATCATCGCCGAATACTTCAGGTTGAAGAACCAGACATATCAGACTCTGGGGCTGGGCGCGGTGATCAGCGCTGCGACCGACAGTGGACATTTCGAGATCCTGCTGATGGCTACCATTGTGATGGCGATGATGGTTGTGACGATTAACAGGCTGGTGTGGCGGCCACTCTATCGGCTCGCGGAGACTCGCTATAGATTAGGAAACTGACCTCCGCGAAGCTAAGGACTTCGTTGTGCGGGAGGCTGCGGGTGCCAGAAGGCGAAGATGACCGCGAGCAACGGTGGCGCGAGTAAGACACCCCAAAACGGGATGAGAATGCCCAGTACTATGGGGCCGAAGAATGC
>Ga0126373_10003114_pt1 | contig 12330 bp, 7 predicted proteins | sample PanSoiMetPlot_11_FD_92545 | JGI IMG/M metagenome (GOLD analysis project Ga0126373, IMG submission 92545) | Tropical forest soil microbial communities from Panama - MetaG Plot_11 | ecosystem: Environmental > Terrestrial > Soil > Tropical forest > Bulk soil | place: Panama | collected 2016-02-17
AAACAAACAAAGTCGTCAACGTGAATTACACTCACCCAGCAAATTTCGCGGCAGTATGTGATCAATCTCACCTTACACGATACCGAATTCGGAGCATCTTACAAAGTGCCAATGACCGAAGCTTGCGATGAAGACTGTTCCACCATTGTGGCTTGCTCGCTCGCAGCCCCAGGAAGCGCGCGTGTGAGACCGAAAAAAAGGCGAACGCAGGCGACAATAATGCGGTGTGAATGAACCAACAAGTCGAGGAGCAATTCCGTGACGCCAGACCAAATCGCGGCAATTCAGCAGAGTTTCGCCAAAGTCCTGCCGATCTCCGAGCAGGCAGCTATGTTGTTCTACGGCCGGCTGTTCGAGATCGCACCAGCCTTAAAGCCGCTATTTCGTGGTGATATGACTGAGCAGGGCCGCAAACTGATGGCCACCCTCAGCGTTGTCGTTACCGGACTCGCAAACCTGGAATCGCTGTTGCCTGCCGCCAGCGCTCTCGCGAAACGCCACGCGGGTTACGGCGTCAAGGTTGCCGACTACCAGCCCGTCGGCGCGGCCCTGCTGTGGACATTGGAGCGTGGTCTCGGCGAGCAATGGACGCCGCAACTCGCGGCAGCGTGGACCGAGGCTTACGCCATTTTGGCCAATTTCATGATTTCGGAGGCTTATGGCCGCCCCATCGCCGCTGAGTGAGTGCCCGAGATAAGAGCGCCTTTGATCACTATCGGCAGTGTAATGACGGCGACGCGGCTGTGTGACCGGGGGAAAAGTGGATCACCTGACGACCCAGGGCGGCTCGACCCTGTCCGTTTCGCGGCTTGGCTTCGCCCCGTATAGCGACAAATTGAAACGGTGAGGACGGGCGAGTATCCCAGCCGGAGTAGTCTGTACTCACCTCTCTGCCAAGATGTCGCAAGCCGCGTTCGAATGTGGCACCATAGCGGCTGTTGCCGGATACATATCGGATCCTGGTGGTTCGTCGCTAAGGTGGCGACGAACCGCGCCGTCAGTTTTCAGTGGTCATAGAGGTAGTTTGGGTCTGAAGCTAACTGGTCTAGCAACTGCTGCGAGTTCTCTGCTTGCCGTTCGAGGGCATCTCTGCGTTCAGCGAGCCCATTGTAAGTGTTCTGCAATCCTCGAAGATCTTGTTTCGCCTTAGCGTCGGCGGCTGAATAGGCCTTGCTTGAGAGGTGAAGCCGTTTCGCTTGCTGCAGGTTCTTCTCGAGCGACTGCAGCACATTCTCTTTCTGGGTAATTTGGTTTTCAGTGTTGGCCATGCTTTGGGTCACCGAGTTAAGGGCAGCAATGTCGTAGTGAAGGCTTTTTTCGAGGTCAACCTGCGCTGTGTTAAGTTCCTTCTTCAGCGTTCCGGGGGCGCCCGGGTTGTTCATGTCTGCCACGGCTTGTTTGGCGGCTTTTTCATATTGTGCGTAGAAGGAATCGGCTTTCGCCTTCAATTGCTGCTCGGTGGGGGTCTTCTCATTCGGCGATATGGGTGGCGATATCGGGCCGCTGATGCCTGGTGCCAACATGACCTATTCCTTTCGTGACACGGGGTTGCGGGCTTGCGAGCGAGCAACGAGGTCGGCGAATTGTCACTCGTGAGCGCAGCGAGTGATAGTTCGGCCAAAGTGTTCGCACAAACGACGCTCGGCTGGCAACAACATCTATGGTCAGCAGACCAAAAAATAATGACTCAATAATTCACAGACGGCATAGTTCTCTCTGAATAAAGAATACAGATTGGAGAAGTCGTTGAGAGCTTCATATCGTGAGTATCTCATATCGAGAGCATTCTTGATGAGTTTGATGGCGACGACTGCCGTTGCGGCAAAACGCATACCATCATCGCCCACATATTGCCTTGGTGTTGCCTTGATGGGCCGTTTCCTCCGGCTAAGCCACGCGGAACGCTCCTGATTACCGATAGAGACAACTCCTTCAATGTGCAGTCACAAGCGAATGTCTTCCTCATCGCGGACTTCGAGGCGAAAACGGGGTTCCCGTCGCAGCGCGGCCCGCGTTACTTGGCTGGTCCGCAAATGACGGGCGGGGGCAAGCTTCCCTGTCGCCTCGATTCATCCGCGTTCGACTCGGGCTCGTAAGAACGATGGCTGGCCAAGGAGCACGCAATATTCAATATTACTGTGTCAATGGCTTGCGGTCAGCGGTTAGCGCCATTGACTCTAGATTTAAGTTCCAAATTTCAACGTTTGCCATGTCCCAGCGTACCATGAACCGTCTTTGGCTACTCGCCGGACGGTACGGTTGTGATCTGAGGCAATCATGCTGTCCTCCATTGGGCGCACATTGCGTTAGCTTTCTCCATCGGGTCGGCGGCCGTTGTTGATGCGAGCGCGAGGTTGCAAATTTGCACTCTTCTCTCCCATTCCTTGAAATCGAGCGTGCTTGTGGTTCCAATGGCTGCTGCGATTGTTTTCCAAGTTGAGCGGCGCGTTCCGGACTTTGCTGCCATGCGCGGCCGCGTCTCTTCTTGTTGGGTTTGCAGGGTTTGCAAACGCCTCTATTGCGAAGCGTCACCGGGTTTGTTCCGAACGCCCTCCAGACGCTGCTGCAGTCGTCGCGCGTCGCAGCGCTCACCCCGCGTATACGTTGTTTGCAATATACGAACCTAAAGGCGCGGATAGTTCCTCGAAGGCTGTATGATCAAGAGAATTACAACCGCAACGAGTCGGGTCGTTAATCGCGCTTGGCTTAGCTTTACTCGTTATCTTTGTTGCCCGTTTAAGGTCGGTCATGGGGCGCTGCTTGCGGATCGGCAGGAAAGGGATCTTGTGGAGTGAGCTTGCACACTTGGAACGTGAACCAAGAATTGCTGTCGCGGAATGAGTATCTGGTCGTCGAGAGCCGAATCCATTGCCTGCGGCTCAAGTGTCGGCGCGTCAGAAGATTGTCGAAGACTGCATGCAGCAGAGTTGAATACGGCGGGCCGTGTGGTTCAAATCCGCTTACCGCCAAATTCCGCCCTCATGCAGTTTTTTGTGCCGTGGGAATAGAAATTCGGCCGCAAATCTACGAGCATTGCAGCATCAAATGTTCAAGATCATTGTAGGGACCAGTGCCAGTGCTCGGTGGGTTGCATTACGTGGCATTCAGACGATTTTGCGATCTCGGACCGTTTCTCCGGCGCTTCCCCCCGATGCCACGTCCTCGATGCGCGAGCCCGACAGGCCCGTGATCAACCTAGTGCCGCGCTGGAAGGTCACGTAATTCCAGGCCCAGTTCGTCGCGACCAGGAGACGGTTCCTAAATCCGATCAGAAAGTAGATATGAGCGACGCTCCAAAGCACCCAAGCGACGAAGCCAGTGAGCCGTAGGCGGCCGATCTGAGCCACGGCGCTTTTGCGTCCAATCGTCGCCAGCGATCCGTAGTCCCGGTAGCGGAAGGGGCCCGTGGAGCGACCCCGTGTGCGTGCAATCAAGAGCTCGGCCACATAGCGGCCCTGCTGTTTAGCCACTGGGGCCACACCAGGCAGCAGTTGGCCGTCCGAGCCAAGCACCTGCGCCGTATCACCGATGACGAAGATGTTTGGATGGCGCGGTACCGACAGGTCTGCCGCGACCTTTATTCGGCCGGCGCGGTCAGTCTCCACGCCGAGCCACTCGCCCGCAGGCGAGGCCATGACTCCGGCAGCCCAGATGATGGTGCGGCATTCGATCCGTTCGGCACCAATCGAGACGCCGTCACCATCGCAGTCGGAAACGCCGTCACCGAGTCTGACGTCGACACCGAGCGCTTGCAACGAGCGGCGTGCCGCCTCGGATAGAGACGGGTCGAACGCCGGCAGCACCCGAGGCCCCGCCTCGACCAGGAAGATGCGCGCGCTTCGCGGATCAATCGAGCGGAAATCCATGGCCAACGCCCGTTTCGCGAGTTCGGCGACAGCGCCCGCCATTTCCACCCCGGTCGGCCCGCCGCCCACAACCACGAAATTGAGCAGACGTCGCCGCTCGTTCGGATCGGGCTCGGTTTCTGCTTTCTCAAAGGCGAGCAGAATCCGGCGTCGCAAGTAGGTGGCGTCGTCGATGGTCTTAAGGCCGGGGGCGTGCGGCATCCATTCCGGATGACCGAAATAGGCATGCCGGGCCCCCGTCGCGACGATGAGATCGTCAAACGCGAAACGCAGCGTTTCGGCACAGACGTGTCGCTGGCCGACGTCAATGCCTGACACGCGTGCCAGGATCACCGTAGTATTCTTCTGATCGCGCAAGATGCTCCGGATCGGCGAGGCGATGTCGGCCGGGGAGAGGCCTGCGGTCGCGACCTGATAAAGCAGTGGCTGGAATAGATGATAGTTGTGCTGATCGATGACAGTCACGTCGAACGCAGCTCGAGCGAGCGTCTTGGCGGCGGTCAGTCCGCCAAATCCCGCCCCGATGATGACGACACGGCGGCGCTCGCTCGAAAGATTGGGACGGCCCATAATACCCTCCAGAGTGAATTGAAGACTACTGGTATGTGATCGTGCCAGATCAGTGCGCAAGCGGATCGCGAGGTCGCCGCGGACCTAAGTGTCACGCAGGGTGATACTCCAATGTCGGCGTCGTCGTCGACGACTATCGCGCCGCCCGAATGCTCGCCCTTCCTCAAAAATCCGATCTCATCGGCGACGAGTGCGCCGTCGGGATTGCGGAGCACTTCGACCACGTAAGCGCGGGTCTCATCACGAAATTCCCCACCGTCCCAACTACTACGCCCGAGAAGATCCGCTACGAGCGCTCGCGCCCGGTTTGCTCAGCTTTCAAACAAGCGGTCCTGCATTCGACCGCGGACCGCACGCCATCCAGAAAAGCGTCACTTGTCTCCTGCAACTCCCCCGCTACTTCCGACGTCTCGTGGCCAGCTGGAATCGCTCCCAATAGCGAATAACCAAAATGGCCGGTCAATTGATCGAAGCCTGGGGCCGGAGTGAACCGCCCCGCTATATCATTCGTGGTCGAGATGGCGCATATGGTGAGGCGTTTGTTCGGCGCCGCGCGGCCATGGGCATACGGGATCGACATCTCGGGTCGGTCGCCTTGGCAAATGGGCAAGCGGAAAGCGCCCCTGGAACTTGGAAGCCGGGCCTGACACAGTAACGGCATGAGCCTAGCCAAACGTATCGTAGTCTGCGGCGGCGGCGCGATCGGGGTCGCAATCGCCTACTTTGCCAGCCGACGCGGCGCACAGCCGATCGTCATAGAGCGTCACGCTATTGCCGGCGCGGCCTCAGGCAAGTCGGGGGGCTTCTTGGCGCTCGATTGGTGCGCCGGCAGCTTGCTCGATCAACTGACGCGACGGAGCTTCGAGCTTCATGCCGAGCTCGCCGCTGAGCTCGGCGATCGCTGCGGCTATCGGCGCCTAACGACTTATGGCGGTTACGCTGTCGAGAGCGATACCGCCCGCAGCCCGGGCGGGCGACGATGGCTGAGTGGAAGGGTCACCATCACGGGACGGCTTGGTTCACAGGAGACGACAGCACTGATCGAGCCCCGGGCCTTTACCACGAATTTGATGCGTGCCGCTCAGGCGCATGGCGCGGAGCTACGGCACGGTACGATCGTGGACCTGGTGCGGCGTCCAGGCGGCGCCGTACGCGGCGTGGTGCTCGCGAGCCGCGAGATCGTCGAAGGCGACGCAGTCGTCATCGCCATGGGACCGTGGTCGATCTTAGCAACGCGTTGGCTGCCGCTGCCGCCGGTGTTCGGGTACAAGGGCCATAGCCTGGTGTTCAAAACCGGTGAGACGGTTCCCGCAGAGGCTCTGTTCCTCGAGTACCGCGAGGCGAGCGGCGACATCCTGACCCCTGAGGTGTTTCCGCGCGCCGATGGCACGACGTGGGTGTGTGCGATCTCGAGCCCCGGGCCGGTGCCGGTCAATCCCTCCGACGTCGTCCCCGACGAGGGCGCGCACGCTCGGCTCGAGGCAATGTGCCGGAATATCTCTCCGGCCCTTGCGGCGGCGCCGATCACGGCGAGGCAGGTGTGTTTCCGGCCGGTTACGGAGGATGGCATGCCGCTGATCGGGGCGGTGCCGGGCACGGACGGTGCCTACGTGGCGACCGGCCACAGCGTCTGGGGCATGCTCAACGCACCTGCAACCGGCGAGGCGATAACCGAGCTGATCCTAGACGGCACAACGCGCCACGTCGACTTGGCGCCGTTTGCTCCCGGGCGCCTGGGGCCGCTCGACCCGTCGCGGCTGCGTGGATCCTAAGGCTGACGTCTCCTTCCATCAAATCTATCGCGGTTGGACCGTGTAACGACCCGACTTGCCCGGTTTCAGCAATCGGCAAGCCCGCTGACTGATGACGGTCAAGCATGTGGTTTGTGCGGCTGGTTCTCCAGATAATTGATTTTGGGTCTATCGCGGCACAGCCGACGCGGGGGCAGCGAGGGGCCGCGGAACGGGGCGAGGAGCACAAATCAGCCGCAGAGGTGAAGTTTATGTGCTACGACCCCTGCGTACAATGCCACTACCGCACCTCTGCGCTGCGGAGCGCCGCCAATTCATGGTCATGTCTGTGATCTGCTAGGCTCGACGGCGCGCTCCGCCGGCTCGGTTCTGAGGGCTTTCGGGCATCACTGCGGCTTGTCCCACTGTTGCACCAACCTCGTCGAGCACAACGGCGGTTTCGTTGTCGAGTACATAGGTAATCAACTACCGCAAGGCGGCGCGCATGATTAATCCGAGAGCCCGACCCTGCGCTGAAGGCACCATCCGGTCGACGCCGATCGTGGCGGGCCGGTCGGTCAGCAAAAAGACATGGACACTCATCGCCGCGATCCTCGGCACGTCGACCGCCTTTGTCGACGAGTCGGTTGTGAACGTCGCGCTGCCGGCGATCGAGACCGATCTGGGCGCATCGGCCGCGGTGACGCAATGGGTGGTCAACGCCTATACCCTGTGTCTGTCGGCGCTGCTGCTGATCGGCGGCGCCGCCGGTGATCGCTATGGCCGGCGGCGCGTTTTCACAGCCGGTCTTGCAGTCTTTGCCGCCGCATCGGTGTGGTGTGCGGTGGCTGCGGACGTGATCCAGCTGGTCGTCGCCCGCGGTGTGCAGGGTATAGGCGCCGCGCTGCTCATTCCGTGCTCGCTGGCTTTGATCGGGGCCACTTTCGAGGAGGCAGAGCGCGGGCGGGCGATCGGCACATGGTCGGGCGCCGCGGCAATTGCCGGCGCGATCGCGCCGATCCTCGGCGGGTTCATCGTCGACCACACGACTTGGCGTATGATCTTCCTGATCAATCCATTCCTGGCCATACCTGCAATCCTGATTGCGCAGTGCCTCGTCACGGAAAGTCGCAGCCTGGAAGCGGCCGCAGGGCTCGACTGGTTCGGCGCTCTCTTGATATTTGCCGGACTCGGGATGGTCGTCGCCGGCGTCATTCTCGCGCCGCGTCTTAGCTGGACGCACCCGATGATCTGGGGATTACTCATCGCCGGCGTCGTGCTGCTGAGCGGTTTCCTTGCCGAAGCATCGCGGTCGCGTGCACCGTTGGTTCCGCTAGAGCTGTTCCGTTCGCGCGTCTTCTCCGGCGTCAATCTGCTTACGTTTTTTCTGTACGGCGCGCTGGGCGGCGCGTTCTTCCTGATCCCGTTCGACCTCATCCAAGTGCACGGCTACTCGGCCACGCAGGCGGGCGCCGCGTTCTTTCCGTTCACGATCATCGTGGGTGCCCTCTCGCGCTGGTCGGGCGGATTGCTCGACCGCTTCGGGGCACGCCTGCCGTTGATCGTCGGTCCGAGCATCGTTGCCCCCGGCTTCATGCTGCTGGCGTTGCCGGGAACCGGCGGCGGATACTGGACGACCTTCTTCGTCCCGATGGCGATCGTCGGATTCGGCATGGCTGTAAGCGTGGCTCCACTGACGACGACCGTGATGAATGCCGTCGATGCCCAGCGCACCGGCATTGCGTCCGGCGTCAATGACGCGATCGCGACCATCGCCAGCCTGTTGGCGGTTGCGATTTTCGGTGCCGTGGCGCTCCAGATCTCTGCCGGCGCGCTGGATCGGGAACTCGCCACCGCGGCACTGTCGGCCCCGGCGCGCGCGGCACTGACAGGCGCCGAGGGCACCTTCGTCACCGAGCCGGCGTTGGGGTCCCTTCAGAGTGCCGATCGCGAGATTGCCGCTGCGTTAATCAGAGAGTCGCTCGCGACCGGCATCCGCGCCGCGTTCCTCCTCGCTGCGGGCCTGGCGCTAGCGGGAGCATTCTGTTCCGCCGAGATGATCAAGCCCAAACCGGCGCGCAGCCGGATCGGCGATGCAAAGTAGGGCGGATTAAGGGATTTGGGCGCGGTCAACTCATCTCGGCGCCCAGGATAGCGGTGCGCTCCGGAGCCGACGGACGTGGCCGATTCTCACGTTACGAAATGCGCCTCGTCTTCGCCGTCGCCGTCGGCGTCGAGATTGCGACGATCGGCGCCAGGTCGTCACTGCCGCGATCACCACCAGGCATGAAAATGATGCACCGGCCCGCGGCCAGCGCCAACGGCGAGCTGGCCGGCGGCGGCGATCGCGGCGCTGACATAGGCCTTGGCCTGACGGACCGCGTCCGTGAGCGGGAGGCCGCGGGCGAGTCCCGCCGCGATCGCCGAGGATAGCGTGCAGCCGGTGCCGTGAGTGTGCGCCGTCACCACGCGCGCGCTCGCGAGGCGCACCTGCGTGGTGGCGTCGACAAGGATATCGACACTTTCGGGCCCAGTGCCGTGGCCGCCTTTGATCAGGACGGCGGCGCAGCCAAACGCTAATAGCTTCTCCGCCTGCGCGCGCATCTCGCGTTCGTTGCGTGCAATCGCACTGTCAAGAAGCGCTGCGGCTTCCGGCAGGTTGGGCGTGATCACAAGCGCGCGCGGGATCAGCACGCGGCGCAATACCTCGACGGCATCCGGTGCCATCAGCACATCGCCCGACGCCGCGACCATAACTGGGTCGAGCACCACGTTGTGCTGGCCGTGTCGATCGAGTCCGGCGGCGACTGTCTCGATCACGGGCGCCTGCGACAGCATACCGATCTTCACTGCATCGACCACGAGGTCGGAGAACACGGTGTCGATCTCTTCCGCGATGAACGCTGGCGGGACGTCATGGATCGCCTGTACGCCAACCGTGTTTTGGGCTGTCAGTGCAGTGATCACCGAGGCACCATAGACGCCGAGCGCGGAGAACGTCTTGAGATCGGCCTGGACGCCGGCGCCCCCACCCGAATCCGAGCCGGCGATTGTGACGGCGATGAACGTCTTCATGGATCAATCCGCATCGTCGCTGCCCGATCAATGATGCCACGCAGCTTGTGCGCGTTGGTTCCCGCGCGATTACGTCCACCGGCTGGCCTCGGTGCCGGACGTGGCGCCACGGGGAGCCGCGGCGGCACGCGTCGAAGCCATTATCGCCGACAAGTCACAACGGATATTTACGGCCAGAGGTTATAGCCGACAAGCCCGACCGGGTGAGCCCGCGCGCCAGCCCATTTCCCAGAATTCGGTCTCGAGCCGGGTCGCTTCCTTGAAGATCGCGATCAGCTCGCACTCACGCGCGGGCGTGGCATAGCGATCGGCTAGGCGGTCGAGGTGCCCCCGCGCGTTCGCGGCTACCTCCTGGTATGGCGCCCCGGCATATTCGTCGATCCAGACGCGATAGGGGTTGGGTTTGGCGCGCGCATCGGGTTGCGCTGCGAGCCGTGCCCCGATCTCCGCATAGCCGACCACGCAGGGAGCAAGCGCCACCTTGAGCGTCAGCAGATCGCCGCGCATCCCGGCGTCGAGCACATAGCGCGTATAGGCCAACATTTCGGCAGCCGGAGGAGCGTGCTCGAGGTCGCTAGGTGATAGACCCCAACGAGCACAGAGCTTCACATGGAGGTTCATCTCGACATCGAGGATCGCCGACAGGCCGGAAGCGGCTTCCCGCATATCAGACAGCTGAATCGATTTGTAGACGGCGAGTGCGTAAGCGCGGGCAAATTCGATAAGGAAAAGATAGTCCTGAACGAGGTAGTGACGAAAGGCCTGTTCACTCAAGGTGCCATCAGCCATCCCAGAGGTGAAGGGGTGCTCGGTATAGGCGCGCCACTCGGTGGAGGCCGCTGTCTTCAGGCGCTCAAAGAAGCTCATGGTCTTTTGCCGGACCTGCTCGGTACCTAGAGGATCCACTTATTTTTTGACGACGGCAAGTAATAACGGACTCCGCGGGGTAGAGGATATTTTCGAAAATCAAAGGCACCCGGTCGAACGAGCACAAGTCCTCCATACCAGCAAGTTGAACACAGATCCAAAAGGGTAGGATCAGTTCTGTCATCCACGGTGCTCCACCGCCACTGTAGGGTCTTGGCCGCACTAGATACCCGCCGGCCCGCTATGGCATCACACACCGTGTCAACGCGTCGTTGATTTTTCTACTCTCGTCCTGCGCAGTCGATCTTGGCACGGTTGTCCCGTCCGGGTCACTCGATATCACGAGGCCCGCAGATTGTCGGCTTCGCACGAACTATCAGGCGGGCAGCTGTAACACACGTCGCGAGCGGCTGGGTGTGCTCGGTCAGCTTTTAGTCGCTCGGCCGGATCGTGACGTGATAGGGACCCATGACCCAAGGCCAGGACACGCCAGCTTCTTTTCTCGTGGCGTCGGTCATCTTGATCCTCGCAAAGTCGATCGCGACTATTCGGCCGCCGAGACCTGAGCGAACTCCGTCCTCTGATGTTCGAACAGGCCGCGATAGATGCCGCCCGCTCGCGCAGTGAGCGCAGCGTGGCTACCCTGTTCGACGATCTCGCCGCGATCGAACACGAGAATACGATCGAGGCTGCGCACCGTCGACAGTCGGTGCGCGATCACTATCGACGTGCGTCCATTCATCAGCCGCTCCATCGCCTGTTGAATTAACGCCTCCGATTCGGAGTCGAGGCTTGAGGTCGCCTCGTCCAGGATGAGCAACGGCGTGTTGGCAAGGATCGCACGCGCCAACGCGATGCGTTGGCGCTCGCCACCCGACAGTTTGACACCGCGTTCACCTACGAGCGTACCATAGCCCTTGGGCTGGCGCAGGATGAACTCATGCGCATTGGCTAGCCGCGCGGCCTGCTCGATCGCAGTCATGCTCGCGCCCGGCCGGCCATAGGCGATGTTCTCAGCAAGCGAGCGGTGAAACAGGATCGGATCCTGCTGCACAATCGCAATCTGGCTGCGCAGCGACTGCTGTGTCGCTTTGGTGATGTCCTGGCCGTCGATTAGAATCCGTCCACCGGAAACATCGTAGAGCCGCTGCACCAGCTTGACGAAGGTGGTTTTACCAGAGCCGGAACGGCCGACGAGGCCGACCCGTTCTCCCGGGCGGATGTCCACCGACAGGCCGCTATATAGCGGCGTGCGATGAGCACCATAGTGGAACGTTACGTCTTCGAACACGATGCGCCCGCGCTGGATATCGATCGGACGTGCATCGACGGTGTCGGCGATGCTCATCGCCTCGTCATGGATTGCAACAAGCTCTTCCATGTCATTTACCGAACGCTGCAAATTGTTAATGTGCATGCCGACATCACGCAGATAGGCGTGGATGATGTAGTAGCTGGTCAGCACATAGGCGACGTCACCCGGTGAAGCGCGGCCGGTCATCCACAACAGCAACGAGCCACCGATCACGGACGCGCGTAGACACAGCAGCACCGTGAGCTGCACTGTGGAGGTGTAGTTGTAGCGAACCCAGGTCCGCCTCACGCGCCTGCGCCACCGGCTGACGACGCGCGAGAACCGAGCGTCCTCGCGTGCTTCGGCGCCGAACGACTTCACCACGGCGTTGCAGGTCAGGGCGTCGGCCAACGTGCCGCCGACCTTGGTGTCCCAAGCGTTGGAGACGCGGGCCGCGGGCCCGATATAACGCGTTGTGAACACGACCGTCATCGACACATACATCAGTGCGCCCAGGGCGATCACGAGACCGAGAGAGGCCCAGTGCAGCCCGAGCAGGATCATCGATCCCAACAGCACCACGAGCGACGGTAACAGCGCCATTAGCATGGTATCGTTAAGCAGGTCGAGCGCCCACATGCCACGCGTGATCTTGCGCACCGTCGAGCCGGCAAAGCTGTTGGCGTGCCACTCGGTCGAGAAACGCTGCACCCGCATGAAGGCGTCGCGCGCCACCTCGGACATTATCCGCAGTGTAAATGGAACCATCGCCTGCAACCCCGTGAGGCGCAGGATCATCGATAGCAGACCAAGCGCGACGATGGCGGCAAAGGCGCACAATGCGGCGTGGCGGGCGGCGGGTTCGGCCGGGCCACGCGTCAGCGCGTCGACCAGACGGCCCGAGAATACCGGCATGAACAGGTCGGCG
>Ga0126373_10003117_pt1 | contig 12327 bp, 11 predicted proteins | sample PanSoiMetPlot_11_FD_92545 | JGI IMG/M metagenome (GOLD analysis project Ga0126373, IMG submission 92545) | Tropical forest soil microbial communities from Panama - MetaG Plot_11 | ecosystem: Environmental > Terrestrial > Soil > Tropical forest > Bulk soil | place: Panama | collected 2016-02-17
CACCGTCGCGGCGCGCAAGGACCTGTATGGCGACGCACTGAACGAGGGACTTTTGATGCGGCCTGGCCAGTGGATGACCCGGCTCTCGGTGTTCTTCGACAACCGCGGGCTGGACGGGCTCGTCAACACCGTCGCGGCCACGTTCGGCGGCGGGTCGGGGCGGCTCCGCAGGTGGGAGTCGGGGTTCGTGCGGTCGTACGCGCTGTCCATGCTGGTCGGCGCAGTACTGCTGGTCGGCGCGTTCTTGCTGGTGAGGCTATAGAGCTGATGAGGCTGCAGATCTGATGAGCAATTTCCCCTGGCTGACAGTGGCGGGTGCGATCCCGCTCGTCGGTGCCATCGCAATCGCGCTGACGCCTGGCCGGTCGGCGCCCGGCAGCCCAGCCGACAGGCGGGCGCGCGATCTGCTGGTTAAGCGGCTCGCACTGCTGTTCTCCGTGCTGACCCTCGCCGTCATCATCGCCATGGCCGTGCAATACAACACTGGCGGCCCGCGGTTCCAGTTCACCCAGACCTACCAGTGGATCCCGCAGTTCGGCGTGCACTACGCCGTCGGCGTCGACGGCATCGCGCTCGTGCTCATCCTCATGACCGTCGTCTTGATGCCGGTCGTGGTGCTTGCGTCCTGGAACGACGTCGAAGACGTGTCGGCCGCCGCGGCCGCGGCGACGGGTGAGGCCGGGACCACGCCGGGCAGCGCGCGGCAGCCGCGGCTGCGCAGCGTCAAGTCCTACTTCGTGATGATGATGGTGCTCGAGACGATGATGATCGGCGTCTTCGCCGCCACCGACGTCTTCCTTTTCTACGTGTTCTTCGAGGCCATGCTCGTGCCGATGTACTTCATGATCGGCACCTTCGGGGTAGGCCAGCGCCAGTACGCCGCCGTCAAGTTCCTGCTGTACAGCCTCCTGGGTGGCCTGCTCATGCTGGTCGCGATCATCGCGCTGTTCGTGTACTCCACCCACGGCGGGCACCCCGGTACCTTCTTGTTCCTCCCCCTGACGCACGTGGTGCTGAGCTCAACCGTGCAAAAGTGGCTGTTCCTGGGCTTCTTCATCGCGTTCGCGATCAAGGCGCCGGTCTGGCCGTTCCACACCTGGCTGCCGGACGCCGCGACGTCGGCGCAGCCCGGTGCCGCGGTACTGCTGGTGGGCGTCCTCGACAAGGTCGGCACGTTCGGCATGATCAGGTACTGCCTGGACCTCTTCCCGGCCGGAGCGCACTACTTCACCGGCCTGGTCATCACCCTGGCGGTCATCGGCGTGCTGTACGGCGCCGTGGTCGCGATCGGCCAGGCCGACATGAAGCGGCTGATCGCCTACACCTCGGTCTCGCACATGGGCCTGATCACGCTCGGCATCTTCGCGCTGACGACTCAAGGGCAGGCCGGAGCGACGCTCTACATGGTCAACCACGGGTTCGCGACGGGCGCGCTGTTTATCATCGCCGGTTTCCTGGTGACCAGGCGCGGATCGCACCTCATCTCCGACTACGGTGGCGTCCAGAAGGTTGCCCCAATGCTGGCCGGGGTCTTCCTCATCGCTGGTCTCGCCGGCCTGTCACTGCCGGGGCTGAACACGTTCGTCAGCGAGTTCCTGGTGCTAGTCGGCACGTTCACCCGGTACGAGGCGGCGGCGGTGCTGGCCACGCTCGGGATCATCCTGGCCGCCATCTACATCCTGTGGATGTACCAGCGGACGATGACCGGCCCGGTGCGCGAGGAGGTCGCCAGCATGCCTGACCTGCGACCACGCGAGCTGTGGGCCATCGCGCCGCTGATCGCACTGATCATCGTGCTCGGCATCTATCCCAGGCCGGTGCTCAACATCATCAACCCGGCAGTACACAGCACGCTGGTCGGCACGCACAGCACCGATCCGGTGCCGCCGCACCCGGCTCCGCCGGTCAGCCAGGTCGGAACGGCGGCAAAGTCTGCCGCCGGATCCGGCGCCGTTGCGACGCTGAAGCAAGGGAGCTCGAGGTGACCGGGATCGTGACGGCTGCCGCGCCGACAATCGCGTCTCCGCCCATCGAGTGGAGCCTGCTCTCCCCGATGCTGCTGGTGTTCGGGGCCGCGCTGGCAGGCGTGCTGATCGAGGCGTTCGTCGGCCGCGAATTGCGGCGGCCACTGCACGTCGTGCTGTCGCTCGGCAGCCTGGCCGGCGCACTCGTCCTGACGGTGGTTCTGGCGGCGCGCAGCCCGATCTTCAACGGTGGCCGCACGGGTGCCGTAGCCGCCGTCGGCACCGTCGGCGTCGACCGGCCAACGCTGTTCATTCAGGCGACGATCCTGGTTCTGGCGTTCGTGAGCGTGCTGCTGATCGCCGAGTCGTCGCACGAGGTGAGCGCGTTCACGCCGCAGGCGGCGGCCGTCCCCGGCAGCGCCGAGGAACGCGAGGGCCTGCTGGCCGGGCTATCCCACACCGAGGTTTACCCGCTGACGCTGTTCGCGGTCGGCGGCATGCTGCTATTCCCCGCGGCCAACGACCTGCTGACCATGTTCGTCGCGCTCGAGGTGCTGTCGCTGCCGCTGTACCTGCTGTGCGGCCTAGCCAGGCGGCGCCGCTTGCTATCGCAGGAAGCTGCGATGAAGTACTTCCTGCTTGGCGCCTTCTCGTCGGCGTTCTTCATCTTCGGCGTGGCCATGCTGTACGGGTACTCCGGCTCGGTGCGTCTCGCCGCGATCGCATCGGCTGCGCAGGCTGGCACGGCGTCCTCGACGCTGCTCTTCGCCGGCATCGCGCTCCTCGGCATCGGCCTGCTGTTCAAGATCGGCGCGGTGCCATTCCACGCCTGGAAGCCAGACGTCTACCAGGGCTCGCCGACGCCAATCACCGCGCTGATGTCGTCGTGCACGCTGGTGGCCGCGTTCGGTGCGCTGCTGCGCGTGTTTTACGTGGCGTTCGGGAACCTGACGTGGGACTGGCGGCCGGCCCTGTGGGCCGTGGCCATCATCACGATGCTGGTGGGCTCCATCATCGCGGTCACGCAGACCGACATGAAGCGGCTGCTCGCGTACTCCTCGATCGCGCAGGCGGGCTACATCCTGACCGGCGTCATCGCCGCGAACAAGGCCGGCCTGTCCGGGAGCCTCTTCTACTTGGCGGCCTACGGCTTCGCCACCATCGGCGCTTTCGCGATCGTGACGCTCGTGCGAGACCGGGCTGGGGAGGCCGGGCACATGTCGAGCTGGGCGGGCCTGGGCAGGCGCTCGCCACTCGTGGCTGGAGCCTTCGCGCTCTTCTTGATCGCGTTCGCCGGCATCCCGCTCACCAGCGGCTTTACCAGCAAGTTCGCGGTGTTTGACGCAGCGATCCAGGGGGGCGCGCTCCCGCTTGTGATCATCGGCGTCATCAGCAGCGCCATCCTGGCGTTCCCGTACGTCCGGGCGATCGTGCTGATGTTCTTCAGCGAACCCGCAGCCGAGGGTCCGGTCATCGTCAGACCGAGCGCGTATACCGGGCTGGCCGTTGCCATCGGGGCAGCAGCGACGGTTGTGCTAGGCGTGATCCCGCAGCCGCTACTGAACCTGGCAAACCACGCGGCCAGCCAGCTCTTCGTCCGGTAGCCAGGACCAGCAGCCAGGACCACCCCGGCCAGCCTCGACGGCGTATCCGTGTTACTTGATGAAAGGCTGAACGATAGCCTCGGCTATGACTCGCCTGCCAGTCAGCCGGGCGGGCATGAGGGGACCCCACGTGATTGCCGCCGTTCCGATGGAGTTCACCGACGCAGCGCTCGCGTCCGGTGTGGTTGACGGGCTCGCCCTTGTCGAGGAGGGCCTGCGCGCCGCCGCGCAGGCAAAGCACGAGGTACTCGCCGAAGCCTCCGCGCACCTGATGAAGGCCGGAGGCAAGCGATTCCGGCCAACGCTCGTCCTGCTCGCCGCGCAATTCGGCGACCCGAAGGATCCGCGTATCGTACCGGCGGCGGTGGCCGTCGAGCTGACGCACCTGGCGACGCTATATCACGACGACGTGATGGATGAGGCAGTCGTGCGGCGGGGCAGCGCCAGCGCCAACTCCCGGTGGGATAACACTGTCGCCATTCTCACCGGCGACTACCTGTTCGCGAAGGCGTCGGCGATCCTCGCCGACCTGGGCGCGGAAGCAATCAGGATCCAGGCGGAAACGTTCGAGCGCCTGGTCACCGGTCAGATCGCGGAGACCGTCGGCTGCCCGCCCGGCGGCGACCCGCTCGAGCACTACCTGCGCGTCGTTACGGAGAAGACAGCATCGCTCATCGCCACGTCCGGGCGGTTTGGGGCGATGTTCTCTGGTGCACCGCCGAGCGTCATCGCGGGCATCACGCCAGCATGCGCGGCTCTCGGGGTCGCATTCCAGCTTTCCGACGACATCCTCGACGTGACAAGCGAATCGGCGCAGTCGGGCAAGACCCCCGGAACCGACCTGCGTGAAGGCGTCCGGACCTTGCCAATGCTGTATGCGCTGCGGTCAGCGAGTCAGGGGGACGGCCGGCTCGTCGAGCTACTCGGAATGGGCGAGCTGACCGATCCTGCCTTGCACGCCGAAGCGCTGGCCCTCCTGCGCGACAGCCCGGCGATGGGAATGGCGAGAGCCGACACGCGTCGCTGGGCCGAGGAAGCCAGAACTCAGATCCTGGACCTGCCGAGCGTCCCGGCTCGCTCGGCATTCGAGGCCCTGTGCGAGTTCGTGGTCGAGCGCACCGGGTAGGCCGCACGGGGTAGGCCGCACGGGGGTAGGGCGCACGGGGTAGGGCGCACCAGTTGGAGTCGCGCGGGCCAGTAGCGCGCGACTCCGATGTCTCGTATCTCATGATATGGCGGAATCGGGGGTCACCGGTTATGCGCACGCCTGCCAGAGCGGCCGTCATAGGTGCCGCAGCCTGCGCGGCGGTCGTGATCGCAGGCTGCGGGAGCAGCGGGTCGGTCAGCTCACATGGCACCTCGCTCGGCCCCCCAGCTAGCCCGTCGGCTAGCGGCGCGACATCGGAGCCGACGTCGACAGCCCTGATAACAGCCATGGAGGCGGCTGTCCGCCGAGCGAACAGTGTTCACATCGCCGGGCACCTGGCCAACAACGGCGTCCCGATCAGCCTGGACCTGGATATGCACAGGAACGGGGACGTATCAGGGACTGTCAGCCAGAACGGTGCGCCGTTCGAGGTCATCGCGATGAACAACACGACCTACATCAAGGCAACGCCCGCATTCCTGCGGCAAGTCAAGGCGCCTGCCAGCGCCTGTGCGGTCGTCTGTGGAAAGTGGCTTCAGCTCACCCCTGCACAGGCTGGCCAGCTGACCGGTGACCTCAGCATGTCGAGCCTCACCGCTCCGCTCAGCTCTGGTCAGGTGCCCAAGTTCACCGAGGCGGGCAGCAAAACCGTCGGCGGCCAGCCGGCGTGGGCCCTGCGTGCCGCGAACGGCAGCATGCTGTACGTGAGCTCGGCGCCTGGGCACTACCCAGTCGCCGCGACGACCGGGGGCAGCCCGAACGAGGTGGTGACCTACTCGCACTGGAACACTGCGCCGCAGCCGGTCCCGCCGCCGGCTAATCAGATACTGAACCTCAACAACCTCAAATAGGGATATCACAGCAAACCGGGTATAACCTGCACGGCCCGGACACTGAGGGCCCAGGTCGGGGACCCTCGTACAGAGCGGGAATCCCGAGGCCGGCTGGCTGGTTGTGGAGGGCGAAACAAGGAGGGTCTGTGAGCATCTTCGGATTCCGTAAGACCGAGATGGTGACGCCGCAAGACGCGCTGCCGGGCCGGGACACGCCGATGCGGGTACCAGCTCGGCACGAGGTGCTTGGCTCGTCGATCGCGCCGCCATACCCGCCCGGCACCGAGGTCGCCGAGTTCGCGCTTGGCTGCTTCTGGGGCGCGGAAAAGAACTACTGGCAGACACTTGGCGTGGTGTCCACCGCCGCTGGCTACGAGGGCGGCTTCACGCCTAATCCGACGTATGAAGAAGTCTGCAGCGGTCGTACCGGCCACGCCGAGAGTGTGCGGGTCGTCTTCGACCCGGCCAAGGTGAGCTATCCCGAGCTGCTGAAGGTCTTCTGGGAGTCGCACGACCCGACGCAGGGGATGCGGCAGGGCAACGACATCGGATCCCAGTACCGGTCGGCGATTTTCTACCACTCACCGGCTCAGCAGGCCGAGGCCGAGGAGTCGCGCGCCAGCTACCAGAAGCGCTTGTCCGAGGCGGGCTACGGCGAGATCACGACGGAGATCGTGCCGGCTGGCGAGTTCTACTTCGCCGAGGACTACCACCAGCAGTACCTCAGCGACGCCAAGAACCCGTACGGTTACTGCCCCGACCACGGCACTGGGGTGTCGTGTCCGGTCGGCGTCGCCAAGGCCAGCGATTAGGCCGACCCGTCGCGGTTCCTTCGCTGCCAACTCAGCTCGCCGTAGGGATTAGGTGGGCTTCTTCCATCGCCGTAGGGATAACGTGGCTTTTACTGGACGATTTGACCGGTTCGTGCCACGGGAATCCCTACGGGGATCCGATTTGGCCACCTAATCCCTACACGCTCGGGGGAGCCGCCCCGCCGTCATCCAGGCGACGCAGCCTTATTGCGCGCGCGGTATGCGGCGACGTGCAGGCGGTTGCCGCACGTGCGGCTGTCGCAGTAGCGGCGTGACCTGTTCCTGGAAAGGTCCACGAAGACGTCCCGACATGTCGGGGACTCGCAGCTGCGAACCCGGCGCGCCTCGCCCGCCACCACTAGCCACGCCAGGCCCATGGCGAAATGCGCGGCCATCCGGTCGGCGAGTGGGGCTGTCGGCCGGGAGACGTGCAGGTGCGGGCCACGGCCGTCGTGCGCGACAATCTGCGGACTCGCGCCCGTCTGCGAGAGCAGCCCGTTGATCTGCGCGATCGCGCTCTCATCGTCGCCTGCCTCACAGCTCGTGACGATCGCGTCCAGCCGGGCGCGGTAGTCGCGCGCTCGGGCCACGTCGGCGGCCACGCCCCGAACACCCGCGAAGGCGTAGTTGTCTGCCAGCGTCTGCAGGTCGGCGACGCTACTCAACTCGTCGCCGTCGCGGCCGCGACCTGTGTTGATGAGGTCGACGCAGCCCGTCATTGCCTCGATCTGGTCAGCATCAAAATGACTTTGACCGCTGTCACCTCGGCCCTTTAGGGTTGTGCTCATGTCAGTACCATACGGCGAGACGGTCATTACCGCTACAGCGCCGGCCCGCGCGGACAGTGGCGTCAACGGCGGCCGTGGCCGACGGCCGGTACTGACCGCGATCCTGGGTGCAGCCTGCATCTCGTCATCCGCGATCCTCGTGACGCTCGCCCATGTCGGTGCCGTCACTACTGCGTTTTACCGGTGCGCCCTGGCGCTGCCAGTGCTCGTGCCGCTGGCGCTGCTGGAACAGCGCAAGCTCGGGCCGCGGCCGCTGGCAAGCCGTGGCACCGCACTGATCGCTGGTTTCTTCCTGGCCGTTGACCTGGTGCTCTGGAACCACGCGATCGCCGATGTAGGCGCTGGCGTAGCGACGGTGCTCGGGAATCTCCAGGTGGTGTTCGTCGCCGCGTTCGCGTGGGTGGTGCTGCGCGAACGGCCGGACCGCCGGTACCTAGTTTTGCTGCCCGTGGTACTGGCAGGCGTCGTACTCGTCTCCGGCATGCTCGGCGGCCATGGGGCGGGCCTGCATCCGCTGGCCGGGGTCGGATACGGCATCGCCACGTCGGCTGCCTACGCGTGCTTCCTGCTGACTCTGCGCCGCACGGGAGGCCAGACGCCGCACGTAGCGGGCCAGCTAGCGGACGCGACAATCGGGGCGGCCGTGGGCGCCATGATCCTGGGTCCGCTGGCCGGCGGGCTCCAGCTCGTCGTGTCCTGGCCCTCGTTTGGCTGGCTACTGCTTTTGGCGCTCCTCAGCCAGACGCTCGGCTGGCTGCTGATCACGTCATCCTTGCCCCGATTGCCGGCTGCCGTGTCCTCGCTGCTCCTGCTGCTCCAGCCTGCGGCTGCGCTGGTGCTCGCGGCCGTGGTGCTGCACGAACTGCCGACGCTCCTGCAGATCGCCGGCGCCCTGCTGGTGTGCCTCGGCGTGCTGGCGCTGACGTGGAGTCCAACGTTGAACGGCCGCGGCCCGCTCAACGACTCGACCGATGCCGCATCAGCCCAGCCACCCGGCGAGCTGGCTCAGGCCTGCACCGCGAACAGCACATAGCCGTAGCTGACGCCCGTTGCGGCCGGATGACGGCGAAGCCAGTCACGCGCCACAGGTTCCGGGAACTCGATGTGCAGCACTGCAGCTAGGTCGGCGCGCGTGGCGAAGTTAAGCCGCGACCGGACCTCACGCCTGGTCGCGCCCCGATCCCGCCACCAGGCGTCAACTGCGGCGGCCGTCACGATCGGTGGCCGAGTCGCGGACGCCGCCAGCAGTTCGGCGAACTCACCCGACCGGTAGTCGTTATCGACTGCTACCAGGAACCCACCCGGCCGCAGGACGCGCAGCACCTCCGTGAGCCCCGCGTCGGTGCCCGGCGGGAAGAAATAGGCGAAGCGGGCGTGTACCACGTCAGCGCAGTGGTCGCGAAGCGGGATGTGCTCGGCCGAGCCCGCCAGCACGTCGGTACCTGGCACCATCGCGGCCGCGGCCTGGGCCACGGTGCGCAGGGCTGGATCCGGCTCAACGCCCACGACCATGGCTGCCTCGGTCGCGTATCGGCGAAGCCAATACCCGGTACCACAACCGAGGTCCACGACCGTCCGCCCTGCCCATGGTGCGATCTCACGCATGGCGGCGAGCACGTGCCCGGCCCGGTCGAGCGCCCTGTTCTCAAGTTCGTAGTGGTCCGGGTGCCGTCCGATGTTGGGCGCAAACCGCCAGTCAGGGAATACCGTGCGCGCCTCCCGGCCCGCGTGCCTGGCTGGCCGCGAGCCGACGTCCAGCGGCGTGAGTTCGATCACGCCGCATTATCGGTCGGCTCGCGCCAGCGAAGCGAATCAGCCCCCGGGTGCGTGGAGCGTGTTTGCGCTCGGCGCCTTGGGCGGCTGTGTGATGCCTGAGATATGCGACCACAAGGCCAGGTCCCGGTTGAACACGGTGGCGGCGGACTGAATCGTGTCGATGCCGTAGGTCTCGGACTGACCTTGACTGAGGGAAGGCGGCGCGGTGAGGATCACAATGTCGTAGTTAACCGGGCCGGTGAACGTGCCGACGCTGTTGATGTTCCAGTCCGCGGCACCCGGATACGGCAGCCAGCCGTTCTTGATGTGGAGCTTTTCGACGGACGGCGCGCCTGCCGAGATGCCCCATCGCTCCGAGGCGATGACCTCGGACATCAGGGTCAGCACGTAGCCACGCGAGGCGCTGTTGAGCACTGTGCTGTCGGTCAGCACTTGCATAAGCCTGAGCTCGTCGTGGGCCGTGATCAGCGTGAGCCCCCAGGCGTTATTGATCTGCGTCTCGGACATGCCTGCCTTGTTGAGGAAGTCTTGCACGTGACTGATGCCGACTTCCTCCCACAGGGTCTGGGCCGCGCTGTTGCTCGACTGCGTGATCATCGCAGTCGCCAGGCTCTTCTGCGTGGCGGTGAGGTGCCGTGGCCCGCCGACCTTCATCAGCAGGGCGCTCAGGATCGTCACCTTCATGACGCTGGCCGCGTAGAAGTGATTCGTGTTGTTCAGCTGGCAGCTCAGGCCGTCGACGGGGACGTCAGCGGCGAGACCCACGAAAGAACCGGGCCGGGCGGCGAGAGCGGCCTTGATGCCCGCTGAAATCTTCGCGGCGATGAACGGGTGCTTCGTCGAAGTGCAGATACTTGTCGTTGTGGCGGATGCCGCGGTTGCGGCTGTGGCGGCCACTGGCACTGCCGTGGCGGTGCCGACCGCCGCCAGGCACGCAGCGGCTGTCAGCATGGTCTTGGGCGGGCGGCGAGTGCCCCTCATCGCAGCTTCTCCCTCGTAGTCGTTCTGCTAAATCATGGGTTTCCTGGTGTGGATACTGCTGTGACGCCTGTGGGACCGGTTCGGTTGGCACTTGTTTGCTGCAGTTTGCCGGAAAGTCCGCGGGCAAGAAAACAGCGCCGTGCGATGTCGAAGTTCGGGCGACCGCGTTCGTGGCACTAATGAGGATGGTGCCAACGGCACGAGCGTTAGACCAGGAGGCGCGCTAGATGAAGTACGTAATGCTCATCGTGAACACCGAGGCGTCGGGCCAGCTCACCGACGAACAACAGCAGACCTGGTACGCGGAGATCATGGCTTGGTACGAGAAGCACGGGGCCTCTGGTGCCCTCACCGACAACGGCCACCAGCTTCAGGGTCCGGAGACGGCCAGGACCGTGCGGGTCGGCGGCGTGACCGACGGCCCGTTCATCGAGTCCAAGGAAGCGCTCGGTGGGTACTCGGTACTGGAAGCGGCCACCTATGACGAGGCCGTCGATGTCGCCAAGACGTGGCCGGGCGTTGATCGCGGCCTGATCACCATCGAGCTGCGTCCCGTAGTGGAGATGTAGCTAAATTTCAGGTGGTTAGCCGACGGGCGATGAGCTCGCGCTCGGCGGGGTTCGCGGCCAGCGCGAGCGCTCGCTCGTTGGCCGCCCGGGCGTCCGCCGCCCGGCCAACGGCGGTCAGCAACTCCGCGCGCACGGCGTGAAAGAGCCGGTAGTCATCGAGTTCCGCGGCGAGCGGCTCGACCTCCGCCAGCGCTGCGTCCGGCCCGCACACGTAGCGGGTCGCCACGGCCCGGTTAAGCCGCACGACCGGAGACGGCGTCATGCCCTGGAGCCGGTCATACAGCAGCCGGATCTGGTGCCAATCAGTTTCGGCGTATGCGGGCGCAGCGGAATGCAGCGCGGCGATGGCTGCCTGCACCTGATATGGGCCCGGCGCCCGCATGGCGATCGCTCGGTCAAGCAGACCGGTCGCCTCCGCTGCCAGACCACGGTTCCAGCGGCGGCGGTCCTGCTCGGAGAGCCGGATCAGCCGGCCCCAGCCGTCGAAGCGGGTTGCCGCCCGGGACTCGTGCAGCAGCAACAGCGCCAGCAGCCCGAGCACCTCCGGCTCGCGCGGCATCAGCCTGTGAAGCAGCCGGGCGAGCGACACGGCCTGAGCCGCGAGGTCGCGCCGCGCGGGTGTCCGGCCGGCGCTGGCCAGGTAGCCCTCGTTAAACACCAGGTAGACCACCGCGAGCACCGCGGCCAGCCGCTCGCCAAGCTCCTCCGGATCCGGTATGCGCACAGCCACGCCGGCATCGCGAAGCGACCGGCGGGCACGCGACAGCCGTTGTCCCATGGCCGGCTCACTGACCAGGAACGCGGCCGCGATCTCCGCGGTCGTCAGACCGCAGACGGCCCGCAGGGTCAGTGCGATCTGGGAGTCGGCTGGCAGCGCTGGGTGGCAGCACGCGAACACGAGGCTCAGGAGGTCGTCGTCGGCGTCTTGCCCGCCAGGCTCGCCAATGCCCTCGGCCGTCCGCTCGACCGTGACGGCGAGCAGCGCGAGCTTCTCTCGTCCGGCCTTTGCGCGGCGCTGCCGGTCGAGCGCCTTACGCCAGGCCGTTGTGGTCAGCCAGCCGCCAGGGTTCGGCGGGACGCCGTCAGCTTGCCAGTGCTCGAGCGCTTCGACGAAGGCGTCCTGCACGAGTTCCTCGGCCAGCCCCACGTCGCCGAGGCGCCTAGCCAGGGTGGCGCGCACCCTCGTCGCTTCGGCGCGGTAGGTCTGCTCGAGCGCCTGAGCATCCACGACGGCAAGTCTGGCAAATCGCGCTGGCGCTCGCACACTTCAGGCCGGGGCACCGCCGCGGCCTGCGCCGCCACGGAAGCGTGATACGCCCTCGACGACACCCGGGTCCGCCAGCGTCGCCATCCCATGGCCGAACTCATTGCCCATGGCGTCATCGAAACCGAGCGACAGCGACTCCAGGGCCGAGGCTCGGTCGCTGCGCATGCAGGCCTGCGGGAACGCGGCGATCTGCTGGGCGAGCAGCTCGGCTTCCTGGCGCGCGTCGCCGTGCTTCACAAGGCGCGTAACCAGGCCCATCTGGTATGCCTCGGGAGCCGGGACGGGCCTGCCGGTGAGGATCAGATCCAGTGCCCGCCCGAGGCCGACGACCTGGGGCAGCCTGACCGTCCCCCCGTCGATGAGCGGCACTCCCCAGCGGCGGCAGAACACGCCGAAGACGGCGTCCTCCTCGGCGACGCGCAGGTCACACCACAGCGCCAGTTCGAGCCCGCCGGCGACGGCGTGGCCCGCTACGGCGGCTATCACAGGCTTGGAAAGCTGCATTCGACTGGGTCCCATCGGAGCCAGTCCGTCGGCTTCCGTTCGGTTGCCCCGCGGACTCCCCATGGCCTTCAGGTCCGCGCCG
>Ga0126373_10003119_pt1 | contig 12315 bp, 13 predicted proteins | sample PanSoiMetPlot_11_FD_92545 | JGI IMG/M metagenome (GOLD analysis project Ga0126373, IMG submission 92545) | Tropical forest soil microbial communities from Panama - MetaG Plot_11 | ecosystem: Environmental > Terrestrial > Soil > Tropical forest > Bulk soil | place: Panama | collected 2016-02-17
CCCGCGCAAGCGACCACGCATAGAGCACTCCTCCCGCCACCAAGAAGCGCAAGGCCGCCATCAGAAAGGGCGGAAATTCGTGAACGCCGATACGAATGGCGAGAAAGGTCGAACCCCACACGAAATAAATGATGGCGAACGCCAAGGGCGTCTTCCACCTGGCGCGACGTGTGGAGCTGCTCACCGGATACACTTAGAGCAGTATCGCCCAGTGCACCTCCGGCGAGGAAGCGGCAGCTCGATCGATCGCGCGAGCCAGCAGCGGCCATTTTGGCTTGGGCGCTTGGAACCAAGTGGCTGTGGTATGCTCCCATCGACTCGAAAGGAGGCCCTCCTTGCGATACAGGGTCTGGGCTGGACTGGTCGCGCTGATAATCTTCCTGGCAGCTGGATCGGTCTGGGCGCATCACTCGCCCTCCTCTATCTTCGACATGACGAAGCCGTTTGCGCAAAGCGGAACACTCACCCAAGTCGAATGGGTCAATCCGCACATCGCGATATACATCGACGCGAAGAAAACGGATGGCAGCGGAGTTGAAAACTGGAAATGGGAGAGCGCGCCACCCGCATTCCTGAGGCGGGTTGGCGTCACAAGCTCGCAATTCAAGAACGCCTTGGGGCAGACGGTGTCGGTCAGCGGATTTCGCGCGAAAGATGGATCGCTCTATGGCTTCATGCAGAAAATCTCGTTCGCGGACGGAACCTCGCTCGAAATGGTCGCTCCGGGTGCGCCCGGCTCGCGCTAGTTGCGGCTTCGGAAAGGAGGCAGCCATGAGATATAGGCTCGCTTCGTTAATCGCGGCGGCGATTTTCCTGGCCATGCCAGCAGATGCTCAACAGAACGCCGCCGCGGCGGCGGCCAAGGCCGTTCGCACAGTGGACGGGCATCCGGACTTGAGCGGGATTTGGCAATATGCGGTCCTCGTACCAGGCGGGGCCGTTAAGAAAAGTGAAGCGAACGGCTCGGTCGACGTCAAACAGATCGACTTGAGCGGAAGGATGCCGGCGAAAGTTCCCGTACCGGGCTCCTTAGCGTTTCAGCCTACACCTTCCTACAAGCCCGAGTTTCAAGCCAAGGAGAAATATCTCTTCGATAATGAAGCGAAGGTGGACAAGGTTTTCTTCTGTGGCAGACCGGGCGTCCCGCGTCTGGGCCCTCCGCGCCAGATCATTCAATTGCCAAACGAAATGGTCTTCCTCTATGAAGACATGTCGGGCGATCCGTACCGCATCATTCCAACCGATGGCCGCCCGCATCGCGCCGACGCCGATCCTACCTACAACGGAGATTCCGTGGGCCACTGGGAGGGCGATACATTCGTCGTCGATGCAACCAATTTCGATGAAGACACCTGGTTCGGCGAAAACGGCTATTTCCATACTTCCGAGATGCACGTCATCGAGCGCTTCTGGAAAGTGGGAGATAATCTCGCTTATCAGGTCACCGTCGAGGATCCCCATGTGCTCACGCAGCCTTGGACCCAAGCTCCGCGATTAATAAGGTCCTCGAGCGAACCGCTCGAGGAATCGCCCGCCTGCTTCGAGGACGACGCAAAGCGGATGCTCAACCTCGACCATCACGCGCAGCGCTAAATCAGTAGGCGGGACCGCAGCCACTCCACATTTCCGTTGTGATGGTTATTTGCGCAGACCCGGCGAGACCTGCCCGTTCTGGTCGATCTGATTGCGGTTGTTTTCTTCGCAGATGTACTCCAGCTGATCCCATTCGCGGTGCCGCGTGAACGTATGCAACGTGTGCCAGGGCTTGGCCAGCACATCGGGATCGGTGAGCGTCATTCGGTCTTCCATTTGATCGGGACTCGTCAGGCGAATGCGCTCGACCACATGAAGATTCGGCCCGTGCCTCAGGCGACTGTATCCGATGGGGGCCTTGTGTCCCAGCCCGACGGTGTCGATCACCAGCGTGTCACGTTCCCAATGACCGATCGAGTGACCGTTGAAAGTGGGATCGAGCTTGGCCAGGTGGCCGCGCCCGTCCAGGAAGACCCGCCTCACTTGCATGTAGGCTTCTTGGATGATCGTCACGCGCCCCGGCGTGAAGAGGAACTCGACATCATAGGGCATAAACATGATGGTCGGCATCCCCGGCGGAAGACAATTGGCAGCATCGGTAGCAGGCTCCTGGTTTCTGGCGTCTTCTTCCTCGAAGGTCTTCAACTGCGCAGCAGCTGGCGGTTCGAGCGAAGGAACTTCGGCGGGCGGATCGCCGGGCTTGGGAAAGTTCAGGACCCAAATTCCGGTCCAGTCCGGATAGGGGCCATCAGGGCCTGGATGCCCGGTTGGATCTGACGATTCTGCCGGCGCGCTCGGAGTCTTCTGCGCTCCCTGGCCTTGAGAAACGGCGGTGGATAGGGCGAACAGCGCGCATCCGACGAGAATCTGAACGAAAAATTTCATAGCCTCTCCGTTTCGGCAGCATCGACCCGCCGACTCAGTCCTCTTCTTTTTTTTGGAAGAATCCACCCCAATGCTGAACGAAACATACTCTACAAAATTTCCGTCGTATTATAGTACTTTATCGGGGCGGCACGCGCTGTCGGGCGGGCAGTGATTCAATTGGTCGGGTGGACTCTCGATGAGGAAAAGGTGGGTGGCGTGCCTAGGCGCGCTCCTGTTGACAGGAGCTCGTTGCGCGTCCGCGCATCACTCTTTCGCCATGTTCGATCGCTCGAAAGAGACCACGCTTGTCGGCGTAGTTCATGAATTTCAGTGGACCAACCCGCATAGTTGGATCGAACTGGACGTGCCGAACGATAGCGGCGGCGCAGAGCAGTGGAGCATCGAGTTGAACAGTCCCAACAATCTTTCGCGCCAAGGCTGGCACTCCGATAGCGTCAAGTCGGGAGACAAAATCTCTGTGGTGATCTGGCCGTTGCGCAGCGGTGAGAAGGGCGGCCTGTTTATCTCGCTGACGCTCCCTGATGGCTCGACTCTGGACGAGGCCGCTTTCCGGCATCGCCCGAAGCAGTGAAGGAACTTACATTACAGGTCAAACGGGTGGGGGACGGAGGAGTGAGATGAGAAAGGTCTCAGTGGTTGGGTGGTTCAGTCTGATCGCTTTTCTGACCGCCGGCACGGCGGCTGCACATCACTCCGCCGCGATGTTTGACCGCGACAAACAAGTCTCGCTCGCGGGCACCATTGTCCAATTCGAATGGACGAATCCGCACAGCTGGATTCAGATCGACGTCCCGAGTGAAAATGGCAGCGTGGACCGCTGGAGCGTCGAATGCAACAGCCCCAACAATTTGGTGCGCATGGGCTGGAAGTCGACGAGTCTCAAACCGGGCGACAAGGTCACCATTCTCATTCACCCGTTACGAAACGGTGATAGGGGTGGGAGCTTCCTCTCGGTCACCCTTCCCGACGGTTCCGTCTTGACCGATCCTGCCTACCGCGCCGCACCGAAATACTAGCAGCTCGCCTGTCGATGGTGGGGTGCTGAGCGGCGAAATTAATGAGTGCTCAGCAGATGTTCATTTAAGTCTGGCGTGCACTCCACTTCGGTAATGTCCGTATCATCAACACGGATCCAGTGTTTCGTGCTGGTCCATTCGCCTTCCCAATTCTTTGGATCGGTCATGATGTATTTGATCTCGAGTGTTTTTCCACCGTTTTGCAGCCGCATCCGCTCGACAAAATGAAAGTCCTCGCTGAGCGGAAGTCCCTGGTCGATCCAGTGATGCGCGCTGACCATGGAGGTAGTATCCACCACGAGCTCATCCCCTTCCCAGTGGCCGATCGAATCTCCGTTAAACGTGCGGACAACCACATCAGTGGGCGTGTGCGGTCGGCCGTCGAGATAAATGATGCGCAGCGCGTTCTCAAAACCACTGACCATGTAGATTGCCGTGGGAAGCTGAATCATGGCAATCGGCCATACGCGCGTCATGATCATCGGCATCCCTGCCGGATAGCAGTGGCCGATATCGTCGTGATAGGCCTTGTGCTCGGCGGCATATTTCTTTGCTTCTTCGAAAGCGGCCTGCGCCTCGGGCTTAAATTTGGGATAGGGCGGGCCAAACATGAACGAGCTGAATCCCGCGCTGAGGTCGACGGTCCACGTGCCGGTCAAATCGAATGGCGGTTTCGGCCGCGGCTTTTTGAGATTATCTGGCGCGAGGGCGCCGTCTGGAATGACCGGGATATCCTTCCCCGCCGGCGGTTTTTGTTGTGCGGATGTGCAAGGCGTAAGGACTGCGAAGAAAATGGCACCGGCGAGCGCTAGAGCCGGCCTAAATCCCGAGTTACCCATCTTTCTCACCCCCCTTTTGCTGTGTCCCGACCGTTTTTGTGGGTGCCACTTTACGAATGTTCGCCGCTCCCGTCAACGCTCGACTCTTGCCGCGTAATCCGTTCGACAGAGGCGGCGCGACAGAGTAGTATCGGGTGCACGCTTTTGGGGGGTGGAATCAACAGAAAATGCTTCAGTCGTTCTGCGATTGGCTTTCCAATACCTCGCTCAGCCTGACAATTCAAACCGTGATGTGGATCATTCCGGCCGTGCAGACGGTGCACATTCTATGTGTGGCCGTCGTGATGTCTTCGATGGCGATGCTAGATCTTCGCCTAGTCGGCATGGCAGGCAAACGACGCTCTGTTTCGCAGATGGTGAGCCGCCTGGTGCCCTGGGTCTGGGGCGCGTTGCCAGTGCTGCTGACGACGGGAGTGATACTGATCGTAGGTGAGCCATCCCGCGAGCTTCTGAATCCGTACTTCCGTGCCAAGATGGCGATGCTGGCCACGGTGATCGTTATCACCCTCGTCGTCGAGCGGAAAAACGCCAAAGACCCCGACTACTGGGAATCGCGAGGGCCTGCGGCTGCGCTGACCGGGCTGGCTTCGCTGCTGCTCTGGGTCGGTATCATAACCGCCGGACGCTGGATCGCCTACTACTGATGAGGATGTGCGCGGCAGCCGTGCCGAATAAGGGAAATCGAGCTTGACTGTCATTCCGGAATTTTGCGCCTGGCTTGAAAATACGTCTGTGGCCACCACCATTCGTCAATCCACTTGGCTATTTCCGGCGATCGAAACGCTGCACGTGCTGGCAACGGTACTGGTCGTCGGTTCCGTCACCATGCTCGATCTGCGCCTGCTAAACGTTGCCTGGCGCGATCGCACGATCCGCGAAATCCACGAGGAAGTTCTGCCCTGGACGTGGTCGAGCTTCGTGGTGGCAGCGATGGCGGGCTCGATGCTATTCAGCTCCAGCGCCACGAAGTACTACCACAATTTTCCGTTCCGCATGAAGATGGTGCTGTTGCTCATGATCGGCATCAACGCCGCATTTTTCGAAGCGCGAACGTATCAGCGCGTCGAGAATGCAGAAAGAAGGGGGCAGATCCCGGTGGCCGCTCAAGTCGCCGGCGCAATCGGAATCGTGCTCTGGATCGCCGTGGTGGCTTGCGGAAGATGGATCGGCTTCACCAAGTGAGGCATCACCACCCGGCTTTCATTCCATACGGGGCCGGGTTGACCAACGCTTCGACGCGCATGATTTTTCCGTCCTGAATCTTGAACATCTCGGCAATTTCCCAGGTCCATGGAGCGGTGCGGGTCTGCTTCACGGTGCGGCCGTCCGCGAGCGTATAGGAGCGGAGCTCTGCGTCATGATCGAAGAATCCCAGCACGAAAACGAGGCCGCGCTCTTCGTCGATTACCGGGAACCGGCGATCGCGAATCATCGTGTCCGGCTGGAAATTGCGTGTCTTGATCTGGTCCGCGCAGCCCATGCCCAAAACGGATTCGGGTGAAGTGGCGAGCTGCGTATTATTCGTCGTCTGCACACCGGATTCGATCCGATTACAGCTGGAATCAAACGGAACGTAGGACGCATGGCCTTTCTCGATGGCGTTGAAGTAGCTATTGGCGATCGCGATCAGGTTCTGGCGTGAGCGTCGCTGCGCGGGAGGTACCGTTTCTCCGAAAATTGGATTTGGCGTGACCAGGTTTTCAGGACGTGCCAAGCTGCCGGGCTCCTTGCGTGAGATGATCACTTCCATTTCAGTTATCTGCTGCAGCTCGATTTTCAATCGCGAGCAGAAAATTACCGGTGCGCCATTTTCCTTGAGAACACCGATGAACACGGCCTGTCCCGCTTGCGGATCATCAGCATAGATCTTGTAGGTTGGCAGAGCGCTGGCGGTGCCCCAAAATCCGTCGCCCAGCTGCAGCTGCTGGCCGTTTTCGGTGTATTTCGCTTGCCGGCTGAGCGGCAAACGCGAAGGATCGTGCGCGACGAGCGCGGCGAGAAACTGATCGACAAAGCTGTTGAGACAGGCGCGGTCGCAATCGTAGTTGAAATGGGGATCGTAATCGGCAGGAGGTGCACTGCTCTGCGCCCCCGCCATCCCGCAGCTGCAAGCGACAAGCAGGAGAGCTGCGAAGCGAAGGGGCACTCGTGAGCTGCGATTCATTGCGCCTTTGTCTCCGCTTTCACGTTGTTGTAATTCACCCACGGACTGGGCATGTAGTACGGAACGGGTAGGAGAACGGCCTCGATCTGGCGAATCTTGCCGCTCTTGATTTTAAACAGCTCGAAGAAGCAGAACGCGTACGGGCGATCGAACGGCGGACCGATAGTGCGCACGGTACCATCGACAAGCTTGTTCTTGCGCAAGCTACCACTGTGGTCAAAAAAGGCCGCGGCGAAAACCATCTGCTTTTCTTGGTCGACAACGAAGCGTCGATCGCGGGCTCGAGTGACCAGCTTCAGCATCCCGGTTTCGAGCTGCGCCTGGCATCCCATCTTGGCCACCGGGTTTGTTGCATTCGGATTGTTTGCAGTGATTGTTCCGTTTTCCATGCGCTGGCAATCGGGATCGAAAGCGGTGTAGATCTTGCCAGTATTCAGTTGAATGGTATCGAAGTAGCCGTTAGCGAGCTGGATCAGTTTCTCGCGGGAAACACGCTGATCAGCCGACTCAATCTCGGAAAAGAGCGGTTTGTCGTGAAGGTTCTCCGGACCTCCGGGCAGATTCTGAGAGCCAGGCGGCCCGGGGCGATCCGGGCGCGCGACGATAATCTCGATTTCCGAAACCTTCTGGTCAACCACTTTGAGGCGGCCGGCAAAACAGGAGAGATGGCCATCCTCGTTGGCCACAGCGAGAAAACCAACTTGTCCGCTCTGCGGGTCGTCGGCGTAAACCTTGTAATCGCCCCAGCCATCGGAGGTTTGCCAGAGACCTTCGCCCAGCGGCATTGCAACGTTGTTCTCGCTGTATTTGAGATTCGCGGCCGTCGGCAGCCTTGCTGGATCGTGAGCTGCGACCGCGCCCATGTATTTTTCGGCGAACCCGTTGAGACAAGCGCGATCGCAGTCATTTCCTTTGGGCGCCGCACGCACAACGACCCCACTGGCGAGCCAAGCAAGAAGCACAATGCCAAAGGCTCTGCTTCGGGTCAGCATTCCCCTGTCCACTCCTTTTCTCAACTTTGCGCCCAGTCTTTTGCGCCGAATCTATATCAAAAGTGATGGGCAGCCGCAACCGCCAGTTCGGTTGCCGCAAAAGGGACCGAAGGCCTGCCGGACTTCGGTATCAAAACGCGAGAAGTTGGGCCGCTCAAAGGCTAACCCCACTTTTTAAGCTTTGGCCAGAGTTGAGCGAGCGACCCGAATCTCGCGCCGCGGCAGATGAAAACCGGGAGCCGCCGTTCGAGCGCATAGGGATTATCGGGAGAGTCGCCGACGTATTCGACAGAATCGAAGAGTTGTTCGAGTCGCGCCCGCCCATCATCGAGAACGACGACGCAATTTCCTGAATAGCCGCGCGGCCCCCAGAGGAAATAGGTTTGATGACCGCTCAGCGCCGGAGGCAAACCATCGCGGCGACCCAGAAAATCGATGGCGCCAGCCGCGCCGTAATCCTGCGCAAACACCGCGCAATCAGCGCGATCGGCGGTGGGAATCTGGTTCCAGGCCAGAGCGGCCTCGCTAACGATTTCCAGCCACCCGAACTGGTCGGCGTACCACTGCGGCAAAACGGCGCGTTGGTGTGCGTACTCCATCACAGGCAACTTGAATGGCAGGTGGCTTGAATAAGCAATGAAGTGATCTGGAGAGAGAACGGGCACGGTCACCGGAAGCAAATAGGTTCCACCGGCCAATAAGAGAATCACGATGGCGGGTTTGAGCCATGCGCGGGAGCGGGTTTCTAGACCGGCTTCGATCACGACCGCGCCCGCAGCAAGCAACATGGGATAGACGGGCGTGAGGTAGTAATTTTTACCGTGAAGTGCGAACAAAACCGCATAGCAAACCACATAAGTCCAACCCAGGAAGCGGTAGGGTTTGAATCGGGCAGAGCAAAACAGTGCGCCGAGGCCGATGATCCAGATTGGCGCGGCCAGTGGGTGTGTGAGGAATACTTGTTGAACGAAATACTCGCCGGCGGGAAGGGTAACGTCGCGGCCTTCGGTGCGGATGTTGTGCATGAGTTCGAGAAAGGGCCAGTGATAACGAACATTCCAGAGCAGGTTCGGCAGAAAAATGAGGAACGCGGCGAGTCCGCCGAGCCAGATCCACTTGTCGAGAAAGATAGGGCGCTGCTCGGTGAGCAGGAGCCCCACGACGATTCCCAGACCAAACAGGGTGATGGTGTACTTCTCTTCCATGCCCAAGCCCGCGATTACGCCGAACCACAGCCAGTAATGGGGCCGGCCGCGTTTGACCGCGAGCATTGCGCAATAGGCGCAGCCCATCCAAAGATTTGGTTCGAGACAGTTTGTAGTTAGCAAGCTGCCGTTGGAGAGATACTGCGGCGCGATTGAGGCGGCGAGGGCGCTTAGTAGGAGCGCGAATCGTCGACCGCCCAATGCGCGCCCCATCACTGCCGTTTGCACGACAAGCAGCGAGGAAGCCAGCGCCGGGATGAATCGAATGGCGCGCAGAGAATCGCCAAGCAGAGCGGTCGAGGCGCGTACAAGAAACGGGATCAGCGGCGGCTGATCGACATAGCCCCAGGCGAGATGTCTGCTGCAGGCGAGGTAATCAAACTCGTCGCGAAAATAGCCGTAGCGGTTGTTGAAATAGAGGTGGACGAAAAACTTGGCGAGGGCGATGGCCCCTATGAGTGCCATTTCCAAGGAAAACCACGATGGCTTTTCGGGCTGTGCACAGCAAACCGAACTGGCAGAATTTGACATGAGAGTGTAGCGATTACAAATCTGCCAGCCCCAGTGTTCGCTTGGCAAGTTGGCAAGGGCAATGTTGGCAGACCCTAGCGAAAGCTTTGCTCCCAGCCACCGTGGGGCCCTCGTCTGATTCGGGCCACAGCTTGTTGTCATTACGCAGCGGAGCGCCGGTTATTTCACCGGTGTGGGCGCCCTCTTGTACTCCAGGATGAAATTGCCGCCCACGGGAACGGCAAGCCATTTTCTGAAAAGCTCGGCTCGAGCTGCGCGGACCTTGGCGATTTCCTCGTGCCTGAGCTCGCGCAGAGAAAATGCGTTGAAGTGCTCGGTAGTCCACAAGGTGTTACAAGCTCGCTCGGAATCGAAAATCCCCACCAGGCGCTCGACTTCGAGGGCTTCGGGGGGGAGCGGGCCGCGTGGCCCTTTGCCGCCAATATCGGCAAACTCCCAACCGGAAGCAATCAGTCCGAAAAATCCCCGGGAATAGCCAAGTGACGTTTCGACTGCAAAGTGGGTGATGTCGTGGAGGGCGAAGTGCGCACCCTGTTTCGGCTGCTTTTGCCAGGCGATGGTGCCGTCGTTACGCGTGCAGCGGAGCACTCCGCTGCCATCAGCGCGCTTGGCGATTTCGATGCGCATTCTGGTGCGCGAGCGGCGAAGCTCACTGAGCGTAGTCCCAATTCGGAGCTGAACCCCCCTCCAGAAAAAGGAGACCCGCTCCGATTATCTGCACAGCTCAGCTGAGTTCGGCTGGCGAGCCCCCGGCTGACGAAAGGCCTCGGGTCCTCCCCGGGAAAACCGCTCACGGCAAACGGCGAAAAACACAGACGACAATCGTCACACTTTTGGCAGGTCCTCGGCGGACACCCACCAACCGTGAACCTGGCTATAAGTGCGAAATGGCAGCTTCACTGTCGCAACCGGGCGATCTTCCAGGCGCGCTGTATCAATGATCACCAGATCGGACCGACCGCCTTCGAGAAGGCGATTCGCTACGCCGACGAGGTAACCATCACCTTCGGGCGCGTCCTTGCTGCGCGGGATGAAGCAGCATTCCTGAAGGCTCGAGTCATCGCCGACCCAAAACTGGCGCGTCTGGCGTGTCGAGTGGTCAAACATCGTGTAAGCGTTTGTCGGGCGAAAAGCCAGGTTGCCGAGTTTGGGATTCACCGGCTTGGTCGGATCGGTCGTTGGCATGAATCCAATCTTGTACGGCATCGTCTGATAGCGATCGTCCTGGCGAGGAAGAGCGCCGGCCTGCGGATAGAGTTGCTCCATGTTGTAATCGTGAGGAGTTTTGTGGGCGAGATCAACTGAGAGGCGGTGCACCGTTCCCGCCGCGGCCTTGGGATCAAATGGCTCGCCATGAAGATTGGGAAAGAAGGGGAACTGATTTTTAAGCGCCATGTCCATATCGACGTAGATCTTGTTGCCGTCGGAGAAGGCACCCATGACATGCGTGGCACAGCGCTCCGGGCCCTTGAACCAGCGAAGATCCTGGCCATCTCCACCCCGCTCGAGCACCCCAAACCAAGTCGGCAGCGTGGAATCCCACGCGAAGTGTACTTGGCCCTGCTTCATGCGCTGGACATTTGTCGCCATCGGGATAATGAGAAACGCGATGTACTTCTCTGAGACTGCGAAATCGTGAATCATGCCCACGTACGGCACTTTAATCCAACACTCCCAGGTGATACGGCCGGTCCGATCGGCTGAAAAGACGTACACATCATCGGTGGCGAGCCCTTTGGCTTCGTAGCCGTAAGAGATCATTTCGCCGGTGGAGCGATCGAATTTCGGATGCGCAGTATGGGTCAGGCTGTGAAGTCCGCCGCCAAACGTGTAGTAATCGTCCACCGTTTCGAGCGTATGCGGATTGATGGCAACGGGCGGGCTGTCTTCCTTTAAGGCGAAAAGTAGACCGTGGTGATAGACGACATGCGTATTTGCGGTGCCGCGGCTGATGCTTTTCACGCTGGGATCGTCCTCAAAAGGATTACGGTAAACATTGAAAAGCCGCCGTCGTGCCTCTGCTTGCGCTTTATATCGCTGCGTGCGGGCATACCTTGAGCGAAAATCAACGTGGCCGTTTTGGATGCGGAAAATGCTGACATGCCCTTCCCCGTCAAAAGGAATACCTCGAGGCGCCGGATACTGCCAGTCGGGGCCAACGCGATAGAACGCGCCGTCGATGTTCAACGGTATCTCGCCTTCGGTGTCGCAGTCGCGGATGTCGCATTCGCACCGGAAGGGGCTGCCACCTCCGAAGCCGGATTGATTTTCAAAATGAACGGTTTCCGCGTTTGCCGAGGGTGGAAGCGGAGAAAGGGCGCCCGCCACGGCGGGTAGCCCCCCGACCGCCGTTGAACCTGCCGCAGCCGCCAAAGTGCCCATGAAGTCTCGGCGATCCATTGTCCCACCGAGCGCTTTCTCCGACTGCTCGGATCCGTTCTTCATGTGCGCTCCTTCCAAGCTAAGCAGGCGTTCCGCGTGAATAGTTGGTAGCACAGCAGTGATCAGGTTTTCAAGCGTGGCGAACGACTTGCACCAGGCGGATAATAGGCGGTGAAATCAAGCGGAGGAAGAGAGAGGGCCGTTGCCAAGGGCCTGCCAGAGACGGCTTCGACTACCTCCCGTGAGGCTTTCTTTAGACCAAGAGAATCTCAGAAGAGTTGGAACCACGCAGGGAACCAGCAAAGTTGTGGAATTGCGGACAAGCCGTGTAAGATCAAGACAATGCGCCCGTAGCTCAGCTGGATAGAGCATCTGGCTTCGAACCAGAGGGTCGGGAGTTCGAATCTCTCCGGGCGCGCCATTCTTCTCTCGCAGTCTCAGTGAGTTAACGCAGGATTCTCGGTGCCGCTCGATAGCGCGAGTTCTCGGGTGTGCCCAATTTTGTGCCCACCTAGCCGTGAAATCGCGTCCAGAACGGCATCTTCAGACGGGTGGACATACCGCGCCGAAATGCCAATGGAGTTGTGCCCCGCGATACGGGCCAGCGTCCACGCGTCACAGCCTGATTCGCCAAGACGGGTCAGGAAAGTGTGCCGAAGACTGTAGAGCACGAATGGGCGCACGCTGGACAGCCGCAGCGCCCGGCGATGCTGTTTCTTGAGGCTGGAGGATTCGGCATGGCCACTACGAGTTGGTGTGGGCCAC
>Ga0126373_10003120_pt1 | contig 12315 bp, 7 predicted proteins | sample PanSoiMetPlot_11_FD_92545 | JGI IMG/M metagenome (GOLD analysis project Ga0126373, IMG submission 92545) | Tropical forest soil microbial communities from Panama - MetaG Plot_11 | ecosystem: Environmental > Terrestrial > Soil > Tropical forest > Bulk soil | place: Panama | collected 2016-02-17
CGGCGGAGGCTTGGCTCAATAGCAACCGACCCCAGCCCGCATTCGATCAGCAACGGGCGCAATTCAACGCTTTTCTTGACTCGCGTGGATTTTCCGACCGGCAACATCCGACGGAGGACACCGAGCCGCACGAGCGATTGTTCGAGGAGTTCCTGCGCTGGAGCCATGCCCGGGAAGCCCGCCCCACGTCGAACTGACCCTCGTCAAAGCGTGAAGCTGACTTTGTGAACGCCAATCGCGACAAAGGTGATCGCTTGGCGATCCCGATCAACGCTCTCGGCGGCCGGGGGTGCTACGGCCTGCGCCACCCCCGAACGGCAGTGGCTCGACGGCGCCCAGGGCAACGCGGACCATACGGGCAAGGTCGACCTTGCGATAAGGCTTTGCAAGCAACAGAACACCCGGGTCGAGGCGACCGTGGTGAAAGATGGCGTTCTCGGTGTAGCCCGAGGTGAACAATACTTTGCTGGAAGGGCGAATGCGGAGGATCTCCTCGGCGAGCTGGCGACCGTTCATGCTGCCTGACATGATCACATCGGTGAACAGAAGTTGGAACTTCGCTCCGCGATGAACCAGCGCCAGTGCCTCCCCACCATTCGCCGCCGACAGCGTGGCGTAGCCCAGGCTTTCGAGCTGCGCGATCACGTAGTTACGAACCATGGAGTCGTCCTCGACGACGAGCACAGTCTCGTTGCCGCGCTCGGTCGGCGGGATTGCCGCCACCGGCGAGACCGATCGACTGGCGTATTGGCTTGCGCGCGGGAGATAGATTTTGATCGACGTCCCGTGACCCTCCTCGCTGTAGACCTTGATATGGCCGCCTGACTGTTTCACGAAACCGTAGACCATACTGAGACCGAGGCCCGTTCCCTTGCCCACGGCCTTGGTGGTGAAGAATGGCTCAAACACCCTGTCGCGGAGCGCCGCTGGGATCCCGGTGCCCGTGTCGCTCACCGCGACCATAACGTACGGCCCGGGAGCAACCTCACCGTGGATCCTCGCATAGGAGTCGTCGAGGACGACATTGGCGGTCTCGATGGTCAGCTTGCCGCCTGATGGCATGGCGTCGCGCGCGTTGATAGCGAGATTGAGCAGCGCCGTCGCAAGCTGGGACCGGTCGACGAGCGCCGGCCAGACCGCGTCTTCCAACATCGATTCGATCTCGACATGCTCGCCAAGCGTCGGCCGCAGCAGCTTTGCGGTCTCAACCACAAGAGCGTTGACGTCGGTCTCGCACGGCTGCAGGGGCTGCCGGCGAGCGAACGCCAAAAGGCGTCGCGTCAGCTCCGCAGCCCGTTCGGCCGCGTCGGAGATCATCTTGGCGACCGCCGCGAGCTGCGGCCGTTCGGCAACAGCATCAACCAGAATTTCGATCGTGCCGGTGATGACCGTTAGGATGTTATTGAAATCGTGGGCGATCCCGCCCGTGAGCTGGCCGACCGCATCCATCTTCTGAGCTTGTCGCAGCTGACGCTCGGTTTCCTTCGCCGCGGTGACGTCGCGATAGACCACGACAGCTCCCTTGAGGGCGCCGCCAGCCTCGCGGAGCGGTCGGCCGTTGGCCACCAGATGAAGGGGCTCCGAGGCTCCCTCGCGATGCAACACCATCTCCACATTGTCGACCGCTTCGCCGCGAACCGCCCGAGCAATGGGGGTGAGATCGCGCGGGAACGGCATGCCGTCAGGAAGCAGCAGATGTGAGCTACGAGCCCACTCCTCGGAGCCGATATCATGCCGGTTGCCGAACACCTGCCTGGCGGCCGGATTGGCGATCAGGATCTTGCCTGTCTCGTCGGCAACCAAGATGGCATCGGCCATGCTGCTGATGGTGGTGTTCAAGATCTCAGCTTGGCGTCGCTCCGCGCGTTCCGACGCGACGAGGCGTGCGTATGCGCGCAGCAAACCAGCGGTGAACAGCAGAACCGCCAACATGGCGAGTAACGTCGCGGCGCCCTGCCGATAGAGCTGGGTGCGCCATGAGGCGAGCACGTGCGGCATGCCGACCGCAACCTGCACCAGAAGCGGATAATCCTCGGCGGCCGCAACTGAGGCGATGCGCTCGATGTGATCCGAGGGATGTTGCATGCGATAGGTGGTCGCGATCGGACTGCGTGGCAGGCTGCGGATTTGCTCCCATGCATCCGAGGTCTGACCGATCAGCGCGGCGGTCGCGGGAGAGCGCGCCACGACCGTGCCGGAATCATTGAGCAACTCGACGACACCGCCTTCGCCGAGCGCCACCGTGGAGTAGAAATTACTGAAATACTCCGGTGACAACGAAGTCACCAGGACGCCGAGAAAACGTCCGTTCGAGGTCGCCAAACGACGGGTCACCGTGACAATGACGCGCTGCAAGATGCGGCCTCGCACCGGCGCGCCGAGAAGGATATCCGGGGAGGGGTTGGTCTTGTGATGCAGGAAATAGGTGCGATCCGAAACGTCAATCCTTCGCTCCGGATTGGCGTGCAAGCCGGCGATGACTTTGCCGTCGGCGTTGGCGACAAATGCGTTGAGAATTTGCGGCGATGAGGCAAGATAGGTCCGCAGCGTGAGGTGCAGGAATTGCTCGTTGTCGTCACGAAGGACGTCCTCTTGGTCTAAAGCCCGCACGGTTGCGTCGACGTCTTTGGTAAACTCACCGATCGTGCGCGTGGCGTGGCTCGCAAAGGCGTGGGCTAAGTTGCTGGTCTGGGTCTCAGCGTCGGCAATCGCTTGCGCGCGAAGTGACACCAACGCCCACGCACTTATGGCAGGGATCAGGGCCGTAGCGATCGCCGCAATCGCGATCAGGAAATACCGCCCTGTTTGACGCGACTCCTCAGATCGATCCACGACCGGTCGGGTGGTCTCGTGTGCCATGATGCTTTCAGGCGGCCCACCGCGGCCCCGCGCCTCCTCGAAGCGCCCCATATTGGCAAGGCCGCGAATGTGACCCCAGCCCACGTCAGCCTAGCCCTGCTTCACCGGACGCCACCGCCTTCCCGCGACCGGACTCGTCGGTATCAGCTTGCTGCTTTTGCGGCGACCGGAGAGCGAAAGACAATAGGCTCGCGCCCATGCATGGCGCCACTCGATTAGCAGCATGATACACGTGCAAGCTGAGCTGCGCGATCGTGGCTGCCTCTCCTTGCTCCCTGTCCCCGGCTCGCTTTGGCAAAACCCGGCGTGTCTGACCGCGAGCGAGGGCGATGCCGCGCCGACTCTCGCCGCAATCGCCGTGTCGAAGCCCCAAGTTTTTTATCGAAAGCTGACCCACAGGATTCAGAACTACTGTTGCCACGAGTCGAGTCCATGAATGCTGAAGAGTAGCCGGCATCGTAGCTGATGCACGTCGATCAATCCGACGGAGGCAGCGATGCGCGTTCCGCGTCAACGCTGAGTGCGGACCGCTCTTCCTGCATTCGTCGTACCGGCACCAATCCCCGGTCCGATCCGCTCTGCCTGATCCGATCAACGCTAGCCCAGCCGCGTGTTCATTCACTAATCTAAAGACAGGTTCGACAAAAGCAAAAAATAGTCTGGCCTCACAGTTGCCTCCGCGGCCGCCGGTACGGCTAAGCCGCCCACACGCCGCTGGACCCGAGGGCGCGATGGGTCTCTCCCGCGTTCGCTCTCGTGTTAGGCGAGCCTACCCGGGATACGGCTGCGGGCGTGGCACACCTGCGCCCGCATACACACAGCATGACTGTCCACTCTTGGCGAAACCTTGGCATTGCGATTGCGCGCGGCCGGCTCTCAAGAGAATTGTTTCCGCCTGACACGCCAGACCGGCCCACTTGTGATGGCTCGGCAGCCTGGGCAGTGGGCGAATACACATAACACGGACCAGGTTGGCAGCCGCTCTCCGCTGCCACGGTCAAGGGACCGGTCGCATTGACCAAAAGGTTCGGGTCGCGCTCAATTCGGCGCTTTCGCGGCGCAGACCGACAGCCCCCGCCCCAGCTAACCTTCGCAAGTCAACGATGCCCTGCTCTCGACCTCTCCGGGGCCACCAGGCCTGCCGGCGTGGCGGCCTTTGCGGATCCGTGTCAGGGCCGGACGCTCGATCATCTCTACGACTTTTGCGAGAACGGTAGCACCGCAAATCCGCCCAAAGACGCCACAGGGGAAGTCGGATTCTCGCATCTTGCTATTTTAAATTGTATAATTCATACTTGCCGCTTCATGATTTAGGGCTTCGGGCTTGCGCCACGTCGAGATGTCGGTAGCGCCGACAAGCTTACCTCGGACCGTGCACGGCCCGAGCGATCATGCCGATGACACACGTGCGTCACGGCGCGCGAGTGCTTGGGCCCCTCATATCGAGCTCAGTTCTCGTCTCAGCGCCACGCGCGGCAGGTAACGCGTGGCCGGCGGTGGGGGCTTGAGGTATATCGTGTCAGAGCCTCATCAAGACGATGTTTACATTCCTTGATGGCTCAACCTGCGGCCATGCAAAACAAAGTCGAAGAGGCGCCATTCATGTGGCCAGACCGTCGTCTCGCAGAACTGCTCAAAATCGAGCACCCGATCATCCTGGCGCCTATGGCGGGCGCCATGGATGTCGAATTGGCGGCCGAAGTCTCGGCAGCCGGTGGGCTGGGTTCGCTGCCTTGCGCCATGCTCACACCGGACATGATGCGCGACCAGATAACGAAATTTCGTGCTCGCACCGACGGACCGGTGAACGTCAATTTCTTCTGTCACAAAGAGCCCGTGCTCGACAACGCACGCGAGGTACGTTGGCGCGACCGACTCAAACCTTATTACCAAGAGTTGGGAGTCGATCCGTCGGCCCGGGTACCGTCAAGCAATCGGACGCCTTTCGACGCGGCGTTCTGCGAGGCGATCGAAGACCTCAAGCCTGCAGTCGTCAGTTTTCATTTCGGTCTGCCTGCCGACAACTTGCTGGCGCGCGTCAAAGCGGCCGGCTGCGTCATCATCAGTTCGGCCACCACCCCGGCTGAGGCGATTTGGCTCGAACGGCGTGGCGTCGATGCCGTCATCGCGCAGGGCTACGAGGCTGGTGGCCATCGCGGGATGTTTCTAACTGACAACATCGCTACTCAAATCGGCACGTTGGCGCTTGTTCCACAAATCGTCGATGCCGTGAAGGTGCCGGTGATTGCAGCGGGCGGCATCGGTGATGCGAGAGGCATTGCGGCAGCCTTCGCGCTCGGCGCCTGCGGCGTGCAGATCGGCACGGCCTACCTACATTGTCCGGAGGCGAAAATCTCTGCCCCTCACCGCGCCGCGCTCAAATCCGTCGACGGTGAGGGCACCGCACTGACCAACCTCATGACGGGGAGGCCGGCACGCGGCGTCATCAACCGCATCATGCGCGAGTTGGGGCCGGTCAGCGCTCACGCTCCAGAGTTTCCGCTCGCCGCGGGCGCGCTGGTGCCGTTACGCCTGAAGGCCGAAGCAACAGGGTCGGGCGACTTCTCACCGATGTGGTGCGGGCAGGCCGCGCCGCTTGGCCGTGATCTGCCGGCGCGAGAACTCACGAAGAGCCTGGCCGCGCAGGCGCAGAACGAACTGCGGCGGCTTGGTTCAGCCTGACAGGCTCAGCCGTTGTCCGGCCGCGGTGGTGGGTGGACCGATGTGCCTCGTCCATTCCCGCCGCGCTTTGCGGTGCGAATGTACCGAGCCAAGACGCTTTTTTTGAATCGAGTGCGGGCGGGGCGAGCATTTTCGTCGCGATCGAGGTGCCGGGCGGTCGAGTTCCTCACTCGTTCGCCACCGCTCTCAGCAAACGCTGATGCCGACCCCCAGGTCTTGCTGTCGTATTTGGTTCAAACACCTATTCGCGCCGGGTGCCCTCTCCTGGCAGATGCGGCCACAATGTCCAGGTCTTGCTGACTCATGTTCGTGTTGGCGGTGAGACCCTACCGCCGACGTCGCCAACAACATCAAATTGCAGCTGCCAAGACTACTAAATCGCGCTATCGTGTGAGTGTCCGTGCGCGCGCCCGCGCACGAGCGGCTGCAAGCAAAGCGCTTGAGACCGCTCCGATGAAGCCAGCGGCGGGCGCTCGTTGATCGCAGGACGAAGGCCAAGAATCGCCAACGTAAGACGCGGCGAGGGCCTCAGATCCGGTCGACTTTGCTAGGTTGGACGGGGGGTGGAGCCACACCTATGACGACAGCGCGCGACAAAGAACAAACCTTTGCTCGGCTCTTTCGCATGATGGATTCATCCTTGGAGGTCGAAGCGTTGAGTGCCTTCCGCCAAGCGCGGCGGATGCTGCACGAAGATCGCGCCACGTTTGGCGCGATTCTCGACCACACGCAGCACCTCAACGAAACCAACACGGCGTTGGGGGAGCAAAATCGCGATCTGCAACTCGAGAACGAGAAATATCGCGGCCGTTCTAATCAACGCGGCTTTAAACGCGCCGCGCTGGCCCGGTTTGGACAATTCGCCACGTGGCTCCCGCTCACCACCGCTACGACTTTCGACCACGACGAACCGAGTGGCGAAGGCGTTGCCGATCAGCCGCGCTGGTTCCGGCTTCCATGGAAGAACATTCCCCAGGACCTGCGGACGACTATGGGGATTTTTGCCGTCGTGGCCGCCACGACGGTATCGTGTCATATGCTCGTTGCCAACGACAACGCTGACGGCCCGAAGAGTACCGGGCAGGGCTGGCTCGCCCGATTGCCGGTCAATTTCAGTGTTGATCACCCGCCGTGGTGCGTTTCCTGCCGGGCCCACCAGGACCAGCCCGCCGTCCCGCATTCGGACGGACACGCGTCATCAGGAACAGGTAAATTGCCATCCAATTTCAGCATTGATCACCCGCCGTGGTGTCCGGCATGTCGTCGCCACCAGACGCATCCGGATACCGACCATCAGGGGCAGTAGGGGCGGATGTTTTGCAGTAGGGGCGGATGTTTTAACGGGCCAGCGCATTCCCCTCGCCCCTGAGGCACCCAATGGGGTGGGGAGAAATTGCGACCGAGCGTCTGATCGGTCGGCAGGGCTGCGCTACGGCCGCGCCGTGCCCGTGAGGTGCACGTCGTCTGTCAATTGCTTGATAAGAAACCGCTCTGAGTGCATCCACGATTCGTCGGTATCGCCGCGAAACGTCAACAGCCGATCGAACAGGTGCTTGCCGTTCTCGACCATGACGGCTTCAACTTTCATCCACTGGATCAATGTGCTCTCTTTATGGATACCGCCATAGAGAAGCAGCGTCGCGCCAGAGTCTCGCGCATCTCTCATCAACTGGGCGGAGCCGCCCGCGGCGCAAGGAGCCTGCGAACAAACCAGCGCAACAATCCGATATTGGCCGCTCCCCGCGAGATCGTGGCGGATCGCCCGCATGAAGGTCTGCAGACGTGCCGCGTGCTCCGCGTGTTGGTCGCGCACCTCGCCTGAGGTATCAACGTAATCAAAATCGGCCACCGCGATCGCGACGGGCGCGGGTCTCTGATCGAGGGCCCTCGCGAGCCCAGCAGCGACCACAATCGCAAATGCGAGAATGCTCGTAGCCCCGAGCGGCTTGAGGACTCTCGACGTCACCTTGAGACCCCGTTTCTGCAACAGCGATCGCACGTCTTAAGGCCCTCCGTTTTTGTTCGCTCGTGAACTGACAGGCTTAGCGCGTCAATCTAACGTCCCGCCTCCCTAGATCGAGCCCCCATTTATGAGAACACCTTTTTTCGTGTTCTTGAGAATTTCTCATAGACACTCGCGTGCGCCATATCAACGCGACTGATGGGCAGGGGGGCATCGGCGACGTGCTATCGCGAGGACCCCCACGGGCCATAACGCCAACGCCTAGACATGGCATTCTGGACGCAGAACCGCTCCACGACTGCTGCTTGCTGCGCGGCAACGCTGTTGCGTCAGGACGCGCGGCATCGGTTGGCAATCTCGATGCCCAATTCTCCTGAAAATTGCTTCTGCATGCGCTCGTTGAACTCCCGCGACACCGCTAAGCGACGAATTGAACCAAAAATGACTTACGCTGCGCACCACTCTTCAATTGGAGATCTATGGATGAGCGAACTGCCGGAATGAAGGAACAGCTTTGGCGGCGCACGGACTGTGACGACGGTGACGCAAGCTGAGGTCCCTCTAGCCCGAAGGGCGGTGGAGATTGCGACGTCGCTCGCGGCGGCCGCAAGAAGGTTGGAGCGGATGCCGCGATGGAAAGACGCCGCATCAGCCATTGCCGGTTGTCAGCAAGATCGATCGCGCGCCCACGACGATTGAACCGGCCATCAGCAAGCCGGCGACCGCGCAGGCACGCGTCACGTGTTCGCGCGTCGAGTCCCTTGTTGCCTATCTCGGCTACCGGTTGCAGAGATGACGAGCAGTCATCGATTTTGAGCCGAATGTCGAAATCGGGATTTGGCGTAAAAGGTTAGGCGGGTGCTTTGGCCTGTTGTCCCGTGGGCAACGCCTTGGCAAGCTTGGTCGCAGGCGTAACCGAACAAGGTATCACCATCGGAACGATGAGCAAAACCAGTGGGTTAGCGAAAGAGGGCAAAAGGGCGAGAGCAGATTCTGCAACGGCCCGGTGGCGGGCGCGGCCGATGGCTGATGTAGGGAGTACGCCACAAGCGCAGCGTAACCGTAGACATTCGCTGGCACCAGCTTCCGCGGCGCCGCGTAAAAGTTTGGACGACGACCGGCTTGTTGCCGCGAGCGCGCTTGCTGACCAGGCTGGCGGTCGACCTACAACTTAAGGAAAATGCCGCGGTCGAAAAACAAGCAGGGCTCGTCAGACGTTGACGAGCCCATCAAACAGCACTGCGACGATGCACGACGGAGATCCGACATGGCAGTCAACGAGCCCTTCAATCTCGAGCGTTTCGTCACGGCCCAGGCGTCGATATTTGAGACCGCACTCGGCGAGCTGAAGGTGGGCCGCAAGCGCAGCCACTGGATGTGGTTCGTCTTCCCGCAATTGCGCGGCCTTGGTCGTTCCTCGAACGCGACATTCTACGGCATCGGCTCACTGGCAGAAGCGCGGGCCTATCTCGCGCATCGGTTGCTCGGGCCAAGACTGGTGCTGTGCACCGAGACGGTGCTCGCCGTGGGTGCGCGATCACTCTATGCGATCTTCGGCTCGCCCGACGACATCAAGTTCTGTTCCTCCATGACGCTGTTTGCGCTTGCATCTTTTCAGGGCGAAAATGCATTCCGGCAAGCACTCGACCGCTATTGCGGCGGCCGCATGGACGAACACACGCTGGCGCTTCTCGAAATGGACGCGAACTAGGATCGCAGTCAATCTTTGGCGGGAATCGACGCGGACCCCGTAGGACCCCGGGCTTTGCCGCCCCTGCGGCAGGCGGTCGCAACGCCAATTTGAGCGTTGGCTGCGCCCTGAGAGTATTGCCCCGTCATGTCTTTTCCATCATTTGTCGGCTCGATACGCTTGACCGCCATCGTCGTGCGGTGGGACGCCGCCGACACATGGAGAAGCCGATGAGAACCTTCCTGCTAGCAGCGCTTTTCGTTTTGTTCTCTGCCCCTGCCTTTTCGCAAGCACTCAACTTGTCGCACATCGGGGAAAAGACGCACTCACCGGCCGAGGACCAGAGGAATCAGGAAATCGACCAAGCCTACAGGTCGGCGACTGAGAAGATCCCTAACCGAAATGCCCAGGTCGATCCCTGGCACAACGTGCGCGGCGCGAGTCCGTCACGCAACGGCCAAGCCAAGCCATGATGGCAAGCCAGATCCCTTTGGAATCGGCAACAGAAGCGCGGCCGCTAATGTCCACCATGGACGGGTAGCCGGCGCACCCTATAGGCGGCCTTTTGACGAAGCCTAAGGGAGCCCGATTGACAAGAACCCATGGGCGTTCGGTTGGGCGCCTCGCCAATAGCGCCTATACCTTCAAGGAATTCGCATCAGCGCGTTGATCTGAAGCTCAGGACAGATCCGATCGCGCGGTGCTGCAGCGCTGGGGGCAGGGACGTTTGCACAGCCCCCACGCGATCGGTCATGGTGCGTGAACATGGCGCCTGGCTTGGGCGATGGCGGCCGCGAGCTCGGCCGTGCTGTAGGGCTTGTTGACGAGAGGAACGTCGCGCCAGCGCTCCGGTAATGCGTCGAGACCGCTATAGCCCGAGGCAAACACGAACGAGATGCCTCGGTCCGCGAGGAGATCAGCAAGGGGAAACGATGGTCGACCGTTCAGGTTGACGTCGAGGATTGCAACGTCGAACGGCGCACTGGTAATGCAGCGTTCCGCTTCCTCGATCGAGTGTGCCCTGGTCATGGCCCCGGTACCGGCGCGTAGCAATTCCGCTTCGGCTTCGAGCGCGATGAGGACCTCGTCCTCAACGATAAGCACGGAGAGGCCATGCAGCGATGAGGTGGAGCTTTCTCTGCGCCGCTGTGCAGGCAAAACGCCGCCCTCGGAACTTTGCGCAAATTTTAGTGGAATGTCGAAGCGCGCCTCCAAGCCATCGGCACGGTAATTGACAACGGCCCTGGAACGAGAATCGGAGGAAAAAGCCCGTTCAATCAATTGCGAACCAAAACCCATGCGTCGAGGGGGACTCACCCGGGGCCCGCCACGTTCTGTCCAAATGAGGGTCAGGTGACTTTCGTTGGCAATCGAACTGTTGATGGTGACCGTACCGGCAGCAGAGCTGAGCGATCCGTACTTGATCGCGTTGGTGGTCAGTTCGTGGAGCACGAGTGCGAGATTTTGGGCGACCCCGGCGTCCAGCGACGCATCCGGCCCGGCTAGAAAAAATCGCCCCGCAAAGGTGCCGAGTTCCGCGTGAATGAGCCGGGACAGCAGGACACCATTTTCTCCAATCCCAATCGCGAGATCTTGAGCGTAGGCAAGGGTTTTCAATCGTCCAAAGATGCTTTCGCTCACCGTTGCCGACGCCGCATCATTGGCGAGCGAATTGGCCACGACCGATTGCACGACCGCGAGCAGGTTCTTGGTGCGGTGCTGCAGCTCTCGGATGAGCAGCCTCTGTTGGGCCTCCAAGGCTTTGCGCGCCGTTGTATCCATGAATGCGCCGACGGCACCGCGCACGTTGCCGTCGGCATCGGCGAGGGGCACCGCGCTCCCGGTTAGCGCGACGTGGGCCCCATCGTCGAATTCAAGGTCAAGTTCGACCCCTTGAACCGCTTCGCCTCGCGCCGCCTTCTGAATGGGCAAATCGCGGACCGCGAGCTCGACGCCGTCTTGCAGAATCCTGAAATGCGTCGCCGGCTCGCGGCCGCTCGCCGTCAGCGACAAGTTGGCGCCCGGCGGCGCGCGCAACAGCTCGTACCCCCGCTTGTTGCCGGTAACGCGCTCACATGCGGAATCATGGGCAATCAATATGACCGCCGGAGTGGCAGCCAGCACCGCTTCCAACTCCTCGGCCCGCTGGCGGATCTGCTCCTGACTCTCTCGCAGTCTGATGAGTTCGCTGTGACGTGCCTCAAGGAAGGCTTGGCCCAGAGTCCGCAATAGCTCGCCGTATCTGGTCAACACGGCTGGCGACGTCGGTCGCTCGCGTCGCGCCACTGCCCATAGGCTGGGCAACCCGCGTGCGCGAGCCACGCGATCGAGCGCCAACTGATCGGGAAAGCGCAGGAACACTTGTCCGGCAATCAACGCCCCGCGTCCGCGTTCTGCCAGTCCTAAGGGAACGGCAACGTAGCCCAGGCCGCTGTCGTCGGTTGCGAGGGTCAACTGGCCCGAGTGGATCGCGCGACGGGCGAGGTCCTGCGTCTCGTTGCTGGTGGTGCCTAGAGGACGTTGGTCAGCGTCGAGGCCAGTGTGGAGCGCAAGCGAAAACTCCTGCTCATTGACGACGCGCGTGAGCGTCCGACCCGCCTCATCAAACAGCTGAACAGCCAACCGGCAGGAGCGCGCGAACCGGTCGATAACTGGCACCCAAGCGTCAGGATCAAAGAGCTGCCGGTCCAGGTCACTGCCATCGAACGTCAGCCCCAATGTCATTTTGCCGCCTCGATGGCATCGCGGTTTGCATGCTCCTGTTCGTCCTCAGTATGGGGCCGACGTTTTGGTGCACGACTGAGCAAGCTGTCCAGGCGATTAAATGGCGTGTTGAGGCCGGCGCCACGGTCCTCCACGAGGCAGATTCCGCTAGTACCGATCGTGAACTCGCGGGAGACAAGATCATGCGCACAGCCTCGCGCCTTAATGACAGTCAAACTCCGACGCACCTGATTGCCGATCTCAACGAAACTCAGCAACAGGATGTTGTCGACGATCGAGCTGATGGCGGCGTCAGGCATGAAACGCGTTATACCGAAAACTTCTGGATTCTCATAAAGAATGAACGTCGTGATGAGGCGGCGCTTGGCAAAGGCAATCAGACCGTGCACGAATTCCC
>Ga0126373_10003122_pt1 | contig 12314 bp, 8 predicted proteins | sample PanSoiMetPlot_11_FD_92545 | JGI IMG/M metagenome (GOLD analysis project Ga0126373, IMG submission 92545) | Tropical forest soil microbial communities from Panama - MetaG Plot_11 | ecosystem: Environmental > Terrestrial > Soil > Tropical forest > Bulk soil | place: Panama | collected 2016-02-17
AGAGCGATGGCGTAGGATCCCCGCCGAGCGGGAGGCGACCGCGTGCGATGACTCTCAGGGTGCACTCCCGCACTTCACGGAGGCCATTAGCCACGTTGCACGCACGTTACCGGCAATTTCCGCTCGTTCTCCTTGCTGGCTCGATTCTTGCAACCGCCTTGCCAGCTCAGGAGAGATTACCGCAGGTCCCACTGACGAACTGGGCTTCGCCGCTCTATTGGCATCCTTCTGAGGATGAATCTTCGGTCGTAACGGGATGGCTGAAAAGCCGGGCGGCGGCGGCAAACGCCGACGTCACGCCAGCCGTGTCCGCCGCGGTCTCGACGTCGACTCCGCTCGTGTTCGTAGCCATGACTCCATGCAGAATCATGGACACGCGCCCCGGCCAGGGCCAGGTCGGCGCCTTCGGACCGCCCACTCTGGCCGGGGGCAACACGCGCACCGTGCCCGTTCCCACGCATCCCACCTGTGGCGTTCCGCTCGCCGCGGCCTATTCGATAAACGTCACCGTGATCCCGCAAGGCCCGTTGGGATATTTGACGGTGTGGCCGACCGGGCAGCCGCAACCGCGGGTTTCGACGCTGAACGCCTCAGCAGGCCAGATAGTGGCGAACGCAGCGATCGTGCCAGCCGGGACCGGCGGCGACATCAATATCTTCGTGACCGACGCGACGGACGTGGTCGTGGACATCAACGGCTATTACGCGCCGCCGGGCGACTTGAACGGGAATACGGCTCTGGGAGTTCTGACGCTCCAGAACAGCAGCGGGACCGGGAACACCGCGGTCGGGAACGCTGCGCTGCAGAACAACGGCAGCGGGTCCCAGAATACTGCCACAGGCGACGGCGCGCTGAATGGCAACACCAACGGAACCCAGAACACCGCGGACGGTTACCAAGCCTTGTTCTATAACACTATCGGGAGTTCGAACACGGCCGTGGGCTATCAGGCGCTGTGGGACAACACCACCGGATCCTACAACACCGCTACCGGATACCAGGCTCTTCAGGGGAACAACGTCGGGACGGCCAATACGGCCACCGGCTACGACGCTCTGATGACCAATACCTTCGGGTCGTCCAACACGGCCACCGGCTCCGGGGCGTTAATGAGCAACACCACCGGGCTGAGGAATACGGCCACCGGCGCCCAAGCGCTCAAAAGCAACACCACGGGCCCGGATAATACCAGCATTGGGAACCAGGCGCTGGCGAGCACCACGCTCGGGGGCGGGAACACCGCGGTCGGTTCGGGCGCGCTGATGAACAACACGACCGGAGATCAGAATATTGCAATTGGATACAATGCCGCAGCCGGTGTTTCGGGCGGTGCCAACTTCAACATTCACCTCGGCACCCGCGGCGCCTCAGTCGATAGCGGCACGATCCGCATCGGAGGCAGCACCGCATTGGGCGATTCGTTTGCGCAGACCCAGTTCTTCGTAGCGGGTGTTCGCTCAGTGACGACGGGGCGGGCCGACGCGGTCCCGGTCATGATTGACTCGAACGGCCAGTTGGGAATAATCAGCTCGTCGCGTACTGTCAAGCGCGACATCGAAAATATGGGCGATACGACGGGCACCATTATGGGACTTCGCCCGGTGCGCTTCCGCTACAAGGTGTACGGACCGGACTCGCCGGAGCAATACGGGCTGATCGCCGAAGAGGTCGCCGAGGTGGCGCCGGACTTGGCGGTACGAAATCGTGATGGCAAGATCGAGACGGTCTTTTACGACAAGGTCAACGCCATGCTACTAAATCAGGTGCAGACGGAGCAGCGGCTGATCGAATCGCTTAAGGATCAGGTTCGCTGGCTCGAAGACCGCCTGGCCAAAATTGAGAGCCGGATCGGCGAGAAGTAATTTTGTACCGAAGATTGTGGCGAACGCCGCATCTGACGCCCGTTATTAGCCAATTATCGGAAAGTTCGGGCGTCTAGCCAAGGCAGGTCCGCCGACGATACGGGTCAACGCCTTGTACCGCAGCTGGCCCGCAGTCCTAGGATGCCCATGGGCGGCAGTAGCCCGACGTCGTCCTCTTTTTTGAAAGCAATCCGTCTTACAGCTCATTTATTGATACGATGGACAATTTTGAGGCTGCTAACCGGAGAAGAATGTCTAATTTTGGTCGTTGTTTAGGCGTGGCCGCAATCGCTTTGCTTTGCTCGGAGGCGATGTTTGCCGACTTCACGCAGTCGAACGTGACCCTGCAGAGCGGCCAGAACTTCAATTTGGAGAATGGCGCGATTAGCAACAGCGGTGGAGACTTTAGATTTAATGGCAACAGCATCACGTTTGCGGCGAATGCCCTGGGCTACACCGTAGCCACTGGGGTAGGAGCGGGCGGGTATGCACTTTACAACGAAACCACTCTCAAAGCATTTTATGGGTCCGGGCCGGGCGTCTACAGTCAAAGTCCGATCGTCAGCCCCGCTCTTGCTGTCAATACGGTTTTCGCCGTCTACGACAACAGCCAGCACTTTGCTAAGGTCCTAATCACAGCACTCAGCAGCTCATCGATCACGATTCAATTTCTTACGTATGGAGCGACGGGTGGCGCGCAGGCTGGGGCTCCGACCGTCGCCAAGATCCAGAACAACTACAGCAACGTGGCCTTGGGCCTGCCGAACTACGGCATCGCCCCAAGTACCATCTTCGTGATTTATGGAACGGGGCTCGCGGATCCTATGGCCAAAGCAGCGCTGCAATCGAGTACACCACCCGGCATCCCGACGACTCTAAACGGCGCGAGCATTTCCGTGAGTGTGAACGGTGTGACTACGCATCCGGGCATGTACTACGCAATCGCGACCCAGATCGCTGCAGTACTGCCGGCCAACACACCGGTCGGCACCGGAACCCTGACAGTGACATACAACGGACTCACCAGCGCGGCGTTCACCATCCAGGTGGTGCAGAGCGCTCTTGGACTAGACACGCTTTCAGGGTTACCGAACGGAATTGCCGTCGCGACCGACAGCAACGGGAATGTTTTCAACTACACAACGTCCGCTTCGCCGAGTCAGGTCATCACGCTGTGGGGATCGGGCCTGGGTGCTGATACCGCGGATAGCGATGTTGTATTTACCAACGCGCCGCATGCGATAAGCATTCCTCTCGTCGTTTACATCGGTGGATTGCAAGCGCAGATCCTTTACGCTGGAAGTTCCGGCTATCCAGGGCTTATGCAGATCAACGTCAGGGTACCGCCGAACGTGATACCGGGGTGCGGCGTGCCGATCGTTGGCGTCGTCGGGACATTCGTAAGCAATACCGTAACCATTCCGGTCGCGCAGAACGGTGGGGTCTGTCAGGACACCATTCGAGGAACGGACGGCAATGGGCTACTGTCGACCGGAGCTCAAAGCAGCTATACATCTGCAACTCTAGCAGTGGTGCTGGACACCACTCAAAAAGGCAACCAGTCGGTGTTTGCCAGTGCTACGTTTCTACGCGACCAGAATCAACCAAACACGTATGGATACGGGTACGTGACCGAGGGCGGATGCCTCGTGCAACAGCAGCAGATAAATCTGGCTGGCACGATCAGCTACCTCAACGCGGGCACCCTTTCGATCACGGGACCGACAGGTACCCAGCCGCTCCCGCAGGTCATTCAGGGTCAGCTGCTTACCTACTCGTCCAACTTTCCTACGAGCTTTTTCCCGAATACGGGTGCTACGTTTACGTTCCAGGGAACCGGTGGCCCGGATATTGGGCCGTTCACCGTCACTGTTTCCGATCCCAACCCTCTCGTCTGGACCAACCAGACAGCGATCACTTCTGTGAATCGCAATCAAGACCTCACCGTGACTTGGACGGGGGGAATACCAGGCACGTGGGTGCAGATCGGCGGTGGTAGCACCACAATAACCGTCAGCGGGACTTTTCTCTGTTTCGCCCCTGCCAGCGCGGGTAAGTTCACGATACCTTCTTACGTGCTTCTTGCGTCGCCGGTTGGAAATGGAGGTATTAATTTGATCAATCAAAGCAACAATCAGCCGTTCCACGCTAACGGTCTGGATATCTCGACGGCGGTGGCGGAAACAGAGTCTTCTATCAGCGTTCCCTTTAACTAAATGGGCAATGCCGCTCCCCGCCGCGTTTCTTATTGATTCGAGGCCAAGAAAGGGCGACCTCTCCGATCTTGACCTCGAATGCATCGTCGACAGGTCCCCCATGGAAATCGACATCGATCCAATCACGGTTAACTTACCGAACTGATGAGCCATTGCACTGCACACCTTCCTCACCACAACGCGAGCGGATGCTACGACGGATACTGAGAGGAGCAGGAACGTGTGCGGGTATAATGTCTCCCAAAGAAGAAGAGCTCTGCGACCGGCTCGTCAACCTCGGTTGGCTAGAGAGCGATCACTCGCTGCACGCCGAGGCAGTCCATATAGTCCACTAGGCTCCAGGTATCGCGCACCGAGATCGATGGCCAAGTTTAAGGCAGTTGTTTGTAGAAATGGGACCTTCGATTGATGAACTCCGAAATGTCTTTCAACACCTCGACCAGGACGCTCGCACCCGTGCCCACGAGAACTGCCCTCTTTTCGGCATTCTTCATTGGTTTCGAGTCAACGACAATGGCAATTCAGGAAGAGTCTCTTCACTAAACGCAGGTACCTTGGCCGGTGGCGAAACGCCTTGATGAACGTGCACGGCAAGAGAGTTTACGAACCACCGCTTGGGATGATTGAATGTCCAGACGGAAGCGGCCACCGTCTCCATCACTGAGCTAATGGAAACGATCCGAAGAGTCGCTAGCGATCTCGAACGCTCGATTCACCCTCACGGAAACCGCCTACCGTGCCACTTGCTTGTACATCTTGATATTCAGTTTATTGACTAGGTCCTTCCTGTGATGAGCTGACGAAAAGTGCCCCGCGGGAAACAAATACACCATTATCGGAAGCTTACCTACCCCAATTGTCTGACTCGGGTCCTGCCGCATAAGAGGGATGTGCTCATCGGCCGCAGGCTTTGAGGGCGACCAACCAGCCTCTACGGCCCTCAGCTTGCTGGGGTCAACCGCCGCCGGATTCCGCTTTCATCGCGGACGGCTCGCCCGTCACCGTGTTCAGCACCAGAAGAAATCGGGCCAACCATCTAGCCCATGACGCGTCCAAAGAATCAACGCGCAACGCGGAAAGGCACGGAGCCCTCGACATGGATGAGTTCTTCCGCGACATCCGGCACTCGATCCGCATGTTTCTGGCGACCCCGGGATTCACCGTCACGGCCGTGGCGGCTCTAGCACTCGGCATCGGCGCCAACACTGCGATCTTTTCAGTCGTAAACGCGGTGTTGTTGAAGCCGGTCCCGGTCGACGACCCCGACCGGTTCGTTGCTCTGATGAATACGTTCGTCACGCGAACCGGCCAAGCCGGCTCCGGGCCCGCGGCCTCGCCCGCGAAATTCATGCACTGGCGAGCACAGTCCAGCGCTCTCCAGGATGTCTCAGCCTTTCGGACCGGCATCATGAACTATACCGGCGGCGACGCGGCCGAACAGGTGCGCTACATGCAGATGTCGGCTGACGGATTCCGCTGCTGGGGTATTCCCATCTTGCGCGGCCACCCTTACACTGAGCAGGAAGATCTCCCGAACGGTCCGCGCGTGACTCTGCTCAGCCAGGGCTTTTGGACGCGCCGCTTCGGCAGCGACCCTACCATAGTCGGCAAAGTCATTTCACTCAGCGGCGAGTCCTACACCGTAATTGGGATCGTAGAGAGCGATCAACGCTTACTCGAATTTGGGCCTTCTTCCGACGTTTTCATCCCGTTTCAGCTCGACCCAAACACAACCGACCAGGGCCACTACTTTCAAGTGGTTGGACGATTGAAGCCCGGCGTGACTCTGGAACAAGCCCAGGCGCGGCTCAAGGCCTCGGCCAGCGACTTCCGCGCACGATTCCCAATCGGCCTCGGCCCAAAAGACGGCTTCACCGTCACGCCCTATCGCGAAATGATGGTGCAAAATGTTCGTCCGGTTTTGCTGGTGCTGCTTGGCGCGGTGAGCCTCGTCTTACTGATCGCTTGCGCGAACGTCGCGAATCTTTTGCTCGTGCGCGCCACCAGTCGCCGCCGCGAGATCGCCATTCGTGCCGCCCTCGGCGCAGGCCGCGGGCGAATCATCCGACAATTACTGACCGAAAGCGTGCTCCTCTCACTCGCAGGCGGCGCGCTCGGGCTCCTGCTCGGCTTCATCGGCATCCGCGCCCTGCTCACCGTAAACACCGCTGGACTGCCGCGCCTCGGCAAAGACGGCGTCGCTGTGGGACTCGATTGGCGGGTGCTCCTGTTCGCAGCCGGCGTTTCAATCTTGACCGGCATAGTCTTTGGTTTGTTCCCCGCTATGCAAGCCTCGCGCGCTGATCTGAATCACGTCCTCAAAGAAAGCAGCGGCCGATCCGGCACCGGACTTCGGCAGAACAAAGCGCGAGCCATCCTAGTCGTCAGCGAAATGAGCCTGGCTGTGATTCTGCTCGCAGGCTCAGCGCTCCTGATCCGAACCTTTCTCGCGCTCTACGCGGTTGAGCGCGGCTTCGACACCACCAACGTAATTACTATGAAAATGTCCTTCACCGGCGCGCGATTCCAAAAGACCGCGGCCGCCGCCCAAGCCATCCGCAATGGTGTCGATCGTCTCCGCGCGATGCCCGGTGTAACGGTGGCCACAGCGAGTTGCTGCCTCCCGCTTGAAGGCGCCTACGGTCTTCCGTTCAATATCCTCGGCCGCACTCCCACCAATGGTCCTTTCACAGGCGGCGGCACGTTTGAACCCGTTTCGTCCGGCTACTTCGAAGCCTTCAAAATTCCGATCAGGCGTGGGCGCTCCTTCAACGATCACGACGACGAAAAGTCCCCGCCCGTAGCCATCATCAGCGAAGCGATGGCGAAACAATATTGGAAGGACAGCGACCCGTTGAAGGACCGCATTCTGATCGGCGGCGGCGGGAAAAATATGAAAGAGCTTCGCGACGAGCCGGTGCGCCAGATCATCGGCATTGCGGCCGACCTGCGTGATGGCGGCCTCAACAACGATCCCGGACCAAAGATGTATATCCCCGAAAGCCAAGTGCCCGACGCGTTGAGCGCGCTCGGCTTCAGCATCTATCCGCAAGCCTGGATCGTCCGGACCGCCGCCAATCCCGCCTCACTCGTTCCCGCCATTCAGGAACAACTGCGCCAAGCTACCGGACTGCCCGTGGCTGACGTGCGTTCCATGGATGAAGTCGTGTCGCTATCCACCGCGCGCCAGCGGTTCAACATGCTGTTGATGACTGTCTTCGGATCTTGTGCACTGTTGCTCGCCGCCATCGGAATCTACGGATTAGTGGCTTACTCGGTGGAGCAGCGGACGCAGGAGATCGGAATCCGTCTGGCGCTCGGAGCTGGCTCAGCCAATGTGAGAAACATGGTCGTGCAGCAGGGCATGGGACTCGCAGTCGCCGGAGTCGCCATCGGAATCGCCGCGGCGCTCGTACTCAGCCGCTTTCTTGAAAGCCTTCTGTTCGGCGTGAAGGCCCGCGATCCGGTGGTTTTCTTCAGCGTTCCCGCGATGCTCATCCTGGTCGCCCTCATCGCCGTCTGGCTTCCGGCTGCCCGTGCGAGCAGACTCAGCCCGGTCGAGTCGCTCCGATACGAATGAACCGCCGCTTTGCAGCTTCTTTACTTTCAGTAAATCCTCGCTGGTCCCAATCCTTCGGCGCGAGAGAGGACCGCCGAGCAAACCCCTCCGAATTCGCGCCATTGGACGGGCATCCCTGAATTGCGGGGCCGCGAAAGCGGTTTGTCCGGTTTGTTGGCATTACTGACAAAGGTCTACTTGGTATGGTCGTCCATCTGGTCCTATCGCCTTTGCGCGATAGCTTACGCGATTGCCATCGCGCGAGGTGGCTCTATTTCGACCTTGGTGTGAAGCCGGACGTTAAGCGCGTCGAGAATCTTCACCGCACGTTCCAGCGTGATCCCAAAATACTCGTTCCGTTCATCCCGGGATACCTGTGATTCATGGACCGCGAGGCGTTTCGCCAGCTCCCGCTGGGACATTCCGTTGGCTATGCGAAGCGAGATGAGCAAGTGGCAGAACCTGCGAAAATTCTCGAGCTCTTCAAATTCTCCGCGCTTCAGCCTTTCATAGCTTTCCACTTCCTCCTTCAACTGAAGGTGAAACGATTCCATAGGATCGATGACCCGCTTTATCTCTTCCTCGCTCAAGCCCGCCTCTTTCAGGCGTGATCGATGTTCCGCGAGGCGCTGCCGCTCGTCAGCTAGACGGGCCGAGGCTTCTTGGTATTCAACTTCATTGCGAATCATGCTGGCCTCCATATTTGATTTTCACGATGCCTCTCGGCTTGCCGTTTCGCCGACATTGCCGGAAGGCGGAAGGAAGCTCCACTTCACTGCCGTACTTGTCAAAAAATGCCGCATCCGATGCCGAGGGCGTTCCATGCATATTTCATGGATAACGACGACGACCAGGTATTTGAAGTGTCCGTCATTCAGTCCCCGCCATTTGCGCCGAGGCTGGATGACGGTCATGCCGCACTGGCCGGTCGAAAAGTAGCGGTCGTGGGTTGCGGCTCTCTTGGAGCAAGATCGCCGCTTCGCTGGCGTGCTCCGGCGTGGGTGGGTTTCTGCTGGTTGACGACGATATCCTCACGCCGGACAACTTGGTGTGGCACGACCTGGATTTGCGCGCGGTCGGCACAAGGCCAACAGCGTCGCCAGCAGAATTCAGCTCGTCAACGCAGCCCTAGTCTGTGAAGTCCGCAGATACCGGCTCGGCGGCCAGGAGTCCAGCGGTGCCATAGAGGGTCTGATGGAGAGCTTCGGGATGTGTGACGTGATCATCGACGCCACGGCGGAGGCTTCCGTAATCAACTACTTCTGTGCGGCGGTGGAGGTCTTCAAGAAACCTATGGTCTGGGCCGAGGTGTTCGGTGGCGGCTTCGGCGGAATGATCGCGCGACACTGGCCGTCCATTGAGCCGGGTCCGGCCTCTATGCGCCTTGCTATCGAGAACTGGTGTGCCGAAAAGGGCAAACCGATGCCGAAGCCGGCTCAACGCTACGGTGGAGAACCACACTCGCCCGCGATCGCGGATGATGCCGACGTCACCGTCATCGCAGTGCACAACCGCACGAATACTCATCCCGTGTACGAAGTCCATCTTTCCTCATTCGGTGTATATGGTGGGCATGTCCGAAGGGTGGATCTTTGATGAGCCACTCGAGACGCATCCGGTAGAGATCGAGTCGGCCGGGACGGCCGGACCGGAACAGCCCTTCGACGCTGAAGAAGCGAAGGCGGAGTTTGATCGAATAGCGGACTTATTTGCAGAGTACAAGAATGCAGCTGGTTCTGACAGCCCCGGTGCTCTTAATGGGCATTATCGGAAGCCAAGTCATGTGCACCTTAGGTCTCGTTGGCGCAAACATCAACTGTGTTCCGTAGCAGCCTCAAATGCCTCTGCTCCTGCCCTTATAGCAGGCCGTCCTCGGCACGGAGTCCACTTGGCCGTATCCCGCGCAAGCTGCCAAGTGATTTTTTGCTTGAGTAGTGCGTGCGTAACACGGAGAATCGGAGCAGTTCGCTCTACCTTTCCTTTGCCTGTAACCAAACCAGCCGAGCCCAGTATCGTCTCTAAAGCAGAACCGATGAATCTCCTTGACAACTTGTTCGGAGATGTACGCTTCGCGGTGCGGCAGTTGCGGACCAGCTTGATATTCACCTGCACAGCCGTGATTGTGCTGGCCTTCGGCATGGCTGCAAGCGTTGCGATTTTTGCCTTTGTCGATGCCGCGCTGATTAAACCGCTTCCGTATCAAAATCCGTCGCGGCTAGTGGGCGTGTTCGGCAGCATTCCGCTGTTTCCGCAATCTAACCTGTCATATCCCGACTACATTGACCTCAAGAAACTGAATACTGTCTTCGGTTCGCTCGAGGTATATCAGAGCAATGGAAACGTCCTAAGCGACAAGAGTGGCACTCAGATCGCGCGTGGCGCCCGTGTAAGCGATGGATTCTTTCGCACCTTGGGAGTCACGCCTATATTAGGACGCGATTTCTATCCAGGGGAGGATTCGCCGGGAGTGCAGCGGACGGTCCTGCTCACATATTCCGCTTGGCAGACGCGGTACGGAGGACAACGGGATGTGTTGGGGAAATCCGTCAACCTGGACAACGCCCCCAATGTCATCATCGGCGTGCTGCCTCCCGACTTCTATTTCCCACCCGTCGGGCGCGCTGAATTCTGGACCGCCCTGCACCCAGCCGGGAACTGCGATCTCAGGCGAAGTTGCCACGGGCTATATGGATTGGCACGGCTCAAGGACAACACAACGATCGAAACAGCACTTGACAATGTGAAAGCGCTAACCAAGCAACTCGAGTTGCAATATCCCGATACGAATCGTGATCAGGGCGGCACGGTTGCTTCGCTTAGCAGCGTCGTTGTGGGAGATGTACGTCCGATCCTGCTGGTAATCCTGACAGGCGCCGGGTTGCTGCTGCTGATCGCGTGTGTCAATGTTGCAGGTCTTTTGCTCGTGCGCTCCGAGAACCGCAAGAAGGAGATCGCGGTTCGCACCTCATTGGGTGCGTCGCCCAGCCGAATTGCACGACAATTTATCACCGAGGGTTTGGTCCTGGCCGCGACCGGCAGTCTGGCTGATCTTGCACTTATCTCCTGGGCAACACGCGTTTTGACGAAGCTGATTCCGGCGAACCTGATGAGCCGAATGCCGTTCTGGGAAAACCTCGGACTGAACTCGCATGTGTTGGTGTTTGCCGCTACGATCGCCCTGTTCACGGCCATGCTTTGCTCCTTTACGCCTACGTTGCTCTTATCACGCCCGGGTAGCCAAACCGAATTGTCAGCTCGTGGCTCAACAAGCAATACATGGCGCCAGCTCGGTTCTAAACTCGTGATCGTGGAGCTGGCGATGGCGACCGTCCTTCTCGTGAGCGCGGGGCTCCTAGGCAGGAGTTTATCTCGTCTATTAAGGGTCGACCTCGGCTTCAAACCGGATCATCTGGTTACCGTCAACATAGCCGCATCGGGCTCGAGTTATCAAACGAACGCGCAGATCCTGACACTCACCAAGAACGTCTTGGATCGAGTTGAAGGCTTGCCCGGCGTCAGTTCCACAGGAATTGCGCGGAGAGGCGTGCCGTTGGACGGAAACGGAAACACCTATTGGTTCCGGGTCTTGGGCCGTCCCTGGCACGGCGAGCACTACGAGGCCCCCAACCGTAGCGTTAGTCCAGAGTACTTCCAAACCTTAGGTGCGAAGTTATCGCGTGGACGCTATTTCAGGAAAGACGAGGACGCTTCTAAGCCAAGGGTTGCGATTATCAACAACGCCTTGGCGCGCAAATATTTCGCGGGTGAAGATCCAATCGGCAAGCAGCTCTTATACGTCTCGGTTCCGGCCCCGCCTCTGGAAATCGTTGGGATTATAGATGACATCAGAGAGGGGCCGCTGGATGAAGTGATTCCACCGGTTCTCTACGTTCCATTCCTTCAGGACGTGCAGAACAATTTCACGCTGGTGGTGCGGACCAAGCAATCCGAGCAGTCCATTTTGCCCCACTTGTCTGCGACCATCCGCCAGATTGATCCAACCATTGTTACGTACAGAGGAGTCACGATGGCCGAGAAAATTCAAGATTCGCAGTCGGCCTATCTCCATCGGTCATCAGCCTGGCTAGTAGGAGGCTTCGCGGGCCTGGCGTTGCTGCTCGGCGTGGTCGGATTGTACGGCGTGATCGCGTACTCGGTAAGCCGTAGGACGCGCGAGATTGGAATTCGGATGGCGCTGGGCGCACGGCGAAGCTCGGTCTACCAACTGATTCTTAAAGAAGCTGGATGGTTGACGGTGATCGGAATCGTCACGGGATTGGTGTCGTCGTTGGCGGCGACAACTCTGATGCGCAAACTGCTGTTTCAAGTTCGCTCGTGGGACGTTCCGACGCTGGCTGTTGTCGCCATCATCCTCGCTATTTGTGCGCTACTGGCTAGTTTTCTGCCGGCTCACCGAGCCGCGGGGGTGAACCCAACTGAAGCTCTTCGGATGGAATAGCCTTCTGGTTCCTTAAACAGCTAAACTAAATCGCCTCATCATAAACTGGTCGAATTCAGAACCGGTGTAAGCACCTGATAAGCAACATTGTCGGTGGTTTCCCAGAACCGGCTTGTACCCATGTGACGGACGTCGGCTTGCGACGAGGCGCGGTGTTGAGCTGCCCGTTCCAAAGCTCAGGCAGACGCACGGCGGACTTCTCTAGCAACCGAAGGTGA
>Ga0126373_10003123_pt1 | contig 12313 bp, 10 predicted proteins | sample PanSoiMetPlot_11_FD_92545 | JGI IMG/M metagenome (GOLD analysis project Ga0126373, IMG submission 92545) | Tropical forest soil microbial communities from Panama - MetaG Plot_11 | ecosystem: Environmental > Terrestrial > Soil > Tropical forest > Bulk soil | place: Panama | collected 2016-02-17
CATCGCGGATGATTTCACATTCGATGGCGTTCGCCGCGCATCTGCCGCCATCGCGGCTTATCTGCGCGCAAAAAAGAAATCGCCGACGCTGCTTGTCGCTCACGATACCCGCTTTTTTTCCGAAGAGTTCGCGCGTGCTGCTGGCGCCGCGCTGCAAGAGCAAGGTTGCAAGGTTCTTCTGTGCGATTCACCCACACCGACGCCTGCCGTGGCTCACGCAATCATCCATGGCAAGCTGGACGGCGGCGTCAACATCACGGCTAGCCACAATCCCTACAACTACAACGGACTGAAATTTTCGGGCCCTGAAGGCGGCCCTGCCCTGCCCGAAGTGACCAAGGATATTGAAAAGCGGGCGGCACAGATTCCGGCTGAAGAAGGCAATTCCGCCGCCAACGCGCGAGAAATGCAGTTCGACTCGATGGATCCGCGCGGCCCATATTTCGATCAGCTCAAGAAAATGGTCCGGTTCGATGTCATCAGAAAAGCGAAGGGCAGCTTCGTTTTTGACGCCGTTCACGGCTGTGGCGCAGGCTGGCTCGACCGGATTTTGACGGATCACAGTGTTTCGGTGACAGCGATTCGCACTGACCGCGACGTCTTGTTCGAAGGCACCGGCCCTGACCCATCCGAAGCGAATCTCGCGCCGCTCGCGAAGGCGATGCGTGAGAAGAAAGCTCTCGCCGGACTCGCCACCGACGGCGATGCCGACCGCTTCGGCATTCTCGATCGCGACGGGTCGTTCGTTTCGCCGAACCACATCCTGGGCTTGCTTTTCGACTATTTGCTAGAAACCCGCGGTGACAAGCTTGGTGCCTCGCGCAGCGTGGCGACAACCTCGCTTCTCGATGCCGTCGCGCACCTCCACAAAGTGAAAGTTTACGAGACACCGGTTGGCTTTAAATATGTTGGCCCGCTACTGCGCGACGACAAAATCGCGATCGGCGGCGAGGAAAGCGCCGGGCTCACCATCCGCGGCCATTTGCCGGAAAAGGACGGCATTCTTGCGTGTCTTCTGGTGGCCGAAATGATTGGCGCGCGCCACGCGTCACTGGCCGACCAACTTTGCGATCTTTTCCGGCGCGTCGGTAGCGAATTCTGGCCTATACGCGAAAACCTGCACTTGCCGCAGGAGGTGCAAGCCCGTGTGCCGGAAAAGCTTCGCCAAGATCCAAAGGAATTCGGCGGCCGCAAAGTGGAACGTGTGGACCGTACGGACGGCTTGAAGCTGATTCTCGAAGGCGATGCATGGCTGCTGATGCGCCCTTCGGGCACCGAGCCCGTGGTTCGCATCTACACCGAAGCGCCAAAACCGGCGGAATCGAAGAAACTGGCGGAAGCGGCACGGACCTGGATCAGGCAATGAAACACGATCAGAAGACACCGCGACGCGGCCGCGCCAAACAAACGACGGCGGAGCATCGCGCCCAGGTACATCGCCGGGCGGATGAATCTGCCGAGCACCAGGGCTTCGTCGCGCAGTTACGTGATTTCCTCGCGCGGAACACGACAGCGATCCTGCTCACGGCGCTGGCCCTGCTCATTCTTCAGGATGTATTCGGCAACCATGGCGTCCTGGCGATGTTCCGCTCACAAAGACAGGCCGAAGACATGCGGAAGCAGATCGATCAACTCGATGTCGAGAACCGTAAACTGCAAGATCACGTCAAATCGCTCAAAAGCGATCCTGCCGCCATCGAACGCATCGCTCGCGAGGAAATGGGCCTGGCGCGGCCCGGCGAATACATCTTCAAGCTCCCGCCAAAACCCGGCGAAACCACGACTCCAAAGCCGTAGCGACCGAAGCTAGACTTCTGCTGCGGGAGCAGGCGCTCGCCGCAACCGAGCTAGGAAATCAGCACCGCGCCCCTTCGAGCGAGTCCGCGCGAGCGACAGCAGCACCATCGCCACGAAAATCACGGCCAAGCCAAATGTAGCCCAGGGAATTGTCTGGGCCCGCTTCGTCAAAATCGAGAATCGTCCATACACGAACTCGATGTGCACCCAATAGACGAACAGTGACGTTTGCCCGATCTGTATCAGCGGACTGAATCCCCACTGCCCCGCGCCCCAGCGGCACCAGACATACGATAGGCACAGGATCACCAGCAGAATTGCGGCGCGCGCCAGGAAGAAGTTTGGACTTGTGTGCCAGTAGTCGTAAACGGCGTAGAACGGCGGCCGTGCGTCGAGCCACGCCGAAAGATAGAACAGCGTCACGCCGCCGACGCCAAATAGCCCTGCCGCCTTCGCGGTGTTCTTCGCGCCCCAGTCGCTGAACAGCACAAAGCCGCCGGCCAAGCCGGTGAATGCAAAGGCCGTCCACGGAAAAATGGGGAACAGCCACGGCTGCGGCGCATCGAAGGTGTGCACGCCGTTGATGTAGGACTCGAGGTACCAGGGCAGCGATCGCGGGCGCCAGGTGGTGTAGAGCGGAGGTGTTGCCAGGGCGATGCCAAGCGCGATTGATACGCCGAACGCCACGCTTGCCGCACGGGAACGAGCGAGCCGGCAGGCCACGCCCATAAACATCATCGAGAGTCCGATCGTGTTGAGCACATCGACGCGCAGCAGGTCCGTCCAAGGGGCCCACGGCTGGCCGAGCACGAATTCCTGCACACGGAACAGCAGCCCAAGGCCAAAAATCTCCGCGCCGCGGCGGATGGTCGTCGCGGCGATTTCATTCGCGTCGATTCCCTTTCGCCGCATTTTGTCCGTCACTAGCGCAAACGATACGCCAGCCAGAAACAGAAATAGCGGCGCGGGCAGCGTCCCGCCGAGCTGCGACAGCTGGATGAATTTCGTTCCGCGCGCGCTGCCGCCCAGCCACGAGTCGTAGCAGTGCGTCTGGAACATCAGGAGGCACGCTAGACCGCGCATCCAGTCGATATACGCGAGCCTTTGTCGTTTGCCGGGTTCGGCCATCGGGGTCGAGCGCGACAAGAATCGCCGACGCCCGAACGCAAATCAAGTTCTTATCCGCAGCGCGGCGCGCTCCAGTAAAATTCCGTTGTGCCCACTAGCTCGCGCAGTTGGCAACTCAACTTTCCAGCCGCCGCTGTGATTTGGGCCGCGATAGTCACTGCGGCCGCCATCGCCGGTCGGCGGCTCGGCTTCGGCGGACACCGGTTTGTGATCGCGCTTGCCGTTGTTGCGGCACTTTTTGCGTTCGAGTTTTTTCTAGCTGCCCCGCCGGTGATGGCGCGTGTTGGGGGCGCGCTCGGCGAAGGTGCGCTGCTTACTCCGCTTGTGCCTCTGTTCGCCGCGTTGATCTATGGGCTAGCCGTGAGCGGCGGGCCAAAGACGATGTTGCTTAGCACCGCGTACGCCATCGTCCCGGCGTTGTTGCTGTCGTCGAGCGCGGGCAAGGCGCCGGGCACGTGGCAGGATTACATAGCCATGCTGATGGTCTGGCTGCCCGTTGAATTTCGCTGGATGTACAAGCTGTTCCCCTATCCGCCGCCGCTCATCCACACGCTTACAATTCTGATGGCGATGGCAACGGGCGTTGCGGCATTTGTGGTGCTGCGCCGCATGGACGGCGTCGGCTACGCGGTGGAATGGCGGCGCGGCTTCGGCTGGATTTTCGCGTTTCACTTCGTGGCATTCGCAGTCATCGCGGTGCCGCTCGGCATGCGCATTGGATTCCTGGCGTGGGCGCCCAGCCTCGCACGGTTCAAATGGTCGCCGCTCGAAGGTCTGGGGATCTTGTTTTTTACGGCGTGGCCCGAGGAATTTTTATTTCGAGGAATCTTGCAAAACTTGCTCACTCGATCGCTCAAGAAAAGTTGGGCGGGATGGACTCTCGCATCGGTGATTTTTGGCTTCTCTCACATCCTGCACAACCCGTTTCCAAACTGGAAGTACGTCTTTCTCGCGACGATCGCCGGCCTTTTCTACGGCCGCGCCTACATCAAGAGCGGCTCGCTAACGCCGGGTGCGTTGGTCCACGGTCTCGTCGATATCTCGTGGCACGTACTTTTCCGCTGACCGCGAGCACGCCGATGGCGCAATCAAACTCACAGAGGGACCTTCGAAAGAATCGTATGAACGTCCATCACCGATTCTGTGAGCGGGCAACACGGATTCTAAGCAGGTTCGGGATCGCGTAAACGACAAGGCGCGTCTTGTTTTCGCCCACGTCCGTCAACTCGAACAATGGCTTGTCGCTCCAGCATCGCGATAAAATCCAGTCCAACGCCAGTGTTAGACAGCGAAGGACGATTACTCCGCTTCCTTGGTCTTTTTGCTCGACATTGCGATTGAGCATGTTTGCTGCCCGAAGCAGCGCGGCGAACAATGTGAGCCGATTCGTCGGAAAATCCCTCACAAACGGACCGCCGCAGCCAATACATCCAGCTTTGCCTCTAGCGAACGACGCCGGCCACGGGGCTCGACGCCGTGGCGTACAGTTTCTTTGGGATACGGCCTGCGAGGAATGCTTTGCGCCCCGCTTCGACGGCACCGCACATCGCCTCCGCCATCATTACGGTATCCTGAGCGCCCGCAATCGCTGTGTTCATCAACACACCGTCCGCGCCCAGCTCCATCGCCACGGTGGCATCCGACGCAGTTCCCACGCCCGCGTCCACAATCAGCGGCACCTCTGTGACGCGCTCACGCAGAATTTTCAGGTTCGTCACGTTCTGGATGCCCATTCCGCTGCCGATCGGCGCGCCGAGGGGCATAACGGCAGCCGCGCCTGCGTCAATCAGCCTGCGCGCGACAATCAAGTCGTCGTTCGTGTATGGCAGCACGACGAAGCCTTCTTTCACCAGAACGCGCGTCGCCTCGATCAATCCGGCCGTGTCCGGGAAAAGCGTCTGCTCGTCGCCGATCACTTCCAGCTTCACCCACTCGGACAGTCCGACCTCGCGCCCGAGCCGCGCGGTGCGAATCGCTTCGTCGGCCGTGTAGCATCCAGCCGTGTTGGGCAGAATGAAGAAATTCTTGCGGTCGATATAGTCGAGCAAAGATTCTTTGCTCTTGTCCGTCAAATTCACGCGGCGAACTGCAACAGTCACCATATCCGCACCGCTAGCCTGATGCGCCCGCGCCATTTCCTGAAAGCTGCGATACTTCCCCGTCCCCAGAATCAGGCGCGAACGAAACGAGCGCCCCCCTATGATCAGTTCGTCTGTGCTCATGACTTGTGCCCTCGGTTTTTCTACGCCACCGCTGTCTGGTGCCGCTGTCACGCCAAATGGTGCGGCCGCGGCTCCTCAACATCTTCGTAGAGCCGCGCAATCACGTCTTGGTATCGCTCGGTTACGATGCGCCGCTTCAGCTTCAACGTGTAGGTCAACTCGCCACTCGCGTACGTGAAATCCTGTTCGATCAGAGCGAAGCGCTTCGGCTTTTCGTATTGCGCGAGTGACGCCGTCAGCCGTTCGATCTCGCCCTGCAGCAAATCGCGCACCCAGGGATCGTTCGCCATTTGTGCGTGCGTCGCAAATTCTTGCCCGGCTTCGCGCGCTTTCCCTGCAATGGATGCAAAGTTCGGCACCACCAGCACCGACACGAATTTGTGCTTGTCGCCCACCACCATGGCGTTTGCGATGAACGGGGAGGTCTTCAGCGCGTTTTCGATTGGCGCGGGCGCCACAAATTTTCCGGCCGCTGTTTTGAGCAACTCCTTCTTGCGGTCGGTGATGATCAGGTAGCCGTCCTCGTCCAGACGGCCAATGTCGCCGGTCTTGAACCACCCGTCCGAGGTGAATGCTTCGCGCGTCTCATCCGGCTTCCCGTAGTAGCCCTGCATCACGTTGGGGCCCCTCACCAGAATCTCGCCATCGTCTGCAATTCTTACCTGCACATGAGGAATCGGCCGGCCGACCGTGCCCACCTTGTTGTTCGCTTTCGTGCTCGACGTAATGATAGGCGACGTCTCCGTGAGCCCGTAACCCTGAAAAATCATCACGCCAATCGACCAATAAAACTCGGTTAGTTCCGGCGCCAGCGGCGCCCCGCCCGAGGCAAATCGCGGCGTGCCACCACCCAATTGCGCGCGGATCTTCGAGTACACGAGCTTGTCCGCAATCACCCATTGAACGCGTAGTGGGGCGCTCACGTGCTCGCCATACGCGCGCCAGCGCATGGCCTTCTGCGCCACGCGCATCGCCCAATCGAAGATTTTCCGCTTGGGGCCCGCCTCACGATGCCCTTTGTCCAAAATGTTGCCGTAGATTTTCTCGAAAAAGCGAGGGACAGCCGCCGCGATTGTCGGGTGCAGCTCAAGCAGCGCCTGCGGAACATCCTCGATGCGTTCCAGATACGCGATGGCAACTCCATTGAACAAGTACCCGTAGCCGGCGACGCGCTCGTACACATGCGCCAAAGGCAAAAATGAAAGCGCCAAGTCGTCCGGCGTAAAGTCCTGCGACTGCACGCCGTCGATCGTGTTGGAGCTCAAGTTTGCGTGCGACAGCATCACGCCCTTAGGCTCGCCCGTAGTGCCGGAGGTATAGATGATCGTTGCGAGCTGATCGCTCTTTACGTCGCCCACGCGGCGTCGGTATTCCCCGATCTCCGTCTCGCCCGTGCCCGCAATCAATGCCTCATACTGCAGAAACTCGCTTCGAATATCGGCTGGCGGGGCCACGGCAATCACCTGTTCCACTGACGCGAGCCTCGCGCGGCATTCGAGCATCTTGCGCGCCTGCGACTCGCCCGCAGCGATCACCACGCGAGCGCCCGAATCGTTCAAAATGTACGTGAGCCGGTCCGCCGATTCATTGAAATACACCGGTACATTGATCCCGCCTATTCCTTGAATCGCGAAATCAGCCACGTGCCATTCCGGGCAGTTTGGAGCGAAAAGGCCGACGCGGTCGCCTCGTTTCACACCGAGTTCGGCGAGCACCTTCGAAATTCCCGCGACGCGGCGGAGCATTTCTTTCGCCGGAATCGATTGCCATCCGGCCTGCGTCCGCCACATTTGAGTTCTTGGATTTGCGCGCTCGTCGATTGCTTTGAGGAACAGGTTTGTGAGGGGGGGATAATCCATGGCGCCATCGCCACTCTAGCGTAGAGAAGCGCCGCCACGCAAACGCGCGATTCGCTTTTCGGCAACTTTCCCGCTTGGCGTGCGGCTGCCTTATGCACCCGCGGCCTTGGCCGCGTACGCCGGCGCAAATACGTTCTGCAAAAACCATTCCATCGTTGTCGGCGTCGTATTTTCTCGAGACCGCGTTTCTTCCGGCTTCACCAGACCTGCATTCCCTGCTTTCCACATTTCGGTAAAAAGCGCGGCGGTGCTCTTGGGGAGTCCCATCTGGACCAGCGCCGGCTCGAGCATCATCAAAGGCACCTGCATGTAGCTGAGCCCTGGTTTTCCGATCGCCGTGCCCACAATGGACGCCACTTCCTTCATGCTCCAGTCGCGCGGGCCAAGCAGCTCCTGTGTCGAGTGTCCCGAAAAATCGCGCGCCCGCAGCCGCTTCGCGGCGTACCCGCCGATATCCTTGCCTGCCATCCACGGGAGCAGCACGTCGGCCGGATACGCCCCCGGCAACATTCCCATACTCTTCAAAGACCCGATGTTCATGAACAAGTTCTCCATGAAGCTCGCGGGCCGCAGGTGCAGCACATTCAGCCCTGCAATGCGATTGAGTTTTTCCTCCAGATTGTGCAACCCGACAATCGGCCCTGTTCCTTTTTCGTGCGAAGCGCCGATGCAGCTAAGCGTGACGGCATACGGAAGATGAGTCTTCTGGATCGCCGTCACGTACGCGTCAGAGATGCGTTCCTGGTAAGCCGCATGTCTGGCTGCGATATATCTGCGGGAAACATCAGATACGCCACGGTCGCGCCCTCCAGCGCTCTCGTCATTGAGTCGGCGTCTTCTACGTTTCCGACAAACGCCTCTGCGCCCTTCGCTGCAAGCGGTTCAAGCTTCTTCGCGTCCCGGCCGATCGCTCGAACCTTTGCATCCGCCGCCAGCAGGGCCTCTGCCGCCGGCCTGCCCGTATTCCCCGTTGTCCCTGTAATGACGATCATCGTGGCCTCCGTCCTATACGATTCGCTGCCGCTGCCTACGATTCAGCTCCTGTGTCCTAATCGCCTGCGGGCTTTAACTTGCCCGGTCCGCGCGGCGGCCTCCAAACGCATGAATCGTCCGCGTGCCACCTATTACCTCGCCGCCATGGGGCACCCCTTTTGGAATGAAGTATTCCTCTCCGGCTTTGACAGGAACGCGACGGTTGCCGAACACCAGCGTATAGCAGCCCTGAACCACCATCAGGTATTCGTCGAAGTCATGGACGTGCGGCGCGGACACAGCCGCTTCGCGGCAAGTCCAGAACACCATTTGACTTCCCTCGGCGCCGTCGAAGACATACCCCTCTACTCCCGGCGTTGCCTGGCTGCTCGTCGCAATCCGATTTGCCGTGCGCTTCATGAACCCCGGAAAATCGTCCATTCGTCCTCCTCGGCCGGTGCCTTACGCGATCGGAATCTTCACGCCGTTCTTCTGCGCGAATTCGATCGCTTCAGGGTAGCCCGCATCCACGTGACGCGCGACGCCAATTCCCGGATCATTCGTCAGCACGCGCTCGATGCGCTCCGCCATTTCTTTCGTGCCATCGGCGACGGTCACCTGCCCTGCATGCTGCGCGTAGCCGATTCCGACGCCGCCGCCATTGTGAATGGACACCCAGCTCGCGCCGCTGGCTGTGTTCAGCAACGCATTCAGCAGCGCCCAATCCGCCACGGCGTCGCTGCCGTCACGCATCTTTTCTGTCTCGCGGTATGGCGACGCCACCGACCCGCAATCCAGGTGATCGCGCCCAATCACGATGGGCGCCTTCAGCTCGCCACGTGCCACCAGATCATTCAGCGCTAAGCCGAATTTGTCGCGTTCGCCGTAGCCGAGCCAGCAAATCCGTGCCGGCAAGCCCTGGAACCGCACGCGCTTCTGCGCCAAATTGATCCATCGGGTCAACACTTCGTCGTGCGGAAACATTTCCAGCACTAGCTTGTCGGTCCGATAGATGTCGCTCGGCTCGCCCGATAGTGCCGCCCAGCGGAACGGCCCGCGCCCCTCGCAAAAGAGTGGCCGGATGTATGCCGGCACAAAACCCGGAAAGTCGTATGCGTTCTCCACTCCCTGCTCGAACGCGAACGTGCGGATGTTATTTCCGTAGTCGAACGTGACCGAGCCAAGCTTCTGCAGCGCCAGCATTCCCTCCACGTGCTTTGCCATCGATTCAAGTGAGCGTTTGCGGTATCCCTCGCGGTCTCGCGCACGCAGCTCGGCAGCCTGTTCGACGCTCAATCCCTGCGGGATGTAACCGCCAATCGGGTCGTGCGCGCTCGTCTGGTCGGTCAACAGATCGGGCACCACGCCGCGCGACGCCAGCTCCGGAATCACGTCCGCGCAGTTCCCTACCAATCCGACCGACGTGGCTTCGCGCTTTCGCACCGCGTTCTTCAGAATCCGCAGTGCCTCGTCGAGATCATTCACCATCACATCGCAGTAGCCGGTCTTCACGCGGCGCTTGATTCGCTCCGGATCCACATCGATGCCGAGAAAGGCTGCGCCATTCAAAGTCGCCGCCAGCGGTTGCGCGCCACCCATTCCGCCCATGCCGCCGCTTGCTACTAGCTTGCCTGCCAAGTCGCCGCCGAAGTGCTTGCGTCCCGCAGCCGCGAAAGTTTCGTACGTCCCCTGTAAAATTCCCTGAGTGCCGATGTAGATCCAACTGCCTGCCGTCATCTGCCCATACATCATGAGACCGGCGCGGTCGAGCTCGTCGAAATGCTTCCAGTCGCTCCAATGCCCAACCAGGTTTGAATTTGCAATCAGAACGCGAGGCGCGTACGTGTGCGTCCGAAAAATTCCCACTGGCTTTCCTGACTGCACCAGCAGCGTCTCGTCGTTCCCCAGCTCCCGCAGCGATCTCACAAGGGTGTGAAAGCAGTTCCAGTTCCGCGCCGCCTTTCCGCGGCCGCCGTACACAATCAACTCTTCCGGCTTTTCCGCCACTTCCGGATCGAGGTTGTTCATCAGCATTCGCAGCGCGGCTTCCTGCTGCCAGCTTTTGCACGAGATCGCGGTCCCGCGCGGGGCGCGCTGTGCTTGATATTGGTTCGTTGCCATTTCTTCTGTGGTCGCCTTGGTCATGTTGTCCGTCCCAGAGCATCTTAACGTAACGACCGGCCCTCTTCGCAACGCGGACCGTGCTCGAAATTGACGTGTCGCGGAAGGCGACTTATCGATTCGACTGGCCTGTCAACAAAACGGCCTAGGAATCAGTCGTTCGCAGCCGCGGAACTGTCGACTGCAGCCGCGGTCGGATTCTTCACGTAGGTGTCGAGCCAGTTGCTCATTTCCCAGAACATGTGCAGCACCGACTCGCGCCCCGCATAACCGTGCGATTCAAGCGGCAGCAGCACAAACCGCACAGTGCCTGCGTGGCCTTTGATCGCGTTGAACAGCCGCTCGCTCTGCAGCGGGAATGTGCCCGTATTGTTGTCAGCTTCGCCGTGAATCAGCAGCAGCGGCGTTTTAATCTTGTCCGCGTACGAAAACGGCGACATCTTGTAATACACGTCCGGCGCCTGCCAGTAGGTGCGGTCTTCGTTCTGAAAGCCGAACGGCGTCAGCGTCCGGTTGTAAGCGCCGCTGCGCGCGATTCCCGCCTGGAACAGGTCCGAGTGCGCCAGAAGGTTCACCGTCATAAACGCGCCGTAGGAATGGCCCATCACGGCGACGCGCTTCGGATCGACAAACCCGAGTCGCGCCCCTTTATCAATCGCGGCCTTCGCGCTTGCTACGAGCTGCTCGACGTACGTGTCGTTCGGCTCGGCATTCCCTTCGCCGACGATCGGAATGGTCGCGCTCTCGAGGACCGCGTAACCCAGCATCGCAAACGGCACCGGCGAGCCCCAACTCAAGAAGGGGAAGTCGTAGGGCGAACCTGTAAGCTGCCCTGCGGCGGTCTTCGTCTTGTATTCCGTCGGATACGCTTCCAGCAGCGTCGGCAGCGGGCCATCTTTCGGGTTGTAGCCGGGCGGCAGATACAGATTTGCGCTCAAGTCCGTTCCGTCGGCGCGCTTGTATTTCAGAACCTGCTTTTTCGGCAACGGCGTACCGCCGTATGGATTCGGGAACTGGGTCACCTGCGTGAAGGAGCTCCTTGTGGCGCTATAAAGGAAGTAGTTCGGGTTCTGCTCCGGCGATTCACGCCGAACAAGCACGATGGGCCCGTTTATATCAACCACAGCCGCAGACTCTTCGAAATACGGTGCCGCCGATTGCCACAAGCGTTTCTGCGCGCCATCTTTCGCACTCATCACAGAAACAAATGGCCGATCACCTTCAGGCGATGCGCCTCGGCCCCGGAAATAGATCCCGCGCGCGTCAGAAGTGGTTTGCACGACGAATTTACCGGACGGATTCATCGACTGAAATGGACGGCCGGGATCGTGATAACGGTCCTCGAAGGAACCCTCGAAAAGCGCCGTCCCGTTGCCGGGCGCAGCGCTTGGAGCGACAGCGAGAAGAATGCGCTTGCGATCCTTCCATCGCCGCTGTTCGATGAGCGCGAGGTCGTTGCTCGACCAGTCGATTCCCTCAAAACGGAGCGGAAGATCCGCGAGCTTGCGCGGCGAGGAGGCATTCTCAATTCCTGCCGCGAGATCGGCAAGGTAGAGCGTGTCTCGCACCGGCGCGTCCTTTCGCGGGTCGCCGCCGTCGGCCGCCTCCGCCCAGAAAACGCTCGCGGGCGCATCGCTGCGCCATTCGTAATCCCGCGGCCCGGGAGCCACCGCGTCGTGAATGTTCGGCACGTTGTCGATCAGCGGCTTATCGACAAGCTGGTGGCTGGCGCCAGCCTTCAGATTCACCACCGACACACGCTCGGGAAAGCGTTCGAACGGCTGCACGTATGAATACGGATGATGCCGGTCGTCAATCAGCGCCCACTTGGCGTCCGGCGAGGGCGACGCCTCAACAATCACTCCCGGCTTGCCGACCGGCGTGACGGAACCGTCGAGCCCGATCAGTTCGACCTGCGACGTCGCGTAATAATCGAAGATTCGTTCGTCCTCGGGGCTTTTCAGCAAATCTTGGAAGGATGGCGCGGGGGTCGCGCGGCCGAGATTCTCCTGGATCACGGGCCCGGTTGGAACTTCACTGCGCTGAAGCGCCGCTCCTCGATCAGCAGGCACCGCCTTGCACAGGAGGCTCTTGCTGGTGCTCAGCCATTCGCATATCTCGGGAAAAATCCCGTTCAGCTTCACGCCCGGCACGCGCCGAGCTTTCGCGCGGGCGACATCCACAATCCACAAACTCAATCCCGCGTCGGCGCCC
>Ga0126373_10003124_pt1 | contig 12311 bp, 14 predicted proteins | sample PanSoiMetPlot_11_FD_92545 | JGI IMG/M metagenome (GOLD analysis project Ga0126373, IMG submission 92545) | Tropical forest soil microbial communities from Panama - MetaG Plot_11 | ecosystem: Environmental > Terrestrial > Soil > Tropical forest > Bulk soil | place: Panama | collected 2016-02-17
GAGAAACCCAAAAACCGCGTTGTCCTCCCAGGTGGTAATCAATCCCCGAAACGTGTCGACGAAACGCTGTTGATTAGGCTGGCTTAGAACAAAAGAAACGTCCACGCCGATGTCTCCGGCCACTCGGGCGATTTTGCGGAAATGATCGATTTCTTCCGCCGCAGTGCGAGCGACAATGAGCTGATCGAGCTTAGTCGGCGCGGCAGGCAGCATGGTCTCCACATAAAGGTGCGGACCGCCGATCTCGCAATCCGCTTGGATCGTTAAAACATGCCCCAAAAGCTCCTTGTACTCCGGGTCCATCTTATCGAAGTCCTTGAGTTCGATTTTATCGGTGAACATTCCATCCTCCATTCGGGATCTGATTCGTCCTTTACAAAACTGACTTGTTTTATGAGCAAGACGGATGCCAGCAATTGGCAACTGCCTCCAAGGGGAACTTGGCAAAACCTTTGTGCTATTTCTTACGAGTGAGAGAAACGCGGTCTTCCGTTCTTATGCGTGAGAAAATCGAACTGCGCCGAAGTTGAAATGTGTGTGAATAGTGAGGACGCTGGGAAAGGATGCGAGCGAAGTTACAAATGCGGCGGGACAAGTAGCAGCGCGCCGTCCGCCGTATCGCCTGAGACACTGGTAATCGTATTCAAGGCGAATACTATCCCGATTAGGTTCTCCGAACAGTAAGCCCTTTTACCCTGTCGCTCCTGAATACCAAGCGTAGGCCGAGAGAGTTCTTAGTAGTTTCCGCCGCTTGTTTTGCTACCTCTGTTGCTACTTGATCTGCCAGATGACCTAACGATATTGGACCAAGGGCGCTGCCACGAAGCGCAGGGTCGGACTGAATTTCTTTGAATTGTTCATAACACTCAACGTCTTTTAGATACACCAAAGCCACGATGTTTTGGCGATTTTCGAGCTTATCCACATCCGATGTAACGAACGTCTCGTTGCCCTTGCGCATAACCAGCGCCGTCTCCGGTCGCAGAAAAGAACGGATCCCACGGATCAAAAGAAACGTTTGTATAGATGCAGAGACTTGAATCCTCAATGTGTCATCTTTCTTCCCCGCCCGCTTACCTCGCCCTCGGAAGAGAAGTTTGCCTATTCCCACGGTAGCTCCTAGGCCCAAACTCTGGCTTTTACTCCGTATGACCTAATCACGCGCTAACTCTTATCTGACTCGGAAGTCTTAGTAAAGCGCTTTGGGGAAAAATATTGTTACGGGCATGGGGTAGACTGAGCCGCAATCGGATTGGTTACCGGCAGAAAGTTAAAGTTGAACTTGAGCTTTAGGTGTGGCCACCTCGTCAGCGGTACAGCACCAGCGACTCGCGCTCTTTGAGCCAGGTGGCTTCCTCCGTTGCGGCGGTGGATTCGAGATCGGCGAGGGTGGCCGCGGGATCATCCACCCAGTGGCGCAAGAAATCGCCGCCGTTGATAAGATCGATGGCAAGGCGCTCGTGCTCGTATTCGTAAGGGAAGTCGCGCCAGAGATCATAATCCGGTCGGAGCGAGCGCAAGGACTTGAGCGCAAGGGCGATCAAGCGCCACGGCCGGAAGTTATCGTGATCATAGGTCCGATCCTCGACATGGATTTGGACTCCCGCACAGAGTTCGCCCGCGTGCTTATGAAAGGTCGGCTCAAACCAACATTCCCGCAGCCGGCAGCCGTTCATCCATTGCGGCGCCAGGGATTCCATCTTTGAGAGTAATCTGGGCGTTTCAAGATCCGGCGCGCCAAAGAGCTCCAATGGGTGCGTGGTGCCGCGGCCCTCGGAAAGCGTAGTGCCCTCCAACATAACGGTTCCACCGTAGCAGCGCGCCATCCACAGGTTGGACGCGTTCGGGCTTGGATTGACCCATGCGCGTTCGCCGAGTGGCCATCCATACCCTGGCGCGCTTCCCGGCTTCCAGCCATCCATCATTACGACCTCGCACTCTAGATCGAGAGGCAGCGTGCGCACGAACCATTTCGCCATCTCACCCAACGTGAGCCCGTGACGCATCGGTAGAGGCCCGGCACCGACAAAGCTTTCCCAACCCGGCTTGAGCAGGAATCCCTCCACCGGACGGCCAACTGGATTGGGCCGGTCGAGCACCCAAACCGCCTTGCGGTGTTGCGCTGCAGCCTCGAGAACATAACGGAGCGTTGTAATGAACGTATAAACACGGCAGCCAATGTCCTGTAGATCGATGAGCAGAACATCGAAGCTGTCCATCATCTCCTTTGTGGGGCGGCGTACTTCGCCGTACAGACTGAAAACCGGAATTCCATGGACAGGATCATTGAAATCCTGCGTCTCGATCATGTTGTCTTGCTTATCGCCCCGGAGCCCGTGCTGCGGCCCGAAGGCGGCAACCGGCTTGATGTCCTTGAGCGTGGCAATCGCATCCAATGAATGAACCAAGTTTCGAGTCACTGACGCGGGGTGAGCGAGCAGCGCCACGCGGCGGCCCGCCAGAGGTTTTCTGAGAGCGGGCTCTTCCAGTAGACGGTCGATGCCGAACTTCATCGTTCACTCTTAAGGATACCCAGGGATAAACGAGTAAATTCGAAGCACGAAACCTGTCCTGAGCCAAGTCGAAGGATTCGAAGTTCGAAACAATATCAAATGACAAAAGGCCCCAATGTTCCAAACAGCTTCGATTCCGAATTGCGTTTTGGATTTCAGGAATTCGAATTTTGAAATTGTTTCGGATTTCGACATTCGAATTTGGAATTTAGGAAACAATCCCTCCCTCGAGGTCTGCTGGCTCAAGCTCTAGCGTGAAGCTATCTGGATGATGAAAGTCGGGCTTCCCGGCCGGATGCCTGAGCGCCCAATAAGAGAGCATGCCGCTATTCTCTTCGATTACGGCAGAAAGCGCGAGCTTCAGCGATGCGCGTGGCTGTATTAAAGGCAGATGATCCAGGCGAACGATGGCATCGAGCTCCAGACTATTCTCGTCGCTTCGCATAGTTATTTCGGGAGCCCGTTCTTTACCGACAAGCGGCACGCTCTCACGATAACCACGAAATGCGTAAACCGCCCACTCGCCTGAAGGCGCCAGATTAAACTCACAATACTCCGATTTGCCCATCACGCCGACAAACGCTTCGAAGCAGGCGTGCTCCCAGAGCCGATCTGCGTGGCGGGGTTTTCGGGGCAGCGGAATCCGAAGACGGGTAAGATCTCCTGTGAGAACGTAAGCAATAGCAAGCCCTCCATCATCGGCCCAGCACAAGCGGGCTTTGATGCCGTCGATCGCCTCGCTGTATGTTTCCGGATGCCACGTTAGCACGGCAGTATGTGGAATCTGTGACGTTTTCATGGGGCGCGGTTGGACTATTGTACTTCATGTTAGTGACGGACGACTAGCAGTAGCTCTAATCCACAGAGAACTCAGGTTGAACCAATCTCGCTATCGGCTCAAGCAACGGGGGGTTAAGGGTGGGCACTCCGTGTAAGCCCTTACGAGTCACTATCAAGAATAAGCTGGATCTTTCTCGCAGGCGCCACACATTCGCTTCGCTTCGATGCGGTACCCATCAAGATCCGAGACGCTGCCTGCCCTTGAACCGAGTGGATTCCACTCCGCAAGAACCGCCGCCAGCTTCGAAATTTGCACTTCGTCCAAGTATCGTCTCCTCGACCTTTAACGCGATGCCGCTGAGCCGCCAATAAAATACGGCTCATTCATCCACGAACCCCCCGCGTCGGCTCAAACGGCGGTTAGACGCTACGATCTTAGTCCAGTCGGCTTCCATACACGTACTTAACGGGAATAGACGTTAGATCGAGACCTTCTAGGCACCGCACATTAACACCCCAAAGTTCTGGAGCTGTACGCGGACGACGAAAAGGTAAAATTCCGCAGCTAGGACAGAAATAGTCTTTGGCAGTTTTGGTATGCCATTGATATAGGGAAAGCTCTTTGATTGGCGTTAGCAGATGAAAACATTTCTCTTCGACACGATGGATCAGGGCACCTCTTCGACGACAGATTGAACAATCACACACTCGGACGTGATCGAGATCAGCGTCAACCTCAAACTGAACTTTACCGCAGTGACACGAACCTTTGTATGTCTGTTTCATAACGTATAACGCGATGCCGCTGAGCCGCTAATGCGAAATAAAATCACTTCACCACCGAATCTCGCCGTCGGCTCAGCGGCGGGTTAGGCGGCTCTACCCGCAAGCGTCCATCCCATCAAATCCCTCTGACGTAACAGAATTGAGTATCCAACCCGTCTGACCACGACTGTTCTTCACTTTCACCCACCATTCAGTGATCGGAAGGCTCCGGACACGTCGCGGGTATCCCAATGTCGGCTCCGAGACCACGTCCGCGTATAACTCTCCCGATAACGCCCGCCCTCGATACCAAAAGAAATCAGATCCCTCGCCTTCAAAATGAAGGATGTAAACTACCGCCCCCTGTGGGATCGTCACGTCACCGAACGTCTGTGTTTCCGTAATCTCTACGACTCCGGGCTTTCGAGTTACAACAACACCCGTTAGTGCCTCGACAACTTCACCTTGGCGGATGCGAAATGCAACCGGCGAACGATTGTCACGGTTGCGTCGTGCGTTCAGGACAGCGCGGCTCGTCCATTTTCGATAAGTGCAGCACTCAAATGGACATGCACCCCAGTGTTCATACGGAAGGCGCAGCACCTCGGCTGCTTTTGAGTCAGCTAACGTGAGCAACAACACAAAGGCAAAGACAAATCGCCATATGGGTGGTTTGGTCGCAGACCGCATAACGAATCAGGCTGAGAGGCGAGACCAGCGCGGGCAGCGAGCGGGTTCGAAGATCCTCCTCAAGCCGCTGGTTAGGCGCTCACCGACTCCAGCCAAGATGAGCTTGTTCGATCATTCAATGACCTGATCCGCCCGCGCCAGGAGCTCGGCCGGCATCGCCAGTCCGAGAGCCCGTGCTGTCTTCCTATTCACGATCAGTTCGAATTTCGGCGGTCCCTCCATCGGCAGATCGCCTGGTCTGGCACCTTTTAGAATCGTCTCGACGTATCCCGCGGCACGGCGGTACATATCGGCGCCCATCCGGACCATAAGCAAGCAAACCTCCCGCGCGGGCGTACACGGAGGAACCGATCGTCGGGAGCTGGTGCTTCGTCGCTAGTTCGGCGATCTGCGCGCCGAGAGGATTTAGCAGTGATGAATTAGGAACGACTACGGCATGCACACGTCGCTGGTCTAGCGCTGCAAACGCCCGATGAAGATCGTTAGCCTCGCGGACGGTGACCCGGTGGATCTCAAGCCCAAGCGACCGCGCAGCGCTGTCTTCTTTTTGCTGCAAGGCAGCCGCGGTTTCCGCCTGCTCAATGCCGGGTACATCGAGCATGCCGATACGCGAGGCGTTGGGCACGAGCTGCTTCAAAAGCTCGAACCATTTCACCGTTGTCTCGAACTCCTGGAGAACCAAGCCGGTTATGTTTCCTCCGGGTCGAGAAAGACTCGCGACCAAACCGTTTCCGATTGGGTCACCAATGACCGCTATGACGATGGGAATGGTAGCTGTCACTTGCTTCGCTGCTCGCGAACCGGGCGTCCCATGGGTCACGATTATATCGACCTTCAAAGCAACAAGCTCATCCGCCAAAACTGGCAAACGGTCGAGCTTCCGTTCCGCCCACCGATACTCGAAAGCCACATTCCTGCCTTCTTCGTATCCCAGCTCGCGAAGGCCTTGCCGTAGCGCGCCAGTCTGTCGCGATAAATCCGCGGCCGATGTCTGCCCGAGAAAACCGATTTTGCATATTCGTGTGGCCGTATCTGCGGCGGTTTCTGTGGTGCAAGTAACTAGTCCAACGAATACGAACGTAAGTATGCGAAGGGCTGTTGTGTCGCACAATCGATCGCAAATGCGCATATCACTTTCTCCTAGTTGCCCGCACAGTTCGGGTGACGTCTAACGCTTCGAGTGAGCCGCGCGAGCTTTGCGAGCGTCGGGCTCGAATCGGTTGTTAGGCAACGTATCCTTTTGTCCTCTGGGCACTTATCTTCACTCGGACCATAGGCTTCGAAATTGTGTGGCGACAACCTGCTCGTACGGAACCGGAGACGAGAGCAGTCCCACAGCTGTGGCAAAGCGATTAATCTCTTTAATGGCCTCCGTCGGGATGGAAGCCTGATAGAACTCCGCATCGCGTGCCACGATCTTGTTCATCTGGCCGGCTTCGAGCGCCGGAAATAACTTCGCCGCTAGCTCCGTTGCACGCAATGGATCCCGTCGTAAGATAGACTGCGCCCGAACTACGGCCCTGATTTACTGCCTCAATACGCTCCGATTCTGTTTCGATGTTCGATTCGGTAGTGGCTACCGCGATGAAAGAGTAATTCCGTGCCCCCGGCGGACCGTCGCCAATCCTCGTATCGACAATTACGGAGCCAGCCCCCAGGTGAACCGCAACCTCGCAGCCCAACACGTTGGCCCAGATCCCATCCACTTTTCCCTCGGCAAGCGCTTTCGCGGCGGCGACGCCGAAGGAAATGCCAGGCTGGTCCGCCTCCCGCAGCGGGCCAACTTCCACTCGGTCCCTCTCCATATCGATGCCTGCCTCGCGAAGCAAATGTTTGAAGACGAGATCAGGGCCAGCATTCGCGGCAATGCGCCGGCCTTTGACTGCCGCAATCTCGCCACGCTTCGCCAGACCCGCTTTCATGACCAGCATCCACGGCGTCCCTTGCGAGACCGCCGCCACGAGCTTTACCCCGCGCCACTCAGGAAAGAACATCATCGGGGCGTGTGCCGGACCGGCGGAAAAATCAACGGCTCCGTCGCGGAGAGATTTCACAGCTCCCAACGCGTTGGAAAGTACTATCTCGACGTCCTCTCCTTCTTCCTCAAAGATTCCCAGCGCCTTGGCTGCTATCAGGGGAAGAAACGTACTCGACACAAAATCAGGCACGGCGATACGCATGACATCTTCCCTGTGTTACTTTTTTATCGTTCCTCTTCGGTCAGGCATCTCGCCTAACTTCTGAGTATACAGGTCTCTCATTGACCATTGTTAAAATTCATAAGGGCGGACGGATTCTCTTGGGTTTTCAGACGCTTGTCAAGCATTATTAAACTTGCCTATGGGTAGTGGTTCAGTCTGAGCTATAGGGAAAGATTTTTCATGTTGCCACGACTCGCCGTAAGCCTTAGTTTTACGGTATGCAAAGGCGAGCAAGCAAGACAGGAAAGAAGCGCGATTTTACCCAAATCGCAAAAGAGGTCATCAATATCGCCACTGGCGATACGGTTCTAGTCGAGGAAGTTGATACACGCAATCCTCACGCGGTAGAATTAAGCAAACTCGGAGCAAGCAAGGGTGGTAAGGCCAGAGCAAGAAAGCTCACGGCCAAAAAAAGAAGAGAAATCGCCAGAAAAGCGGCTAAGGCGCGATGGAAAGATTAGGTTGACATGGAACTTGCTAACTCTATAGGATTGATTTCTCAAGGGGGAGAGGCATGGCTGAGGAAACCAAACCGCCGCGAGAAATAGAGTTTTTCTTTGAACATGATAAAGATTACCAAATTGTCGCAGCGAACGGCGCCTGGGTCGGCAATACTAGTAGGGGAGACATAACTATAGATTTTTTCGTCGAGCGCTTGGGAGTACCCGAAAAGGTACGAAATGCTATAACGCAAGATGGCCGACTAGGGGAGGAAATTGGTCCTACACGCGAAAAACGATTTACGCGACAATTACAGGTCGGTGTTCTAATATCAGCGGAAGTCGCCGAAAATCTGGTTGATTTACTAAAAAGCCGGGTTGAAAACATAAAAAAGATAAAAAGAGGCGAAGTAATGGCCGATTTGAATGCGCAGATATCGAGCGGAACTTCCACATTCTCGCTGCAAATAGCCGACGCAGCGGGAAGCGTCGGCTATGACTTTTTTGACGAGGTGCAAGTTATGGCTTCTGGTTTTGGCCGGATATTTTGGGAATTTGAAGAGGATATCCCAACACAGTCCGAAATAGAATTTCAGGAACAAAAAAGAATGTTCGAAGATATTCCGCCGCTGCTTCTGTTAAACGATTATCCAGGTCAATTTGTCATATCGAGAAATGGTAGGATCGCAGATTCGGACTATGATTTAGACACTCTCGTGGAGCGGTTTTTTGCTGATCATGGCGATGTTCCGGTTTATATGACGAAGATTGGCGGCGAAATCGAAGAGTTGATCGACACTCCATTCTTTGACGAATAATCCAAGTGCCAGGTCCGTTCGAATATTTATCCATAGCCACAATCCCAACCTCGGGATTTGAACAAAAATTTGGTTCCCCCGCGCCGGTCTCAGACGCCATCATTTCTGCCGGACCTAGCGGGAATCTGGAAACAATACCAGCGTTATTGGATTCCGGCTCTTCCCGAACATTATTCCTCACAGGCTTGCGATAGACTTAAATCTGCGGTTGTTAAATGAAAGAGCTAAGATTACGACTGCGGACGGCAATTCGGATTACAGACCGATGTATCGTGCGGACATTCGGTTTGGAGGCATGTTTTTCCCTAACCGATCTGTCATCTCAATAGTAAAGCGGCACCATGTGCTAATAGGCCGTGACATTTTAAACCGCGTTATTACAACCCTCGACGGTCCGAATCGTCATTTTTCGATAGAATAATCGTCTGCTTACAAAATCGCGTGTTTTCGTACTTAACAATGCTTGCACGAGTAAGTATATTGTTCAGTATGAAACAATTGACCACGGCGCAACGGTGCGAGATTCTAAAAGGTTTCGTCGAGGGCGTCGGTATCAATGCCACTTGCCGGCTTCGCTAAGAATACCGTCTTGAAGCTCCTGAAAGATATTGGCGAGGCCTGCGACCGCTATCACAATGAGCACGTTAGAAATCTGAAATCGAAGCGCGTCCAGTGCGATGAGATTTGGTCCTTTGTTCACGCCAAGGATAAAAACCTATCAGAATAACAAAAAACGCTTTGGCGCCGGAAGCGTTTGGACATGGACCGCGATCGATGCCGACTCGAAGCTTTTGATTTCTTACCTCGTAGGATTGCGGGATGCCGGTTATGCTTGCGAGTTCATGCAAGACGTAGCGTCAAGGCTTTCAAATGGAGTTCAATTAACGAGCGATGGACATCGCGCCTATTTAGATGCGGTAGAAAACATATTTGGACTTGATATTGATTACGCGCAACTCGTGAAAATCTACGGGACCGAACAACCAACCGGAGAGACGCGATATAGCCCGCCAAAATGTCTTGGCGCTCGACCGCAAGCTATCACTGGCAACCCTGATCCTGAACATATTAGTACGAGCTACGTTGAACGTAGCAATTTGACCCTGCGGCTAATGAATCGCCGCTTCACGCGCTTGACCCTTGGTTTCAGCCAAACAGATCGAAAACCACGTTCACGCGCTGGCGCTCTATACTTTGCACTATAACTTCTGCAAAATTCATGAGACGCTGCGCTGTACGCCGGCAATGGAAAGCGGAGTAACCGGAAAGCTTTGGGAGTTGAAAGATATCGTTGATTTGCTTGGCTAGATTCCAGACTGAACCACTACCTGCCTATGTCTTTCATATACAGGTCTGCGAAAACCTAATATACCCGACCGGGGCGAGACACGTTTCCATCGGCAGCGGTTTCAAGGCTAAGCAAATCGGACCAAGAGAATCAGCGACGCGATGGCCATGAACAATCCGGCGATTTCATAATAGTTCAGGGATTCCTGAAAGAATACAACGCCGATAGCGGTCAGCAGCAACACCATGGATACGGAATACACGACACCAATGGTGGCTAGTTTCAGGTGCTTCATTACGTAGACCCAACCAAAAGCAGTCGAAGCGTAGACGGCGAAGCCGACATAAAACCATATGGTCCTTAACGAATTCTCATTTGCGCTTGCGAGCTTGAGAAAATAATCACCCAGTACGCCCAACAAACTGAACCCAACGGTGACAACAACAGCAAATAAATTCTTGTCCATCAGCGATCTGGAACTCCTGAAATCTACGCTCCAGGCGAAACGCGGGATAGTGGAAATCGCTTTTCAGGCGTCATCTGAATGAGTCGATTCTTATTTGATCAATAAATCAATTTCAATCGAGCCCGTGTTCGCAATATCCGCAACCGAAACTTGACAGTCTCGCGCGCGGCTAATAAATTCGCGTCCATGATCATCGACAGCGCAACCATTCGTTTAGGAGGTCTTGATGTCACAAAGTCAAACCCCGGCGCCGGCGTTGGATTCCACCGAACTGAAAGAGCTGAAAGAAAAACTCATTACCGCGTGCCATATTCTTGATCACGAAGGTGTAACCGATGGTTACGGCCACGTCAGCGTGCGGGTCCCCGGCGCAGATGCCTTTATCACCATCGCCAACGTCAGCCCAGGCAACGTGACCTCGGATCGGCTGATCATGCAAGATTTGGACGGCAATTACCTCGGAGGCGCGAAGACGCCCCCAAATGAGTGGCCCATCCATGCTTGTATCTTGAAGGCGCGCCCGGACGTTATGGCCGTGAGCCACACGCACTCGAAGTGGAGCACGATTTTTAGCGTACTGCCTGTCAAACTCAAGCCCATGCACCACTATGGCAAGTTTCTCTCGGCCGACGGCCCGCCGGTGTATGAAGGAATCGGACTGGTACGAACAGTGGAGCGAGGAAATGACCTAGCAAAGGCGTTGGGCGACGGCCCTGTGGTTCTGATGCGCGCTCACGGCGATGCCGTGGTCGGCGCGAGCGTTGAACAAGTGATAGAACGTACCACGCGCCTCGCGATGCTCGGCGAATGGAACCATTTGGCCCTGCTGCACGGCCAACCGCGATATTTAACCGACGAGGAACTGAAAGTTTACAACGAAGACCAGCGCTTCCCCATGCGCGGCTGGGAGTATTACGTGAGCCGACTGAAAAAAAGAATGGAATAATGGAGTAGTGGAATGATGGAGTAGTGCGTCCCCAAATTCCTTATTCTACGAGATTAAGCTCTTACGGAGGAAAGAAGATGGAAAATCAGCCCGCAGTAATGTCGTCCGCTGAATTCGTTCGCCAACTCAAAAAAGATATCCAAGCCTTTCCCAAGATCCGCATCAAGCATCCGTTCCTGAAGGCGGTATGCAACGGCACGGCGACCATGGATCAAATTCGCGCCTGGGCGATTCAAGACTATCAATTTCGTGCCGCCGTCCCGCGCATTGCGATGCTGCGCTACTTGGCTTGCAGCGATCCGGAAATCGCTCAGAAACTCTGGGGCGTCGTGGAAGAAGAGACGCGCGGTATGGACACCGGGAGCGCAGGGCACAATGAGCTCGCTATCCGTTTCGCCGAGTCCATTGGCCTCACACCCAGCCAGCTCGAAAATACCGAGCTGAGGCCGTCCACTGCGGCGCATCTGTATTACGTGGAATTGATCATTCACACGTTGCCGTGGTTCGTCGTGATGTCGATTCAGATCGGCGCCGAAGGAACTTTCGGCCCTGCGGCGGCGGCGTTGGGTCATGGGTTCATCAAACAATACAATATGAAGCCCGACGATGTCCGGTTTTTCACCGTCCACTCGGAAGCGGACGAAGAGCACGGCAGCTTGGCCGAAGAAATAGCCGAGCGCTACATCACTTCCCCGCATCTCCAGGAGCTGACGCGCAAACACACATTCCGGCGCATGGAATTGCTCTACGATATCTGGTCCATCGACGGATTCTAGATCCGGATTTACCGCAAAGGACGCAGAGATCGCAAAGGTTTCCTATTAAACCAGGCCCGCTTAAAGAATCCTTTCTGCCCTTCTTTGCGGTTGCCGGTGAAAGATGTCGAAGCTAACGCTAGCCTTTATTTCAGCCTTCAATGAGCGGGTGGAGCCGCTCATGAACGGGACGGTTCAAGCGGAGGGAATCGAATTGATTCCGACGTATTCTCATCCCGCTGAAACCTTTTGGCGCCAACTCAAATTCGGTGAATTTGAAGTGGCGGAGATGTCGATGTCGTCTTTTTTGATCGCCCGCGCGCAAGGCGCCGACATGATCGCGCTGCCGGTCTTCCCAAGCCGTCGATTATTTCAAACCGAGCTCTCATACCACATCGACTCGGGTATCACCCGACCGGAAGACCTCGCCGGCAAACGGCTCGGCGTCGCCGAGTATCAACAGACCGCGGCCCTTTGGATTCGCGGCATTCTCGAACACGACTTTGGCGTATCCCAGTATAAGATCCACTGGTACATGGAACGAAGCGAAGAAATGAGCCACGGCGGCGCCACCGGCTTCAAACCACCGCCCGGGATTTCCTTCAACCGTATCGCGCAAGACAAGAGCTTGGCCTCGACGCTCCTGGAA
>Ga0126373_10003125_pt1 | contig 12311 bp, 13 predicted proteins | sample PanSoiMetPlot_11_FD_92545 | JGI IMG/M metagenome (GOLD analysis project Ga0126373, IMG submission 92545) | Tropical forest soil microbial communities from Panama - MetaG Plot_11 | ecosystem: Environmental > Terrestrial > Soil > Tropical forest > Bulk soil | place: Panama | collected 2016-02-17
CGGGCCGCCGGCGCAATAGAAGATTGAGCGGAGCGAGCACAGCGACGAGCACAATGCCCAACGCCCAGCAGGCGGCCCGCCAGCCGCCTTGCTCGATCAGCAGCTGAACCCAAGGCAGCAGAATGATCGAGCCGACCCCGACGCCGGAGAACGCCAGGCTCATTGCCAGGCCGCGGCGGCGCACGAACCAGCGCGGCAGGAACAGCGACTGACCCGAATACGAAAGGCAGACACTGCCGCCGCCGACGAGCACGCCGAGTGTGAGGTAGAGGTGCCATGGCTCGCTCGTCAGCGGGGCGAGAAACATCCCAGCGGCCATCAAGCCCACGCCCATTTCGATGACGAGACGCGGTCCGCGGCGATCCATCAGCCGGCCGAGCATCGGGCTCAACCCCGCCGAAATCAGAAAGCCGAATGAGAATGCGCCGGCCGTCACACCCCGTTCCCATCCGAATTCGTCGAGGATCGGCGGAAACAGCAGCGAGAAGGCGGTGCGCGTGTTGACGCCGATACCCATCGTGACAAAGACGGCCGCCACGATGACCCAGCCATAGAAGAAGGGCAGACGCGGTGGGAGCCGGCCGGCGGAGATGGTGCGGAGCATGGCCTGATCCTTGTCGGCCACCGGGGTGGAGATCAATAACCTGTAATCCATCGACATGCGTACGCTGCGGCGGCAGGATGAGACGGTAACCAACCTAAAAAGAGGAATTCGCCCGATGCCCGAGACGCCGACTTTCGGTCGTTACGCCGAGATCCCCTACGACCAGATGACGCCGGAGCAGCAGGAGGGCTATCGCTCTCTGATCGAAACGCGCGGCCGGCTGCCAGGGCCGACCAAGATCTGGGTGCACAATCCAAAGCTGGCGAAGGCGGCCGGGCCGCTGGGCGCGTATTTCCGCACCGGCTACTCGCTCAGCGAACGCGAGCGCGAGATTGCCGTGTGCATCACCTGCAGCAAATGGCATTCGATCTACCCGACCAATGCGCACGAACGCGCCGGCAAGGCAGCCGGGCTGCCGGCCGACAAGGTCGAGGCGCTGATCTGCGGCCTGCCGACGTCGTTCAGTGATCCGCGCGAGCAGGTGATCTACGAGGTGGCGACGACGCTCGCCAACAGCCGCTGGGTACCGAAAGGCCTCTATGACCGCGCCGTCCAGCAGCTCGGCCATGTCGGCATCACCGACGTGATCTGCCTGATGGGCTACTACTCGATGGTGTCGATGACGCTGGCCTTTTACGACGTGCCGGCCGGCGCCGAAGGCATGCCGCGCTGAATTGCGACAGAGAAGGAGTGATACGCGATGTTGATCGTCGATGCTCAGGTTCACATCTGGTCGGCCGGCCCACCCACCAATCCGGCGCATCGCCAAGTCAATTCCTATTCCGCGGAGGAGTGCATCCGGGACATGGATGCGGCCGGCGTCAACGCCTGCGTGCTCCACCCCCCGGGCTGGGACCCGAATGCTGGCGCTGTTTCCGAGAAAGCGGCGAGAAACTACCCGAACCGTTTCGCAATCCTGGGCAACTTTCCGCTCGACAAGCCGGAAAACCGATCGCTGATCGATACCTGGAAGAGCCGGCCAGGGATGCTCGGGCTGCGCTACGCGTTTACCCAGCCGCATCAGGCCAATTGGATGACCGACGGCACGATGGATTGGCTGTGGCCAGCCGCCGAGAAAGCGGGCATCCCGATCGCGCTGATGGCGTCGAGCTATCTGCCGATCGTCGGCCAGATTGCTGAGCGGTATCCGGGGCTAAAGGTGATCATCGATCATTACGCTCGCGTCCGCGATGGCAAGGACGACGCGGCGCACGGCAACCAGACGGCCTTGCTGGCATTAGCGAAGCATCCTAACGTGGCGGTCAAATGTACGGGCGCGCCGGGCAATTCGAGCGAGCCTTACCCGTACCGCAACATCCACAAATACACGCAGCAGATCGTCGAAACATTCGGCCCCCAGCGTAGTTTTTGGGGCACCGACATCACCCGCATGCCATGTTCCTGGCGGCAATGCGTGACGATGTTCACCGAGGAGATGCCCTGGCTCAAAGGCCGTGACCTCGAGCTCGTCATGGGCCGCGCGATCTGCGACTGGCTTGGCTGGAAATTGCCGGGCTGATGCTTGCCCCTCACCCCGGCCCTCTCCCCGCAATCGCGGGGCGAGGGAGGGGCAGCGGCTTGGAGGTAATCGCCGTTACCCTTTATTTGGCGACTGGATTGGCTGCAGCGGCAGCCGACAATCCTCCCCTTGATGCGCTTGTCCGCGCCTATCCCGAGCAGCTCGCCGGTTATGATTCAAGTTATCTCATTTGGCGGGATGGCGTGCGGATGCCGCTGTCCGATGGACAGCCCAACAAGAGCTTCGAGCACATGCTGCGACACGGTTCCATCCTCGACCAAATGCGGCTGCCTTATCCGACCGGCATCGGTGCTGCGGCGGTTTATCCGCAGGGTGATCCGGGACGGATCCGGAACCGCGCCTTCTTCGAAAAGATGTATGGGGATTGCTGGAGAGGCGAGGTGGCCCCACGGCTGGCGCCTGTCGTCTGGCTCCCGCAGAGCTGGGGCCACACGATCTGGATCACGGTCGTCAACGGCGTTGCCCAGCATCTCGCCGCGATTTCGGCGGAATTAGATGCGCTTCCGGCTTCCGCAAAGCGTTATGTCTATCCAACAGCGGGCACTTATAACTGCCGCACTGTGGCGGATACCGGGGAGCCGAGCATGCACTCCTGGGGTGCGGCGATCGACATCAATGCCGCCTATGCCGATTATTGGCTCTGGCCCCGCGGCAAGGCCGCCAACACGATACCGCCCGAGATTATCGACATCTTCGAGCGGCACGGTTTTATCTGGGGCGGGAAGTGGTCCCACTATGACACGATGCATTTCGAATACCGCCCGGAACTGGTGAACGGCCCGCCCGATGCGGCGCAGTGGGCGGCCGCACCCCACCGATGAGAGAGCGATGAGCAGCCTCGATCCCATCCCCTATACCGACGCCAAGCTCCGCTCGATCCTGCAGCGGGTGAAGACGATCGCGATGGTCGGCGCGTCGTCGAATTGGAACCGGCCGAGCTATTTCGTGATGAAATACCTGCAGGGCAAAGGCTACCGCGTGATCCCGGTCAATCCCGGCGTGGCGGGCCAGGAACTGCTCGGCGAGACGGTATACGCCTCGCTGCGGGACATACCCGAGCCGGTCGACATGGTCGATGTCTTCCGCCCGGCGCGCGACGCTCCCGCCATCGTCGAGGACGCGATCGCGATCGGCACAAAAGTCGTGTGGATGCAGCTCGGCATCCGCAACGACGCAGCGGCGGTGACCGCGGAGAAGGCCGGGATCGAGGTCGTGATGAACCGCTGCCCGAAAATCGAGTTCGGCCGGCTGGGTGGCGAGCTCTCCTGGAGCGGGGTCAATAGTGGCATCATCCGCAACCGGCCGCCGGAGCCGCCGATCGCCAAGCGCGGACGAGACCGCGCGACGCCATTCCACAATGTAACCTACGGGTTCGAGACCCGCGCGATCCATGCCGGAGCGGCGCCCGACCCAGTCACCGGCGCCCGCTCGACGCCGATCTATCAGACGACTTCCTACGTGTTCGAGGATGTCGACCATGCCGCCTCGCTCTTCAACCTGCACAATTTCGGCTACATCTACTCGCGACTGACGAACCCGACCGTGGCAGTGCTCGAAGAGCGGGTGGCAAGCCTCGAGGGCGGCCGAGCGGCGCTCGCCGCCGCCTCGGGGCACGCGGCGCAGTTCTTGATCTTCTTTACGCTGATGGAACCGGGAGACGAGTTTATCGCCTCGCGGAACCTCTACGGCGGTTCGCTGACCCAGTTCGGGCTGTCGTTCAAGAAGCTCGGCTGGAAGTGCCGCTTTGTCGACCCGACCGAGCCCCAGAATTTCCGCAAGGCGCTGACCGCACAGACCAAGGTCATTTTCATAGAGAACCTCGCCAATCCGGGCGGCATCGTTGTCGATCTCGAACGGGTAGCGGCGATCGCGCACGAGGCCGGGATCCCGCTAATCGTCGACAATACGCTGGCTACGCCGTATCTCTGCCGGCCGTTCGAGTGGGGCGCCGACATTATTTGCCACTCGACAACCAAATTTTTGAGCGGCCATGGGCATGCGCTGGGCGGGATCGTCGTTGAATCCGGCCGCTTCGACTGGGCGCAGGGCGACCGCTTCCCGTCCCTGACGGATCCCGAACCCGCCTATCACGGCCTTAAATTCTACGAGAATTTCGGGGACTTCGCGTTCACCACCAAGGCGCGCGCGGTGGCGTTGCGCGATTTCGGCCCGACCCTGTCGCCGATGAACGCGTTCCTGACCCTGACCGGCATCGAGACTCTGCACCTGCGCATGGAGCGCCACGTCGAAAATGCGCGGAAGATTGCGGAGTTCCTCTCCCGTCACCCGCAGGTCGCCTGGGTTTCTTATGCCGGGCTGAAGGACAACCCCTTCCACGACCTCGCCCGGAAATACCTGCCGAGAGGCGCCGGCGCCGTATTCACCTTCGGCGTCAAGGGCGGGTACGAGGCGGGGACCAAGCTGGTCGAGAGCGTTCGGCTCTTCTCACATCTCGCCAATATCGGCGATACGCGAAGCCTCATTCTGCACCCGGCCTCGACGACGCATCGGCAGCTGAGCGACGAGCAGCGCCTAGCGGCGGGCGCCGGCCCCGACGTGATCCGCCTGTCGATCGGCCTCGAGAGCCCCGAAGACCTGATCAGCGACCTCGACGAAGGCCTCGCCGTGAGCGCCGGGTAGGAGGCCGCGAGGATTGAGTTTGGTCGCTTGCCCGCCTATATCTACGGTGTCGGGTAACCGACTATGGCGATAAACGGCTTACGAAATAAGCGTTGCGGACCCGGGGGCAGTACCCGGCGCCTCCACCAGTTCCGCGCCGGCCGCGCCGGCGCATCGCGGGGGCGAACCAGGCTCGACGCGCGTGGTAAAGGTGAGATCCGTCGCCCGGCATGATACCGCCGTTATCGGGTCAAAATTTAGCTGCGAACGACAACTTCGCACAGGAGGCGCTCGCGGCCTAACCCCTTGCGGGGTGAAAGCTTTGAGCAAATCGCGGTTCGAGGGGCACCGGGCAACAGAAGCCCCTCACTCGCCTGTCGACCATCCGTCTGCGTAACGAACGAGCCGCCGAGAATGGCCCAGGATCTCTTCGACTACCCGAAAATGGTCGAGACCGCATTGCGGGGCGTCATGCACGAAGCGCTCGCGCGCACGGCACGCGGGGGACTGCTGGGTGACCATCACTTCTATGTCACGTTCCGCACCCGCGCGCCGGGCGCCGTCGTGCCCAAATATTTGCTCGAGAAATATCCCGACGAGATGACGATCGTGCTGCAGCACCAGTTCCGGGCGCTCGAAGTCGGAGACGACGCCTTTTCCGTAAGCTTGAGCTTTTCGAACAGGTTGGAGCGTTTGACCATTCCTTTTGCCGCGGTCACCACTTTTGCCGATCCTTCCGTCAATTTTGGGCTTCAGTTCGAAGCTCTGCCGGCCGAGCCTGCCGAAAGCGCAGCCGTCCCGGCGCAGATCGCAGCGCCCCAGGAACCGGAGCCGGAGCGGCCCGCGGCCGAGATCGTGACCCTCGACAAATTCCGCAAACGTTAGCCCTGGCGCGGCTCGCTTGACGCGGGCAGCGAAACGGCGATTCTGCGCCAAAACGTATTGCGGAGCGCTGCATGAGCGAGGTCGCCTATCACGAACTGTTTCCGCTCGGGCCGGATGACACGTCCTACCGCAGGCTCACCTGCGATTACGTCTCGGCCGGGACCTTTGAGGGCCAGCATATAGTCAAGATCGATCCCGCCGCGCTGACATTGCTCGCGCACGACGCCTTCATCGACTGTCAACACCTGTTGCGCCGCGGCCATTTGGTCCAGCTGCGTGCGATCCTCGACGATCCGGAAGCCTCGGCCAACGACAAATTTGTCGCCTTCGACCTCCTGAAGAATGCCAATATCGCGGCCGGCAAGGTCTTGCCGATGTGCCAGGACACCGGCACTGCCATCGTCATAGGCAAGAAGGGGCAGCAAGTGTGGACCGGCGCCGACGATGCGGCTGCATTGTCGGCCGGCATCCGGCGCACCTACACCGAAACCAATTTGCGCTACAGCCAAGTGGCGCCCTTGTCGATGTATGAGGAGGTCAATACCGGCGACAATCTGCCGGCGCAGATCGATCTCTACGCCGAGCCCGGTGCCGAGTACAAATTCCTGTTCATCGCCAAGGGTGGCGGCTCCGCCAATAAAAGCTTTCTCTTCCAGCAGACAAAGGCGGTCCTGAACCCAAAATCATTGCTGAAATTCCTCGACGAGAAGATCCGCACGCTCGGTACCGCCGCCTGTCCGCCTTATCACCTTGCGATCGTCATCGGCGGTACTTCGGCCGAGATGAATTTGAAGACGGTAAAGCTTGCGAGCTGTCGGTTTCTGGATAGTCTTCCGTCTGAAGGGAACCGCTACGGCCAAGCCTATCGCGATCGTGGTTTCGAAGAGGAAGTGCTCGAACTGACTCGCGGTCTCGGAATCGGTGCGCAGTTCGGCGGCAAGTATTTCTGCCACGATGTGCGCGTAATCCGGCTGCCGCGACACGGCGCTAGTCTGCCGATCGGCATTGGCGTCTCTTGCTCGGCCGACCGCCAGATTCTCGGCAAGATCACCACCAATGGCGTATTTCTCGAAGAGCTCGAAACCAACCCGGCACAGTTTCTCCCGGATGTCGATGCAGCGAGCCTCGGCGGCGAGGTCGTGGCGATCGACCTTGCGCGCCCGATGGACGAGATCTGCCGGACGCTGTCGCAATATCCGGTCAAGACCCGTCTCAGCCTGACCGGGCCGCTGATCGTGGCGCGTGATATCGCCCACGCCAAATTGCAGGAACGGCTAGATCGCGAGGAGGGGCTGCCCGACTATGTCAAGAACCACCCGATCTACTATGCCGGTCCGGCGAAGACACCGGAAGGATACGCCTCGGGCTCGTTCGGGCCGACCACGGCCGGACGCATGGACAGCTATGTCGACGCCTTCATGGCTGCGGGCGGAAGCTTTATCACTCTCGCCAAAGGCAATCGCGGCCCGGAGGTACGTGCGGCCTGCCGCAAGCACGGGGGGTTCTATCTGGGCTCGATAGGCGGCCCGGCGGCGCGGCTTGCCCAGGATTGCGTCCGCGAGGTCGAAGTCGTCGAATATCCCGAACTCGGGATGGAGGCGATCTGGCGGATCGAGGTCGTCGATTTCCCCGCTTTCATCGTGATCGACGATAAGGGAAACGACTTCTTCGCCGCGCTCACTTGACGGCGCAGCTCGCGTAAATGGTAGAGATCCACACGCCCGCTGGGAACTCCGGCGGCCGCGGATGCGGGACTTTCTGATTGGCGCAAGACGGCTTAGAAGAGCTCCTGCGCGGCGAAAAAGGAGCCTGGGATGCCTTTGTGCGGCGCTATGCCGGCCTTGTTGTCGCCGCTGTTCGCAGCGTCGCACGTGAGGCCGCGGAGATCGAAGATTTGGCGCAAGAGGTATTCTTGCGCTTGTGCAAAGACGATTTCCGGCTGTTGCGCAGCTTCGACCCCGCGCGAGCCGGGCTGTCCACCTGGATCACGATCGTCGCGCGCAGCACCGCCCGTGACGCGATGCGCCGCCATCGGCCCGTCTCGGTACCGATCGAAGCCGTGCCCGAAGGCCGGCTCGCGATCGACCCGGTCGAGCCGGCCCGCAAGCTCAAATTGCCGGAGGCGTTGCTGTCGCCGCGCCAACGCGAAATATTAACGATGCTGTACGATCGTGAGATGGAGGTTTTCGAGGTCGCGGCGGAGTTGGGGATCGACCCGCAGAGCGTTCGCAGCGCCCACCACAAGGCAATGATCAAGTTGCGCGCCTACTTCAAGGCCGAAATCAAATGAAGGTGATCATGCGGGGATGTTCGTCCTTGTGGTTGCGTAAAGACGGGAGGAAAACATCGCAATGATGCGAAACGACGAGGAACGAGAGGAACAGCCGGAGATGGAGTCCGACCGCCATCTCTGGCGGCGGTGCCGTCTGATGGATGCGCCCGAGGATGAGGTGGGGCGCTTTCTCGATCTTGCCGCTTTTGCCGACAGCCTTCTCGACGACGAAGAACACGACCGCGTTGCCGCTTTATTGGTTGCCGACGCGGATGCCGCGGCGGATGTTCAGGCGGCACACACTCCCGCCCGTCCCGATCACACTTCGGCCGAGCTAGCGCGGATCATCGAGCGCGCATGCGCGATATTGCCGGAGGCGGCTCCGCCACGCGGTCGCGTGATCGCGTTTGTTCCTCGTCAGCGCGGTCCCCTCGTCCAGTACTTTGCGCGATGGGGAAGTATTGCTGCTGCGATCGCGGTCGCAGGCTGGCTCGGGTTCGCGATGGGCAGCGACGCCTCGCTCGCACTCAGCAATTCGCGTCCATCGAGTGACATGGGTTTTCTTCCCGAATTGTTTGATCCAGCTAGCGGCTTTTTACGCGATCTCGGCGAGGGCCTGCGGACGTGACAGTCGCTTCGGCGGCAGCACGCAGTGGCGTACGACCATATCTCGTATGGTTGGTCTTAACCTTATCTCTCGCCCTTAACTTGTGCTTTGTCGGAGGTGCTCTGTGGATCCGGTTCTACGGACCTTCTTCGCCGATGAACGCTGAGGAGCGGTTAGAGCGGATTGGTGCGCAACTAGGGCTCGATCCGCAGCAGAAAGAGGCATTCGAACAGTACTCGCAGGCCGTGCGCTCGCGCATGCAGTTGATGCATAAGGCCGTCGATCCGTTGATCACCAACGCGTGGTCGGAGGTGGCCAAACCCGACGCGGACCAGGCGAGGGTTGTGCAGCTGTTCGACGAAGCCGGACAGACTCGCCGCGGCTACATGCGCGAGTTGGCGCCGGTCACGCTGTCATTCCTCGCAAAACTGTCTCCCGATCAGCGGTCAAAGTTCGTCGAACTCATCCAGCAGCGGTCCCGGGAAAAGCATCATTAGCCTGTTCTGCGCTAGCGCTGGGCGTCCATCGGTCGAGGGATTGCGCGGTAACGACCATTCCTGGTAACGGAAGCGGTCGGCCTCCGCACCTGGGGGCCTTGTTGAAACTCTCTGGATCGCTCATGCGCCGCGTCATATCGCTCGGCGTGGCCGTCTTATGCGCCCCATTAAACGAGCCTGCGAGGCGACAGACGCCGGCGGCTGGACATGTCCTGGTCATGTCCGATCTGCATTTTGATCCGATGGCCGATCCTCGGCTCGTCGATCGGCTGGCCGGTGCCGAACCCGAACAATGGCAGGAGATTCTTGAGGCGTCGCGCGATACGACCCCTCGGGAATCACGAGGAAGACACCCGTTGGGCGCTGCTCCGATCGGCGTTCCGACAGATGGCGCAGGTGCTGTCGGACCCTGCCTTTGTCCTCATTTCCGGGGATTTTCTCGCGCACGATTTCCGCCGCAGGTTCGACGCCGCGGCAAGCGAACATTCGGACGCTACCTACCGTGTATTCGTGCGCAAAACGATGCAATTTATCGCGCAACAGCTGCGAGCAACGTTTCCCGCTATGCCGATTGTTCCGGCGCTCGGCAACAACGATGAGGAATGCGGCGATTACCAGCTCCAGCCTAAAGGGCCATTCCTGAGCGACACGCTTCCCGTCCTGCGCGCCTATCTGGCGAACGACAGCGATCCCGGCTTGGATGAAGACTGGAAGAGCTATGGAAATTATAGCGCTAAGCTGGGCGGTATTCGCCTGCTGTCGACCAACACCAATTTCTTCTCGATCCGTTACCGGAATGCTTGAGGCTCACCTGGCGATCGCGACGCCGCGCGTGCCACACTATCCTGGCTGGAGGGCAAGCTTGCTGCGGCCGAGCAGGCACAGGAGCATGTCTGGCTCGTTTATCACATCCCGCCGGGGATCGACGGCTATGCAACCCTCAAGCGGGGAGCCTGTCCCGGCACCCTTATCCCAATGTGGAAGGAAGCTTACACCAAGCCTTTCTTAGCTTTGCTGCAGCGCTACGCCGGTACCATAGTTGCGAGCTTTGCCGGCCATACGCATATGGACGATTTCCGCCTGATCGGCGATGCCAACGGGCGCTACGCCTTTGCGCTGATTACGCCGGCGGTAAGCCCGATCTTTGGCCAGAACCCGGCTTTCCGGATCGTGGCTTACGATAGCGAGGGCGGCATCGTGGATCATACGACCTACGATCTGGCAAATTTGCCGGATGCGAACCCGCTGGGGAACACGCCGCCCGCATGGCGGGCCGAATATACCTTCACACAAGAATGGCACCTGCCTCGAGTCGATCTGCCAAGCCTCGATCACCTCTTTTCACTGATCCAGGATGTTCCGGCGGAGAGCGAGCGCTGGCACACAATCTTCCCAGTCTCGAGCCCTCTCTACTGGCCGCAGATTTCGGATGCGGGTGACAATGCCGCACGAGCCGTCAGGGCCTTTCGCTGCGCTTCAGGAAATGTCCTGCTGCCGGACTATGGGCAGTGTTACTGTAACGCCCCTAACTAAAGCGAGAGTTGCCTCGAAGTGAAAGACCGCTTCGATCTCCCGGTTACTTCGGGTTCCGTCGAGGCTGTCGAACTCTATGTGGCGGCGGTCGACCTGCTGTTGTCGGCCAACCCGGGCGCGGACAAGCTTCTGCGGCGCGCGACGGAATGCGACCCCGATTTCGCGCTCACGCATATTGCGCGGGCTCGCTTGCTGCAACTACAGGCGCGAACGTCCGAGGCGACGGAGGCCACGGCGCGGGCAAGGGCGTTGTGCGGTCGGCTCACAGCCAGAGAACGACGGCATGTCGAGGCGATCGCACTCGCGGTCGAAGGGTCAGCAGCGCAGGCTTTAGCCCTGGTTCGTGCGCATGTCGCCGAGTTCCCGCGGGATGCGTTGCCGCTGTCGTTGGCGCTCGGCGTCTTCGGGCTCATCGGGTTTAGTGGGAGGCTCGATCATCACGAAGAGCAACTTGCGCTGCTGCAAGGATTGGCGCCGCATTGGGGCGAGGATTGGTGGTTTCTTGGTTATCTCGGTTGGGCCTATATCGAAACCGGCGAGGTGGAGGCTGGGACCCGGCTGGTCGAGCGCTCGCTCGCCGGCAATCCGCGGAATGCGCACGCAGCGCATCAGCGCGCGCATGGTTTCTTCGAATTGGGCGACGCGGCGGGCGGAGCCGATTTGATCAGGGCGTGGCTGCCCGAATATGAGCGTTCGGGGCAGCTGCATTGCCATCTCTCCTGGCATCTGGCGCTGTTCGAGCTGACCCGCGGCAATGCCGAGCGCGCCCGCGAGATCTATCTCGACAGTATCCGGCCATCGGTCGCGCAGTCGGCGCCAATGCTGTCGCTCGCCGACTCGGCGTCGTTTCTCTGGCGCTGGCACCGCCGCTCGAGCATGAGTGGGCCGAGGTCGCCGCGCATGCGCGCCGGCACTTTCCCCGAGCCAGCCTCGCCTTCGCGGATCTCCACGCCGGCTTTGCCGAAGCGGCGACGGGTGATGCCGGTGGGCTGGAGGAGCGCCTCGCCGGACTTTGTCGGCTTATACCGGACGGTCGCCTGCCGCCCGGACAGATAACGCCCGCACTGTGCACCGGAGCAGCCGCCCTCGCCCGCGGCGACAATGCAGAAGCCGCTCGAATTCTCGAAGCGGCGATTGTCGAGCTGCCCCGGATCGGCGGCAGTCACGCGCAGCGCGAGGTCTTCGAGGACGCGCTGATCGTCGCGTATCTCCGCTCCCAGCAGCTCGCAAAGGCCTCGGCGCTGCTCCGCTCGCGGCTGGCGCGCCGGCCATCCGCCCGCGACGAGGCTTGGCTCACGCAGTGCCAAAGCTGAACTCGCGCAGCTCACGAGAGACAAGCCGGCGCTGGGCCGGCCCTGCACAATCGTTGCCGCGGGCATGTACGGAAAGATGGTCGCCAGCGCCGGATCGCATGCTAGGCTGATTGGATCGAGCTGTCTCAGCCAACAACGGAGGAAACAATGGCGCAATCGCAACCGTCAGCGGCCCGCGAGCAGGTCCGCGATATTGTACCGGGCCTCATCGACCTCAGCGAAAGAGTGCTGTTCGGCGAAGTTTGGGAACGTCCGGGCCTCTCGAAGCGCGACCGCAGCCTCATTACGTGCGCGACGTTGATCGCGCTGGGGCGCGAACGGCAGCTCACTGGCCACCTGCAACGGGCGCTCGACAATGGCCTGACAAAGAACGAGCTCAGCGAAGTGATCACCCATCTGGCCTTCTATGCCGGCTGGCCGGCGGCGATGACCGCGGCGCGC
>Ga0126373_10003126_pt1 | contig 12310 bp, 10 predicted proteins | sample PanSoiMetPlot_11_FD_92545 | JGI IMG/M metagenome (GOLD analysis project Ga0126373, IMG submission 92545) | Tropical forest soil microbial communities from Panama - MetaG Plot_11 | ecosystem: Environmental > Terrestrial > Soil > Tropical forest > Bulk soil | place: Panama | collected 2016-02-17
GATCCTCTCCGTATAACTGACAAGGGTGCACCCCAACGCCCACGATAGGGCGGCTGGGCGGCCTTGGACATGTGACAGTTCACCGAGCGCCGCTTGAAACCACTCCTTACGCGCTGCAGGTGAGACCCAAACTGCATGTCTGAGCAAGAGAATCGCCACCGTGGGCGAGTTTGCATTGCGAGAGCTCATGCAAACTCGCCATCGGGGATGCGACGCCTGTCTGCGGCAGGTTTTTCAACGAGTGCACCCCGAGCGAAGGCTGTACCCACCGTGGTCAATCGGTAGATATGGCGAGGGGGACGCCCGGCTTGTGCGGCAGGCTGCCATTCGGACTCCAGCAGACCGCGATCGCAAAGCCGCATCAAAATCGGATACAGCGTCCCGGACTTCAGACCCGTGATCTGCGATAGCTCGTAACCGTATCGCCACGCGCGTGGCCGCGCGGTCAATGCGTCCAATACCAGTAAGGTGTGCGCCGAGGGCTTTCTGTTGCGCTCCATGACTAAAGTCTACATATATTGACTTACACGGTCAACCACAGCCCGCACGAGCCTGCGTTGGAGCATCGCTTCACATTATGCGATCGATAAGCTCACGCTGCTCCCGTGGTGGTTGTACTTCCTGGCCTCGTCGGCGTCGCCTGGCCTGCCCTACCGTGCCTACCTGACCTTGCTGGCAACTCACCCTGTTTTCTTCAAACTCGCACAACCGGCACCCTGCGCGCCCTCGCGGTCGTCCAAGTAGCAGAGCCTCATCTCGGTTGCTGACTTAACTTCTATGCTGGTACGACCTCCCGCGTCCACGCAATTCCAGATGTTCTCGCTGATCTGTGCGCAGACGAACTTGTGCCCGAACTTTCCTGCGCTCCATGTCCCGACCGCAAGGCCATTCTTCTGACTCTCGAAAGTGATATGCAGCATTGCATGCACAAATCTCGGCCCCGGTAGCTTGCCGGGCGACGGCTGTCCGATTTCGTAGTCAAACGGCCCTGATTGTATCGGTATCTCGACCTGGACCCCGTTGAACTCCCCGATCCAGTTGCCGGTCAGCTCTGTATCGGCTTTTGCGGGGATGATTGCGAGGACGGACAAGATGGCACCGAGCGCCAGGGAATGGGATGTTCGCATGACAGCCTCCTCGGCTCACCGAGTGGATCGGAGCACCACCCCGGAGCTTACTCGCAGGAGAGATTCTGCGGTTGTCCGTCCATCCGCGAGTTTGTCCTCATCCTGGATGCTCATCTGAATGCCCGGTCAGCGATGGGCGGTGACAAGCCAAGGCCAGAACTCGGCAGCTCGACAGACATTGACTCGCCCAGCACCACCCAGCACGACCTCTACTCGATGACTGGGCTCTCGCCGCGCCGCATATGTCCGGCGCGTCTTGCAGGGCTGTGGCGTCGTGGCTCGAGCTAGCCGCTGTAAGACGCTTCCGATCGCGGATTGGAACACCAGCTCAATTCTGCGCTAACAGGTTCCGAGCCTCTTGCAGTTCCCGCCTATCTCCGTCGGCATGGTCACAATTAGCCAACAACTTGGCATAGTACGTTTTCGCTTTCGCGTTCTCGCCCGAAAGCCTGGCTGCTCGAGCTGCACCCGACAGCGCGTTGAATCGATTCGGGGCGGTTCGGAGGGTGGCTTCGTATTCAGGCAGCGCTGCACGTGGTTGCTTCAGTTCCAGCAGCATGTCACCTAGAAGCTCTCGGGCCGGAAGGATGACCCCGGGGGTCACATTGTTCTTGTCGGTCCTATCTTCGTGATCTGCCGCAACACGCATCTGCTGCAGAGCTTCTGTGCGGTTGCCCTCAGCGAGGGTTATCCAGGCGAGCGCGATCTCACTCTGGATATCCACCTGGTCGGCCCAGTATTTGTTGTTTTCCTGAACGAGGACATCCCGGATCGAGACCAGCTGCTGCAGATCCTTGCGTGCGGCCTCGACGTCACCCAGCCGTGACGCGCCTAAGGCACGCGCGAAATGGAGATTGGCTTCCGTCCAGGAGTAGAGTTCATGGGGAAAGGTGTGCGGCGGCACTGGCAGCGCTGCTGCTTCCGCCCACTGGCGTCTTTCGACCGCGTAGCGTGCAGGTGACGCGCCGGTTGCGTACAGCCAGTTCACATATTGGGGATCCTCTGGCCTTCCGGCCGGAGCTGACTGCAGCGCCTGTTTCGCCGCGCGATCCTGGTCTACCTGCAGATATGCGTAGATGAGGTAATCCCTGGCGTGCAGTTCGTTGCCTGGCGCGTTGTTTTTCGCCGCGGAAGCTGCGGAGGCGAGGTTGGAGTCGATAGATTCCTGCCAGAGGCCCAGGCGGGTAAAAATGTGCGAGGGCATGTGCAGCGCATGTGGCGAATCCGGCGCGATCTTCGCGTAACGGCGCGCTGCGTCCAATCCCCGCTCTGCCAGCGGCGGGTAGTCGTAGGCGTGGATGATGTAGTGCGCTATTCCGGGGTGCTCCGGTTGCTCGGCGAACAGCGGCTCGAGTATGGCGCCGGCCTTTCTCTGGTTGACGTATGTCTTGTCTTCCGGGGGCGCGGCGGCCAGCAGCGCCAGCGCGTAAAAGATGGCCGCTTCATGATCCTCGGGATAGCGCGCCTGCAGATGGTCCATAGCCGTCTCGTAAGCCAGCGCGCGGGTACGGTGGTCCAGTTTGTCGGAGTCCCTGTAATACGTCTCGATAGCGGCGATATAGTCTCGTTCACGTTGCGTTTTCGCTCCGGCCGCGTCTGCTCTTTCGAGAGCTGCCTTCCCAGCTTTTAAGTCAGCAGGCCCCGGTTCCACCCAGATTTGATGCCAATGCGTCATGGCGATTCCCCAGTACGCCATACCGCAGGTGGGATCTTTCTCCGCAACCGCAGCGAACGTCTCGCTGGCCTTTTCGTACCAGAAGGAATGGAGCATCGCCACGGCGCTGCTGAATTGGGACTGGACCGCTGGTTCGCAGGAAACCGGGAAATTCACCCTGCCGAGTCTTCCCGGGTCACCCGCAGGATGCTCATGTTGGGCAATGACAGGGGCCGCGAATGCCGCGCAAACAGTGGCAAGCAGCAGTGCTGAAGTCAACGTTAGCCGCCTCATGTTCGCCTCCTTCAAGGTTCTATTGGAGTGCCTTGTCACAGCGCCGAAGGTGTAGGCATCCGTGCTGGCGGCGCACTGCCTTTCTGTCATTCTAGTGTGAGGCAGTCTACACCGCATACAAACGCACTGCACGCCTCCGTGGGGTATAGATGTATTTCCGCCCTGGGTCGGGATGAGCCCCTTGGCGGCTACTCGAATTGAATTGCTTTAGTGGATAATCTGCGGTCGAAGAGAAATACGGACGCAGAAAACGGAGACAATGTCACCGGAAGAATCACTCTCGCGAATGCGCATGGCACCAGAAGGTATCCCAATATCAGGTTCAACGCACCGAACCTGCCACTTCGGTAGAACTGCAATCTCCTCGAAAAAGTAAAAACGTGCCCGACCCGATTGGACAGCGCCAAGTGCAGATTCTGCTCTCTCCTTATCGTGCCGGCATCCCAGCTTTGACCGTGGAAACCGGTAATGTCCAACACGGCAGGCGGAAAGAGCATATTCGCGGATTTCTTTAGGTTCGCGTAGGCGCCCTCCATATCACCCTTGAGTCGAAGCGCCCAGGACAACACGTACTGCGCATAGGCGTCGCCTGCTTGCGCGGGTCCCTGACATAGAGACACCGCTCGCTCAATATCGCGACTCCCATCTTCTTTCAGAAGGAGGGCGAAGTAGCCCAGGATCGCGCAGGCCCAGGGGACATGCAAAGCAGCCAAGCGATCGAATTCACTCAGGAGAGTTGACTTTTTGGCTCGCTGTGCTTTTGGTATGTGGTGTTCAGCCGCTGCCGGAATATAGATCAATCGGCCGAGGTGCCATCCGCGTCGCGAGACGTGGGCGTACCGCGAGCGTATGCGAGCCCTGAGCAAGCGTCGACGCTTCCAGTTCCAGGCGGGCAAGCCGAACGGTTTATCCTTATCACCTTGTTCCATGCTATTCCCCCACCCATACAACCCCAATAATGAGCGCTGGCGCCGAGCCGGGTCACAGCGGTTTAAGGTTTTTCCGTGTCGCCCAAAACCGCTTGCCGTTCGGCTCTTCAATCCAGTACTCCGTGAAATGATTCACCGGTGAGCACAAAGCCCCGACGACCGTCCCCGCGCCTTTCTCGCCTTGCACGTGCGCGCCAACGTTGAGTTTGAAGCAATCCGGCCGACTCGCTGACATGGGCACACCAGGTTTAAGCAATGAGAGCTTTGCCAGGACCCCGTCAGCAGTCAGCTCGAACACCGGGTCGACCGGGTGATCCTCGAAAGGTCCGATCCCGTGAACCTGCAGGACGGTTTCGACTCTTGCGTACCCGAAGTGCGCCATGTTCTTTGGGACGAAGCCCAGTGCGCCCTGGCCCATGTCCTGCAGCTTGGACATGTCGAGTCGTGGCCCCAGCCTGGCGAGGCGGTACAGCGGTCACAGCAGCGCTGGCGCGCCGATGCCGGTGCTCCTACGCCGGAGCCTAAAACGTCATCGTGGCACTCATTCCGACGATTCGCGGCTGTATTGGCGGCCCTGAGAAGTAGGTTGCACCAGTCGTGAAGCTTATGCCCGTTTGGCCGATGTTGAAGGCGCGTCTGTCGAGCAGATTCTTCGCGTAGAGCGAGAGGTCACAGCGGCCCTTGGTCACACTCAGCTCGAGATTCACCCAGGAGTATGCCGGTATCAGACCCATATAAGGCTGGGTCGAAACTCCTGTGTACTGCGCAGAGAGATAGCGCCAGGTGGCATTGAGCCGAGGCATCCATCCGTCCAGACCACGCATGCGGTAGTCGAGCATCACCGCAGCCGTCCATTTGGGCGACGACCCGAACCTCGTGCCAACAAAGAAGCCCGCCGCCGGGACAGCCCGAGTGGCAAACGCATCCGTGTACGCCGCATTCACCGCAAGATGCAGCGCATCTCCGAGACGCTGCGTCGCCGCGAGCTCAAGGCCCTCGCTGGTGGCCTTCCCCGCATTCACGGTATAGGTGACACGCTGGTCCGGTGTGTAGGTGTCTATCTGCATGTCAGACCAGTTGATCTTGAAGACGGTCAGATCCAGAGTGCTCTTTCGATTCAACAGCTCCGACTTGAGCCCCAACTCATAGTTCACCATGGTGTCCGAGTGCGCGAGCGGCACAATCTCCGGATATCCGGGAACGGGGAAATTTGGGGTGCCCGGTCGGTAACCGCTCGCGACGCGCAGGTAGACCATCATCTCAGGCTGTAGGTGAAAGCCCGCGCCGAATGCGTAGGTACTCCGCGTCTCCGCAGAGTGCACGACGGAATCACTTGCGGGAATCAGATGGTTCGGCACGATATCTGTCTCGACCCTTTGCCGATTCGTCAGCCTACGCAGGCCCGCCGTCAGATCCAAGCGATCTGTAATCCAGTAGGTCAACGTTCCGAAGGCGGCGGCCTCCGCGTAACTGGTCGGAAAGCGACCTTGGAAAAATGGAGTCAGGGCCGGTATGGTCCTGAGTTGACTGTCAAGCGCATCAATATATTGATATAGCGTGGGCCATTCGTAGGAGTAGTAGAGACCTGCCAGCCACTCGAGCCGCTGACCGGATGGCGAGTCGAGTCGAATCTCCTGCGACGCTCTTTTCACAGGTTCGCGGAATCGGTTTCGACCCAGGGTGGAGGTGGTGTTGGGGTCAAGGCTCGGCTGCAGGTAACCGGTGTTGTTGCTGTAGTCCTGGTCTTGCGCTATCCGCTTCTCCGAAAACGTAGTCACTGACACTAAATTGGCGAACGCCATGTGCCAATCAAGCGCGGCGCAGACGAACTTCAGCTCACCCGTGAACGGTTCGGGTACAGAATGAGGATAGACCAGGTCCCCGTACAGCCATTTTCCAGGTCGGAAATGGAAATAAGGGTCCTGAGTGTTGCCAAGCAGCTCGGCGAATATGGTCGCGTTGCCCTCGGAATGAATCCTTTGGTAGATCCCCTGAAGTTTGATCCTGAAGTCGGCTGTCACTCGCCAGAGTATCGCGAGCCGCCCGCCGCGCTGTGAAAGCGCGTTCTCGTGGTTCAGGCCTCGCGCTGGGTTCTTGATGTACCCGGGCGTTTGTTGGTCGTACAGACTGCCGCGCACGGCGAGCGTGTCCTCGATCAGCGGGGCGCTCCACGCGCCCCGGGCAGCGACGCCCAACGAGCCGCCGTCCTTGATCCCGTACCCTTCGACGCCGACCTCCGCCTGGGACACCGTTAGGCTCGGGTCTTTCGTGACGTATTTCAGTACCCCGCCCATGGAATTGGCGCCGTACAGCGTGCCTTGCGGGCCACGCAGAACCTCGACGCGCTCGAGGTCGTACGGAAACATGTCGAGCGCCACCCCGGAGTCGCCCGACCACGCGGTACTTGCTCCCACGGGTGAATCGTCTATGACCGTCGTTACCAAAGACTGACTGCCCAGGGGCGAGAACCCACGCAGAACGATCGCCGCCTCGCCGGGACTGCCCCCCGATACGATGACGAGTCCGGGCGCGGCAGCGGCCAGGTCCATCAGGTTCGTCATATGCAGCCTGTCAATTTCGGAAGCACTGATGACGCTGAGCGAATCCGCTACGTCCAAAGCTCGCTCTGCGCGCCGCTCGGCGGTCACGATCACTTCTTCCAGTCGCTGGGATTGGCCCCGCACGGGTGCCGCAGAGGTACTGGCGAGCGTGGCGGGCATGCGGGCGAGGATCCGGATGCTGTGCGGTGTCAGGTACTCAAACTCAAGCCCGGTGTCCTGCAGTATGTGCAGCAACGCATCTTTGGCGCTCATACCGGCGGATGCGGCACCCGACGTCCGATGACGCGCCAGATCGGATTCGTATATGAGCTGGAGCCCGGTCTGACGCGCGAATGCAGCAAGAGCTTCTGCGAGCGGTTGCGGAGTAATATCGGCCGACAGCGCAGTCGGATCGAGGGTCTGGTCCATTGCGGCCGGAGCGCCCAAGAGCGTGCCAGGAAGACAGATCGAGAACGCGCGCAGGGCGACGGACACCGCCACAGCGGCGGCTGTTGACGCCCTCTGTTTGCGACCCCCCATCCTGTTTTCACGCAGGCATGTTTAACTGCCCTGCGCGCCAGCGTAGCACTACCGGTCGCCTCTGTCTGCTACTTGCGCGATACACGGATTCTGGTTTGTGTGACCTCAACCTTGACTCCGTCCAGACTCCTCAGGAACGCCACTAGCGCTTCAGGGTCATCCGCTGAGAATACGCCGCTGATCTGCAGTGATCGAAGCTCCGGCGTCTCGATCTCGATCGGTATTGCGCTGTAGCGGTTGAATTCGGCGGCTACAACGGCGAGCGACTGTTGCTCGAAGACGATCTGCCGGCGCAGCCAGGCGGTGTTGCGCTGCACATCAGCCGGCGTGGCCTGTGTGAGCGCTTGACCGTCCATAACCCGGGTCTGCTCGCCCTGGCTGACGGTCACGGATTGACGGACCCCGGCGGTTGTCGAGACGGCGACGCGCCCTTCGATTACGGTCACAAGGGTCGAGCCGGACTGACGATAGACATCGAACGTCGTGCCGAGCGCCAGCACGCTCGCCGTTCCCGCGAGAGCCCGGAATGGGCGTGTGGGGTCGTGGACTTCTTCGACCAGTACCTCTCCGCGCTCGATCTCGACGAGGCGCTCAGAACGACTATAACGGACCGTTACGGCGGTGTCGGTGTTGAGACGCAGGGTCGAGCGGTCGGCGAGACGCCAGGTTCTCAGCTCGCCGTGTCGCGTCGCGTAGTGCTCCACCGTGAGGCGGTTCCCGTTCCACCACAAAAGCATCCCCGCGGCGACGACCAAAGTCACCGCCACAGTTGCCCATTGCCAGGGCCGCGCAAAGCCTGTCCGAGCCTGCTTCCCCGGTGGCAGCGACGCCACCGCGGGTGCGGCCGTGTCCCCGGCCTCCGCCTCGCGCGCTCGAGCGAGTATGTCCGCGAGCGGCATCTCGGGATCATCCGCTGCCACGGGCAGGAGCCGCGCGATCAGCGCTACACCAAGATACTCCTCCACATGGATCGGGGACGCCGTGAGCCACGCATCAAACGCTCGCCGATCGGCTTCACCGAGCGAGCCGGCCCGATGCGCTGCGAACCAATCACCCGCCTGTTGGGCAATGATCTGACGGACTTGCTCGTCGCTTGCGCTCATCGCATCAACCCCGCGCTGCGCCCATGCGCCGCCGACAGTGGCCGAGCGCCTGTCCCAGGTACCGCTTCACCATGCGCGGCGAGACCCCCAGCCGCTGGGCGATCTCCTCGTAGCTCAGACCGTGCACGTACTGCAGTACTACCGCGGCGTGACACTTCGGTGGAAGTTGCCTCAGTACCTCGCGCAACCGTTTGACCTGCCGCGCCACGTCAATCTGAGAGTCAAAGCTCGCGAGCTCCGCCAGCTCCGGTTGCACGGTTGCGTCCTCGACGTCGAGGGCAATGCCCTGGCGACGGTCACGCGCCGCGTGCTCTTTGGCGAGATTGCCGGCCACCGTGTACAGGTAGGCCTCCGAGTTGCGGATGCTGCTTAGGTCCCTGACGCGCAGCATCCGCACATACACCTCCTGGGCGAGATCGGTGGCGTCCGCGTGGTGGCGGACGCGCTTGTAGAAGAACGCCTGCAACGCACGCCGGTGCGCAGCAAATAGCCGTTCGACCACGGCTTGCGTCGCCTCACCCACCTTGCGCATCGGCTCCATGAGGCGGATTCACGCTCAAGGGATATAAGAGTGCTTCGGGCTGCGATTGGGCCCCTGAAAATAAGAGATGCCCCGCATCCGGTCGTGCATTCAGGTCCCTCTGCCCGGCGCTGTGGGATTTTGGCCGGCCGCGCGAAAAAAGGGGGGGCAAGACTCGAGGTGACCCACTCTTAAGTCTTGTCGAGCCACAACAGAACCGATTCTCCATTGATGCCCGCCTGAGAGTGCTCGGCCAATGCCGACCTATTCGTCGCCGAGAAGAACGTCATGAAGTGTCATTACACACGGCTCCTGCAGACTGCACTGCTGCTGATCCAGACACCAATCGCCCTGGCGACCACAACGTGGTACGTGAACGGGGTGAATGGATACGATGGCAATAACTGCAAATCGCCCCTGACCGCCTGCAGGACTGTCGGTCAGGCGATTTCACTGGCTTCCTCGGGCGATGCCATCACCGTCGCTGCCGCAACCTACCATGAACATCTGACTATCAGCGTCAGTCTGACTGTGACGGGCTCAGGTGCCGTCGACACGATCATCGATGGCGGAGGCTTTTTCGCGCAGAGTCCCGGCACGATCGTCGCCATCTCCAGTGCCGCTGCCAATGTTACTCTTTCGAACGTAACCCTTCAAGGGGGTTGGATCGAACGCGGTGCGGGTGTCAACAACCGGGGCACGCTCACGATCAATAACAGCGTCATCCGTGACAATCTGGCCGGGGGGCACGGTTGCGGTTTCGGCTGTGTTGTGCGGTACGGCTTTGGCGGTGGCATCTACAACACGGGCACGCTCACCATCAACCGAAGCACGATCAGTGGAAACGGAGCCTTCGGCGAAGGAAGCGGTGGCGGTGGCGTCCTCAACCTTGGCAAGCTCATCATCAACGCCAGCACCCTCAGTGGAAATAGTACGTCGGGGGGCATTGACCTGTTTAACTGCCCGGGCTGCGTCGCAGGTGGCGGTGGCATTGCCAACGCCACCACCGGCACAGTGGCAATAAACAACAGCACGGTCGCTGGTAACTACGGCCACCTTGGCGCTAATGCGCTCGAGGGAGGCGGCATCGTCAGCAGCGGAATCCTGTCGATCCACGGCAGTACGGTGAGTGGCAATGTCGGCGGCATCCTTGGGGCGGCTACGCTTCAGAACAGCATCGTCGCCAACAACGGCTCTGGAGGCAATTGCAACGGGCCCGTGACCTCAATCTTCAGCCTGAGCAGCGATGGCACCTGTCACTTGAATGGCCCCGGCGATAGGAACAATGTGAACCCGAGGCTTGGAACCCTGGGGAACTATGGGGGCCCAACGCAGACGATTCCTCTGCTTTCGGGCAGCCCGGCAATTGATGCCGGCAACCCGAGCGGCTGCACCGACGGGCTCGGCCATCTGCTCAAGACCGATCAGCGCGGCTTGCCGCGTCCCGACACTGAGGACAGAAGCGGCTGCGACATGGGGGCTTACGAAAGGCAGGGCGACTAGAGCTCTCGGCAACTCTCCTAGCCTCCCGACCACAAAGCGAAGGCGCGTCCCGAGGCACCCTCAGTTCCGACGAGAGAACCATGAAAGCGCGTTCCTGCAGATCGATCCTCATCATAACGCTCACAACTTTTATGGCGCTGACTCTACCGCCACAATTGGCCGCCGGAGCAACGCCCACACAGTTCCGGCATTACAGACTCATTGACCTCGGCACCTTCGGGGGGCCCGCAAGTTTTATCAACAATCCCGCCGCACTAGGAGCGCCTAACCAGATAAACGCGAGTGGCGTGGCTGTCGGCTCATCAGCGACCTCCATTCCGTTAACCCCGGAAAGTAACACTGGTGTTTGCGGAGGCGTCGACGGCATCGTTCCATTCATCTTCCACGCATTCAAATGGCAAGCCGGCAACGTGACCGACTTGGGCGCACTTGCCGGTGACAATAATTGCAGCATTGCGACGTCCGTGAATGCGCGCGGAGAGATCGTGGGGCAGTCAGAAAACGGTATCGTCGATCCGCTTTTCGGCGTCAAAGAGTTCCGTGCGGTCCTGTGGAAGTCTGGAAGGATCGGGGATCTTGGAACGTTCGGGGGAAAATATAGCTTTGTCAGCACCATCAACAACCGTGGCCAGATATCAGGATTGGCCACGAACTCGATCCCGGACCCGTTCTCTCTGCTGTATCAGCTCGTCGGTTCACCTGATGGGACGCAGACTCGGGCGTTTCTTTGGGAAAACGGTGAGAAGCAGGATCTGGGGACCCTCGGGGGTCCGGATGCACAGCCGTTTGGGCTGATTAGCGAACGTGGGGAAATAGTTGGCGTCTCGTACACGAGCTCGAGCCCGAACCCTTCGACCAATCTCCCAACCGCAGATCCGTTTCTCTGGAGCAAGGAGCGAGGAATGATCGATCTCGGCACATTGGGAGGCGTTTGGGGCTCGGCAGGCCTCGTCAACAAGCGGAGTCAAGTGGTCGGCTCCTCGAGTGTGGCAGCGGACCCCGGGGCATGCTTGGTGGGAGACGTGGTGAACTGCCATCCATTTCTGTGGGAAAACGGACTGCTAGTTGATCTGAACATCGACTCATTGGGTGGAAGCCCAATAACGGCCAACGCGCTGAACGATAGCGGCGATATCGTCGGGACAGCCGCGTTTCCAGAGCGTCCAGTATCTGACGCTTATCTCTGGCGAGACGGCGTTGCCACTGATCTCGGAACTGTGGGCGATGATTGCTACAGCGAGGGCTTTGCCATTAATGCTCGGGCCCAGGTCGTCGGTCAATCCTTCCCGTGCTCGCTCAATTTCCTGCGGACATTCCTTTGGGAAAACGGATCGATTATTGACTTGAACGCGCTCGGTTCTCCGAAGATTCTTCGGCTGATTGAAGCGTTTGCCATCAACGATCGGGGGGAGATTGGCGGCATAGGTGTGCCGCCCGGCTGCTCGGATTTCACCGATGCCGCATGCGGACATGCCTTTGTCCTGGTCCCAGTTTGCGCCGACGGCACCGAGGGATGTGCAGATGCTTCGCTTGACCCAAACGTTGTGGCGCAGAGTCGAGCATCGGGTGCAATGCCCAAGAGCATGACGGCGCAAGAGCTGGCGGTATTTAAGAGCAGGATCGCACAGATCCAATCCCGCATGATCGGTAGGAATCAAACCTTCGGTTCCCTGACAGCGGGCCGAGCGGGCCGTCGGCAGTTCGTTCCTTGAGTTGTTCGTCGCAGACGCCGTACCTCTGCCGACCGTTCATGGGAGATCGCCCAAGTAACTTGTTGATCAGCCGTCGCACGAGGGTTGGACGAAGACGGCAGCTAGGATACTCCAATGGGTACAGTCCTGGCGTCCTCAGCCTCACCAAGTGCTTTGAGCCACGTGATGACAGCGGTCACAGCAGCGCTGGCGCGCCGATGCTCGGGCCGAATGATCCAATACGAGATCCCGAGATCCACCTGCGCCCTGCCAAACGGCCTCACCAACGATCCCGCACTGATCTCGTCGCGAACCAGTCGGTCGCGTGCCAAAGCAACACCCTGACCGTGAGCGGCTGCCCGCAGGACCAGGTCCGAGGAGGTAAATCGGGGACCCCTGCGGATATCGA
>Ga0126373_10003127_pt1 | contig 12308 bp, 8 predicted proteins | sample PanSoiMetPlot_11_FD_92545 | JGI IMG/M metagenome (GOLD analysis project Ga0126373, IMG submission 92545) | Tropical forest soil microbial communities from Panama - MetaG Plot_11 | ecosystem: Environmental > Terrestrial > Soil > Tropical forest > Bulk soil | place: Panama | collected 2016-02-17
ATCCGGGGAGTGGTGTGCTCGGCTGAAGAGGTCGGCGCTCTTCGTGAAGAACTGGGGCCTGATGCCTTTCTTGTGGTACCGGGAATTCGTCCTGCCGGAAGTGCCTCTGATGATCAAAAGCGCATCGCTACTCCGAGAGATGCGATTGCGTCAGGAGCCTCGATGCTGGTTGTGGGCAGGCCAATCACAAGGGCGGCCGATCCTGCGGCGGCGACGCGTGGGATTCTGAATGAGATCTCCGAGGCAATTCGAATCTAGCTTCTGTGCCGACAGGGTCACTACCCCTCCCCCCCACAAATACATTCAAAGTCTTCATAAATATAAGGTTAGGTTTGGACTTCATTTGGGCTGCCTGATCTCAAGTCATCGCGAAAAAGAACTTCTATTGTTGCGAACCAGAGATGGAGCACCCCAAACTAATCCTCAAGGTTCCGCCGCCTAGATGCCGATGTTTCTATTGTAGTGAATTGGCAGGAGTGGCTCTGCCACATGAAAGCCGTGTGCTTTGTTATAGATAGTCGTTCCAAAGGCTTGACAGGCGATTTTATTGAGATTGTTGAGGTTATTTGCAGTAAACAACAGATACTAAGCAGCTTGCATCCGTCAGGGAAACAACTTGTCAGACATGCTTCCTGTTATGGCATGGCGAGAAATGGAAAACCGCCTCAGCGATTTCTGAGGCGGCCTTCGGATACATCTTCAACAAACCGGTTCAAGCGGTGACCGTGGTATCGCTGAGACGCAGTACAAGTGCTTTTGCCGATCCACCGCCCCTCACGAACTCATTGAGCCCAAGTTCTGTGACCTCGTATCCCAGGTTGCGTAGCCGGGCGGCGACACTGGTGACCGGGTTCATCAGGATGTGGCAGCCGACGTTGATCACATTGCATGCAAACTGGGTAGCCTCCGCTTCGGTGACAGCGATTCGCATCTCCGGGGCATAGGCGGCTTCGATCTTCTTGCGTGATGGAGCGTCGAAGGCCTGCGGGAAGTACAGGATGTGTCCGCCACAGAGCGGGGCGAAGCATGTGTCGAGATGATAAAAGCGCGGGTCGACCAGATGCAGCGAAGTGACCGGCGTATGCCACGCATCCGCTACGTGGCGGTGGCTCTGGCGGCAAGTACGAAGGCCGTGGGCCGCCCAGAGATGGTTTCCGGTCGCATTGAACAGCGCATCGCCTTCACCCTCGAAGGCGGTCTCACGTGGGGTCTCCCAAACGAGGAAGCCTGCTTCCTGGAACCAGCGCCGAAGGTGAGGCTCCTCCGTCTGGCGCTGCGGATGGGCAAAGCTGGAAAGCGCAGCGACACCGTGCTGAACCAGTGCCGCATGGCCGACAAACACCATATCCGGAGATCCGGGCCGGCCGTGGATCAGGCGAATGTCCGCGATGCCCTGGAGATGATGGTAGAGATTCTTCCACTGAGCGAAGGCCTCATCTCGCGAAGGCCGATGAAGGTTGCCAGCCATCCACGGATTGATGACGTAATTCACGTCGTACCACTCCGGGGGGCACATTAGGTAAGTTGGCTTATCAAAGTGAGGAAGGGGGGCTAATCCGGAAGGAATTGCTGCGGGAGAAATGCTTGTCATAAAACCTGGGTCCTACTTTCCGCAGTAGAGTCTGCCCTTTGGAACGGTCAGTCGTCAAGCGGAGTAACGGTCATTTTTTGTACAACTTTGGTTCCAGAAATGTCTAAATTTGGATGCGGACAAGCCACAAAACAAAGGGCCCCATGACGGGGCCCTTGTCGCATGGCCTTGCCCATCACGATCAGGCGTGAACTAGAGCTTCTCGAAGAACTCGCAGGCTGAACAGGAGATGTAGACTCCGCCCGGGGTTCCGCGCTCGCGGTCCTTGACGCGCTTGACGATGCGGGTTGGCTTGGAGCACTTCGGGCAGTCCGTGCTCTTGTGGGTGTCCATGACTTTCTTACGGTCGCCGGTCTTGGCAATCTTCGCCATAAATAGATTTCTCCCTGATGCAGATGTTTCGGCTCGCGCGCTGGATGAACTCCGGTGGGCCAAGAGGCGCTGGCGGAGACGTCATCCTGTACTTCTCATGTGGATCATGCGGGATATGCCGCGGTGAAGATCGAGGAGAAGACTGCGGTTGTGGCTCACCTATGATTTTACACGATCTCAGAAACTATTGGAGATTTGGAAAGCGCTGCTGAGTAGGACGCCCAGTCGTTGGATTTGTTGGATTTGTTGTAGTTGTTGGCGTCGGTGAGGGATCGCTGTTCTGAGACCCTGGTGGTGGCGGGACCGGTGAGTTGTCCTTTGGATACTGGACCTGACCTTGGGCACTTGGCGGCGCAGCCTCACCTGGCAAGCGCAGGCTTGGCGGCGGAGCGGGGTGCTGCTCCTCTCCATCTCCCGGCTTTGCATCGCCCATAGCGATCTCCCGCCTATCGGCCGGATCACGCATGTCGCCCATCTCATCTTTGTCGTGGATCTCTACTGGTTTGCCGAGAGCCGCAATCTCAACCACCGTTACTCGATCGCCGACAAAACGTATAAACTTCACCGTCTGGGGAACGTGACCGTAGATCCACTCCTCGTACTTTCCGCCGTTGGGATCGCCGCTCTGCTGCTCTCGCATCTTGCTCTCAGGAGCTCCGAGCGCAGCCAGCACCATGCGGTGGTTCATCCCTACAAGAACTTCGTGAGCAGCGATGGCTTCGCGCAGCTTCGGTGGAAGAGTGTCCGCATAGGCCTGCTCTGAGGATTTCACGCCGAAGTCGATGACGGGTTCCAGCAGAGCCTTGACCTCTGGTGCCGATAGCTCAGGGACGAAGCCTTCGAAGGCAAGCGTGACACGTGCACCAGTTGGCGCCGCGGCCGGGGCCGTTACAGGATTGTCGTTAAGCTGGACGTGACTGAGAAAGCGATGCTTCGCGTAGGGGCCGCCGTTGAGATCGATGACGATGGCGTTTCCCTTAAATACCAGCGAAGTGATGATCACCCGATCTCCCGGCGCGGCTGCCTCACCTTTCTCGTAGATCATCTTGCGATAGTCGGCAGGGCCAGGAGAGAGATTTCCGTTCGCCTGGAGGGTAACGCCGGCACCGAGCGGCAGCGCACGATGCGCAAATCCCTGCTCTGCTTCAAGATTGCGAACCAGATCGCGGCGTCCGCGTTCGCTCAGATGATCGGTGGGCAAAGTCAGATTCGTGCGGGTGAAATCGGTGGAGATATCTGCGGTTGCAGTCTTCTCTCCAACGACGAAGACCTGTGAGTATAGAGGTACCGACGAGAGAGCGAAGCAACCAGCGAGGAGAGCCCATCTGCGCGTTCCCATGGAAGCACCTCAGATACACACAAGCTTGCGCTTTCTCTTCCCTTTTGACAAGACCTCGCGGCGCGAAGTTTTCGCTTATGTAGCTTGCTGAACAAGAATTTTACAAAACGCGCGACGGACGGGTCAGGATCTCTGTTGGTCGTCAACGGAACGGCCTTGCGGTGTCGCTGGCAGAATCTGAACGAGCGGCGATTCTTGTGTCCTTCCTGCCTCCTGCTCCATGGCTGCGTGCGCCGCAGGAGGAGGAACATCCATCGGGTATCCGCCGGGAATGATAAGCGGATGGGTATAGTCCCACGCGTAGTCGCGGGTTGCACGGATGAGCAAGATGATAGCGACGGTGAGGGCAACTGCCGTAAAGAGGCCTGCCTCGGGGCCGAACAACCCGCCGGTAAACCATGCCCTGCCGTGGGCAGTGGTTTGAATCACCGTGGAGCCGTCAACCGAACCTGTGACCGGCAGACCGAAGAGGATGCCGAGACTGGCATTCCAGGCAAAGTGGATTCCCCATGGAAGCCAGAGACCGTGGGTTCGCAACCAACCGAGGGCCAGCATGACTCCTGCCAGGAATGTGAGCAGGAAGGCGGCCGGTGAGCCATTCCCGGTCAGAGTGTGAGCAAGACTGTATAGCGCAGCAAGAACCACGGTCGCGCGAGTCGGTCCGGTTGCTTCTATCAGGCAGCGGAATGGATATCCGCGAAAGACGACCTCCTCGGCGAAAGTGCCGGCAGCCACTGCTGCAAGATTGATAAACATCAGGCCGAACGCGCGGGGCTCGGTCCAGAAGCCGATCGAGAGCGATCCGGTCAACGCCAGCGGGAGCACAGCGAGCACGGCGGCTCCCCAGCCGATTGCGGCTCCCAGCAGCCATTCGCGAGTCGCAGTCGAGCGGCGAGGCAACCCGAAGAGATCGCGGAGAGAAACGGGGCGACGGGCGATAGCGGCGAGCAATGAAAATCCAACGGCAAGTAGAAACAGCAGAAAGAGGGACGCGACCAGCGGCCGAAGTCCGTCTGCGTTGAACCGGTTGGTCAGGCCACGGGCCGACCGCGCCGCAAGCGAGTGAGCTGCCATAGCCCACGCGATGGCTGTCCCGAAGAGCGCAACCGGGAGAGTACGTGAGAGGCGGTCAGGACGATTCAGCTTAAGCGCGGACAACGTGTGGGCTCCGGTGAAGTACAGGCTTTATGCGGTGGTGTAGAACTGGGCGATGTTGCGGAATTTCCGGTAACGCTCCTCAAGCAAACGGTCGATGGGCTGCGTCCGCAATTCGGCCAGATGATGGCGGAGCTTTTCAGCGACGATTGCGAACGCTACTGAGGGATCGTTCTGGCTGCCCCCTTCAGGCTCGGGGAGAACATCGTCGACACACTGAAGTGCGAGAACATCGTCGGCCGTGTACCTCAGCGCAGCGGCAGCTTGCTGTTTCTTGCCAGCATCCTTCCACATGATGGAGGCACAGCCCTCAGGCGAGATTACCGAGTAGATCGAGTTTTCGAGCATGAGGACGCGGTCGGCGACAGCCAGCGCTAACGCCCCACCCGATCCTCCTTCGCCGGTGATGGTGGCAATCGTGGGTACGCGAAGGCGTGACATCTCGAGCAGGTTTCGCGCAATGGCCTCACCTTGTCCGCGCTCCTCAGCGCCGATTCCGGGGTAGGCTCCGGCTAGATCTATGAAGGTAAAGATGGGCCGGTTGAACTTTTCGGCGATCTTCATGGCGCGAAGCGCCTTGCGATAGCCCTCAGGATCGGGCGAGCCAAACTTGCGTGCGACGCGCTCTTTGAGAGTCCGGCCTTTGAGGTTGCCTACGACCATGACGGGTTCGCCATTGAACCATGCCATACCGCAGGACATGGCCGCGTCGTCGCCGAAGGCGCGGTCGCCGTGGATCTCGCTGAAGTTCGTGAAGAGGGCCTGAATGTAATCCATTGGATAGGGACGCTGCGGGTGCCGTGCCAGCTCCGTCTTTTGCCACGCGGCGGGGACAGACTCGGTCGCTGCGTGCGCATGTGCCGGCTTGCGTACTTCGTTTTCAGCCATCTGATCCATTGTATCGGAGAGCGGGAAGGGACCGTTCCGGCTTCGCAGTGAAACTTTTCCTTATCAGCTACCGACTCTGGCACGTGACAGAGTTGTCGATCCAGTGCTATGTTTTGGCCCGCATATCCGGGGCGATGCACAAAGTTCGTTGGGTGCGCGTTGGCTCCGAAGCGAAGGGAGATCTCAGATGGCAACACTCGCTCTCGATCCTCGTCTCAACCCCATAACCGCTGCATTTGTGACCGGTAAGCACTCTATGTTGATTGATGGAGAGTTCCGATCCGCAGCCAGTGGCAAGACATTTTCGGTTTACAACCCTGCTGATGGCGAAGTGATCTGCGAGGTGCCGGAGGCCGAGTCCGCCGATGTTGACCGGGCGGTGCGCGCGGCGCGTAATGCCTTCGACAATGGACCATGGTCGAAGATGACGTCTTCGGAACGCGGTCGCATGATCTGGAGACTCGCTGACCTGATTGAGCAGCACACTGAAGAGTTTGCTGAGTTGGAGTCGCTTGATAACGGCAAGCCGGTCGCGGTGGCACGGGTCGCCGATGTGCCGCTGGCGGTCGACTTGTTTCGATATATGAGCGGCTGGAGCACGAAATTGTTAGGCAGCACGATTCCTATCTCTGCGGGTATTAATTTTCATACGTATACGCTGCGCGAGCCGATCGGCGTTGTTGCACAGATCATTCCCTGGAATTTTCCTCTGCTGATGGCCGCGTGGAAGCTTGGTCCGGCATTGGCTACTGGGTGCACGGTAGTTTTGAAGCTGGCCGAGCAGACGCCGCTTTCTGGACTTCGGTTGGCAGAGCTTCTTCAGGAAGCCGGGTTTCCGGCTGGTGTGGTCAATGTATTAACTGGATTTGGCGAAGGGGCCGGGGCTCCATTGGCGGCACACGACCTGGTGGATAAGGTTGCCTTTACCGGCTCGACAGAGGTTGGCAAGCTGGTCGCGAAGGCGGCCACTGGCAACCTGAAGAAGGTAACGCTTGAGTTGGGAGGAAATTCGCCCGCGATCGTCTTCCCTGACGCCGATATAGACGGTGCGATCAAAGGAGCGGCATCGGCAGTGTTCTTCAACCATGGTCAATGCTGCTGTGCGGGCTCGCGGCTGCTGGCGCATGACAGCGTCTTTGATCGCGTGGTCGAAGGTGTATCGGACATCGCGAGCAAGATCAAGATGGGGCCAGGGCTCGATCCCGCAACCGAGATGGGGCCGCTGGTGAGCCAGGAACAGTTTGAGCGCGTGTCTGGATACATCGACTCCGGCAGACAGCAGGGCGCCAAGATCGTTGCGGGCGGCGAGCGCTTTGCGAATCGGGGCTATTTTGTGAAACCCACCGTGATCAGGGATGCCAAGCCGGATATGAAGGTCGTGGAAGAGGAGATCTTCGGCCCGGTGGTCGTAGCGCAGAGTTTTTCGACCGATGCTGACCTTGAGCGGCTCGCAGTGCAGGCCAACGACACGATCTACGGGCTCGCAGCGAGCGTGTGGACACGCGATCTCTCGACCGCGCACAAGATGGCTCGAAGAATCCGCGCCGGTACAGTGTGGGTCAATTGCCACAACGTCTTCGACGCTGCGCTTCCTTTCGGGGGATACAAGCAGTCCGGTTGGGGGCGTGAGATGGGCGCCGAGGTGCTGAACAATTACACAGAAGTAAAGGCCGTTACGGTCAAGCTATAGCTCGGGGCAGCAAAAACAGGGGAGTCTGCGGACTCCCCTTTTACTCGATGACGCGAACCCCGCCCTGACCAACCAACTCCTCGACCCGGTCGATAAATAAACGGTCTGCGGCGACCATGACGTTCTGCGGTTCCAATACTGCGCAGAATTCGCCGGGCTCTTCAAGATCAAGCAACAGCTTGCCCTTACCCGGCGCGCCTATCAGGATGGCGTGAAGCTTCTCGAGCAACGCAGTATCCGGATTATGCAGCGGGACCTTGATGCGGAGGGCCTCAGGCAGTTTGATCTTCACGTCCTCAAGCGCCTGAATGCTTGAGATCGCGAGCTTCGGTGCTGAGTCCTCTTCGCCGCGTAGAACACCTTTGACGAGGACCGGTACATCGATCTTCAGCTTGTCTGCCAGCTTCTCATATGACTGCGGAAAGGCGATCAGTTCGATCTTGCCGGTTGTGTCTTCGAGCGCAGCCTGAGCGTAGAGCTCTCCAGACCGCTTCGACTTTGCTACCTTGAGGCCTGTGATGACACCCGCTATAGCGATCTCGTTTTGAGGCTGCTCATCGCGGCCGCGGCGGAAGACCTGCGGCTCGGGCTTCATCTCGACTGCTGTTGCCGTATCGACGACCTTGATGTTGCGGAGCTTTTCGCGATATTTGTCCATCGGATGCCCAGAGACGAAGAATCCCAGCACTTCCTTCTCGTTCTGCAGTCGCGTGTGCTCGTCCCACTCAGGCACGTTGGGTAGAGCGTCCTCGCTCTTCGCCGCCGCGGATGAGTCAGAGTCGAAGATGCCGAAGAGTCCGTGTTGTCCGGCTGCTGCATCACGTTGGGCCTTTTGGGCACGTTCCATGGCCCTGTCGAGCGCGGCCGTTGTCTGGGCGCGGGCGCCGAAGGCATCCATCGCTCCAGCTTTGATCAACGATTCAAGCACGCGTTTGTTGAGACGGCTGAGATCAACCTTCTCGCAGAACTCCCACAAGCTTGCGAAGCCCCGCTTCCCTTCTTCGCGCAATGCAGCGCGTGCGGCGATGATGGACTCGATTGCGTTGTGGCCAACATTCTTGATTGCGGCCAGTCCGAAGCCGATGGCACTCCCCTTCTCTGTTCGCACAGGCGTGAAGTTCGCGTCGGAAATTTGCACGTTCGGGGGAACGACAGCGATGTTCATCTCGCGGCACTCACCGATGTACTTCACAACGTTCTCGGGCTTCGAGGTTTCGCTGGTCAGCAGAGCGGCCATAAACTCGACCGGGTAGTGGGTCTTGAGCCATGCCGTGTGATAGGCGAGCAAAGCGTAGGCTGCCGAGTGCGACTTGTTGAAGCCGTATCCGGCGAACTGCTCCATGAGATCGAAGAGAGCGCCGGCCTTGTCTTTCGCGAACTTCTTTTCGACGGCCCCAGCCATGAAGATGTCGCGCTGCTTAGCCATCTCTTCCGGATTCTTCTTACCCATGGCGCGACGAAGAAGATCTGCGCCGCCGAGCGAGTAACCGCCAATCGCGGAGCTGATCTGCATGACCTGCTCCTGGTAGACGATGACGCCGAGCGTTTCTTTCAGGATCGGTTCGAGTTCGGGGAACATGTATTCCACAGCTCGCCGTCCCCACTTACGCTCGATGAAGTCGTCGATCATGCCGCCCTGGATCGGCCCCGGTCGATAGAGTGCATTGAGTGCGGTCAGGTCTTCGACCGTGTTCGGCTTGTAGCGCCGCAGGACATCGCGCATGCCGCCGGATTCAAACTGGAAGACGCCCGAAGTGAGCGCGCGATGGAAGACCTGCTCGTAGGTCTTCGCATCATCGAGCGGAACCATCTCCATGTCGATGGCTTCGCCCGTCGTCTGCCGGATGAGCTTGAGGCAATCGTCGATCACGGTCAGGGTGGTCAGCCCAAGAAAGTCCATCTTGAGCAGACCCATCTTCTCGACTGCCTTCATGTCGTAGGCGGTGACGATAGCCTGTTCTTTGGTGTGCGTCACGGGAACGAGTTCTGTGAGCGGCTTCGGCGCGATCACGACACCTGCAGCGTGAACCCCTGCGCCGCGCACGAGACCTTCAAGCCGCATGGCTGTGTCGATGAGTTCCTTGATCTTAGGGTCGGAGTCGTACGCTGTGGCGAGCGGTCCCTTGTCTTTGAGAGCCTCATCGATCGTAATGCCGATCGTCGCCGGAATCATTTTGGCGATGCGATCAACTTCGCCGTAGGGCATCTCAAGTGCGCGTCCCACGTCTTTGATGGCAGCTTTAGCGGCCATTGTGTTGAAGGTGATGATCTGCGCAACCTGATCGTTGCCGTACTTGCGCTTGACGTACTCGATAACCTCGCCGCGGCGGTTCATGCAGAAGTCGATATCGATATCAGGCATCGAGATGCGCTCAGGATTCAGGAAACGCTCGAAGAGCAGGTCGTTCTGAAGTGGATCGATATCAGTAATTTCCATCACGTAGGCGACAAGCGATCCGGCGGCCGAACCACGGCCCGGCCCCACGGGAATCCCCTGCTCCTTCGCATAGCGGATGAAGTCCCAGACGATCATGAAGTAGCCGGGGAATTTCATCTGCTTGATGCAATCGATCTCGCGGTTCAGTCGCTCTTCATAGTCGGCAATTGTCTTGCGCAGAAGTCCGCGCTCACGAAGATGTGCTACTCCGGTGTCGAACCGCTTGCGGAGTCCCTCGCGGCACACCTGCTCGAAGTAGCTATCGAGTGTGTGGCCATCAGGAACTGGAAACTCGGGGAATGGATTGTCGACCTTGTTCAGTTTCAGATTGCAGCGATCGATGAACTGCATCGTCCGGGTGCACACGTCAGGATGATCGGCAAAGAGACGGTGCATTTCGTCGGCCGACTTGATGTAGAACTCTTGCGTGTCGAACTTGAACCGGTTCGGATCATTCATGCTGGTCGCGGTTTGCACACAGAGCAGAATCTCGTGGGCACGCGAGTCGTCATCGGCGACGTAGTGGCTGTCGTTGGTAGCGATTAGCGGGATACCCAACTCGCGCTCCATCTTGTAGAGAGCCTCGCGGACTTTCTTGTCGGGCTCAAGACCGTGGTCCTGTACCTCGAGGAAGAAGTTCCCTTTGCCGAAGATATCTTCGAACCGGCCAGCGGTCCGCTTGGCCTCTTCGTATTTGCCAGCCATTAGGTGCTGGTTGAGCTCGCCTGCGAGGCATCCTGAAAAGCCGATGAGTCCCTTTGCATGGCGTGACAAGAACTCCTTTGAGACACGCGGTTTGCGATAGAAACCATGCAACGCGGCCTCGCTTGTAAGCCGTACCAAGTTGCGATAACCCTCTTCGTTCTCAGCCACCACGAGAAAATGGTTGTACCCGCCGGAAAGCTCACGATGATCTTCGGTTTCGGAGAGATAAAGCTCGCAACCCAGGATTGGTTTGATGTCCTTCTTCTTCATCGCGTCGAAGAAGTGGACCGCGCCATAGATGTTGCCGTGGTCAGTCATGGCCGCGGCTTTCTGGCCTATCTTGCTCAAGTGGCTCGCGAGTTTGTCGACGTCACAGGCGCCGTCCAGGAGAGAGTAGTCAGTATGAAGATGGAGGTGGGTAAACTCGGCGGCCATGCCTCTATGTTAAGCCTCGGGTGGATGAGGAAAACGGGTACATAACTCGCCCGTATCGCCGCCGATTCCTGCTTTCACACTAGCCGACGACAAGGCTGCTCGCGAGATCGAAGTAAAGATCCACTGCCTCGAGCAGTTCCCGCTTGGCAATCTTTTCGTCGGGAGTATGCGCCACGTGAATGGAGCCCGGGCCGAGCAGGAACGGCTCTCCCCACGCGGTAAGCGACGGAATGTCAGTGGTGAACTTTGCCACCATCGTGGGAAGGTTTCCGACCTTGCGCATCCTCACAAAGGGCAGTTCCAGGCTGATGGTCACATCGGCGCGGTTACCGACGGTCTTGATGATGTTGTGCTTGATGTCGTCGGCCGGCCCTACAAGGCGAATCAATATATGGGCCTCAGCTTTGTCCGGAATCACATTCGGCGCCCTACCTCCCTGGATCAGCCCTATGTTGAGCGTCGATGGGCCGATCTCAGGCTCGACTGGAAGCGGCATCGCAAGGACGTCATGCAATGCCTCGACGAGTTTGTCAATCGCAGAGTCTCCCAACTCAGGATAGGCTGAGTGCGCCATCCGACCAGTGGCGCGCAGTTCCACGCGCAGAGCACCCTTTGAAGCAAGGGCGAGCCGATTGTCTGTTGGTTCGCCATTGATAAGGAACCGAGAGCCCTTGGGATGGAGGTTCGCCACTGCCGCCCCGGCGGAGTCGCGCTCTTCCCCCACGACAAACAGCAGCCCAACCTTCACGCCTGCCTCGCGTAGGCGGTCTGCGGCGGCGATCTGGGCAGCAATGATTCCCTTCGCGTCACACGCGCCGCGGCCGTATAGGAATTCATCGTCCTCGCGGCAGCCGAAGTAAGGCGGCACTGTGTCCATGTGCGTCGAGAGCACAACGTCAGGTGTGACTCCGGGCAGCGCTGCATAGACGTTGAATCGCTCGCCGTCGCCTGCCCCTGGAGTCAATGCCAGATCGGGCTGGTCCACGGGCATGCGTTCAACCCCATAGCGCTGCTCAACCAGGTATTCCTGTAGAAAGATTCCCGCGAGGCCCTCGTGATAAGTGGTCGACTCAATATTCACGAGCCGCTTCGTGAGTTGGATTGGATCTACTGGCATGTCCTCAGAATACGATACGAAGCTGGCCTCACATGGTCAGAACCCAAGCTGATCGCCCTCCCGATAGACTGGAAACATGACGCAAGTAGTGCGCTCCCACATACGTTCTGTCGAAGACTTGCACGGCTCTGCAGGAAGACTAGAGGCGGTCCTGAACACGGGGCAGCCCGATGCTCCTTTTGCCGCGCTGGTATGTCATCCTCATCCGCTTGGCGGCGGAACGCTGCACAACAAGGTTGTGTATCACTCGATGAAGGCTTTCTCGTCGCTCGGCCTTCCGGTTCTCCGGTTCAACTTTCGCGGCGTTGGCTTGAGTGAGGGTAGCTTCGATCACGGGCGCGGCGAACTTGAGGACGCTCGCGCGGCGCTCGACTGGCTGGCTGCAAACCTGCAACTGCCCATTCTGTTGGCCGGATTTTCGTTCGGTTCGCGCGCCATTATGAGCCTTGGGTGTGAACTGCGCACTGTCAAATTTCTTCTCGCCGCAGGCTTCTCGACTCGCATGGGTTCCTGGGATTTCCTCTCGCAATGCGCCGTCGCCAAAACCTTCATCCACAGCACGCGCGACGAGTTCGGTCC
>Ga0126373_10003128_pt1 | contig 12307 bp, 8 predicted proteins | sample PanSoiMetPlot_11_FD_92545 | JGI IMG/M metagenome (GOLD analysis project Ga0126373, IMG submission 92545) | Tropical forest soil microbial communities from Panama - MetaG Plot_11 | ecosystem: Environmental > Terrestrial > Soil > Tropical forest > Bulk soil | place: Panama | collected 2016-02-17
GAACCGCTTGAGCGCTACACAAGGTCGGCGCTTCGCGTTACAGTGTTGGCTTGAATCTATGACATCGGAAACGCTGCGATGAGTGGGCCGGTGTGGCTGGCAGTCGGCGCGATCGCCATTGGAGTGGCCGCTGCCATTGCGTGGTTCGCCGGGCGCCGAAGCGACGCGCAGCTTTCGTCGCTGAGGCAGGAAGTGCAAACAACCATCGCGAGCCAGGCGCAAGCGGTCGGCTCGCAGATGAACCATCTGGTGCAGACGGTGACTGCGCAGCTCGGACAGGTGCGGCAGGAACTCCATTCCGGCGTTGCCGCGTCCGGCAAGCTCGCCAGCGACGCGCAAACGGCGATCGCGCAGCAGCTGCAGGCATCGAACGAGGCCATCCGCCGCATCAGCCAGCAAATCGGCGAAGTGCAGCAGGCAGGACGCGATCTTTCCCAGACCACGCAGACGCTGCAGACCGTTCTTGGCGGCGCGAAGACTCGCGGCATTCTCGGCGAAATCGCGCTCGAGCGGATGCTCGAAGACGCGCTTCCGCGCAGCGCCTACGACACGCAATTTCGCTTCGCCTCCACCGGCGCCGTCGTGGATGCGATCGTACGCACCGGCGAGCACCTGCTGCCGATCGATTCCAAATTCCCGCTCGAAGCCTATCGGCGCCTGGTGGAAACGGGCGAAGAATCGCGCCGCGAGTTTTCGCAGGCCGTGCGCAAGCATGCCGATTCCATCGCGGACAAGTACATCCTGCCCGCCGAATGCACATATGATTTCGCGCTCATGTTCGTGCCGTCCGAAGGCGTTTTCTACGAGCTCCTGATGACGCACGATTCGAAGAGCGGGATGCTCGACGAATACTGCCGTTCGAAGCGAGTCTTCCCGGTTTCGCCGAATACCATCTACGTTGTCCTGAGCGCCGTCGCCGTGAGCTTGAAGGAGCAAAAGGTTGCGGAGAACGCGCGGCATTTGCTTGCTTGTCTCTCGGGCTTGGTGCGGCAGCTCGAGAATGTGGCCGACATGCACGCGCGGCTGGGCAGCCATCTGAGGCACTCGCAGCAGACATACGAAGAAGTGACGACGCGGCTTGACCGCGCGCGGAATTTCTTGGAGCAAATGTCAGAAGGCGCGGCGCCCGAGGAAGCGCCACGGACGCTGTTCCCCATGCCTCGCGAGTAGCCATTCTATTCAATCCGAGCACGCGCGGCCTCGAGAAGAGTGCGCGAGTCACCTTGCGGCATTGACACGAGCATGCGATCGAGTTCGTCCTTCACTTTGACGGCGTCATTCGGATGATGAACCAGGCGATCGCCGAGCGATAGAATCTTGCCACGTTCGTCCCTCGCGGCGAGCTGAGCTGCAGCCGACAGGTAGCGTTGTGCCGCGGCGAGATCAACGGGTGGCACAAGGCGCGCCTGGAAGGTGAAGTCGCCGGAGCGCATGGCTTGCAATTGGACCGAAGCGACATTCGATACCCCACCGGTGGTTTTCAAATACTGTACATCGCCGCGACGGAAGCGCAGCACGCCGGGACTCTTGTTTCCGACGACGATGGCGAGCGGTTGATCGGAGCCCTGGACGCGAACTGTGAAACTGCTCTTCTTGAGCGGGGCGAGAGGAGGATTGGTCGCATCCACGGTAAGCGCGACGAGGGTTGTGGCCGCGTTCCATCGGGCGGCGGCGGATTGTATCGTGATATTTACGGGCCCCGGCCTGGCGTTGGCGCCGGGCAGAACGACAAGGCATGTGGGCGAAGCAGCGAGGACGAGCGCAGGGTCGCCATTGATCTGGACGCGGTCCGATTCGGCATCGCCGTGAAATTCGCCGCCACGGATCGAAAAACGATCTCGTTGCGAAATGACGGGCGCGACTTGGAGGTCGCGGTTGCCGCTGGAGACGGCTGACGGACCGACCAGCGCGGCGGCGGAAACGCCCCCGGCTCTGGCTATGACAATGGCAGCTTGAGTGGACGCGGTGAAAAGAGCGCGGCCAGTGGCGTCAGTGGTGACGCGTTGGATTTCCTGGCGCTGGCCTCCGAGACCGGATGGCGCGCCGACCTCGATCGTGACGCCAGAGAGCAGCTTGCCTTCGGAATCGAGCGCGGCGAGGGTTGCCGGGTGTCCGGCAACGAGGGTGGGAGGGAGCACGATCGTTGCGACGAATGGCGCGACAGCATTTTGTGGGGCGCCACGATTCGCGCGCGATGGCGCGACCAGAATCGAGAAAAACAGTGCGACGCATATGAGCGGTCGCGCCGATTGGCGGCCGCGAAGAGTGGGTTCAGCATGTGTCGTGTTCATTCTTCAGAGGGGTGCGCGACTTTTTCGTACACGCGGGCTTCGCGGAACAGGCGAAAGAGCTCGAAATCGATCTCGTTGGCGCGGACGCAATCGTCGAGGATCGCGAGCGCACGATCGATGGGAACGGCGCGTTTGTACGGGCGGTCAGAAGCCGTGAGCGCGTCGAAAATGTCGCAGACGGTCATCATTTTGGCGGGTAGAGGGATTTCGTCACCTGTTAGTTTGTAGGGGTAGCCGTTGCCATTGAGTTTTTCGTGATGCGCGCGGGCGATTTCGGGAATCTTCATCAGCTCTTTCGTCCACGGGATTTGGGTGAGGAAATTGAAGGTGTGGACAACATGCGATTCGATCTGCTGGCGCTCTGACGCGTCGAGGCTGCCCTTGGGAATCGAGAGCATTCGCACTTCGTCGTTGGTGAGGTATGGCCGCTCGACGCCGACGGGATCGAGGAAGGAATTCTGGGCGATGTCGCGGAGGCGGCGGAACTGGCCCTGCTCGAGAATCGTGGGTTCGTTCGCTTCGGCGATGAATTCGAAGTACTCGTCAATGCGCTTCATGCGCTGATCGAAATCTTCCGTGAGACGCGCGATTTCGGAAAGGGCGTCGCCACGATCGCGTTCGAGAAAAACCTGGAGCTTGCGGCGCACCATGCTGGCTTCAACTTCTTTCCGAATGTAGTCGAAGCGCTGGCGGACGAGCTCGAGCTGAAGCGGCTGAAGTTTTTTTGCTTTAACGAGCACTTCCTCACGCACGCCGACCTTCCCAAAATCGTGCAGAAGCGCAGCGTAGCGAATCTCCTTCATCTGCTCGGGAGTGAACCGCGCGACGCTGTACGGTCCCTCGGAGACGCCGTCCACGATTGTGGCCAGAGCTTCCGTGTAGGTGGCGACGCGGACGGAGTGGCCGGAAGTGGTGGGGTCGCGCTGCTCGATGGCTTTGACGGCCGCTTGGACGAAGCCTTCAAAGAGGTGCTCGATATCGGTATAGAGCTTACGATTTTCGTAGGCGACCGCGGCTTGCGAGGCAAGCGAGAGCGCGAGTTGAACAGCGCGATTCGGAAAAGGCTGAACCTGGTGCCTAACGTCAGCCGCCGTGACGAGGCGCGCGCGGCGATTTTTCTTAGCGTTGATGAGCTGGAGAACGCCCAGGACCTGCCCTTTGGCGTTGCGCATCGGCAAGGTAAGGATCGAGCGTGTGCGGTAACCGGTTTCGCGGTCGTAAGAATCATTGAATTTGAACGGACGGTTACCGGGGATCTTGTATGCGTCCGCGTAGTTGAGGACTTCACCGTGGAGGGCGGAGTAGCCGGCCATGGATTTATCGGTGAGCGGGAGCGAAAGCTCCTGGAAAGGGAAGGAACGGCTGTCGTTCTGCGTGAGCATGAAACGAAGCTGGCGGCCTGCGGGAATTTCCTCGACGAGGTAGAGCGAGCCGGCGTCCGCGCCCGTGATTTCGCGAGCGTGCGAGAGGATCTGTGAAAGCAGCGCGTTGACGTCGCGCTGAGAAGACAGCGCCACCCCGATTTGATTGAGCTGCTCGCGTTCGTGCTCGGCGACGCGGAGCGCTTCGCGGGCGACGCGTTCGCGAGTGGCAAGCTCAATGTTTTTGAATGCGGCAGCAACGGTTTCAAGAACGACGCTACGCGGGGCTCGCGAGGGGAGGTAAGCGAAAACGGCGGGACCGCGGCGGACGGGACGGGCCGGCGTGAAGCGTCCGAGTGCGCGACGGGGCGAGCGCGATGACTTTGGCTCCGTGGGAATGACGGCGATCACACGCGAAGCGTTCTCGTTGTTGCGAAAATTTGCAGGCAGAACAACGGCAGCGCCGTGCATATCGGCGAGCCAGACGGCGGGAGTACCGTTCATCGGTTTCTGGGCAACGCCGGGAGCCGCAACGCCGTTGCTCGGGACGGGGCGAAGATCGTAGGTGCGGCGCAGCGGGGCGACTAGCCTTTCGGCGGCTGAGCCTTCGAGATACCAGATTTGGCGCTTGCCGGACATAAGGCTCCCTGATTGGCGGGGTTGGGTAAGCCTATATCCGAATGCGGGGCGGGCGCAACCGGGCTCAGGAGGCTCGAGACTGGGAGCAGGATGGGTCTTATCGACAGTGGCTGGTGGGTGAGGCACAGTGGTGCGGCGAGCGGCTTGAAAATGGACGTGGGCAGGGTTAGCCTGACGCGCAAATGGCGTGTTGGGTGCTTCGCGCGAGATGCACGCCGTAGCTGTGCGCTATGTCAGTGCTGAGTAGACGGAAGCTGCTTAATGGCGAAAACACTCGGACAGCGGATCGGTGGGATTTTCAGGACGCTGTGGCGGCACAAAGGCGCGCTGGTGATCAGCTTTGTGATCACGGCGGGGTCGCTCGGGATTTACTACGTCACGTTCATGGGCGAGCGGCCCATGCCTACCTTTGATTTCATTTCTCGACTGGAACTGGACAGTTATGACGCGCGGTTTCAACTGAGAGGCCGCGTGCCACCTGACCCGCGCATCGTGATCGTAGAAATCGACCAGCGTTCGGAAGAGGCGCTGGGACACTGGCCCTTCCCGCGCAGATATTTCGCGGATTTGGTAGACGCATTGCACGACGACGGGGCAAAGGTGGTGGGATTCGACATCACGTTCTCCGAGCCGGATCGAACGGGCGAGCCGCTCGAGGCGCTACGCCAAAACGTGACGGAGCTGCAGAAGAACGGAGTGAAGATCGATCCGCTTGTCGGCAAGGAACTGACGCGGCTCGAGGAGCACTACGACTACGACAAGCAATTTGCAGACGCCATCCAGCGATTTGGCGGGGTCGTGCTAGGAAACTACTTCATGTTCAATAAGGCGGAAGTCCGCGGCGTGCCACAGGCGCGGCTCGACGAGTACGCCGGATGGCTGGGGTTCTTCACGTTTCCGCAGGTCAGGCCGGCGCCCCCGCCTGCGGGGCAGCCGCCCCTGCAACTTCCGCAGTTGGTGGAGTTCTATCGAGACAAAGACCTGGCGCCTCTCGGAGCGGAAGCGAACATACAGGTGCTGACCGGGGCGGTGGCGGCGGAAAAAGGCGGGACTGGCTATTTCACGGTAACAACGGATCCAGACACGGTCGTACGGCGCGTGCCTCTCGCATTGCCATATGGACGCGATCCCGATCCGGCGAATTGGGACATATATGCGTCGCTCGAGGTGCAAGCGCTCCGCATTTATCTGGGCCTCACGAATGAGGAAACGGTCCTTTGGTGGGGCGCAGGTGGAGTGTCGTCGATCGAATTCGGCCCGAAACTGACCGTTTACCCGGATTATTTGAGCCGATTGCTCGTGAACTACCACGGGCCGTCGCGAACATATCCCTATGTTTCATTTGCGGACGTGGCGGAGAAGACGTTCGCGCCTGGTACGTTTAAGGACAAAATCGTACTGGTGGGCGCGTCGGCAACGGGAATTGGAGATTTGCGAGCAACGCCGTTTGGCAGCCTGGATTTTCCGGGTGTCGAGATTCACGCAAACATAATCGACAACATCCTGAATCAGAAGTTCATGAAGCACGGCGGCAAGCAGGTGCTCGTGGACATCGGCTTCATTGCGCTTTTCGGGGTTGTGCTGGGGTTGGTGTTGGCAGTGATTCCACCGCGGTACATGGCGCTCACCTTGTTGCTCCTGTTTCCGTTTGCGTGGATTGTTTACTGGGCGTTCGAGCACGGGTGGTGGCTGAATTTCATCATGCCGGCGCTGTTTACGCTGCTGCCGAATACGGGCCTGGTGGCGCTGTACCGAGTGCTTGTGGAAGAAGGCGAGAAGCGGCGGGTGCGCGGGGCGTTTGGGCAATACGTGAGCCCGGAAGTGGTCCGGCGGTTGCTGGAAGAGCCGGACAGCGTGAAGCCGCGGAAGACGAGCATCACGGTGCTCTTCAGCGATATCCGCGGGTTCACGACGATTTCCGAGGCTCTCGACGCGCAGGAAATGGCGGAGCTGCTCAACGAATACCTGACGGAAATGACGAAAATCATTTTCCGGCACCGCGGAACGCTCGACAAGTACATCGGCGACGCGGTGATGGCGTTCTGGGGTGCGCCGTTCGCGGAGGCAGGGCACGCGGACCGATGCTGCGACACGGCGCTGCTAATGATGTCGCGGCTCAACGAAATGCGCCAGGACTGGGCGGCGACGGGCAAGCCGCCGCTCGACATCGGCGTGGGAGTCAACACGGGTGTGGCGAGCGTGGGGAACATGGGATCGAGCCTGCGGTACGGGTACACAGCGATTGGGGACTCGGTGAATCTGGCGTCGCGGCTGGAAGCCTTGAACAAGGAGTATGGGACACACATTTTGATTACGGAGTCGACGTACATTGCGCTTCAAAGCGAACGGTTCCTACTGCGCGAGCTGGATTTGATCCAGGTGAAAGGGAAGCTGCTGCCCGTGACGATTTATGAGGTGCTGACGAACGCGTCCGTGGCGGACGACGGCAAAGCGCTGGTGGAACTTTTCACGCGGGCGCGCGAGGCGTACAAGATGCGGGATTGGAACACAGCGAAAAGCGCGTACGAAGAGATATTGACGCGGTGGCCGGAGGATGGGCCGTCGAAAGTATTTCTGGCGAGATGCAATGAGTACGTAGCGCAAGAGCCGCCGGTGGATTGGGATGGCGTGTACGTGCTGAAGCACAAGTGAGAAAGCGCTTGAAGCCTGTCCAATCGACCAGGGTCGCGCCGCCTTTACCAACATTACGAATAGCGCCGCCGGCGTGCGAGTTCAGGAAGCGGACGCTTTCCCTGCATCAGCACTCCGATTCGGGAGCAAATTTCACCGACTGCTCGTAGGTCAAAACTTGGAATGCTGGGCTCGTGGAACTAAGCTACTAGGAACTTGGGCAGGAGAATACGAGGAACCGTGAACGGCAAGCGGTGGCTCCGAACATTCCTAGGGTGCGGCACGGCAGTTCTGCTGTGGTGGTCCTTGGGGGCCTTGGTACCTAGCGTCAGCGCAGACAAGCGCCAGGAGATTGCCCGACTGGCGGATTTGTTACAGTGGAAGCCCGGCTCGGCTGTGGCGGACATTGGAGCAGGAGATGGGAGTTACAGCTTCCTGGCAGCGGTCCGGGTGGGAGCGTCGGGACGGGTCTATGCCACGGAGATTGACAAGAAGAAATTGGAGAGTATTCGCGCGCAAGTTGCGAAACGGAAGATCAACAATGTGACCGTGGTAGAGGGAGCCGCAGGTGATACACACCTGCCTACGGAATGCTGTGACTCGATTTTCCTGCGGCATGTCTACCATCACATTACGCAACCGCAGGCATTCGACAGCAATTTGGTGCGTTCATTGAAGCCGGGAGGACGTCTGGCGATCATTGATTTTCCGCCCGGGAGGATTTCCGGGACAGTCGAAGGGGTTCCCAGCAATCGCGGGGGCCACGGCATCCCTAAAAAGGTGACGGTGGACGAGTTGAAGGCGGCAGGGCTAGAAGTGGAAAAGACGATTGATGACTGGTCGGGCGACGATTATTGCGTGTTGTTCGTGAAGCGGAGCCAGCACTAAAGGTTCCAAAGAAACGGTGGCGCCACGCACTAAGAGTGTTGACTGAGACTTTGAAGCGCGGCACCGGCGTCCTCAAAAGTGTCCATGAGCTTGAGTAAGCCTGTGATGCCCAGCACTTCTTTCACGGCAGGCGGCAGGCTGAAGAGCTTGAGCTTGCTTCCTCTTCCCGCTGAAACCCAAATCCGGACGAACGCCGCAATTCCTTGGCTATCGATATACCTCATACGGGCGCAGTCCAGCAAAATGGCGAGGCGGCCCTCGGCCAGCAATCCCTCCACTGCGTCTCTTAGCTCAGAACCTTCGGAAGCAGTGAGTCTCCCTTCTAACTCCAGAATAGCTGCCGTCCCGACGTGTCGCGTCTTGGTGACGAATGGCATCTTGGATTGAATTGCCGCAGATTTATGGGTGATTGAACGATGCTGGCGGGAAGCTACTCTCTTTGTGAAACCTATGTCAAGCAATCGCTCGTCAGGGCCGAAGGGGAATCGGCTAGGCGTAATTGAAGTCCTGTCGGGGCCGTACGCGCGCCGAGCCTTGCTGGATCAATTGCTCGTAGAGCCGAATGGTCTGCTGGGCGATTCTGCTCCAACTGAAGGTTACTTCTACGCGGCGCCGCCCGGCATCCCCGAAGCGTTTACAGGTCTGCGGATCCTCAAGCAACCGATTTATCCGAGCGGCGAGATCACACGAGAATTTTTCAGGATTGACGGGAAAACTTGTGACAGGATCCTGATCGAAGGGAGTCAAGTAGCCTGTTTCGCCGTCAACAACGACCTCCGTAATTCCTCCTGTGGCGCTCGCCACCACGGGGACCCGGCATGCCATCGCCTCCAGATTGATGATACCGAAGGGCTCGTACACGGAGGGGCAGCAGAAGACTCGGGCGTGACTGTAGAGTTGAATCGCCTCCTGCTTGGTAACCATCTTCTCGATCCAAACAATATGCGGATGGTGGCGGCGTGCATCTTCGACCTTTTGCCGCATTTCTGCGGCAATCTCGGGAGTATCCGGGGCTCCGGCGCAAAGCACGACTTGAGTGTCCTGCGGCAAGTAGCGAATTGCGTCAACGAGATGAGTGACGCCTTTCTGCCGAGTGATCCGGCCCACGAACAAAACATAGGGCTTGGACGGATCGACGCGATAACTGTTCAGCGCCGCTGTCTCTGAGGTTTTCTGATATTCCGCGAGATCGATGCCGTTATAAATGACATGAATGCGGCCGGGCTGCACGTCCGGGTAGGCTCGAAGCATGTCCGCCCGGGTGCCCTTCGATACTGCGATGATGGCGTCGGCATCGAGGATGGCGGTACGTTCCATCCAAGAACTCATCGCATATCCGCTGCCTAGTTGATCAGCCTTCCAGGCGCGAAGCGGCTCGAGCGAGTGGGTGGTGAGAACAAACGGGACGTTATAAAGCTTCTTTGCGAAATAGCCTGCCATCGACGCATACCACGTGTGAGTGTGGACTACGTCGATCCCGGCAAGGGCTTTCACTTGCGTTAGGTTGAGGCTCAAAGCCTCGAGAGCCGTTTTGAACTTACCCTCCGTGCCGTTTGTTAGCTCCGCCCAGGGCTCCGCGCCGCAGACGTGCAGATTGCCGTCATCAAACTTCTGTGGACCCCAGCAATGAACCTCCACCACGATTTCTTTCGCCAGCTCACGGCTCAGGTAATCGACATGGACTCCTGCACCTCCGTAAACGTGGGGAGGAAACTCTCTTGTGAATAAGCCGACTCGCATCGTCTAGGTCCGCCCAAGCAAAATCGCAACTAGAGCATTTCGCTCGGGCTCACGTCTTCCGAATAAACCATTTCCAGTATACACAGCTGCATGGTTCACCCGAATGCCGCCAGAATTTACCCTTCGCACAGCACATCCAGTCGATGGGAAGGCGTGGGAAAGGTTCGGTTAGGGAGGTCGACTCTTCTCAAATTGAGATAAGATAATTGCACCAGCCTCAAAGTGGTTCCCGGGCCGCGAAGCGCCCAGTCTGTATTCGAGAAGGGCGGATTCGAGAGTCTATGGTTGACGAGCATGCGGACGGGCGACGCCGTGTTGTCATCGAGAATGTTTCTCCAGAAATTGATGGCGGCCGTTTTGCGATCAAGCGGGTTGTGGGTGAAACCGTCGAGGTAGAAGCCGATGTGTTCGCCGACGGGCACGACAGTGTCGCGTGCCGGATTCTCTATTGGCAAGACAAGGCTAAACGCCAGTCATCTCCGATGAAACTCGTTGGCAATGACCGCTGGCGCGGCGAATTTGTGGTTTCGACGATCGGGCAATACCACTACACCGTAGAAGGCTGGATCGATCCATTCCAAACCTGGCGCAACGGACTTCAGAAGCGAGTAGCGGCGAAGCAGGACGTGCGCGTCGAATTGCTGGTCGGCGCGGACTTGATCGATGCGGCCGCTTCACGAGCAGCCGGCGAGGACGCAAGCCTGTTGCGCGACTGGGCGCAACGGGTGCGAGAAAGCAAGGCTCAGGCTCGCACTGCGGCGATAGCTCTCGAAGAAGATCTCTTGAATTTGGTTAGGCGACATCCGAATCGCGAGTTGGCGAGCCGCTACGAGAAGCAATTGTGCGTCACCGTCGATCGTGAGAAAGCGCGCTTTTCAACCTGGTACGAAGTCTTTCCCCGCTCCTGTTCGCCGGAGGCCGGACATCACGGCAGTTTTCGCGATTGCGAGGCGTGGATTCCATACATCGCGTCGATGGGATTCGACGTCGTGTACTTTCCGCCGATACACCCGATCGGGCGTTCGTTTCGAAAGGGCAAGAACAATTCAACCGACGCGTTGCCGAGCGACGTGGGCAGTCCTTGGGCGATTGGGGCTGCCGAAGGCGGCCACAAGTCGATTCACGCCGAACTCGGCGCACCGGAGGATTTCAGGCGGCTTGTCGCGAAGGCTCGAGAGCATGGCCTTGAGGTGGCGCTCGACATCGCGCTTCAATGCGCGCCGGATCACCCCTATGTGAAAGAGCACCGCGAATGGTTTCGCGCGCGCCCCGACGGCACGATTCAGTATGCGGAAAATCCGCCTAAAAAATATCAGGACATCTATCCGCTGGATTTTGAGAACGCCAACTGGCGCGGGTTGTGGAACGAACTAAAGAGTATTGTCGAATTCTGGATCGGTCACGGCGTGCTCATCTTCCGCGTCGACAATCCGCACACCAAGTCCTTCGGATTTTGGGAATGGGCGATCAATGAAATCAAGCAGCTGCATCCCGATGCGCTCTTTCTCGCGGAAGCGTTCACGCGGCCACAGGTGATGTACTGGTTGGCGAAGTCAGGTTTTTCGCAGTCCTACACCTACTTTACCTGGCGCAATACGAAGCAGGAACTGACGGAGTACTTCACCCAGTTGACGCAAACAAATGTACGTGAATACTTTCGCCCCAATCTGTGGCCCAACACGCCGGACATTCTTCCGGAATTTCTTCAGATCGGCGGGCGTGCGGCCTTTATGGTGCGGCTGATACTGGCGGCGACGCTGAGCGCGAGTTACGGGATTTATGGTCCGGCCTTCGAGCTATGCGAAAACACACCGCTCGGGCCAGGAAGCGAAGAGTACCTCAATTCCGAAAAATATGAGCTGAAGCATTGGGATTTAAAATCCCAGAAGAGCCTGAGAAACCTCATCGCCAGCATCAACCAAATTCGCAAAGGACATGCGGCGCTGCAATCGAACCGGAATTTGCGGTTTCACCCGACGGACAATCCGTCGATCCTCTGCTACAGCAAGACGACAGACGATTTTTCCGACGCGATCGTTGTGATCGTCAATCTCGACAGTTTTCACAGGCAATCGGGATGGGTTGAACTCGATCTGGGCGGCCTGGGCGTGAATTCCGGCCACCCGTTTCAGATGCACGATTTACTGAGTGAAGGGCGGTTCCTGTGGCAGGGTTCGCGGAGTTACGTTGAACTGACACCGGAGAGTCTGCCGGCGCATATTTTGCACGTACGCCGATGGGCTCACTCGGAGCGCGATTTCGACTACTACCTGTAACGAGGTACCAAAGCTCGGTTTCCCAGCAGCCGGCGCTTCAACAAGGGAGCGCAAGGTGCAAACGGCGATAACAGAATTCGACCGGTATTTACTGGCAGAAGGTACGCACTACCGCGCCTACGAAAAGCTGGGCGCTCACCTGACTGAGCAGCAGGGCCGCCGCGGCGTCGAGTTTGCCGTGTGGGCGCCGAACGCCAAGCTCGTGTCGGTGATCGGCGACTTCAACGGATGGAATCCCACGTCTGATCCCATGCGTCCGAGTTCGGCGGGCGTTTGGGAAGCATTCGTTCCGGAACTCCGCCCCAACGCGATTTACAAGTATCACATCGAGTCTCGCCTGAGTGACTACAAGGTGGATAAAGCCGACCCCTTCGGCTTTGCGGCGGAGATTCGCCCGCATACCGCTTCGCGCGTGTGGGACCTGAGAGACTATGCGTGGCAGGATGCGGAGTGGATGGCCAATCGAGGGCAAAAAAATTCC
>Ga0126373_10003129_pt1 | contig 12305 bp, 6 predicted proteins | sample PanSoiMetPlot_11_FD_92545 | JGI IMG/M metagenome (GOLD analysis project Ga0126373, IMG submission 92545) | Tropical forest soil microbial communities from Panama - MetaG Plot_11 | ecosystem: Environmental > Terrestrial > Soil > Tropical forest > Bulk soil | place: Panama | collected 2016-02-17
AGCAATCCACCGAATGCCATTGCCGCGATTACCCATCCACTCGACATGTCCATATTGCATCCCGGGCAATTTATATTCTTCTCGCCCGGTCCTCCTTAAATTTATCTGAACCAATGTATGATCGGGTCGACGGCCGCGCCGCCGGTCGTACCGTCGGCTTCTGCCGCTGGACCCGACCTCAGGCATCCCAGAGATTGCCCCGGTTGGCCTGCACGAACGCGGTATTGCCCTCAAAGCGCGAGATATATACGCGGTCTCCGCGATTGAAGGCGGCGTCCCCGTCCGAACGCGCCGGCAGCATGATCCTGGCGCCTTTATCCACATAGGCTATCGAGCCAATGCGGCCTGCCTCGATCTTTGATACGACCTCGGCCTCGGCCCCTACGCATTCTTCAGTTCTCGTCAGGCTCGTGCTTTCAGAAGACACAAACACTTTCACGAATACCCAGAACAGCAGCACCGTCACAAGCAGGGCCGAGGGTGTGGCCAACATCATGCTCATCTCGGGCGATAACTTCATCCCGCTTTTGAAGACAATTCCCAGAAATCCGAAAGCTCCGACGAACATCGCCAGTGTAAGCGGGCTTATAAACGATACCGCCTCCGCCCCCATACCTTGAGGCGGCCCTTGCTCGATTTGCGCCTGGCCGTGTTGACCAGGGCCGTGAGCACCCTGGGCCCCTTGAGCGCCGTGTGCCCCCTGAGGACCGTGTGCCCCCTGAGCTCCACGAGAAACACGGGCCCCGCTGCCGCCGCCACCACGGTGCCCGGCGCGCCCCAGCCTGCCCGAGAAGTGCCCATGGTGCGCTCCGTGCCCAAAATGTCCGTGATGCCCGCCCGTATGTCCATGATGACCCGATAGCGCGGCGAACAGCGTAAACAGGAAGCCCGAAGCTGCGCATACTATGTAAAAAACCTCAATTCCGCTGCCCATGAGGAACCTCTTAGGCCTCTGTCTATGAAGAGAGACGAGATTTCCGCCCTAACCATGACAGGGATCGTTCTCGGTCTGTAACATTTTGCTCTCCGCCAGAGCGGTTCTACCGCTGAAGAGGTCGTGCCGCCGGAGCGGTCGTACCGCCGGCGTCACTCGGTTTGCAGCCCTGGCCAAGGGGCGCTTGCATCAGATCTCTCTCACAAATTATATCCGCAACCCTGTCAGACTGGTAGAGTTGAAAAGACTTCCAGCTGGGCGCATGCATACCTGGAGTCTTATTCCCGGTCATCCCATTTGTCTAGGATCGATGTGATATACTTCCAGGTCCTCTCGATCAAGTAGGTGCTATGCGACAGATTGGGCGTTTTTTTGGTCAGAGTCCTGGGAGTCGATCCGTCTTGGAGGGTGACGGTTCGAGGCTTCGGATCAGCCTCAGCGGGTCGGCAAGGGGAGAAATATGCAATTAGGCAATCTGGCCGGAAATGTCTTGGATGACAAGTACTTGATCGAGAGAGAACTCGGCCGGGGCGGGATGGGTGCGGTCTACAAGGCGATTCACGTCGGCACAGACCGGCCGGTTGCCGTCAAGGTAATCGTCCCGCAGTTCATGGCCAGCGACGAGTTCATCGAGCGCTTCAGGCGCGAGGCCAAGGCTGCCGGTCGGCTTCGCCATCCAAACGTTGTCGACGTAACCGACTTTGGCTTTGCATTAGTCGGATCACATCGAATTGCGTACCTCGTGATGGAGTACCTGGACGGTTGCACGTTGTCGGACATACTGGCGGAAGAATCTATGCTCCCGATTCCCTGGGTGGCCGACATACTGGATCAGGTGTGCTCGGCTGTTGATGAAGCTCACAAGATCGGAATCGTACATCGGGACCTGAAGCCCGATAACATATGGCTCGAGCCGAACCGGCGCGGCAGCTATACAGTGAAGGTGTTAGACTTCGGCCTCGCTAAAATCGAACGGACTCTTGCGTCAACTGAACAACAATCGCCCGGCGTGCCCTTGCAGCCTTCGGACCACGCGAGCACGCAGGCCCAGAGCCCGCGAGTCCAGATGACACCTGCTCATAAGACACATGAACGAGAGGAAGCAGCGACGATCGTTCAAGCGCCAGCTGCCAATGATGACTCTACTCGCATCATGGAGGGCGCTGCGGTAGCAGTTGTAGAGTCGGACGAGCCCGGCACCCTGGTGATGACGGCCCAACCTGGAACCGGAACCGAGGATGAAGCCAGAACGTTGATTGATGGCCGGCAAACCGTTCGGAACGATACGGCGCTCGGGACAATGCCGGCCGACGGGTTGACTCGCGTGGGATCGATACTGGGGACGCCGACTTATATGTCACCCGAGCAGTGCCGGGGTGAAGCTCTGGACGCCAGGACCGACATCTATAGCATGGCGGTAATTGCCTATCAGATGGTGGCGGGCCAACCTCCGTTTAGTGGAGGTATGAAGGAAACGATCAGGCAGCACATCGAGGCGGTGCCCCCGAAGCTGAAAAGGGATGGCACTCGTGTCCCTAAGATCATGCGAAACACCATAATGTCGGGCTTGGCCAAAGATCCCAATGCCCGGCCGCCGAGCGCGGCGGCGTTTGCCAGCGCGATCAGATCGAGCTTGAGCAGTACCGGGGCGCTGCTGCGCGAGTCATTCACGCTTTATATCCACCAATTCCCGAAATTCTTCAAGGTTTCGCTGGTTTCGCACATCCCGGCTCTTGTAGCGGCATTCGCGCTGCTGGGAGTTGAGCTGTTCAGGCGACACAACAATATACCCAAAATCAGCCTTTTTATTACGCTGCCGCTGGATCTCTTGCTGGGATTGTTTGCGTACATAGCCAGCATAATCGTTGTCGGGGTTACTATAAGGCTGGTGTCTCAGTTGTTTGTCGCCCCGCTGAGGCCCGTAATGCTCAGGCCAGCGATCGCAGCTGTCAAGAAGAGGATCTGGCCCTTGTTCTATACGGGAATAATGTATACGGTCGGATCGATTTTGGGCCTGATACTCCTGGTGGTGCCAGGCGTAATCTTTTATATCAACCGGTCGTTATGGGATCCGGTAGTGATGATAGAGGACCTGAAAGGTCGGGCAGCGCTCAGGCGGTCCAAGGTTCTGGTCAAACGGTCGAGGCTTACTGTCATCGCAATCACGCTGATTCAATACTCGATACCAAGCCTTGCCTCAGGCCTTATTGCGGCGATACTGCATTCCATCCTTAAGGGGTTCAACCAGGGACAGGCCTCACTGGTTAACGACACGGCTCAACTGTTTGGCAGGGTCATCGGAGTATTCATCATACCGCTCATAGCGACAATGACGGCGCTGTTGTACCTCAAGACCAGACTGGCCGGGGGAGAGACCCTGATGGAGATGCTGAGCGAGTTCGAAGCGGAAGATATTCCTACAACCCGCTGGCAGATGAGGATGCGGGAGCGCACTTCGTTGCCCACGCCCAGCGGCAAATAACTGATTTGCCCGACCTGAATCGCCCGTGCCTTTGTAAGAGTCAGCTCTAAACGAGCGAATGGTCTAGGCCTTCGTGTTTCTCGTGCCCTTGCCGCCCCGACAGGAGCTAGATGGGTGGGCGATGCCGAGCATACCGCACAAACGCCTTACCTTTTCGACGGGGAATCTTATATGGCCAGTGTTGAGAGTCTAACGACTGAAGAACTGTGCGCTGATGAAGCATCATTTCGTCCAGATATCGGGAAAACATGTGTCATGAAACTCCCGATCTGGTAACGCGAAATTTCACCAGCCTGTCATATAATCCTTTGCACCCCGATCCCCCTCACCCCGCGAATGCTCTCGTTCGCGTGAGGTGGATTTATATCCTAGCCACTCAATCATTACCGATTCTGCATGCCGGTTGGGGCGGATTGTTTCAGCTTTGCCCAGCGCTCGAGTAAGCTCGACAGAGACGCTTCTGTTTCAGCCACGCCGGCGGCCATTGTTGCTGTTGGCGGATTGTCGGCGCTTTGGAGCAGGGCCAACAGGAATACTAATTGGCTCTGAATGCCGCCGAGAGACTCCCTGCCCCGCTGGGCACGGTTGGCCGCGAAATACAGGATGTCGATGTCCTCTTCTGGCTCGCCGGTTATCTCGGAGAGCTGTTTGCTGAATTCCGCGAACGCCTTTTTAGACTCGCCCTCGGCGTTTTGGGCAGCGGCTCTCAAAGCGCCTCGGATCTTGTGGGCTTCGTCCATCGCGTCGTGGATACGGGCCAGGCCCTGGTAGGACTTCATAGACAGGTCGAATTGCTGGCGCAGGGCTTCCAGAGGAGTCGTTACGCGCGGGTCTTCTTTAACTGTGAGCCTGCGCTCAAGGCGATGGTTGCCGCCGATAAGCCTGATCGTGTATTCGCCCGGCATGACTGCTGGGCCCATCGGTTCGGCGGGAGTGTCGCGGTGGACCGCAGAAATCGGAAAGCTGGGCGGAATGTCTTTGGGCCGGGGATAGTGCAGATCCCAGACAAAGCGGTGCATTCCCGGCGCGGCTGATAGTGGTTGATACGGACGAATCCAGTAGGTCGGGACTGCGAGACGTTTGGGGTCAACTTCCTCGGGCTTGTCGGAGCTCGAATAGCGGCGCACGAGAGAGCCGGCGCTGTCATAGATCTCGAGCATCACCGGGAAATTCGAGGCTGGAGCGCTGCCCAGGTAATAGTCGATAATTGCGCCGTCGGGCGGGTTCTTGCCGGCAGGCTCGTCAGGCGGAATGGGTGTATCGGTGTTAGTGTCCCGCTTTATGCGATAGGCGACCTCGGGCTGGAACAGATATGCAGATGACGTGGCCACCTGCTGGCTCAATTGCCTGAGCGGAGTTATATCGTCGAGGATCCAGAATGCCCGCCCGTGAGTCCCGACGACAAGGTCGTCGTTGTGTATTACAAGGTCGCGGATCGAGGTGGCGGGCATGTTCAATCTGAGCGGAAGCCAGTTGTCGCCGTCGTCGACCGAGAAGTAGACGGCGCGTTCGCTGCCTGCGAACAATAGGCCCTTGCGAACCGGATCTTCCCTGACGGTGTTGATGGGCGCGTTATCTGGGAGGCCGCGAACGATTTGTTGCCAGGTTTTGCCGCCGTCATGGGTGCGATAGATATGAGGCCGCTGATCGTCGAGGCGGATGCGGTTGACAGCAGCATAAGCGGTTTCTTTGTCAAAGCGACCGGCATCGAGCTGGGCGACTTTGCTCCAAGCGTTCATGTCAGGCGGAGTGACGTTAGTCCAGTTCTTACCTCCGTCGCGAGTGACGTGGATAAGTCCATCATCGGTGCCTGCCCAGATTGTGTTTACATCAACATAGGAAGGCCCTACAGCATAAATGACACCGCGCCGCTGAGCCTTTTTCGCCAGTTCGGCCGGGCGGTAGACGCCGACGCTTTCAGGAATCTCAGCGGTTTCGCGAGAGAGATCCGGGCTGATGACGTCCCAGGTGTGTCCGCCGCTTGTAGTTTTGAACAGAACGTTGCCGGCGAAGTACAAGATGTGCGGATCAACGGGTGAGAAGAGCAGGGGCTGAGTGCGAAGGAAGCGATACTTGCCGGATCGGATGGCCTCGGGACCGACGTTCTGGACCTGGCCAGTCGTGCGGTCAAAACGCTCAACACGTCCGCCATAGATTACATTCGGATTAAGCGGGTCAGGCGCTACATATCCATATTCGTCGGCGCCGACGGGGTGCCAGTCACGGAAAGTGATCTGACCGTCATTGCCGCGGCTCGAGACTCCGGCGGATCCGCTCTCTTGCTGACCGCTGTATACCATATATGGGAACTGGTTATCGGTGATGACGTGGTACATCTGGGCAGTGGGCTGGTTGTACCAGGAGCTCCAGGTGCGTCCGCCATTGACAGTGATGACGGCGCCCTGGTCGCTGGCGATCAGGACTGTATCGGAACTATCGGGGCTGATCCAAACGGTGTGATAGTCGTCGCCCCCCGGCGCGCCTTTCCATGCAACGAAGTTCTGGCCGGCGTCGGTGGAACGATATGTTGAGGTGTTCGCGACATAAATGATGTCCCGGTTTTTTGGATCGACTTTGACCTCGGCGAAGTCGCTGCCGCGGCCCCAGATGCGCTGTTCGTTATTGACGCGCTGCCAGGTTTGGCCAGCGTCGTCAGTGCGATAGACGCCGCCGGATTTCGGCGAGGCCTCGACCATTGCATAAAGGCGATTGGGATCGCTGGGAGCAACCGAGAAGCCGATCCGGCCGAGGCCGTCTTTAATGCCGGGGAGGCCACCGGTCAATTGAGTCCAGTTAGTTCCGCCGTCGGTTGATTTGAAAAGACCGGAGCCCTCTCCCTGCCAGGAACCATTCTCCCAGGGGCCCTGACGCGAAGCCCACAGATCGGCATAGACAATTTGAGGATTGGATGGGTCAAAGGCGAGCGCCTCAGCGCCGGTGTTCTCGTCTTTGTAGAGGACGCGGTCCCAATGCTCGCCGCCGTCCGTCGACCGGTAGACGCCCCGCTCGGCGTTGGGTCCATAAGGATGCCCGAGCACGGCGACGAAGACCCGGTTGGGATCGCGAGGATCGATTATAACTGCGCCGATTTGCTGAGCGTCGCCGAGACCCATGTGGCGCCAGGTCTTGCCTGCATCGGTTGACTTGTAGACTCCATCGCCGGTGGAAAGGTCGGGGCGCTGGAGGCCCTCGCCAGTACCGACGTAGATGATACTGGGGTTTGAAGGAGCGAGGGCGAGCGCGCCGATCGAGCCGGTCGGCTGATCGTCAAAGATGGGCCACCAGGTGCGGCCAAAGTCGTCGGTTTTCCACACGCCGCCGTTGTTGACGCCGATGTAGAAAAGGCCGGGATGACCGGGAACGCCGGTCGCGCCGACCGTGCGGCCTCCGCGAAAAGGGCCTATCATGCGCCATTGCATTTCGCCGTAGAGTTCAGGTCCAAACTGTTGGGCGTGGGCGAGGGAGGGCAGAAATCCGCACAGGGCTAGAACGATAATGGCGCGTTTGGTCACAATGCCACCTCCGAAATGATTGGGGTAATCGTCAAGTTCGTAATGGAATGAATATTCTATTTCAAGCGGGAACCGGGAGTCGAGCTTCCTTAGCCTGCCGGGCAGACCATCGGGGGCCGAGATAGGCGCAAGGCGCGGAAGCCTCTAAAATCGAATAGAGGTTAATAAAGTCATTTGGGCTCGGGCCGTGCTTCGTTTGCGTCAGGGTTGGAGTCAAACTCGTCCTCGAAGTCAAAGGCCAGCTTCGGGAAGCGCTTTCTCAGCCTCTCCTGATCCTTCAGCTTCAGATAGTTGTTCCCCATATACACCTTCAGTCCGGTTACCGCGCCCAAGGAGTCGGGCAGCTCAATAGTATGGTTCTTGCCATGTGCAGATCTCAGCGAAAGTTCTTTGAGGTTCATCAGGTTGCCGATGAAGGCCGGGATTTGACGAATCTCGGCCCAGTCCAACGCTAGATACTTGAGCTTATGAAGCGCAGCGATCTGGGGCGGCACCTCGCGGACATTGCCAAAGTTATGGCCCAGATCAAGTACCTCGAGGTTCTTGAGTTTGGCTATCGAGAGGGGCAGGGGCTTGCCCAAGGCGCCGTACAAGTCTAGTACCCGAAGATGCTCCAATCGACCGATTGAGGCGGGGAGCGCGACGCCCATTGCACACCCGTTGCCGTTATTCATGACCAGCTTTTCCAGGTTGTGTAGATTGCCGATTTCGGGCGGGAGATCCTTAAGATCTTCAAGACAAGCGATGTCAAGCTCCTTCAGACTGGTCAGTCTGCCCAGTTTGGCGGACAGGTGTCTCAGGTGAGCGTTGCCATCTTTGCCGGTCAGGAAGCCAGGCTCACGTTCAGTAGCGTTCGTGCGGCAGTCTTGCTCGGTATGCAAGATGAGACGAAGCGTTCGAGTCGGGGCTCGCAAAGCTTCCCGAAAACTTGAAGCGACATGGTCTGGGTTGGAGAATACGATGTAGCGGGTCTCGGCAAGGGGGATGAATTCGTAGCCGTCGCTGTATAGTTCAACTGAGGTCTCCTGGATATTCTCGACGGAGCCGGACTTGCGGCGACCGTCCTTGAGCACGATCAGATCTTCGTAAGAGTCATTGCGGGGAGCGGCCTTGCAATCGGGGAAACAGATCAGCCTGGCCTGGGGACGGATCGTGGAGCTGGTGTCGACCTTTGTGGGGTCGCCTCTGGTCACAGTCCCGTCGCGCCATACGATTTCGCCTTGAATTTTTCCGCCATCGCCGGCTGCGGTACTCTTCTGCGATGCGGATTGGGAGGCGGCGGGCGGCTTGCTCTCGCCGGGCTGGCTGTCTGTAGTCTGGCCGGACCGTGTTGTTTGCTCACCAGCATTGCTGACCGGCCCCGGGTTGCCAGCGAGCGGCCTTGCAGCGCAGACGACAAAGGCGAGGAAGAAAGCTGCGATCAATGATTTTCTGATTGCGGTTTGATTCATTCTCACGCTGGGTCCTCCGACAAACGTTTTGTCCGGGCGAGGCATCAGGAGTGGCGACTTTCTCCCACCTGGCCCCCTTTTGTTTTGGTGGGCCGTCATTTCTGGTGAAGCTCCAGATCAAGCGCAGCTGGTCCGGGTCTCTTGGATTGGCCGCGCGACGGCAAGCAGTTCGCAACAGAGGGGGGCCGGTTAAGGGTTTGGCTTGAATTACGCCAACCAGATCGCGATGATAACATGGAATGGCTATCGACAAAATCGCGGCGCTCAAACGCACGGTTATGTTCAGCTCACTCGAGGAGACGGATCTTCGCGCCCTGGCGGATCGCGCTATTGAGACGAAACTAGGGCGAGGCGAGATACTGTTCATGGAGGGCGACGAGGCCCGTGGGCTTTACTGCATAGTCGAGGGTTCGGTGCGGGCTTTTCGCGAGAGCCTGGAAGGGCGCGAGCAGGTCATTCACGCCGAGACGGCAGGCGCTACTATTGCAGAGGTGCCTGTATTTGACGAAGGCAAGTACCCGTCAACGGTCGCAGGCGATGAGGACTCGGTGCTTCTGTTCATCGACAAGCGCGATGTTCGGCGGCTTTGTCTCGAGCATCCCCAGATAGCGGTGGCGGCGCTGAGACTTCTGGCAGGGCGGTTGAGGAAGTGCGCGGCTCTGGTCGAGGACCTGTCGCTGCACGAGGTGGATCAGCGGCTGGCGAAGTTCCTGGCCGGCGAAGCGAGGGCGCGAGGGGCCAAGACTGACGCGGGGATCGTCTTAGAGATGCCGCTGACCAATCAGCAGGTGGCGGCCCGGATAGGGTCGGTCCGCGAAGTGGTGTCGAGGGCCCTGGCGAGGCTCCAGAAGAACGGGTTGATAATGGTCGAGGGCCGACAGATTACGATCGCGGATGAAGAGGCGCTAAGATCTTACGGAGGCGAGTGAAAATGTCGAGAGGTTGGATTTTAGATATCTGCCTGTCATCCTATATCCGATCTGTCAGGGCGGCGATGACCGTAGTCAGTTCTTCTTCGTCCACCGGTTTGGGGACGTGCATTTGAAAGCCGGCCTGCAAGGCTCGCAGGCGGTCTTCGGTACGGGCGTAGGCTGTTAACGCGATGGCGGGGATGCGGCTCAGACGCCGGTCGGCATGCGCCCTTACCAATCGCATCAATTCGTACCCGTCGGCGGCGGGCATCCCGATATCGCTGATCAATATGTCGAAGGGCCCAGTCGCCTCATCTTCAAACCTCGATTCGAGGACCCCCAACGCGGCCTCCGCTGAACCCACGCTTGTGACCAAGACCCCATACCGTTCGAGCGTGGCGGCGAGCAGTTCGCGCGCGCCAGGGTCGTCATCTACCACAAGCGCCGCCAGTCCTTCGAGCCTGGCGATTTGCGACCTGCCACGTGCACGGCGGCGGGCTGCGGTCTCCGCGCCTTTCGCGCCCTCAGTCCCCCTGTCGGCTTTGACCGCTCGCACCGGCAGGTTGACGGTGAAGTTCGCTCCCATGCCTTCACCCGGGCTTTCGACCGCCACAGTTCCACCGTGAAGTTCGACCAAATGCTTGACGAGCGCGAGTCCCAGGCCCAGTCCGCCGTAACGCCGCGAAACCGTCGAGTCTCCCTGCTTGAAGCGGTCAAAGACATAGGGTAGCAGATCGGGGCTAATGCCCTGGCCGGTGTCACGCACGACGATCTCCACGCCCGCGCCGCTGCGCCGCAGTACTACCTGGACAAGACCGCCGCCGGGTGTGAACTTGATGGCGTTCGACAGCAAGTTCCAGATTACCTGCTGCAAGCGGTCAGGATCGCCGGTGATCTGTCCCGGATTGGGATCTAAATCCGTAGCGATAACGACACCTTTGCTGTCGGCGGCCGGGCGTATAATGTCAAGCGCCGCTGTGATGACCGCCACAGGTTCGACCGGTTGGAATTCCAGCTTCATCTTGCCGGAGATGATGCGGGCCGTGTCCAGCAGGTCCTCGATCAATTGCAGTTGCGCCTTGCCGCTGCGCTCGACGGCCTCGGCGACCTTTGCGATCTCCGGGTTGTCACGCCACTGTGAGCGCAGCAACCGGTTCCAGCCGAGGATCGAATTGAGCGGCGACCGCAGTTCGTGTGAGACAATGGCCAGGAATTCGTCTTTCGCCCGCGTCGCGTGTTCGGCTACTTCGCGCGCCGAACGCTCATCGGCAAGGAGCCGCGCAATCTCCTGCTCCGCCCACTTGCGCTGGCTGATGTCGGCAATCGCCGCCACAAACCCGACGACTTTTCCGCTCGAGTCAAACTCCGGCGCGTAGGAGCTGTGCATGAAATGCCTGCCAATGGCGGCATACGGAACTTCGACCTCGAGTTCGACCGGCTTGCCGCTCAACGCAATCTCGATGTACGGACGAAGACTTTCGTAAGCTTCCGGGCCGATGGATTCAGGCAATGATTTGCCGATAAAGTCTTCGGGTGTTAAGCCGAACATGTCGGCGTAGGTTTTGTTCACAAACTTGAATCGCGCTTGAGCGTCCAAATGGGCTAAGAAGACCGGCGCAGTGTTGGTAATCAGGGTAAGCTGCGCTGCATTTTGCCGCAAAAGCTCCTCATTGCGCTTGCGATCAATACCGAAGGCGAGCTGCCGTGCGATAGTCAGGCTGAGTCTCTGCTCGTCGTCGCTGAAAGCGTGGGGCGCGTTGAAATATGTCATTAACTTGCCTATGCGCTTTCCACGTGACACGAGCGAGCTGAAAGAGAGCGCGCCTATGCCCTCGCTTTTGATGACGGCTTTAAGCGAGTCGTCTATTTCAGCGACGTCAACATCATTAATGCAGATCTGCTCCGGATATTTTCCGTCAGGCTTCCACGGTGGAAGGCCTTCAAGAGCCTTGCGATAACAATCGGATAGACCGCGCCAGCCGGCAAACCGCATCGTGCCGGCCTCGTCGAAGAGCAAGACCGCGGCGCCATCGGAATCGAGCGCGCTGAGGATCGCATCCAACGCGGCGTTATACACGTCGTCGAGCGATCGAGCGCGGTGCAGATGATCAGCCAAACGATACAGTGCCTGTTGCTGTCGCGCGCCTTCGGCCAGCGCCTGCTCGCCCCGCTTACGCTCGGTGAGGTCGGTGAACGAGTGCAGGAGGTATGGGCGCGAGTTGATCTCGACCACCGACGATATTACCATGCCGATGCGCTCCTCCCCGCTCTTGGTGAGGCAGCGAGCTTCGAAACGGTAGACGCGCTCGCCCGCCCGAATGGCTTTCAGCGCCGCATCGCGCTGCTCCCAGTCCGCCAGCAGCCTTAACTCGCCGGACGTGTGCCCAACAGCTTCCTCGCGCGTGTGACCCGAAAGCCGCACAAAGCTTTCGTTGACCTCTGTCACGCGTCTATCGTCGAGCGAGGTAATGATCATCGGCAACGGACTCTGGTTGAATGCAGCGGAGAACTTTCGCTCAGACGCGAGCAGGGCATCCTGCGATTCGCGTCGCACCTGTTGAATCTGCAATCTGGCTTCAATGCTGGCGAGCAACTCCCTGGCCGAAAACGGCTTGACCAGGTAATCGTCCGCCCCGGCCTCCAATCCTTCGACTTTCGACGCTTCCCCGGCCCGGGCCGAAAGCAGTATGACCGGAATTTGACGTGTCCGCTCGTCGTGGCGCAGTTCGCGCAGGAAGCCGAACCCGTCCAGTCGCGGCATCATCACGTCAGTCAGGATCAGATCGAACGCGCATTCGCGCGCCGCTTTCAGCGCCTCCTCGCCGTCAGCGACGGCCTCGACTTCATACTGCCCGGCGAGCAACCGCCGCAAGTACTCGCGCATGTCGGCGTTGTCGTCGGCGAGCAGAATCCTCGAATGCGGAGCCCCGAATGCCGAACGCTGAGTAGTTTGGCCGGGGCTTGCCTCCTCGGCAAATCGCCCTTCATTCGGCATTCTGCATTCTGCATTCTGAA
>Ga0126373_10003130_pt1 | contig 12305 bp, 11 predicted proteins | sample PanSoiMetPlot_11_FD_92545 | JGI IMG/M metagenome (GOLD analysis project Ga0126373, IMG submission 92545) | Tropical forest soil microbial communities from Panama - MetaG Plot_11 | ecosystem: Environmental > Terrestrial > Soil > Tropical forest > Bulk soil | place: Panama | collected 2016-02-17
GCGAACTTGATCTTCTCGTTGCAGCGCAGGCACGGGTTGGGCGTGCGGCCCGCCGCGTACTCGGCCACGAAATCGTCCACTACGTCGCGGGCGAAGCGGTCGGCCATGTCCCAGACGTAGAACGGGATGCCGATGACATCAGCGGCGCGCCGGGCGTCGCGGGCATCCTCGAGCGTGCAGCAGCCGCGCGCGCCAGTCCGGTACGAGCTTGGGTTGCTCGACAACGCGAGATGCACGCCGGTGACGTCGTGCCCGGCGTCGGCCGCCCGCGCGGCGGCTACTGCCGAGTCGACGCCGCCCGACATGGCAGCAAGAACGCGCAGAGTAGTCATCCCGTCCCAGGATAGTGGCCTCGCGGGCCGCGCCTGGCCGCCCGCTCGGCTACCTGGCCGCCCGGCGGGCTACCTAGCCGCACGGCGGGCCCGCTCCACAACCTCGCCGATCACGGCTCCAAGAGCGTCCACGTCGGCCTGCTCGGATGAGTGCCCGAGCGAGAAGCGCAGCGAGCCGCGGGCTCTAGCGTCGTCAGCGCCCATGGCCAGCAGGACGTGACTCGGCTGGGCCACGCCGGCTGTGCAGGCTGAGCCGGTTGAGCACGCGATGCCCCGCGCGTCCAGGAGCATCAGCAGTGCATCGCCCTCACAGCCAGGGAACGAGAAGTGCGCGTTGCCTGGCAGCCGGCCTGGACCCGGCGGCGCGCCGTTGAGCACCGCGTCCGGGACCGCCGCGCGCACTTGCGCGATGAGGTCATCGCGCAGCGCCGCCAGCCGTTTGGTCTCATCCTCGCGTCTCTCGATCGCTACCTGAACCGCCGCCGCGAACGCGCGAATAGCGGGCACGTCCAGAGTGCCGGACCGGACGTCGCGCTCCTGGCCACCGCCGTGCAGGACCGGAACAGGCTGGGCGCCCTTGGCGAGCAGCAGGGCGCCGACCCCGACCGGGCCGCCGATCTTGTGCGCCGTGATGGTCAGCGCGGTAGCGCCGGTGTCAGCCAGGTTCACGGGAAGCTGGCCGGCCGCCTGCACGGCGTCGCTGTGGAACGGGATCTGACGCTCGGCGGCGAGCGCCGCTAGCTCGGCGATCGGCTGGACGGAGCCAACCTCATTGTTCGCCCACATGATGCTGACCAGCGCGACGCTGGCCGGGTCCGCTTCGATGGCAGCTGCCAGAGTTTCGGGGGCGATCACACCCGCCGGCTGCACGGCCAGCCAGTCGGCCCGGGCGTCTTCGTGCTCGGCCAGCCACCGAACGCTGTCCAGGACCGCGTGGTGCTCCGTCGCGGACGCCAGCACCCGGCGGCGGGCCGGCTCAGCAGCCCGGCGGGCCCAGTACAGGCCCTTGACGGCGAGGTTGTCCGCTTCCGTTCCGCCGCTCGTGAAGACGACCTCGCTCGGCCGTGCCCCGTAAGCTTCGGCGATCAGCTCCCGCGACTCCTCGACCACCCGGCGGGCACGACGGCCTGCGTTGTGCAGCGACGACGGGTTCCCGAGCTGGGCAAGCTCTTCGGTCATCGCCGCGAGTGCGGCCGGGAGCATCGGGGTTGTCGCAGCGTGGTCCAGGTACACCACCGAAGCCGAGGCCACTTTGGCCTCCGGCCCTTGAATCCGGTCGTGACCGGCAGCTTCACTGGCGTTTGACATGATGCGCCCAGCCTAATGGCGATCCGGGGCTGCTGGCTGATCGGAGGCCGCGGCCCGGCAGGCTCCGGCCGGCAAGCGCAGGTCGGACGCGCCAGGCGCGGGCGGCAGCGTCAGCCTGCGGCCCGCTTGCCGATCTCCTCGACGAGCTGCGGAACGACCTTGAACAAATCGCCCACGACACCGAAGTCAGCCAGCTCAAAGATCGGCGCCTCGGGATCCTTGTTGACGACCATGATCGTCTTGGATGTCTGCATGCCGGCCCGGTGCTGGATGGCGCCCGAGATGCCGATCGCGACGTAGAGCTGCGGCGACACGGTCTTGCCTGTCTGGCCCACCTGGAACTGGTGCGGGTACCAGCCGGCGTCGGTGGCCGCGCGAGAGGCGCCAACGGCGGCGCCGAGCGAGTCAGCGAGCTGCTCGATCAGTGCGAAGTGCTCGCCCGACCCAAGGCCGCGACCGCCGGAGACCACGATGGAGGCCTCGGTCAGCTCCGGCCGCGCGCCGCGCTCGGCGACAACCCGTCCTGTCACCCGGGCCGTCTTCGCGTCGTCGCTCACGGTGAAGCTGACTGGCTCGATCTCGGCCGTTCCGGGGGCCGCCTCCGGCGTCACGGCGTTCGGCCGCACCGCGACGATCGGCGTGCCCGTCCGCACCCGGGACTGTACCGTGATCGCCCCACCGAAGATCGACTGCTCCCCGACCGGGCCGTCAGTATCGCCAGCAGCCGTCAGGCCAGTGACGTCAGTCAAGACGCCAGACCCGGTCTTTACGGCCAGCCGTCCAGCGACCTCGCGGCCCTCGGACGTCGCCGCCACCAGGACTGCGGCTGGTGCCTTCTCGGCGACCAGGTGAGCCAGCAGTTCGGCCTTGGGCGCCACCACGTAGTCGGCGTAGTCGGCGCTGTCGGCGACGTAGACCTTCGCGGCGCCGAACTCAGCGAGCCGCGCGCGGGCGCCGTCAGCGCCGTCGCCGGTCCACACGACGGCAGGCTCGCCGTGAGCGCGGGCGAGCGTCAGCAGCTCGGTGGTGACCTTCTTAACGGTCTCGCCGTCGTGCTCGGCAAGGACCAGGATCTCAGCCATTCGGGACAGCCTTCCGCGTCAGCCTGTGGGGGCTCAGATGAACTTGCGGGCCGCGAGGAACTCGGCGGCCTTGACCCCGCCATCGCCTTCGTCGGTCACGATCGTGCCAGCCGCGCGCGGCGGGCGGTTGGCGAAGCTGACCACCTCAGTTGCGCTCGCGGTCAGGCCTGCCTCACCAGCGTCCAGGCCGAGGTCGGTCAGGCTCAGCGTCTCGACCGGCTTCTTCTTGGCCGCCATGATGCCCTTGAAGGACGGGTAACGCGGTTCGTTGATCTTCTCGACCACGCTCACGACAGCGGGCAGGGTGGCTTCGAGGGTGTCGTAGCCGTAGTCGGCCTGCCGGTGAATGCTGATCTTCGAGCCATCGGTCTCGACCTTGCTGGCGAACGACATCTGCGGTACGCCCAGCCGCTCGGCCAGCATCGCCGCGAGCGTGCCCATCCGCGCATCAGTTGACTCCGAGCCCAGGATGACCACGTCGAAGCCCGTGCGACCGAGCACCCTGGCCAGCACGTCCGAGGTCACCAGCCCGTCCGAACCGCGCAGCGCCTCGTCGGTTACGTGCACGGCCTTGTCGGCACCCATCGACAGCGCCTTCCGGATCGCGTCGGTGGCCTTCTCGGGGCCCATCGAGACGATCGTGACCTCGCCGCCGTGCGCCTCCTGCAAACGCAGGCCTTCCTCGATCGCGTACTCGTCGAGCTCGTTGATCACGGCGTCGGCGGCGTCCCGATCCAGAGTGTTGTCAGACGCGCGGAGCTTCCGCTCCGACCAGGTATCGGGTACCTGCTTGACCAAGACCACGATGTTCATGACCGGCTGCCGACCTTCCCTCGACGTACCTCAGCGAGCATATGTTACTGGCAAGTAGTACAACTAGCCGGGACCAGCTCCTGACGCCTGGCGTTCCGCGGCCTCGACCACATTGGCGAGCAGCATGGCCCTCGTCATCGGGCCGACGCCGCCTGGCATCGGCGCCACGTAGCCGGCCACCTCGGCTACCCCGCGGTCCACGTCGCCCACCAGACCCGCCTCTGTCCTCGTGATGCCCACATCGAGCACGGTAGCGCCCGGTTTGACCATATCGGCGGTGAGGAGGCCAGGGCTGCCCGCTGCCACGACGACGATGTCGGCATTCTTGGTGTGCGCGGCCAGGTCCCTGGTGCCGGTGTGGCACTGGGTGACTGTGGCGTTCTCGCTGCGGCGGGTGAGCAGCAGGCCGAGCGCGCGACCGACAGTGATGCCGCGGCCGATGACGGTAACGTCCGCGCCCGCGATTGGCACGTCGTACCTGCGCAGCAGCTCCACGATTCCCTTAGGCGTGCACGGCAGCGGTCCTGGCTCGCCAAGAACCAGCCTGCCGAGGTTGACTGGCTGAAGTCCGTCGGCATCTTTGTCCGGATCGATCAGGCCGAGGATGCGCTGAGCGTCGAGGCCGGCGGGCAGCGGCAGTTGCACGATGTAGCCGGTGCAGGCGGGGTCGGCGTTCAGCTGCGCAATGACGTCGTCGACTTGCAGCTGCGAGGCGGTGGCGGGCAGGTTGCACCGAATGCTCACGATCCCGACCTGTGCGCAATCCCGGTGCTTACCCGCAACATATGACTGGCTGCCGGGATCGTCGCCGACAAGCACGGTGCCGAGGCCTGGCGTGATGCCAGCTTCCGCAAGCTTGGCCACCCGCGAGGCGAGCTCCGTGCGGATGGTCGCAGCAGTGGCCTTGCCGTCCAGAATTGTCGCACTCATCGCGCGTCATTCTGCCCGATGCCTGCGTTGGCTACTAGCCGAGGGCCGGTTAACCAGCGGCCCTGTGGGCACCCGTCGGCTGGCTAGTGGTAGAAGTGCCGGACGCCGGTGAAGTAGAGCGCCACGTCGGCCGCCTCCGCGGCCGCGATGACTTCGTCGTCGCGGACCGATCCGCCGGGCTCGGCGATCGCGCGCACTCCGGCTTTGGTGAGGATCTCCAGGCCGTCGGCAAATGGGAAGTAGGCATCGCTCGCTGCCGCCGAACCAACCGCGCGGTCTCCAGCCCTCGTCACCGCTAGGCGACACGAGTCGACGCGGTTGACCTGGCCCATGCCGATCCCGACGCTTGCTCGCCTGGCAGCGAGCAGGATGGCGTTGGACTTCACCGCGCGGCACGCGCGCCAGGCGAACTCCAGATCTGCTAGCAGGCCGGCATCCGCGGGAGCGCCCGCGACGAGCCGCCAGTTCGCGGCGAAGTCACCCGCTTCAGTCCCCGTATCACGGGTCTGCATGAGCAGCCCTCCGCTCACCTGCCGCCACTCCACGCCGGATCCGGCGGCCGGCGGTGCACAGCGGAGTAGCCGCTGGTTCTTCTTGGCCATGAGGATCTCGAGCGCACTCGACTCGAAATCGGGAGCGATGACAACCTCGGTGAAGACGTCTGCGACCTGGGACGCCATCTCTTTCGTGACAGTGCCGTTCGCCGCGATGACACCGCCGAACGCCGACACCGGGTCGCACGCGTGCGCCTTGCGGTGCGCCTCGGCCAGATCTGCGCCCAGGGCGATGCCGCACGGGTTGGCGTGCTTCATGATCGCGACGCACGGCTCGGTGAAGGAAAACGCCGCTCTCCGGGCGGCATCGGCGTCCACGTAATTGTTGTAGGACATCGGCTTGCCGTGCAGCACTTGCGCGTCGGCGATCCCAACGCCCGCATCGCCCGGCCGCAGGTACAAGGCGGCCCGTTGGTGCGGGTTCTCGCCGTACCGCAGCACGTCGCGCCGCTTCCACACCCCCGCCGTCGCGTCAGGCCAGCCGGTCTCGGCCGCGATCGCGTCGGGCGCGTAAACCGACGCGAACCACGTCGACACGGCGGCGTCGTAGGCCGCCGTATGGGCGTACGCCCGGGCCGCGAGACGCCGCCGCTGTTCAAGGGTGAACCCGCCAGCGTCGAGCGCCGTCAGCACTTCGGGGTAGCTGGCCGGGCTGGTAATCACCGCCACCGTCGCGTGATTCTTCGCGGCCGCCCGCACCATGGCCGGGCCGCCGATGTCGATCTGCTCCACGGACTCGGCCGGGCTGGCGCCGCTGGCGACGGTGTGCTCGAACGGGTACAGGTTGGAAACGAGCAGCTCAAAGGGCTCGATGCGGAGATTGGTGAGCTGCTCCTTGTGACTGACAGAGGTCATGTCAGCCAGCAGGCCCGCGTGCACAGCCGGGTGCAGCGTCTTGACGCGTCCGTCCAGGCATTCCGGGAAGCCGGTGATCTCCTCGACCTGAGTGACAGGCAAGCCCGCCGCCGCGATGGTGGCGGCAGTGCTGCCCGTCGAAACGATCTGGACGCCAGCAGAGTGCAGGGCAGTAGCCAGCTCGGCCAGTCCGCTCTTGTCGTAGACGCTGATCAGCGCCCGCCGGATCGCCACCCTGGTCACGCCGTCACCTGCCCCTGATTACCGGCCGATCCTGACTGTCCGGCCGTGCACCGACCATCCCTCGCGCACCATCCGGCCGATGGTCTCCACGACGAGCGTCCGCTCGGTGACCTTGATGCGCTCGTGCAGCGAAGCCTCGTCGTCGTCGTCAAGGACGGGTACGGCGGCTTGCGCCACGATCGGGCCGCTGTCGACCCCGGCGTCGGCCAGGATCACACTGCAGCCCGTCACCTTCACGCCATGTGCCAGGGCGTCGCGGACGCTGTGCATGCCAGGAAAGGACGGTAGCAGCGCCGGATGCGTGTTGATCAGCCGCCCGCCGAACTCCCCCAGGAAGTCAGCGCCCACCAGCTTGAGGAACCCGGCCGCGACAATCAAGTCCGGCTTGAACGCGGCACAGTCCTGCGTCAGCGCCTTGTCCCAGGTTGCCCGGTCGGGCGAGTCGGCTAGCGGCCGGACGAAAGTCGGCACGCCAGCCGACCTGGCCCGGTCGACGCCTCCGGTCCCCTCCCGGTCCGCGCCTACGGCCACGATCTGCGCGCCGAACTCGGGATTTGCGCAAGCGTCGAGCAGGGCCTGAAGGATGCTGCCGGTGCCGGAGACCAGCACGAGCAATCGCGACAAGCTGACGGAAGCTCCTCGGCTAAATCGGCAAAGGTCCGCTGGCGGCCGAATCCCCCCAGCGGTCACAGCGTACAAGCCGAGGTCGGCCCGCCCTGTCGCGCATCACAGCGGCGCGGCATGATGACGCTCGTGCCCGATTCCGCCGCGCCGCCCGTCACCACGCTCCTCGCCAGCCTGCGCAGCCGTACCGCCGTCATGGTTGATCAGCTGGCCGCACTCGTCAACGCCGAGACTCCGTCCAGCGACCTTCCGGCCTGCGCCGCGGGGATCGAGGTCGTGCGGCAGATCGCCGCCGCCGTCATCAGCGACCCTGGGGAGACAGTCGTCGTGGCGGGCCGAAGGCACGTGCGCTGGCGCTGGCCAGCTCCGCCGGGTCGACGGCCGATCGCCGTCGTCGGCCACGTCGACACCGTGTGGCCGCTTGGCACGCTGACGCGCTGGCCCTTCGGCGTCGACGATGCGGCCGTGACCGCGACCGGCCCGGGCTGTTTCGACATGAAAGCCGGGATCGTCCAGCTCCTGCACGCCGTCAGCGTGCTGTCCGATCCTGCCGGTCTGGAGATCCTGATCACCTCCGACGAGGAGGTGGGCTCGCCCACCAGTCGCCAGCTGATCGAGGACACCGGCCGGGCGGCCGCCGCCGCCCTGATCCTCGAGCCATCGCGCGGCGGCGCACTGAAGACCGGACGGAAGGGAACGGGCTTCTACCGCCTCGATGTCGTCGGCCGGGCCGCGCACGCTGGCCTCGAACCGGAAAAGGGCGCGAATGCACTCGTCGCGCTCGCCGAAGTTATCGGCCGAATCGGCGCGATAGCGAGGCCAGCAGCCGGGACAACGGTTACGCCGACGCTCGCCGCAGCCGGGACAGCCGCCAACGTGGTCCCGGCCGGCGCACACGTCGAGATCGACGTGCGAGTTTCCGAATCCCTCGAGGCCGATCGCGTCGACCGCGAACTGCGCGCGCTAGCCACGACGGTCCCTGGCACCACGTTGACAGTCAGCGGCAGGCCGAACCGGCCGCCCATGCCGCTCACCGCGAGTGCGGTGCTGTTCGAGGTCGCAAAGGAGGCAGCGGCTTGTCTCGGCCTGCCCGCGCTCGACGGCGTTTTCGTCGGCGGCGGATCTGACGGAAACTTCACGGCCGCCGTCGGCTGCCCCACCCTCGACGGTCTCGGTGCCGTCGGCGGCGGCGCGCACGCCGAAGGTGAGCATGTTCGCATCGACGCGATGCCGCAGCGAGCCGCGCTGCTCGCTGCGATCATCGAGCGGCTGCGTTCCGGGCCCTACGGCAGCGCCGACGGACCGCGGTGAGCAGGGCGCGAGCCTCGCCTCGGATCGCCGGCCCAGGGATCGAGGTAAATGACGTGACCGTCCTGACTCGAGCTGACGCTCGGGGGTGTCGCCTGCGCGCGGATTGGCAGTGCCGAGCCGGACCTCTGCTGGCGCGCGAGCCGGCCGGCCCGCCGCAGCGTCAGATAGTTCGCAGCGGCGGCGGTGATGGCGGCCGCCACGCCGATCTCCAGCGTTGACACGACGCCGACTTGCCACGGGGATGGCCCAACGGCGGCCAGCCTGCCGTCGCCGAGGGGGCCGCCGGACGCGGCCGCCAGCAGTCCGAGCACGCCACCCGAGACCACACCGCACACCAGGCCCCATACTGGCGCCGCGTCCAGCGTCAGCACGGGCGCGGCGCGGACGAGTAGCAGGCCGCCGAATCCGCCGGCTACATATGGCACTGCCAGAACCGTCGGCTGCAGCCACCCCGGCATGGCCGCGTGCAGTCCAGGCGGAAGCGCGGCCAGCATCGGCAACGCCGGCAGCCGGGCTAGCGTCGACCCGCCCGGTGCGACGACTGTCGCCGAGCCGAACGCGAAGCCAGGTCCTACCGTGTATGCGATGCCCCAGATGACCGCGTTCGGCAGGTAGCTGAGCTGGAGCAGCACCAGCAACCCGAGCCCGACGGCATCCGGCCGCAGCGCCCGCTGGAGCTTCGCGGCCTCGTGGAGGTGCGCGGCCAGGGACGCCGCGCCGAGCACCGCTCCGGCTGTCACCAGGACGGCCATTGCGCCTACCACCGCGACTACCACGGAACGCTGGCGCGGCGGCAAGAGACGGAGCAGTTGCGGCCACGGTGCCAGTGCTCGGACACCACCGAGTCCGCCGGCCACCAGCGCGAGCACGAGGCCACACGTGAACGCCTGTGCAACGGACGAGGACTCGATCGACGACCTGCTCGCGAGCGCGAGCACTGCAGTCAGCGCGGCGTACGGCACCGCCAGCGCGACGGCAGCGTAACCGACGTGCCGCAGCCGCGCGACGCCACCGGCTCGGACCACCCAGCGGCCGGCTCGCCACAGGAGCGCGCCAGGAATCAGAACGAGCCCAAGCGGCAGCAGGCCAATCCGTCCGGCGCCGCGGAAGGTGAATCCGACGTGGTGGCCGACGAGCCAGAGCGCGGCTGCGGTGCGGAGGACGGCAGGCAGGCCCGAACCAGCGTGCGGAGCCGCGATCCAGCCCAAGACCACGGGCAGGGTCACGACGGCTAGCCCACCCGTCATAACCACGCAAGCGGCCACGGCGCCAACGACCACCAACGGCCGCTGCCCGCCGCCAGGCTCCCCGGCCGAGCCTCCCGGACTGTCGTCGCCTGCCGCGCGCCGGCGCGACCTGACGGCAGAAACTGTCACAAGACTCAAGCCTGGCAATCCGGGGCGCGAACCCGCCGGAGGCGCGCCGTTTGTCGGCCTGGAGCCGACCCGTCTCAGGCCTGCATTACCTCGCGAACGAGTCGCGCGGTCCCACTCGGCGTCCGCCCAACTCGCACCCCAACCTTCTCCAGCGCTTCTTTCTTCGCTTGCGCGGTGCCGGCCGAGCCGGAGATGATCGCACCGGCGTGGCCCATGGTCTTACCCTCGGGGGCAGTGAAGCCGGCCACGTAAGCGACGACGGGTTTGGTGACGTTCTTCTCGATGAACGCGGCCGCCCGCTCCTCGGCATCGCCGCCGATCTCACCGATCATCACGATCGCTTCGGTTTCCGGGTCTTCCTGGAACGCCTGCAGGCAGTCAATGTGCGTCGTCCCGATGATCGGGTCGCCGCCGATACCCACGGCCGTTGAGAACCCGATGTCACGCAGCTCGTACATCATCTGGTACGTCAGGGTGCCGGACTTGGACACGAGCCCGATCCGCCCCTCCGACGTGATGTCGGCGGGGATGATGCCGGCGTTGGACTTGCCTGGCGACGCGACCCCCGGACAGTTTGGACCCACGATCCTCGTCCGGTTCCCGGTCGCGGTCGCGTACGCCCACATGTTCGCGGTGTCGTGCACGGGCACGCCCTCGGTGATGACGATGACGAGTGGTATCTGCGCGTCAATCGCCTCAATGACTGCATCCTTGGTGCCTACCGGCGGCACGAAGACCACCGACACGTCGGCGCCGGTAGCGGCCATGGCCGCACCAACGTCGGCGAAGACCGGCACGCTCCGCCCGGACAGCTCCACCGTCTGCCCCGCCTTACGCGGGTTGGTACCACCAACGACATTGGTGCCGGCCGCGATCATGCGCGCGCCGTGCTTGCGGCCCTCCGAGCCAGTGATGCCTTGCACGATGATCCGGCTCTCGGCGTTGAGGAAGATCGCCATGTCATGCTCCGTTCGAGGCCGCGGCGGCCAGCTCGGCGGCGCGTCGCGCCGCATCGTCCATGGTCGCCACCTGCTCGACCAGCGGCAGGTGGGCATCCGCGAGGATGCGACGCCCCTCGGCTGCATTGTTGCCGTCTAGCCGCACCACGATCGGGTGCCGCACGGCCTCGCCTCGCTCGGCCAGCAGCGCCATAGCGGACACGATGCCGTTCGCGACGGCATCACAGGAGGTGATGCCGCCGAACACGTTCACCAGCACGCTGCGCACGTCTGGGTCGGACAGGACGATGTCCAGGCCATTGGCCATCACCTCGGCTGACGCGCCACCGCCGATGTCGAGGAAGTTCGCCGGCCGGACACCGCCAAATTCCTCGCCCGCGTAGGCGACCACGTCGAGCGTGGACATCACCAACCCGGCCCCGTTGCCGATGATGCCGACGGAACCGTTCAGCTTGACGTAATTCAGGTGCTTGGCCTTCGCCCGCGCCTCGATGGGATCGACCGCTGTCGGGTCGGCAAACTGCGCCCAGTCCTGGCGGAACGCCGCGTTGTCGTCAAGCGTGACCTTGGCGTCTAGCGCGATCACGCGGCCGTCACCGGTGTAAACCAGCGGGTTCACCTCGACAAGCGTGGCGTCCTCGTCGGTGAACACGGCCCACAGTCGCTCGGCGAGCTCGGCCGCGCCCGCCTGCGCCTCGGCCGGCAGCCCGCCCGCCTGCACGATCTCGAGCGCCTTCGCGTGATCCACCCCAGTGAGCGGACTGACCGGGATCTTAGCCAGCGCCTGCGGCTTCGTCCTGGCGACTTCCTCGATCTCGACGCCGCCTTCAACCGAGCACATCGACAGGAACGTTCGCTCGGCGCGGTCCAGCAGGAAGGAGAGGTAGTACTCCTGGGCGATGTCGGTGTCCTCGGCGACCAGCACCGTGTGCACGGTGTGGCCCTTGATGTCCATGCCGAGGATCTTCGCGGCCTTTTCCTGGGCCTCCGCCGGCGTATCGGCCAGCTTGACGCCGCCGGCCTTGCCACGGCCGCCAGTCTTAACTTGGGCCTTGATCACCGCCAACGGCCTGGCGTCGCCCTTGACCGCCGCGAACTCATCGGCGATCTGCCTGGCCTCTTCCGCTGTGCTGGCGACCTTGCCCTGCGGAATCGGAACGCCGTACTCGGCGAAAAGCTCTTTCGCCTGGTACTCGAACAGGTCCACTCGGGTTCGTCCTTCGTGCTCGGGGATCGTCGCGGCGCTCGCCCGTTGTTTGCTCGCGCTCGGTTCGCAAGGCGGCGCCCGCGGCTCGAAGCCTAGTGCCGATCGGGCGCGCGCGAGTGACCGGGTCTCGACCGGCTGAAAGGACGTGCCTACATACCGGACTGCCCGACAGGCTCATCGCTGCCGAGCGCCGCGCGGACCCAGTCGACGATCTGCGTGGTCGTCGCCCCGGGCGTAAAGATCTTCGCAACGCCCATGCGCTCGAGTTCCGCGATATCGGCGTCCGGGATGATGCCGCCGCCGAAGACGGTGATGTCAGCGGCCTCGCGCTCGCGCAGGAGGTCAAGCACGCGCTTGAACTGCGTCATGTGCGCTCCGGACAGGATCGACAACCCGATCGCGTCGGCGTCCTCCTGCACGGCGGCCGATACGATCTGCTCAGGTGTCTGGTGCAGCCCGGTATAGATGACCTCAACGCCCGCGTCGCGCAGCGCCCGAGCTACGACCTTCGCGCCGCGATCGTGGCCATCCAGGCCCGGCTTCGCGATGACGACGCGGATGCTGCTCATGGACCCTCCGACCAGGTGCTGCGTGCCGCCGACATTCCGGGCAGCCGCCATCAGCCTAGCGTCAGGTGAGGGCGGGCGCGGCGGCCAGCGCGGTCGTCAGGGCGGCCAAGTACCTGTCAAGCTGGCTGCCATCGGCGTCGTA
>Ga0126373_10003131_pt1 | contig 12304 bp, 7 predicted proteins | sample PanSoiMetPlot_11_FD_92545 | JGI IMG/M metagenome (GOLD analysis project Ga0126373, IMG submission 92545) | Tropical forest soil microbial communities from Panama - MetaG Plot_11 | ecosystem: Environmental > Terrestrial > Soil > Tropical forest > Bulk soil | place: Panama | collected 2016-02-17
CATCGGGCTGGTACTCGGAGGGATTTTCAGCTCTCCGGCGCAGATCTTCGACTTCGACCCCAAGGCCGGAACCATGACTCCGTTTGCCGGCCCAGCGGGCTCACTCCTTCCGACTGAGCCCGCGTTTGTCACGCGAATGTTGGTGCTGCCCACGGGACAATTGCTGTTCAGCGATAGCTCGAATCAGCTCTATGTCTATACTCCGGACGGGTCGGCCCCTGCGTCACTGCGGCCCGCGATTTCCGCTGTGGATTACACGGGCGCTGGAGTATTCAAGCTGACCGGGACACAATTGAACGGGCAGTCCGACGGCGCTGCGTATGGCGATGACGATCAGATGAACGAGAATTATCCGATCGTCCGCCTCAAGGCTCCGACGACCGGCAACGTCTATTACTGCCGCACCACGAATTGGAGCTCGGTCAGTGTCGGCCTCACTGGACCCGAGACGGTCGACTTTACGCTCAATCCCGCCGTCACGGCGGGCAGTTACGAGCTGACTGTGGTTGGAGCGGGAATCGCTTCCGCGGCGGTCCCGATCCAAATCACGGCCAATGAGCTTGTCGGGACTGGTGCGGCGCTTGCGCAACGCCCCGCCGTGTCAAGCACGCTGGCAAGAGCCACGCTGGCGACAGCCCCGGTCAAGGCCATGCGGATCCTGAAGCCCATTCACCGGCCATAACTGACACATCGGATAGGGGTCACCTGGGAGTCGGCCCGTGCGGAGCGCCGCACGGGCCGACTCAGTACTCGGCGCGCTTCCGCTCACACGCTAGTCATCCAAGGTCCCCATGCTCAAATTGAGGATCGTCCCCGTCAGCCCGCTCGCTCTGTCGGACGCTGCGAAAGCCGCCACGTTGGCTACCTCCTCGAGCCTCATTACTCGCTTCGGGTGGGTCGTGCCCGCGAGATAACCCGCGAACTGCTCCCAGGCCATGCCCGCCGGCTTGCCCTTGATCTCGAAGACCTCCTTCATCGTGTCGGTCTCCGGAATCCCGTGTGGCCGCAGACAGACCGCCCGAAGACCCTGACGGGCGAATTCGAGGGACAGGTCGCGGGTGAGAGCCTCTTTTGCTGCCTGCGCCGGACCATAGCCGCCATTCATCGGGGAACCCATCCTCGCGGGGAGCGCGCTGACGGTCATGATCACGCCCGACTTGTTCGGAACCATCCGCCTGGCGGCCAGGCGCGCGGTCAGGAAGTACGACGTGACATAGGCCGTGATTGGTAGGGAGAATTGCTTGGCACTGATGTCCGCGAGGGACGCGCCGAGGACGTTCTTGTCCGGTATCCCGATCGCGTTGAACGAAATATCCACGCGCCCCGCCTTCTTCACCACGGAGTCCAGGTGCTTGTCGATCGCCCCCTCATCGAGAGCATCGACTTCAGCGGCTTCAGCGCACTTGCCGATGTCCTTGGCGACTTCTTCCACGGCGGCCCGGCTCCGGCCGGTGACGAAGACCCGGGCGCCTTCGTTTGCAAACGCACGCGCGACAGCACCGCCGATCGCGCCTGCGCCTCCATAGACTATTGCAACTTTGTTCTGCAGTAACATGTTTGGCTCCTCAGTGTGTGTGATCAAATCGAATCGTCGATATGGACGTCAGGGGATCTGAAAACTGGGCGCCCCGGAGGTCGAAAGTTTCGCTGCTCAGCCCACGGCTATAATCAACCTGCGGCGGGGTCCGCGGTGGGAGCGATAGAAGTGGCGACAACCGAGTTGGTGGCGAAAGCGCGCGCCGGAGACGGTGGGGCCTTCCGGGAGCTGACGGAACCGCATCGCCGGGAGCTGCAGGTGCACTGCTACCGGATGCTGGGGTCGTTGCACGATGCGGAAGAAGCTTTGCAGGAGACGCTGCTCAGCGCCTGGCAAGGGCTCGCCGACTTCGAGGGACGCGCCTCCCTGCGCACCTGGCTTTACCGGATAGCCACCAACCGGTGTCTGGATGCGCGGCGCGCTGCCGGTCGCCGCCCTCCCAAGGCCTGGGACGTACCGGGAGTAGTACCCCCGGAGCCGACCCGCCTTGGCGAGGTCGTATGGCTGGAGCCGTTTCCCGAGGTCTCGGTTGCGGATGGGGTCGAATTGCCGCTCGACCCGGAAGCGCGGTACGAGCAGGCCGAATCGATCTCGCTGGCGTTCGTCAAGGGCCTACAGCTCTTGCCGCCACGCCAGCTCGCCGTCCTGGTCCTGCGCGATGTCCTCGGATTTCAAGCGGAAGAAGTGGCCGACATGCTCGATTCGACCATCGAATCGGTGAACAGCGCCCTCAAGCGCGCGCGTGCCGGGCTGCAACGCCAACACTCGTCGGCTGCTGACCGCCAGCCGCCTCCCTCTCGCAACTCCTCCGCCGAGGACGCAATCGTCGCCAAGTTTGCCAACGCCTGGGAGTCCGCGGATCTCGGTGCGCTGGTGGCGCTTCTGACGGACGACGCCTTCATAGCGATGCCGCCGATGCCCTTTGAATATGAGGGCAGGGATCTGGTAGTCCGCTTCTGCGAGCTTCTCTTCGCTGGGGGCCGAAGGTACGACCTCGTGCCGACGCGGGCCAACGGGCAACCGGCTTTCGGCGCCTATCTCAGCGCCCCGACCGGAGCTCGGCGCGGCACCGGCCTCTATGTCCTCACACTCAGCGGTGATCGGATCTGCGCCATGACCCGCTTCGAAGCCAGCGTGCTTCGATGGTTCGGCCTCCCGGAGTCGCTGCCGAGCCGCTAGCCGGTCACACGGCATCAAACTGAGCTAACGGAGTTCTGTGCGTACGACGAGTTTCAAGCCGGACCAGACCTCGGTGACGGCGCATACCTTGACGTCAACGAAACCGATCGGGAGGGCAAGCTCGCGAATGGTTCCTTCAGTAATGGTACTGGGCATCCCCGATGCCTTCTTGGGCCACGACACCCAGACTGTTGCATTCGGTGCGAGCTTCTCGCGCAACGAGGCCAGGACCTTCGCAAGACGATCCTTTTCGGTTTCGAATACGTGCACAATGCCGATTGATCCATCTGCGACAGCCTTGAATTTCACACCGGCCGGTATCGGCTTCAGAAGTGCACGGTACCCGGGAGGAGCGCCGATGGTGTGAATCACACACCCCTCTTTGACCCCGAGTTTCTTTACCAGCGGCGTTCCTGAGTATCCTGCCATTGCGGATGACCTACACTACATAGGATTCAGGCTTTTGATCGCACAGGCCATACTAGTACTTACACGCCAGCTCTGCTACGGTCACGTCGACATGCACACCGATGCGCGTGCCGCTTCGCGCTATGGGTCGCGAGTTCTTCCAGGACATCGTGCGGCGCTGCTGCACCCTGGCGGGCCGGTACGATGAATAGCCGGCGCGCATTTCTCAAGGCCGCAGGTCTTGCCGGCATGGCCGCCACAGCAGCGCAGGGCGCGCACGCCGCGACCCCGGGCGCGCGCGTGGTGGCGACTTGGGACTTCGGCGTCGGGGCTACCGCGGCGGCGTGGGGCAAACTCGGCGAAGGCGGCAGCGTGCTCGATGCGGTCGAGGCCGGCGCACGCTGGGCGGAAACGGACCTGTGCAACAGCACGGTGGGCCATTGCGGCTACCCGGACCGAGACGGGAAGCTGACGCTCGATGCGAGCATCATGGACGGCGAACTGCGCTGCGGCGGGGTGGGGGCGCTCGAGGACATCGCACACCCGGTCTCGGTGGCGCGGGCCGTGATGGAGAGAACGCCGCACGTCCTGCTGGTCGGCGACGGCGCGCAGGAGTTCGCGCTGGCGCAGGGCTTCGTGAAGACCTCGCTGCTCACGCCGCAGGCGCGCCAGGCCTGGGAGCAGTGGCGCAAGTCATCACCGCAACCGCCACGGACCGATCGTCCACACAATGATGGCACACGCGATCGCGGCGCTGCGCCCGGACGCGACGAGATGTCCGGCGGGCCCTCGAGGCACGACACGCTCGGAATCCTCGCGGTCGATGCTCAAGGGCGCCTCGCGGGCGCCTGCACGACGAGCGGCATGGCGTGGAAGCTGCACGGGCGCGTCGGCGACAGCCCGATCATCGGTGCGGGCCTGTATGTCGACAACGAAGTTGGCGCTGCGACCGCTTCGGGCGTCGGGGAGGAGATGATGCGCAACGCCGCGAGCTTCCTGGTGGTCGAGCTGATGCGCCGCGGTCACTCCCCGTCGGAGGCCTGCCGGCTCGCGATCGCGCGCGTGGTGCGCCGCCGTCCCGCGGCGAGTCGGAACGAGCAGGTCTGCTTCCTGGCGCTCAATCGGCGCGGCGAGGTCGGTGCGTTCGCGCTGCACCGGGGATTCGTCTATGCGGTGCGCGATGCGCACAGCGCGGGTGTGCTGCAGCCGGCGCGGTCGGTATACCGCGACGTGGTGACATAGAGACCCCCGTGCCGCGACTGCTGCTCGAAATCGCGTGCGACGGACTGGGCTCAGCGCTGGCTGCCGCGGAGGGCGGCGCCGACCGCGTCGAGCTGTTCGCCAACAACGCGGTCGGTGGCACGACACCGTCAGCAGGTACCATCACCGCGGCGCGCGCTGCCCTCGCCATCCCACTGCACGTACTGATCCGTCCACGTGCCGGGGACTTCCTGTATTCCCGGGGCGAGTGCGACGCGATGCGGCATGACATTGAGCTATGCGTGCGTCTGGGGTGCGAGGGGGTGGTCATCGGGGCGCTCGATGTCGCTGGCGATGTCGACGTCGCGATCTGCCGCGAGCTCGTCGCCGCGGCCGGACCCCTCGCGGTGACCTTTAACCGGGCGTTCGACGTCGCGCGTGATCAACGTGCGGCGCTCGAGGCGATCATCGCACTCGGTTGCTCCCGGGTGCTGACGTCGGGGGGCCGTGCGAGTGCGCCCGAGGGGGCGACCGTTATCGCCGGACTGGTGCGCCAGGCGGCGGGGCGCGTCACGATCCTGGCCGGTGCCGGGATTACAGCGGCGCAAGTGGTGCCGCTCGTCGCCGCCACCGGTGTGCGGGAGATCCATGCCTCCGCGTCCGCAAGCCGAACCTCTGCCATGCACTACCGCAACGCCGCCGTCCGCGGACTCGACCCGGACTGGAGGCAGACTGACTCCGGGCTGGTGCGAGAGCTCGCTGCCGCCTTGCGCGAAGCGGGCGTGTAAGGGATTCGGAACGCCGTTGTGGGAGGGGCGCGGCCTAGCCGCAGCCGCCCGCCAAAACAGCCAACTTCACTGGTGCAAGGCGCCGAACACTCTTGAGACTATCGCCCTGCCCGCTGCTGCGGGGTTTTTCCTGATGGCGTGCTCTTCTTCGCCGATCTCCAGATACAGACCATCCAGGGCCTTTTGGGTGACGTATGTTTCGATGTTGACCGCGTTGCCCTTTACCAGACCGAGTTTGGCTCCCGCTCCGGCGAATTGATTGTATTTCCGTGCCAGGCCCACCCGATCAGTTGCTTTCTTGACAATCGGCAGGAATTTTGACGCCAGTGGCGCAGCCGTCTTCGCCTTGAAGAACCGGGTCACGGAGCCATCCCCGCCAGTGAGAATTTCCTTGGCGTCCCTTACCGACATCGTCTTGACGGCGTTGATCATCAACGCCTTGGCTTCGGGTACTGCCTGTTCGGCCGCCCGGTTCATGGCGACGACGAGTTCGTCGGCATCCTTGCCTCGCCCCATCAGGCGCATGCCCGTTGCGAGTTGATCGAGCGCTGGGGGCAGCGGGATCTTGACTTTGGGGTTATTCAGGAAGCCGCCCGGAACCCCCAGTCTGCCGACGGCCGATGTGACTCCCTCGGTCAACGCGCCCTTGATACCTCGAGAGGCATCCTGATTCGTCAAATCGCCAAGCCCCAGGGCGAACGCAGGCCCAAGAACGAGGCAGCCCAGTAGCCCCGCCAGGGTGATCGATCGAGCAGTCATTGGCGCACATCCTTACTTCAAGGTGTTCGGGCAATAACACGGGAGAGTCAGGCGAGATCCGAGACGGGCGAATCCGGACAATGCCGCCGGCATTATTGCAGGTCCACAAGCCGAGGGCGACGCTCTCCCCGTACAGGTCGCGGCTGAGGTCTGGCAGCGGCGATGCTATGCCGGCATCCCGCGCTGCCGCAGCGATCAGGCGGGTGCGAGGAGACTAAGGCGTATACAGCTCTGCGTTCGCAATCGGCACGAGCCGCCCTGAGCTCTTTTCGAACGTCTGCCCGCCGGCCACCAGCACCTGCCCATTCGTCAACGTTGTCATCGTTTGGTCGAAGCGCGAAACAGCCAGGCTTCCAGTGATCGTCCATGCCTGGGTCGTTGGGTCCCATAGGGCCGCGGCTGTGATGGACTGCGTCTGAATGCGCCTGTCGGGAGCCCCGCTAATCTCCACCGTCCGGGTGCCGCCCGCGATAAGTACCTGACCGTTTGTGAGCAGTGCTCCGCCGCCTCCGCAATGTTCATTTCCGGCGTCGCAGGAAGGCGCCCCGAACGCCGTCCATTCTGCACTTGACGAATTAAACAACTCGTCGTTGCTGCCAACCCATATCTCGCCGCTTAGAAGCCGCGTATCGAAGTTGACCGTTCCTCGAGTGCTGGACAGCGGGGCTGCGGTGATGCTCCATGTGCCGAACGACGGATCGTAGATTTCATGGTTTCCAACTGCAAAGACCTGGCCATTGGCCAGCAGGACTGCGGCCGATCCCACCGGGGTCGCGTCCACACTTCCTGTAAAGCTCCAGGTTCCTGAACCTGGGTCATACAACTCGGCGCTGCTCAAGCCCGGATAGGTATTCCCTCCAGCCGCAAGGACCTTGCCATTCTGCAGCGCGATAAGGATAAAATTCTCGCGGGTCTCGTTCATGCTTCCGGTTGGCGTCCATTGACCGGTTGCGGGGTCGAAAAGCTCGGCGCTGGAGAGCGGCGGGGCACCGCAGCACGCATTCGGATCCAGCCCTCCGGCCACGAGCACCTTGCCATTGTTCAACAGCACCGCCCCATGGTCGAATCGCGCGATGCCCAGATTGCCTTCGAGTGTCCATTTGCCCGTTGCCGGGTTAAAAACTTCGGAGCTGTTGAGAAACCCGCTCGTATCGTTCAGCCCGCCAGCGACGAGCACCTCGCCGCTTTTCAGCAGCGTGGCTGTCTGACCAAGTCGCGCCACGTTCATGCTTCCTGTTTTGGCAAATGTTGCGGAGGTGGCCACAGCAGGGGTGGATGCGCTTGCCACCAATGCTACGAACATCCAGGCCATCCGGATCATCGATAGTCGATACAAGCTGCCCGTGTTCATGGAAGATCCCCTTAGGCGATGGGCTGCAGGCATATCGGCCGCCCCGCTGCCTGGTATGTAGGCTCATGAGCCGGGTACGGTTCTAACAGATAAGAAATCGGGCCTTGGCAGCGCCCCAGCCGCGGAAATTCTCATGCGCCGCTGACTCTCTGGCAGGACGATCCGCGGTCCGCGATTATGGTAGCGGGTCCGGCTTTTATAAGTTGTTGAATTGAAAAGAGTATGCGCTGCTCGAGCTGTCGGCTGGCAAGGCATGGCACCGCTAGGCTAAAGAACTGTCCCGCTCAGGGGTGGATGGGCGCCGGCGCCGGTTCCGCTGTACGAGGTATGGAGAATGAGAACGTAGCACCGGGTCCGTGATTGGCCGTCGCAGAGAGACGTCCATGATGAGCCTCAATAATAGAGCGGCTGACCGACAGCCCGATTCCCATTCCATCCTTTTTCGTTGTAAAGAAAGCGTCGAAGAGTTTGTTCGCGGCTTGAGGTTGGAAACCGACCCCTGCATCCACTACGCTGAGCCGGACCCGATCACCCTCATCCCGTTCGGTTTTGATCAGCAACGCCCTCGGGCGGTCATCGACGCCAATCATCGCGTCGGAAGCGTTTCGTACCAGGTTCAGGATGACTTGCTCGAGCTGGATACGATCGCCTGTGACGGGCGGCAGCTCGTCCGCGAGCTCCGATCGCAGGATCACTCGATTCCTCTGAAGATCACTGCGTGACAAGGCAATCACCTCCCGGGTGGCCTCGTTCAGATCCAGCGGCTCCAGCGTGAACTCCTTCTTGCTGAACAGGGCGCGCAGTCGGCTGATCACCTCCGAGGCGCGGTTGCCATCGCGGGTGATCCGACGAGCCGTCTCGCGGGCGCCGTCCAGGTTCGGAGGATCACTATTCAACATCCGAAGACACGTACCGGCGTTGGTGATGATGCCGGCGAGCGGCTGGCTCACCTCGTGGGCAATCGAGGCGGTCAGCGCGTTTAGCGTCGTCACGCGCGCCACGTGGGCAAGCTCAGAGCGGGCCGCGTTGAGGGCCTCCTCGGCGACCTTGCTTTCCGTCACGTCCTGCAGAGCGCCGATGAACAGGGGGCGACCCGCAATTTGCTCGATGACACGGGCTATCCCGCGCACATACTTCACGGCGCCTCGAGTGGTCACGATCCGGAAATAAAAGTCGACATCCGCGCCCATCATGGCCCGCCCGATCATAGCCTCGAAGGAGGGCACATCCTCGGGGTGGACCATATCCCGAACCTCCTGCAAGGTGATTTTAGCCCCCGTATCGAGCTCGAATATGCGGAACGCCTCGTCGGACCAGTTGTGCTCGTCCCCCAGCAAATCGATGATGAAGCTACCCGTCTTGCTCAGCCGCTGAGCTTCGGCGAGACGAAGATAAGCTTGCTCGACTTCCGCCTGCGCTCGTTTGCGCTCGCTGTTCTCGTGCCGCAGATCGCAATAGAGTTGCGCATTCTCCAGCGAGATAGCCGATTGCGAGGCCAGTAATTCCAACACCGCGATGCGACCTGGCGTGAAGGCGCGCGGGGTCAGGTTGTTCTCGAGATACAACGCGCCGACGAGCTTGGCTTGCTTGACCAGAGGGAGGCAGAGGATGGAGCGGGGGCGGCGCTGCTGCACGTACACATCCGCAGAGAATGTAGCCGAGGCAGTGGCGTCGTCCAAAATGACACTCTGTTGCGTCCGGGTCGCCGTGTGGAGCACGGACTCGGGAAGCTCCGTGGGGGCAACCGCCGCGTGTCGCAGCCTCACTTCAACGACGCCGTGGCCGGTCGTGGCCTCCGCTTCTATCTGCAGCTCGTCGGCGCTGCAGAGGATGAGCACGCCGCGCTCGGCGCCCGCATGCTCAACTGCAATCCTCAGGAGCGTCTCGGTGAGCTTGCCGAGCTCGATCTCGCCCGAGACCGCCTGCGAGGCCTTGACCACGGTCTGAAGGTCCAGCTGCCCGACGCCGGCCCCGATCGTTGCGGTGGGCGTACATTGCGCCGATTCTTCGCGCGGCCAGGAGTAGCGCTCGTCGAGTTGCCGCACCTTTCCCGACGCGCCCCAGCGGAGATAACAGAGGCGCGCGTTGCGCAGATAGGCGTGAGCGATCGTCTCAAAGCCCCGCGCGGCGTAGAACCGCGCGGCCACTTCATTGGCCACGCCCTCATTCTGCCCGAACCCGTTGTCGTGGGCCGATCGAATGGCCTCTTCGTACAGGCGCATGGCCTCGGGGTCGCGTCCTTCAAGACGCGCGATCTCCGCCGACACCAGCGCGTGCTTGTCGCCGAACGTCGGCGGATGGTTGTCGGTCCACTCGCGCAGTTGCTCGCGGTGCGTTATCAAGAGCTCGCGCCACCGGGCGCGTTGGTCGGCAGCAGCGTCATCATAGAGCGCCGCGACCGTCAGCGCGGTGTAGTAAAAGTAGTCAAGCAAGTGGATATGGGCGGCTGCGGACCAAATCAGCGCCTCCGCCTTGTTGGCTGCTTCGAGCGCCTCGGCGTAGTCACCCGACAGGAACCGCGCCTTCAATTTAACGAACCAATAAAGGCAGATCACCATCGTCGTGTGATCTGCCGTCAATTGGGCTTCGAAGGTTACCTCGTCGAACTGTGCATCGCTGAAACTGGAGAGGCTTGCGGTTCGACCCTGCATGGTCGCGATGAGACGTTGCTGGCTCACAATGCCATCCGCCATGTCGCGGAAGCCGTACTTGCGGACGAATTCCAGGTTCCTCTCCGACTCGCGCCATACCGCATCGAGCGGATCGTTTCGTACGAGAAGGGTTTGGATGATCTCAGACATGCTGTAGCACGCGGAGGTCAGGTCGCCCGTCTCGGTCGCGGTGCGAATGGCCGCCCGATTGGACTCGATCGCGGTCGTGATGGATTGTGTCCAGACGGCAACTATTCCCATCGAGTGGTGGGCCTTCGCCTGGTAGGCGATGAAGCCATGTTTCTCGACCAGGTCGCAGGCGAGCTTGACGAACCGATATCCCTCGTCGTAACGGTGAAAGACCGGGCCGAGGATACAGCCTAAATAGGCACAGCCGTGCGCGGACGCTCCGCACGCCCCGTGTTGCTCGCTCAAGTTCACCATGCGGCACACGAGCAGGCAAAACAGGTTGAAGTCGGTGAAGTAGGCGGGGCCGAGCAAAGTCGAGAGCACCTGCATGGTGGCTTGTCGTTCCGGATCGGTCATTCCCGGCAGATCGATCAGGCTCTCGATCGGGTGCCCATTGAGGGTCTGCCAGACCATCTCGTACTCGCACTGGACCTGTTCCCAGGCCGGATGTGGCGGGACGTCAATGTCGAACAGGCGCAGGCACGCGAGCGCGCTGGTCACCGCGTGCGTATTCTCCGATTTCACCGTATGGAGCAGAATCTTGACCTGGTAGACGGCCGCCCGGTCGACTTTCGATGCCGCGCGGGCCAACAGCTCCTCTATCAGGTGCTCGGCTTGTTCGAAGTGACCACTCAGAAACGCGCACTCCGCGCGTTCGAGCCCCAGACCGAACGTCAACTCGTAGCGGCTGGCCCAATCGCTGTCGTCCACCAACGCCATTCCGGCCGAAAAATACGCTCCCGCCGATGCATAGGCCGCCGACGCCTTGGCCTTGCGCCCGGCCTGCAGGTTGATGAGAGCGATTTGCGCTTTCTCCGCGCGCTCGAGGAGCCGTGCAGCGCCCCGATTGAGCTGGCTGGCCACATCAAACAGATGCTCCGCCAGCTCGTTCGGTTGGAACCGGGCGCGCAGCGCGCGGCCGAGCGCCAAGTGCACCTCGGCGCGCTTCTCTCGCGGAATCGTTGAATAGGCCGCCTGTTGGATCCGGTCGTGCAGGAACTTGTAGGCGCCGTCGATCCGAACGACGAGCCCCGCTTCGACGGCCTCCCGCAGTGCCGCGTGTATCGTCGCTTCGGCCTGCCCGAGAACGCAAGTCAGCATGTTGGTCGCGGCGACATTCCCCAGGCAGGCGAACTGCCGCAGGGCTTCCTGAGTGGTAGCGGAGAGCCTCTGGAGCCTCTCGGCCATGAGATCCACCACGTTGTCGCTGTAGTTGCGGGTGCGGATGCGCACGATGTCCCAGTGCCAAACGCGTGCGCCGGAGTCGAACGCGAGCAGTCTCTCTTCAGCCAGCGCGCTGAAGAACTGGATCGCGAAGAACGGATTGCCGCCGGTCTTTTCGTGCAGCAGCTGCGCAAGGGGCCGCCCGCGCTCCGGCTCACAGTGCAGGGTATCGGCGACGAGCCGGCCGACATCCGCGAGTGCCAAGGGCGTCAGCACGATCTGGTGCACCCGGGCACCGCTCGTGCGAATCGCTTGGAGCGTGTGCATCAGCGGGTGCGCGCGGTCGACCTCATTGTCCCGGTAGGCTCCCACCAGCAGCAGGTGCCGCACTTGCGCGTGCGTCATGCAGTGCTCGAGGAGATCGAGGGTTGCGGCATCCAGCCATTGCAGATCGTCCAGAAACAACACGAGCGGGTGCTCCCTGCGCGCGAATACACCGAGGAAGTCACCGAATACCTGCCGAAAGCGGTTCTGTGCCTCCTGCGGCGGCAAATCCGCAACAGGCCGCTGTGGCCCGAGCACCAGCTCGAGCTCTGGGATGAGGTTGACCATCAGCTGCCCACCGGAGCCGAGCGCAGCGCGCAGCGCCTCTCGCCAGGGTCGCAGCTGCGCCTCGCTTTGGGCCAGCAACGCGCGGACCAGGCTCTTGAACGCCTGTGCCAAGGTGGAGTACGGGATATCGCGTTGGTATTGGTCGAATTTGCCGGAGGCGAACAGGCCCCGCGTTGGAACCAGCGCCTTGTGCAGCTCGTGCACCACGGAGGACTTGCCGATGCCGGCATAACCGGACACGAGCACCAGCTCCGGGGTGCCGCGGGCTACCACACTGTCGAAAGACGCCAGCAAAGCTGCGATTTCGCTCTCTCGACCGTAGAGCCGTTCGGGAATCAGCAGCCGCTCGGGCGCATCCTGCGTTGCGAGCGGAAACGACTCGATCGCGGCGCCGGACTCCCAGGCCGCGAGACACTTGCGAAGATCGGCCTCAACCCCCGCGGCAGTCTGGTAACGCTCCTCGGCG
>Ga0126373_10003133_pt1 | contig 12302 bp, 12 predicted proteins | sample PanSoiMetPlot_11_FD_92545 | JGI IMG/M metagenome (GOLD analysis project Ga0126373, IMG submission 92545) | Tropical forest soil microbial communities from Panama - MetaG Plot_11 | ecosystem: Environmental > Terrestrial > Soil > Tropical forest > Bulk soil | place: Panama | collected 2016-02-17
GTATCGGTCAGCGTTCCCAGCAGCCCGCCACTAGTTGCGTTGAAGGCGTGAATCAGCCCATCGCCAAAGTTCCCAACCAGGAGCGCGCCCGCGAATTGACCGACTGTGGAGGGCGCTAGCGCGATGCCCCAAGGCGAATTGAGAACGCTCGTGGCGATCAGGTTCTTGATCAGGTTTCCTTTCATGTCGAAGGTCGCTAAATATCCATTCCCTACGCCGGCCACGTCGTCGTGCTTCTTGTCGTTCTGTTTGGTGTACAGCACGTACAGCGTGCCTCCGATATTCTCGATGTCGAATGGCGCGAATCCGGAAGGGATCGTGGCGTTCGCAAATCCGCCGACGGTGGTTAGCTTCTTCAGATTACCGTCCCATACATCTACGGTGCCGGCGTTGAAGTTCGCTGCATAGAGCGCGGGCGCATTGGCAATCGTTCCCAAAGCGCAGCCTTTGTAAACCGCACCTGCCGCAGAATTGTCGACCATAATTTGTGCCTGTGTGCCTTGTGGCACGCTGCCATTCCATCCGATAATCGTTCCGTCTTCGGTGCAACACAAAAACGATGCCGCTTTCGAAGTGCACGGAACCACGAATGACGGTGACGCGCTGTTGAAAAGCACTCCGGTTGCCGCACCCATCGCGTTCGCACCCGTGCTTGCCGGCGCCGGGATTTGTCACAACCAAGTTAATCGCGGCTCCGCTGGTACCGTAGAGCTTGGAGGTGCGAGTGGCATTATTCGCGATCCAGAAAGGGCTGCCTCCGCTGAAGCCATTGCCCCACGCATTCACCAGATTCGGATCCGTGTGATCAGCTACGTTCGGCAAGTCGGAAACCAGATTGTGAACCAGATAGTTGTCTTGTGCTGCCAGATGGCTCGCAAGTAAGCCGACAAGCGCGGCCGCGAAACTACGACCGCGGCCTAATTTGATTAAATTGTGCACGAGTAACACTATTTGTTGTGACTTTAAGCATTTATTGGAGACTCCCCCCGGCGAGATGACGTGAGGCACTTCCCCCGAGTTTCGAATCGCGCTGTGAAAATGCTGTAAATATTTTGTTGCGCGTCTACACACGACATCGCGTGCATCCGGACACCGTTGACTCTCCGTGCCTATGCAAAGATGTGAACAGATCTTGATTTCAGAACCGCGTGCACAGCTCAAGCTTCGTAATTCGGGACCAGGAACGGATGGCCAAGGCGAAGAACTACCTCGCCTGGCAAGCGCGTTTGATTCTTCCTGAGCTTGGATCGCGCGTGGTGGAAGCCGGATCCGGCTCCGGGAATTTTACCGGCCGGCTATTAGACCGCCAAATCGTGGTGGCTGTCGATTCCGAACCCGAGTGCCTTAATCGGCTGCGCGAACGCTATCCCCGGCAACCGAATCTCGAAATCGTTGCCGACGATCCGTGCAGCGATTCATTCCTGGACCTTTCGCGGTTCGCAGCCGATTCCTGCGTCTGCACGAATGTTCTCGAGCACATTGCTGACGATCGACGCGCGCTCCAGGCCATGGCGCGCATACTCGTGCCGCATGGAAAGATTGCGCTGTGGGTACCGGCTTTCCAATCCCTGTTCGGACCCATGGATGTTCAGCTCGGACATTTCCGCCGTTACCGGCGTCGCGATATTCAAAGCCTCGCGCACCTGACCGGCTTGACTCTAAGGAAGCTGCACTATGTGAATTCGGTCGGATTCTTCTTGTGGGGCGCAAGCTCATATCTGCTCCGCCAGCCAGCCGTAACGGAACAGCAGGTGGTTATCTTCGATCGTTGTATCGCACCGTGGCTCTCGCGATTGGAGAACATTTGGCCGCCGCCATTCGGACAAACGTTGTTCGCCGTACTCGAAAAATCCTGAGATATCTGCGGGATCCGGTCACCAGCCCGACTTCGACATCCGGTCCAGAATTACTGCACTATAGTCATTCATATGCCCTGGCTTTCGGTGCAAAGGCGCAGGAATAATTGCCGCCAGCCTCGCCGATTGCTCGCGGCCCAACTCCGAAGCGTGCACGTGATAGTAGTTCTCCGCCGCCGCCTCAGCGCCATATATTCCCGGCCCCCACTCGATGACATTCAGATACAACTCTAGAATCCGCTTCTTCGACAGAGCCCCCTCCATGATTGGAACCAAGGCGAACTCCGCACCCTTTCGCAGGAACGACCGCTCCGTCGTCAAAAACAAATTTTTAACCAATTGTTGAGTGATCGTGGAGCCGCCCCGCCCCAGTTTCTGGTTCTTCACGTCGTCATCCAGTACCCTACGCATCTCCACCCAATCGAATCCGTGATGCTGGAGGAAACGCCCGTCTTCAGCCGCTACCACCGCGTGTTGCAAATTCGGCGCGATCAATCGTAGCGCAACGAATTTGTATTGTTTGTGGTATGGCCGGTGTTGCCACATGGCCTCAACCCGCCGCTGGATCTGTACCGTTGTCGTGGGGGGATTCACCTGGCGCAGGAGGAAGACAAACAGGACGCAGATCCCGTACAGCCCCACTGCCAACGTGAAGGTAGCGAGCAACGCAAATCGCCAAAAACTTGGCCGGCGCCGACCTCGCAGACTCCGGTTCCGCAGACTCGTAGCCCGCCGGACAGTCTGCCCCTTACTAGTCCCACGCGACGCCATCTCATATAAATTTCGCACGTCCTGCAGGACAACTTTAGGTTGCTATCATCGAACTTCAACCCATGACGAAGGTCACACATCTAGAGTGCAGTGTGTGCGGCCAGCGCCGCGAAGCTGGACGTGTTCACAACTTGTGCGAATGCGGCGGACCGTTGCTAGTCCTGTACGATCTCGAGAAAACAAAATCAAGCTGGAACCGGGACAGCATCTGTGCCGGACCCTGCACAATGTGGCGCTACGCTCCAGTCCTTCCCGTGTGCGATCCGGTCAACATCGTTTCGCTCGGCGAAGGTATGACGCCGTTGCGGCGGACCGATCGGCTGGCCGCGCGGCTGGGCGCGCAGAATCTTTGGGTGAAAGACGAAGGCATCAACCCCACCGGCTCTTTCAAAGCCCGCGGGCTCTCGTGCGCCGTCTCGATGTGCGTCGAGCTAGGAATCTACAAAGTGGCGATCCCCTCGGCCGGCAATGCCGCCAGTGCGATGGCTGCGTACGCCGCTGCGGCCGGGATCGAAGCACATATTTTCATGCCGCGTGACGTTCCGCAATCGAATTACATCGAGTGCAAAGACTTCGGCGCTCGAGTCACCCTGGTCGACGGCTTAATCAGCGACTGCGGTCGTATTGTCGCCGATCGCAAGGATGCGGAAGGCTGGTTCGACGTCAGTACGCTCAAGGAACCCTACCGGATCGAAGGCAAAAAAACCATGGGCTACGAAGTCGCAGAGCAGCTCGGATGGACTTTGCCCGATGCCATCTTCTATCCAGCCGGCGGCGGTGTCGGTCTGATCGGGATGTGGAAGGCCTTCGCGGAAATGGAAGCTATGGGTTGGATCTCAAGCCACCGCCCGAAAATGATCGCTGTCCAAACGGAAGGCTGCCAGCCCGTGGTGCGAGCCTTCGAGCGCGGCGACGCCAAAAGCGAATTCTGGGAAAACGCGCATACGGTCGCTGCGGGGCTGCGCGTGCCGAAGCCGCTGGGCGACGCGTTGATGCTGGATGCAGTCCGAAAAAGCGGGGGCACCGCGATCGCAGTCAGCGACGAAGAACTCCTGGATGCTTCACTGCAACTCGGCACAGACGAAGGCATCTTTGCAGCGCCGGAAGGCGGTGCCTGCATCGCGGCCCTTGGCAAGCTTCTCGCCAACGGATTCCTGAAACCGGAAGAACGAATCGTGATCTACAACACGGGCGCAGGGCTCAAGTATCTGGAGGCGTTCTCTACGCGTTTCCCACGATCCACCGCGTCTGAATACGACAAGCTCGGCGGATTGATCACGCCCCGCTAAGGGCGCTCGCCCAAGCTAACGTGCTTCTTGCGAGATTTTCGCAAGCCGCGTTTTCGCATCTGGATTCGACGACTTCGCATAAAGACGGCTGGCTTCGTTCAAATCCTTCGTCACTCCGCGGCCCTCTTCGTACATCAGGCCCAGGCGAAACGATGCGTCACTATCGCCTCGATTCGCTGCTTCCGTATACCAATGCGCGGCAGCTTTGTTGTCCTGACCCACCGGAACCACGCGACCTAATTCGTACATCAACCCGAGATTGAACATTCCGCGAGCGTAGCCGGTATCCGCCGCCTGACGAAACATTCGCACTGCATCCCAGTCGCTTTTCGGTCCGCCGAGCCCCTGCGCGTACAACGTTCCGAGCAAAACTGCTGCCTGCGCATTACCCGCCTCTGCAGCCTTCTTGAACGACTCTCGCGCCGCCTGCGCGTTCTGCGAGCCCAATTCATTCTTCCCTTGCTGAAGCAGCTTCGCAGTATCCACGGACGCAGGCAGCGCGGCTTCAGCTTGTGCGGGAGAAGCCTGAGGCGGCGCCGATGGCGCGGAAGCTGGCGCAGTCTTCTCCGCGCTTCCCGGCTGCGGCTTGAAGTCAGAGAGCGGCGTGGTGTCGACCACGCGCTTCGGCTGCGGCTTTTCGGACGGGGCTGGTGGCGCGGGGCTCGATTGGGGAGTCGGCGCGCTGACTTCGCTCGCGGGCGATGGAGATGGCTGCGCGGTATTCGCCCCGGAGCTGTCGGTTCGAGCCGACGCGCTTGCGGCCTTCGCATCGGCGCCCCCAGCTGGGGGCGATTTACCACTCGCGACGTTCTTACTCGACGGATCTCCCGAGAATCCAAACGGCAGCGGCACGTGAAGCACGAACACCAGCACCATAGCAATCACTGCGACCGCAGCTATTCCTGCGACCGTCCATGCTAATTTTTCAGACGTTCGCTTGGTGTGAGGCGCCGTTGCGGCACCGGCAGCCGCAGCGGGTGGCGGAGCGACGTAAGCGCCGGGAGCGGGCCCGGTCGCCGACGCTCCCGCCGACCCGACCTGACCTGACGGCGCTGCGGGACTCGGCGCAAACGCCGGAGGCGCTGCCGGTGCGTTCGGTTGTGTACCCGACTCCGCAATCCACCGAAGCTGCAGCTTCACATCGTGCGCCGTCTGCCATCGTTCGTCCGGATCCTTGGCAAGACATACTCGCACCAGACTATCGAAAGCGGACGGAGACATGGGCTGCGCCATCGCGATCGCCGGTGGATGATAGGTCAAAATCGCTGCGACGATGCTGGCGTGACTTTGTCCGGTGAACGCGGCGCGGCCCGATGCCATTTCGTAGAGCACCGTTCCCAACGCGAAAATGTCAGACCGCCCATCGGCTTCTTTGCCTTCCAATTGCTCCGGCGCCATGTACTGAATCGTGCCGAGCACGGTGCCTTCCACAGTTAGCGGCAAGCCCGGCGGCGGGGTGGCGAACGTAGTGGTGTCCTCGCTTCCGCTCTCCCGCGGCGGCATCCCGAAGTCCGACGTCGCTTTCGCCAATCCGAAATCCATCAACTTCGCTCCGGACTTGGTTAGCATGATGTTGCCCGGTTTCAAGTCACGGTGGATCACGCCGCTCTTATGCGCCTTCTCCAACCCATCGCAAATCTCGATTCCGTACCGCAGCACCTGCTCCGGCGGGAGCGGTCCCTTCGTCAGGCGATTGGCGAGCGTTTCCCCCTCCAGGTATTCCATCACGAGAAAGTCGGTGCCATCCTGGTGGCCGAGGTCGTATAGAGTGCAGATGTTGGGATGATTCAGCGACGAAATCGCGCGTGCCTCGCGGTCAAAACGGCGCTTAGCTTCGGGACTCGTCGACAAACGGGCCGCGAGTACCTTCACCGCGACGAGACGATCGAGCCGCGTGTCGCGTGCCCGGTACACTTCGCCCATGCCGCCCGCGCCCAGCAGCGCCTCGACTTTATAGGGCCCGAGCTTGGTTCCAGCCGAAAGCGGCACCCGTTTTCCGCAATTATATTCGAATTGGGACAAGCTGATAAGCGACTCGAGCCGCGCGCCGTCATTCATGGCCTCAAAATCGCGCGGTCGCGCGGGTATTCGCAGAGCCGGTTGTTGTATACTCGGAACCCGAGAGGACATATGAGCAGATTCCGACTCGCCGTTTTCGCCGTCGCGGCCTTGTTGTTTGTGCGGCTCGCAATCGCCCAGGAAGGCAATCTGACGCCCGCTCAGCAGCGCGCCAAAGCCAAAGCACAGAACGTGCCCGAGATTCCTTACGAACCTGTGCCGAATTTCCTGAAGCTGCCCGCCGGTCTGTACCTCGGGGAAGGCATCGGCGTCGCTACCAATTCCAAAGGCCACGTCTTTGTCTACACGCGCAGCCAGGAGACGCGGCTGTTCGAGTTCGACGCCAAAGGAAATTACCTACGCGAGATCGGCGAGGGGTTGTACGGCTTCGCGTTCGCTCACGCGGTTCGCGTCGATCCGCAAGACAACATCTGGGCGGTCGACGAGGGAACCAATATGTTGATCAAGTTCACGCCGGACGGCCATGTGGCGATGGTCTTGGGCCACCGGCCGGAATCCATCGAAGGAGTTCCTGTAGCGCAGTTCGGAGTCCAGCCTCCACCGGCTGAGCCTTACACCTTCAACCGTCCGACCGATGTCGCCTGGGATGCCGCCGGCAACATTTTCGTATCCGATGGCTACGGGAATTCGCGCGTCGCCAAGTACGACAAAAATGGGAAATTTATTGCTTCGGTAGGTTCGCGCGGTTCGGCGCTCGGCGAGCTCAATCTCCCGCACACGATCGCGACCGATGCAGCCGGTAATGTGTACGTCGGCGACCGCTCCAACAGCAGAATCCAAGTTTTCGATAACGACCTGACGCCTAAGAAAATCTACGATCAGGTGGGCGCACCGTGGGCGATGTGCATCACGCCCGGGCCGCATCAATACATCTACAGTTCGAATTCAAACCCGGACAACAACAATTCGGAGATTGCCGCCGTCACCGGCGACATTTACAAACTGGAGTTGGACGGGACCGTGGTCGGTAAGTTCGGAAAAGCGGGAAAGAAACCGGGCGAGTTCAGCACGATTCATGAGCTCGATTGCCGGAGCGAAAACGAACTGTACACCGCTGAAATTACTGCCTGGCGCGTGCAGAAAATCCTGCTGCATCCACATGCGGCGGCCTCGGGAGGCAAGTAACATGAACGCCGTGAAAACCAGCGCACGAGTCCTTGGACTCGCCTCCATCGCGGCGCTCGCGTTTGCCGCGCCGCCCGACATCTCTTTCGATTCCGCGCCGAACCTTCTCAAACTCCCGGAGCACATTTATCTCGGTGAAGTGGCCGGCGTGGCGACGAACTCCAAGGGTCACGTTTTTGTCTTTACACGCACCGGCACACCTTACGCGGTCACGGGAGGATCGCGCGTCTTCACGCACGGCGGCGCGCGATTGTTGGAATTCGACGCAACCGGCAAGTACGTTCGCGAGATCGGCCAAGGATTGTATGGTTTTCTCTTCGCGAACGCGGTTCGCATCGATGCGCAGGACAACATCTGGGTGATTGATCGGGGATCGAGTCAGGTAATCAAGTTCGATCCAGAAGGACGCGTCGCAATGGTGATGGGCCGTAAGCCGGAGTCGATCTTCGTCGGCGGGCGCGGCCCCAACACTGGTGGCCCTGGAGCAGGCGGACGTGGCGCGGAAGCAGGCGGACGTGGCGGCCGCGGCGCTGCGATCGGAGGCGGAGGTCCTGGAGCGGAACGCGGCACAGCGCTCGCAGGCCCGGGCGCAGGCACTCCCGGCGATCTTTTCAATCAACCCTCCGATGTGGCGTGGGACTCCGCGGGCGACATCTTCGTCGCCGACGGCTACGGCAACTCGCGCATCGCCAAGTTCGACAAAGACGGCAGGTTCCTGAAATCCTGGGGATCGAAGGGTTCCGAGCAGGGCAAGTTCGACAAGCTGACGTCGGTGGCAGTCGATGCGCAAGGCAACGTCTACGCGGCCGATCGCGGCAACAAACGCATCCAGGTCTTCGATACCGATGGCAACTACAAAAGCTCCATCACCGAGATCGGCTCGCCCTGGGCCATTTGCATTTCGCCCGGCGCGCATCCCTACCTGTACAGTTCCGACTCCAACGAAATGAACTCGATGGACAACGGCGCGATTTACAAGATGGAGCTTGACGGGAAAGTTGTCGGGAAATTCGGCGAAGCTGGAAAACTAATGAAGCAGTTCGGCACCGTCAACGAGATCGATTGCAGCAAGGTCAATGAGCTGTACGTCGGCGAAGTCTTGAATTGGCGTGTTCAAAAGCTGACGCTGCACTAAAGTGTGCGCCCGTATCACCGGGCTGATGAGTCCGCCTCACAGCCGCGAATCGCAACCCCTGCTCCAGTCTCAGGATTGCCATAAGTTACCTTGAGCTGCTGCTCCTTTACGAAATCTTGGCTAGTCGGGAGAAAGATCACGTAGGCGTCACGATCTTTGGGAAGGTTGCTGCTGTCCTCGGCGTCAAAATTCGGGATCGAGAAATTCCCATAGGCCAGCCGGTAAAAATCCAGTGCGCCGCTATATCGCCAATCGATGCCGAACTTTTTAATGCCGCAGCGCGTCCGCAGATCGTTAACCAGCCAATATAGCTGCTTCGTGTCGGCGTCGAATTGCCACTCCTTGAAATACCCCAGGCGCAGACAGCCGGCGAAATAGCCGACTGACAATATAAGCACGCCCGCCGCAAAAGCGCCGGGCGGATCGAAGCGAGCGCTTTCTGCCCGCACGGCGAGCGCTGTACTGAACGCGACGCACCAGAGCAGCACCAACATCAGTGCAGTTCGAGCCGCGGGCAAAGGAATCTGCGCGGCCCGAAATGCCATCCAGTGGAACAGGAAAGCAACCAATCCCATCGTGCTCACCAGCCGCAGCAAAGTAACACGCGGATCCGTATTCTGCTTGCGCGACCGCACGCGCTGCCATTCGATGAAAGCCCACATCGCAACGAAGGCGACCACACTTGCGATGGGAAGCTTGTTGCGGACCATTCGCAAAGCCGCCATCATCCAGCGATTCAAGATATCGGGATTCAGCTCGTCGAAGGTTGCCGAAATCACGCTATGCCACATTTCGCGCAGCGACGTCGATCCGAAGTAAAGCTGCGATCTCGGGAAATCCCAAAGGGTGGGCCCGCAAATGGCGATCGCGGTCAGAATGCCGGGAAGAAAGCAGCACTCGGCCAGACGTAAATAGCCGAGTTGCGACCTCAGCGCTGTGGTCGAGGCCCATAGAAAGAAGCCCGCCATGATGATGGCGTCGGCGTAGGCGAAGGAAAAGTTTGAGCAGAAGGAGATCCCGACGAAGAACGACGCCCATCGCGCGTGAAACGCCAAGCGGTCGCCGCCCGCGCCGAGCACCATTTTGGTCAACATGCAGAGCGCCGCCAATTGGAAGCCGATGGCAAGTGCATAGCCCCGACCCGCGATCAGATAGTCGAGGATCAGCGGATTGTAGACGAGGAAAGCGAACAGCAGCCAGCGCAAGAACTTTCGCGCCGTAATCAAGAGGCAAAAGTAAAAAGCGGACGCAATGTAAACGATCGCGCCCAGTATGGCCGGCGCGCGCGCGGTCACCTCGTTGATCCCGAAGATCGAGGCGAACACTTTCGCCAGCGCCGACTGCAAGACGTGATTCCCGGATGCCGGATACCAATGCATACCCGCCGGCACGCCACCCACGTAAATCACAATAGAGGTGGCCTCATCGATGGTCATGGATTGGATACATGCCCTTATAAGGACGATTGCCAACGCGCCGGCGGCCAGCAAATACAGGACTATATGGCTGCGAAACGATTCCCGCATGCGAGCGTAAGTGTCTATGGTATCCGAAGCAATGCTCTCCCGAACTAAAAAGCTGAATCCTGGGCGCGGGTGCGATAATCGATAGGAATATGTTCCGGGCTGTTCGGGAACAGATCGATACGATCTTTCGAGGGGATCCGGCTGCTAAGAGCGCGGTCGAGATTTTCTTCTGTTATCCCGGATTTCACGCCATACTGCTGCACCGGCTGAGCCATAAATTACACCGTGCTGGCTTCCTGCTCATGGCGCGAATGCTCTCGCAGCTCAACCGCTCGCTGACCGGCATCGAGATCCACCCGGGCGCCCAAATCGGACGGCGCTGTTTCATCGACCACGGAATGGGCATCGTGATCGGCGAAACCGCCGAAATCGGCGACGACGTTTTGATGTACCAGGGCGTCACACTCGGCGGCACCGGAAAGGATAAAGGCAAGCGTCATCCCACCATCGGGAACAGTGTCGTCGTCGGGACCGGCGCGATCGTTCTCGGTAATATCACCATCGGCGATCATTCCAAAATCGGGGCCGGCTCAGTGGTCATCCGGTCGGTTCCCGAACATTCCACTGTCGTCGGTGTACCTGGCCGCATCACGCGCATGCGCGGCGAGACTGGCGCGCTGGAGCACGGCAATCTCCCCGATCCGGAAGGTCAACTGATCGACGATTTGAGCCGGCGCCTCGAACAGCTCGAAAACCAGGTCCGCATGTTGGCTGACGAGAAACTGGCGCAGCGGCGGTGAAGCGCCTCATCGTTCTACTGTGCTTTCTGACGACCGCAGCGGCGGCGGATCGCTATACATATTGGGTCGAACCGTGTTCCCGCGCTGAAACCGGATGCCGGACGGGCGACGACGATCTAGCTAGCTGGGCATTCGATGCCTGGCAGAGAGCCTCAAATGGAGGCCTCGAATTCAAGCGCACAGCCGATCGGCAGCATGCGCGCATTCGAGTCCTTTGGGCATCGGCGCAGCAAGGCTTGTACGGTGAGACTAAACGGATCGAGGTCGACGGAAAACCGGGCGCTGAGGTCTACGTGCTACCCGCGCCGCTCGGCCCCAATGACGACCGCCTGTTGCGCGACGCAGTTGTGTATTTAACCTGCTTGCACGAGACGGGTCACGCGCTTGGACTCCCGCACACTGCGGCATTCGAGGACATCATGTACAGTTTCCAATTCGGCGGCGACATTGCGGAATATTTCGAGCGCTACCGCCGGAAACTCGCCTCGCGCGAGGATATCCGCAAGAATTCCGGGATGTCGGAGGCCGATCGTTCTCGTCTCCTGCGCGTCATCGGCGCTCGCAATTAGTGGCCTGGCGTTTCGACTTGCGGTTCGGCCTTTAGCGGGAAATGCGCGCCCTGAGGGATTGCCGCAAGCATCTGCTCTTTGCGATAGATGAGCGTCGACGTGTTGTAGCTTGCGACTTCGAACCCATGCCCGTGCGTAATGGCGTCCGTCGGGCACGCTTCCACGCAATAGCCGCAAAAGATGCAACGCGAATAGTCGATGTTGTAGACCTTCGCATAGCGCTCGCCGCCGCTGATGCGCAACATATCGGTGTTCTCCGCCGCCTCGATGTAGATACAGTCGGCGGGGCAAGCTGCGGCGCACAAAAAGCACGCCACGCATTTTTCCAAACCATTCTCGTCGCGCTGCAACACGTGCGCGCCGCGATACCGCTCCTGAAATTTCGGCGGCGTATCGGGATAGTCCTCGGTGATGGTCGGATTCATCATCTCCGAGAACGTTACCTTCATGCCCTTGGCGACGGCGGCGAGGGATTGATATGCTTCTGAGAATTTGGAAGCCATGCGTTCTGCTTCGATTATCGCAGGTTCCCGATTATCGCAGGTCCAGACCGGACTCTGCGGAGGCGTTGAGAGAAGCTAAGTTGTTGACGCGATATTCCGCTAAAATCGCGAGAGTCGAGTAAAAAGAACGAATCGTCACCGCAGCGTCACCACAGGGATGCGTAGTTCCCAGGCCGCGTGCTCCATCAGGCGACGCTCCCATAATCACGATTCGGATCGTACCAGGTCCGTCCGCCAAATGGACTGAGTCGTGTGAAATCCAGAAACGAGGGTACAATAGTTCCCCGCTGCTTGAGGTTGCTTGCCTCCTGCATCCAGGGCGGATTGTAGCGTACATCCTCCCCGAGTTGAGACCACCGGCACACGAGATGACCTTCCTCGCATTTCCAGGATACTTTCATTCGGCCCTCTCCCACTTTCTCCACAAACCATGATGACCTTGATCGACATTTGTGTCTATCCTCGCGCGCGATCAACATTCGATCTTGAGCCCGCAACTCGCGGATTAACGCGGACTCCGGGATTAGGTGCGTGTGATACTTCCGCTTCCCGCGCTTGGCTGGAGATGGGATGCTGTTAACCGCGCCGGCGCCAAGGTCCAATCGGACATGCCTAGTCGCTTAGCGACATCTTGAATACGATACATCTGCTCAGACGGCAGCGTGACAGGCGTGCTTCGGCTCCAGCGCGGGGTGCGCTTCGGGATCCA
>Ga0126373_10003134_pt1 | contig 12302 bp, 14 predicted proteins | sample PanSoiMetPlot_11_FD_92545 | JGI IMG/M metagenome (GOLD analysis project Ga0126373, IMG submission 92545) | Tropical forest soil microbial communities from Panama - MetaG Plot_11 | ecosystem: Environmental > Terrestrial > Soil > Tropical forest > Bulk soil | place: Panama | collected 2016-02-17
GCGCTGAACAGGCGATGGTGCAGGCGAACGCAACGCTGGAACGCCGCATCGCAGAACGCACACACACGCTGGTCGAGACGTTGGAGAAACTGCGCGAGAGCGAGCGGCGCTTCCGGTTGCTGGTCGATGGCGTCGTCGATTGCGCAATCTTCATGCTCGATCAGGACGGCACCGTTTCCAGCTGGAACCCAGGCGCGGCCCGAATCAAAGGGTACCAATCCGATGAAATCATCGGACAGCATTTCTCTGTGTTCTATACACCAGAAGATCGCGCCGCCGGAATTCCGCAACGCGCACTCGGTATCGCGATGCGACAAGGCAAGTACGAGAGCGAAGGCTGGCGCGTACGCAGCGATGGCACGCAGTTCTGGGCAAGTGTTGTGCTCGACGCACTTTACGACGAAACGGGCGCGCTGATTGGTTTCGCCAAGGTGACGCGCGATTTCACCGAGCGCCGAAAATCCGAACAAGCGTTAATCGAGAGCGAACGGACGGCGCGCGCCATCATCAGCACCGCGCTCGATGCTTTCATTCAACTGGACGAACGAGGGATCGTGCATGAATGGAGCCCTCAGGCGGAGTCGACATTCGGGTGGACGAGCGAAGACGCTATCGGTCGGCACTATAGCGAGCTGATCTTGCCGTCGGAGGACCGCGCGCGTCATCCGAACGGCGTCGCCGGATTGCTGCACGGGGCAAGCAATCCCGAGCGTGGCGCGCGTCTCCAAATTGGGGCGATGCGGCGCGATGGGCGGCGGCTCCCACTCGAAATCGCGATGTCCGCGGTGCATCGGGACGAAGGCGTAATTTACAATGTTTTTGCTCACGATCTCACCGAAAAGCTCGCGGCCGAGGCCCAATTGCGGCAGGCACAAAAGATGGAGGCCATCGGGCAACTCACCGGAGGCATCGCACACGACTTCAACAACTTGCTCGCGGCCATTGTTCCGAACCTCGAGCTTGCGAAGTTGCGCGTGGCCGATCCCAGAACTTTGAAACACCTTGACGACGCTCTGCACGCTGCCGATCGCGGAGCGGCCCTTACGCGCCGGCTCCTTGCATTTGCTCGGAAACAGGAATTGGTGATCAGCGCGGTCGATCTCCATCGGCTTATAAGCGGCATTTGCGACATGCTGCCGCGGACGCTTGGACCCAAGGTCCGCGTTGAGGCAAATATCGCGCCGGACCTTTGGCTTGCGATGACGGACGCCGGCCAACTTGAGCTGGCTCTTCTCAACCTTGCAATCAATGCGCGCGACGCGATGCCCAACGGCGGCATGCTGACGTTTGCCGGTACGAACCTGCCGGCGGGCTTCGACCGGAAGCCGGAACGGCTTGGCCATGCGGACTACGTCGAAATCGCGGTATCAGACACTGGCTGCGGGATGGATGATAACGTGCTGAGGCATGTTTTCGAGCCGTTTTTCACCACCAAGGAAACTGGCAAAGGCAGTGGACTTGGCTTGAGTATGGTTTATGGCTTCGTCGAACAGTCGAATGGCGCGATCAGTATCGATAGCGTGCCAGGGAAGGGGACAACGGTGCGGCTTTACCTGCCGCGTGCGGTCGCCGTCACGACTGGCGAACGGGTCAGCGTCGAACGAGAGAACGACGCCGGCTCGCCTGCGCGCATTCTGGTGATCGATGACGATGAAGCCGTGCGCGTGGCAACCGCCGGCCTCATTCGCGGTTTTGGTCACGAGGTGGTAGAAGCCGAGAGCGGCGCGGCGGCATTGGCACATTTGACGCAAGACGGAGCATTCGCCGTTATCGTTGTCGATGTCGCAATGCCGTATATGCAGGGCCCTGCATTTGCCGAGAAAGCGCGGCATCTCACGCCGAATGCGACAATCCTATTTGTCAGCGGCGATCTCGAGGTCTCACTTCCTGCCGGCGCGCACTTGCTAGGCAAGCCATACAACAAGGCCGGACTCGCGGCAAAATTACGCGAACTGCTGGCCGGCACAACGGCGACGGTGTTGCCGTTTCCACAGCGACCGGATGCGGTAGCCTGAGACGACAACCCACGCCTCCAGGACTGCTGTCGTGAGCGATTAATATTTTTCGCGCCGACCATTGACGATCGCTGGATCGTGCAGGTAAGCCCCCTTTGCGGCCGCCGAGGTAATAGGACGGGCGCGCGTGCGGACAGGGGATCGCATCATAACGACGGACACTTGATCGGGACGATTGGCGTCGTCGCCGAATATTTCTTGCAGCGCGATGAACGTCCGATAAGACCCCCCACGAAAGAGAGTGAACAAGAAATTGCCGATGCAAACAGCGAGCGGCCGGTGGAATCCGCCGGAACGAGCCGTTAGCATGCGGCGCGCGTCAACGATAACGGATCAGTGAAAATGAATTTCGACGTAACGCCGCAAGACACCGTACGACATGCGACGTTGCCGGATGGCACGTACCTCGCTTACTCAATCATCGGCGATCCGAAGGCCTCGAAACCTGCGGTGCTGGTTCATTCGTTGGCGATGGACCACAATTTCTGGCGCCCGGTTGCCGAGCGACTTGCGCGCGATGCCGCGGTTCTGATTTACGATTGCCGTGGCCACGGCGCGTCCGACAAGCCGCACGGGCCGTATACGGTCGAGCTCTTCGCGCGTGACCTCGCTGCGTTGCTTGACACCATCGGTTGGCAGTCGGCGCTGGTTGCCGGTGCGTCGATGGGCGGGTGTGTCGCGCTCGCCTTTGCTGCGGCCTATCCACAGCGGGTCGCCGCACTTGGTCTCGTCGATACGACCGCATGGTATGGCGCTGCGGCGCCCCAGCAATGGGCCGAGCGCGCCGAACGCGCGCTCAAGGCAGGGCTCGGCGGATTGATCGATTTCCAGGTGACGCGCTGGTTCGGCGAGGATTTTCGCGCGCGCCATCCCGACGTCGTGCACCAGTCGGTCGAGGTCTTCCTGCGCAACAACCTGGCGGCTTATGCCGCAAGCTGCCGGATGCTCGGCGCGTGCGATCTACGCCTGGTGCTGCCGACAATCGCTGCGCCGACCGCCGTCCTGGTAGGCGAGGAGGATTACGCCACCCCGATCGCCATGGCCGAGGCGCTGTGCCAGGGCATCCGCGGCGCCAACCTCACGGTGCTCAAGGGCGCCCGGCATCTGACTCCGCTCGAGCGGCCCGACGAAGTCGCGACGGCGCTGGCGCGGCTTTTCTAGGCGCCCGCGCTCGCGCTAGGCTCGTGCCATGCGCTACGAATTGTATTACTGGCCGCAGATCCAGGGTCGCGGCGAGTTCATCCGGCTCGCGCTCGAAGAAGCTGACGCCGATTACGTCGACGTCGCGCGCACGAAGGGCGGCATGGATAAGATGATGCGGGTGCTCGGAAGCGGCCAGCGTCCGCCGTTCGCGCCGCCGGTACTCAAAGCCGGCAAGCTGCTGCTCGCCCAGACGGCGATGATCCTGTTCTATCTCGGCAACCGGCACGGATTGGCGCCCAAGGATGAATTCGGCCGTTTCTGGGTCCATCAGTGCCAGCTGACGCTGCTCGATTTCCTGGTCGAGATTCACGACACCCATCATCCGATTGCATCCGGCCTTTACTACAAAGACCAGAAGCCCGAAGCGCAGCGTCGCGCCGGGGGATTCCGCGCCAGCCGCCTGCCGAAATATCTCGGCTATTTCGAGAAGCTGCTGGCGAAACATCCGCGGGGCGGATTGGCCGGCGCGAAGCTTTGCTATGCCGATCTGTCGCTGTTTCAAACGATCGAAGGGCTGACCTATGCCTTTCCGTCAACGATGTCACGCGCACGGTCGCGTTACCCGCGCCTTCATGCGCTGCACGATCGCGTTTCTGCGCGACCACGCATCGCGGCTTATCTCAACTCGCGGCGCCGCATCCGGTTCAACGAGCTGGGTATCTTCCGTCACTATCCGGAGCTCGATGAATGATGCGGCGGGTCTTGATGCTGCTCCTCGCTATTTTCGTCTTGCCGCTGCTGGTCAGCGCCTGCGTTTACGGCTTCGGTGATGGCGTGCCATGGTACGAAGCGCGCCGCGATCCGACCGGCCTGGCGCCTGATCCGGCGACGACGCCAGAGGCAGTCATTCAGGTTTATGCTGCGCGCGCCGTCGCCTGGCGCGGCATCTTCGCCGTCCATACCTGGATCGCGATCAAGCCGAGCGGGGCACCACGCTTTACGCGCTACGAAGTTCTCGGCTTCGGTGTCAGCCAGGGGGCACCGGCCATCCGTGTCGACCGAATGGGACCGGATAATTACTGGTTCGGCGCCAAGCCGGTCATCGTGCTCGACCGGCGTGGACCGGGAGTCGACGCCCTCATCGATAAGATCAAAGCCGCGGTCGAGGTCTATCCATATCCGCACGAATACCGAGCCTGGCCAGGTCCCAACAGCAACACCTTTACCGCTTATGTTGCGCGCGCCGTACCGGAATTGGGCCTGGCGCTGCCGGCCAATGCCGTGGGCAAGGATTTCCTGCCGGGCTTCAAGGTGTTCGCGCCGGCGCCGAGTGCCACCGGCTACCAGGTATCGCTCTATGGACTCGCTGGCCTGTTGATGGCGCGCGACGAAGGCATCGAGCTCGATTTGCTCGGCCTCAACTTCGGCGTCGATTTTATCAAGCCCGGGATCAAATTGCCCGGCGTCGGGTGGTTGGGCGTCGGCGGGCGCACGCCGGCGTGATGCCTCAATCGAGGCGGATCAGAAACTTGCCGACGGCGCGACGGGCCTGTCACAATGTGCGCTGCCACCGCGGAACGGAGACCATTGACGGCAACCGTGACGGATCGCCGACGGTGGCGATGCATTTGATCGCCACCGCGAACCGAACTACGTCTGACTGCTGAATCGGTCCTCCCCGTGGACGGCGCGCTCTTTGTGGCACGCGCGATTATTGCCGACGGTATAGGGTCAGGAGCGACAATCCGCCAACAGCGGCGCAGTGGTGCGGTGAAACCATTTTGCCCACGCCGCCACCTACCTCTGAAGTTCGGGCACTCGTCTTTCGCGTATGGATTTCGTACAACGGGCGCCGCCATGGATGCCCTGATCGCCCTGACCACCCGTGTATCGCCGGCGGCGCTCGATGCGCCCGGACCGTCGGCCAACGCGTTACAGACGATTCTTGAGGCGGCGGTCGCCGCGCCAGATCACGGCCGTATGCGCCCGTGGCGCTTTATCCTCATCGAAGGCACGGCCCGGGAAAAATTCGGCGCCTTGCTCGCAGAATCATTGCAGCGCCGCGACCCGGCGGCACCAGCCGGGAAGCTCGAGGCCGAACGAAAAAAGGCGTTACGCGCGCCGCTGATCGTCGTCGTCGCGGCGCAGGTGCAGGCAGAGGCGAAAGTGCCGGAAATCGAACAGCTGGTGGCGGTTGGCGCAGCAGCCCAAAACATGCTCGTCGCCGCTCACGCGCTGGGCTTTGGCGGTTTTTGGCGGACCGGCGCAATCGCCTACGACCCGGCGATGAAACGCGCCCTGGGCCTCGCCGAAACCGATGCGATCATTGGATTTCTCTATCTCGGCACGACCAAGACGCCTGGTCCGCCGCGCCATAACGACGCAAGCTCGGTCACCCGTCGCTGGGTTGGTTGACCCGGCCGCAGAGAATTCGCCGGCAATGTGATCTGGATCAATGCCGCGAACGCGAGCGCGGCAAAACATGACGCCATGGCGACTTTCCGCGATCAACGCGAGCGTGAGTTGGAACGCAAAATCGCATTGGATCCGGAAATGGCCTTCAACGTCGCGTCGCGGCGCAATGCCTTGCTCGGTCACTGGGCGACGGCGCGGATGGGGCTTTCCGGCAGCCGGGCCGACGCCTATGTCAAAGACTTGGTCGAAGGCCAGGCCGCCAACAGCGATCCAGAGGCGGTAGCAACCCGCGTCATGGATGATCTCGCGGCTCATGGGAAGCCGATAAGTCGCGACGAACTCGACGCGGCGATTGCCCGTTTTACCGCGCGTGCCCGCGCCGAAATCGTCCGCAGCGCATTGCGATAGGGCGGATTCCCACGGGTTTGCAAGCAGCCCTACGTAGAATCCCTTACGTACATCACCGAATTTCGCGGCCAGATCGCGCTCGGTATCTCTGCGGCATCGAAGGACTGCTCGAGGAGCGGTTCGCAATCTGGGAGATGACTCTGATGTCGCTCGCCATCGCTGCCCGCCAAAGTATCTCCACCGCCATCCCGTTGCCGACGACACGGACCAATCATTTCGATGCCGATCCGGGACGGCGCGACCCATGCGCGACCGGCCACGTCAATGACCCCGACCGATTGGTAGCGGTTCGCACGTCGCAAACGGTTGCGTCGGGCACCACCTTTGTCGACGAGGGTGAGCCCGCACTCTACGTCTTCACGGTTGTTTCGGGCATCGTAAAGCTGTTCAAGCTGTTGGCAGATGGCCGGCGGCAGATTGTCGGGTTCCTGGTTCCGGGCGACATTTTCGGTTTCGCGCCGGGCAACAAATATACCGCGAGTGCCGAAGCAGTCTCATCGGTCACGTTGCACCGGTGTCCACGACGACAGCTCGAGCGTGCATTCGTCGAACTGCCGGGTGTGGAGCGCCAGCTATTGGATGCAATCAACCGCGAACTGGCGGCGGCGCAGGATCAGATGGTCCTGCTCGGTCGCAAGACAGCGCACGAGCGCCTGGCGTCGTTTCTGTTGTCGCTGTCCCGGCGGCAAAGCAACGACGACAATTCCGTCGATTTGCCGATGACGCGCACCGATATCGCCGACTATCTAGGCTTGACGATGGAAACCGTCAGCCGCGTCTTCACGGTGCTCAAGGGCAGCGGCTGCATCGCCACCAACGGTTCGAGCAAGGTCTACATTCTCGACAGCGATGCGCTTGCCGAATTGGCCGACGGAGCCGCAGACGATGATGCCTGAATCTGGCGTCGAAGGCGTTTGGCATGAAAGACAAGCCGATGATTTACCTTGTGGATGACGATGATGCGGTACGCGATTCGCTTGCGTTCCTGCTTGAGTCGCATGGGTACGATGTGTCAGCGTTCGCCTCGATTGCTGATTTCGAGCGCATGTATCGGCCGCGTGACAAAGCGTGTCTGATTCTCGATCACCACCTTCCAGGCGCGAGCGGTCTCGAATTCCTGGCCTCGCCGGGAGGCGCTGCTTTGCACATGCCGGTCATCGTCATCACGGGGGGCGCCGATCCGAACATCAGCGCCCGCGCCCGCGCACTCGGCGTCGCGGCGTTTCTTGAAAAACCGATCGGTGAGATGCCGCTGCTGGCGGCAATTGGAAGTGCTTTGGCCGTTTGACGCAGATCAAGGCTCGGCCGTTCGGCAAGCGCACATTAACCGCCAAATTCATCAGGGACGATCATCATGATCGAAAATCATCCCAATCTCTTGGTCGACTTCCACCTCGTCTATGCAACCGTGATCGTGTACCTGGTCGCGCGCTATCCGGCACCGCGGCCGCTGGTCGGTTGAGGCGGGCCGCATCATGTCGCCAGGAGAAATCGCCTATCTTGTTCTGATTGTCGGGGCGGCACTCGTGTTCATCGCGGTGCTTGCCTGGCAGTCGGTGCACAACCCTTGACCTAAGCGGAAAGGAAACCGAAATGCCGAGAACGATCGTTGCGGCGGCGAGTGGCGGCGCTGCCACCGCTGGCGCCGCCGATGTTGCGTGCCGTCTGGCCAAACGGTTCAACGCGCATATCGAAGGCTTCCACGTCATGCCGGATCCGCGGCAGTTCATTGTGGCCGCCGGTTTCGACGTACCGGTGACTGCTGATCTGATCAATCGGCTGGTCGAAGACGGCAAGCAGATCGCAGCAAAAGCCAAAGCCGAATTCGAGCGCGCAGCGACGCGCAACGGGCTGCCGGTCGACACGGCGGGCAGCCGGAATGCGCCGTCCGCTAGCTGGCGCGAGGAAACCGGCTACGCTCCGACGGCCGTCGCTGATCATGGCCGCTTATTTGATCTGATCGTGCTCGGCCGGTCCGAACGCATCGTCGATCAACCGCACACCGACGCGATCGAGCAGACTCTGATGCGCTCCGGGCGGCCGGTGCTGCTGGCGCCGGCCAAGGCGCCCGCTTCACTGGGCGAAACCATCGCGCTCGGCTGGGACGGCTCGGCCTCTGCAGTCCACGCAATGGCCGGTTCGCTGACATTGCTATCGGCCGCACGCCGGGTCGTCGTGATTACCGTCGGCAAGGCTAACGGCGCGTCGCCGGGCGCCGCGGTCGTCGAGTACCTGTCATGGCACGGCGTGGCTGCTACGCATCGCCATGTCCTGCCGGTTCAGGGTGTCGGCGCGGGCGAACTGTTGTTGGCCAGCGCGCGCGAGGATGACGCCGATCTGCTGATCATGGGCGGGTACGGTCACGCGCCATGGCGCGAGGTGCTGTTCGGCGGCGCGACGCGGCAGGTCGTCGGCAGCAGTCTGCTGCCCGTCCTGTTGGCGCACTGAGGCGGCTATGCCGTGGATGCATGTCCGCTTGGAACTTGCACGCGGGCCGGGGTTTCCGCAAGGCAGCAACCGCCACGGTTATGAATTCGTCTTGCCGCTGCTACCGGACGGGCATTTGGACCGGCGCGCCTACGATGCCGTACCGGAGTTGTGCACCGTTCATCGCTTTTGGGAAGGTGAAGGCGGTTTTGTCGGCGAACTCGTTCATCTCGACGGCAAGTGGGCATTTTCGTTCGTGCCAGGAACGGTGGACGATGAAGCGATCATCCGTTTCGCGCACCATGTCTTTCGCGAGGGTGAATATCTGACTCTCCGCGAACCGGACGGCGCCGAGCACACGTTCCGGATCGTCCGTGTTACGCCGGCGCTGGGCCCCAATTTGCGCCGACCCGCCTGATCCTATTTCTCCGGCTCGATGCCGACGGCGAGCGCCAACCGCACGAGTTCAGACAAGCTGCGAGCCGCCATCTTTTCCATCACACGCGCACGGTGGATTTCAACCGTTCGCGGACTGATGCCGAGATTATGAGCGGTAATCTTGTTTGGATTGCCTGCGACCATCTGCAGCATCACGTCATGTTCGCGCGGCGTCAGTTCGGCGACGCGCTTTGCGATGGCCGGGTCGCCCGCGGTCTTGGCCGGTGGCGTCATTGCGTTGCGGATGCTGTCAAGGATCACGTTGTCTGAACATGGCTTTTCGATGAAATCACGCGCACCGGCCTTCATGGCCCGTACCGCAATCGGCACGTCGCCTTGGCCCGTCATGACGATCACCGGAACCTTGAGGCCGCGCCGCGCCATTTCGTCCTGAAGTTGAAGGCCGGTCATTTCGGGCATGTGCACGTCGAGCAGTAGGCAGGCTCGGGATGGAAGAGGCGACCGCGCCAGGAACTCGCGGCATGACGCGAAAGTCTCAGCCTTGTAGCCAGCGCTTTCGACCAACATACTGAGTGAGTCGCGGACGGCGTCGTCGTCGTCGAGAATGAAGATAGTTGTATCGTCGGTCATGGTGTCCTCATGCCTCGACCGGCACCGTGAAGGCAAATACCATCCCGCCGGCCGCCCGCGGTGTCGCCCAAATACGGCCGCCATGCGCCTCGACGATTGACCGGCAGATCGACAGGCCGACGCCCATGCCGCGAGGCTTGGTCGTGACAAACGGCTGGAACAAGTTCTGCGTGACCTCAGCCGATAGTCCCGGCCCGGTATCGGTCACCGTCACCGTCACCATTCCATCCTGAGCAGCCGCTTCGACAGTCAAGACACGCTTTTCGCTCGAATCCATTGCCTCGAGCGCATTGCGGATGAGATTGAGCAGCACCTGCTGGATCTGGACCTTATCGACGACAACCGGTGGCAAATCCGGCCGCAACATAAGTCGCGTCGTCACGCCCGCGCTCTTGGCGCCGACCAGCGCCAGTGCAGCCGCTTCCTCGATCAAGCCGTTGACGTTCTCCTCGCGCCGATCCGTCTCGCGACGAGCGACGAATGCGCGCAGGCGGCGGATCACTTGTCCGGCGCGGTCGGCCTGCGCCGCGGCCTTTTCCATCGCCTCGCTGATACGCGGCGACACTGCGGGCAAGGTTTGCAGCAACCGCCGCGCCGCGAGGAGATAATTGACGATCGCAGCGAGTGGCTGATTGAGCTCGTGCGCCAAAGCGGCACCCATTTGACCGAGCTCGCCGAGCCGCGCGACGTGCATGAGTTCCGCCTGAAGTTGCTCGATGCGGCGCTCGGACCGTTCGCGTTCGGTTAGGTCCCTGATGAAGCCGGTGAAAAGCCGTGTGTCGCCTGTGATCGCCTCGCCAACCGAAAGTTCCATCGGGAATGTCGTGCCGTCCTTGCGCTGGCCAGTCACGACGCGGCCGATGCCGATGATGTGCCGCTCGCCGGTCTTACGATAACGTTCAAGATAGCTGTCGTGTTGTTCGCGATAAGGCGACGGCATGAGGATCTTGACGTTCTGCCCGATGGCTTCGGCCGCAGAAAATCCGAACATGCTTTCGGCTGATGGGCTGAACGATTCGATTATTCCGCGCTCGTTGATGACGATCATCGCGTCGGGCACCGCATCAAAAATGCTTTTGAGGCGGGCGGCGCTTTCACGCTGCTGAAGAGTCGCCTTTTGCTGCGGACGCAAGTCCTCGATAATCGCAACACGATACGGATGACGCCCGCGCATCAGCGACGAAGTGGTTCGCGCCGGAATTATCGTGCCGTCCTTGTGGATGTAGCGCTTTTCGAGCGAATAGCTCGAAATCTCACCCGACATCAGGCTCGCGATTCGTCGACGGTCCTCGGCCCTGTCATCTGGATGCGTTATCTCCTGGATATTGCGCGACAGTAATTCGTCGCGCCGGTAGCCGACGAGCGCGCAGAATTTTTGATTGACCTCGATCAGCCGGTCGTCCGGCCCGCTCCAATTGATGCCAATCGCCGCCGCTTCGAACAGCCGGCGATAGGGATCGTCTGGCGCCGTTGGCGCGTCTACAGATTTGGACGGCTTCTGGCCCATAGTCGGTCAAACCACAATCCAGGGTGGCAACTCGCTGGGACAAGATCAAGCGTGGCAGGAGCCGGCATCGTAAAAGCCTGATTTCGCCTATCTACGTACAAATCCGGATCGCTGGAATGCCCTTTGCTTGTTAGCGTTCGACCATTGCATGGAAGGATTCAACGCCATTTGCCGGAGGGCCTTATCGTGTTCATGGCCTGTTTGCTATTCCTTGCTGTCGCCGTAGCCATCGTTGGCTTGACCCTTGATAGCATCGCTCAAGTATCGGAGAGCGATCACGAAGAACGGCAGCGCAGTTGGTATTGATTAATCAGCTTGAGCCGCCGCTGGCTGCAGAAAGTTGCGGCATTGGTTCAACATGTCGGTGAACTTTACGCTTGGCCGTTAACAAGACGGTTACAGCCCCGATTTCCGCCTCTGGCATGTCGCTTGCTCTTCGATTGGCAGATGTTGAATGACGTTCGGAGACGGCAAGAATGATGAATTTCATGCTCTTTGCGTTCGGCCTGCTGACCGCGGCCTACGGCACGCTCGTTCGCACCTGATCCCGTCGCGCTCAATTTGTGTGCAACGCGCCGTCGCGCCATGACGCGCGTTATGCTGTGCCGCCCTCCGGGCGGACGCAGCTGTTGAACGCCCGCCCGCGCTGCTTCTGCCAACCATCGATGCGCGTGCCCGACATCATCCCGAATCCCGCCTGCGCGAGATGATGTAGGACTCGTCCCAGAACCAGAGGCCGCCGTGCTTTTGCAGCACTTCGCGCGTGATGTCGAGATAGGCAGTATTGCCGATGGCTTCGGACAGCCGCTGATCCTCGATCTGGGCAACGTAGATCACCGCGTTCCAGGCTGCGAACAGCGTCGATGTGCCAATTGATTCGCTGATCTCGCTCGGCAACGTGTGCATCTCGTAACGGAAAATCGACCGCGTGTCCGCATAGGCATTGAAATTGAGGTCGCGGCCGTCGTTGCCGAGCTCCGCCTTGACCGCGCGCAGCAACTGATGGCGATCGTGCACGAACGGGTTTTCGCCCGGCCAGATCTTCTGGATAATTTCAAGGCCTGGATCATTGCCGTACGAATGGATACCGATAAGCCGACCGCCCGGCGCTAACGCGCGCGCCAGCGGTGCGATCACTTTCTGCGCCTTAAATTCGAGCGGCGAGCGAGCGCGATAGGGCTGCGAGGCGATGACCAGATCGTAGTTGGCCAATGTGCCGCCGGGCCTGGGGATGATCGGGTCGAGCAGGAAGCGGTGATCCTCGCGGTAGACCACGAGCACGACCGGGCGTTCGTAGACCGGATTGCCGGTACGTGGGCTCACCCCCGCTTTCCAGTTCTGCGCCAGGAACGGCTCCA
>Ga0126373_10003135_pt1 | contig 12302 bp, 7 predicted proteins | sample PanSoiMetPlot_11_FD_92545 | JGI IMG/M metagenome (GOLD analysis project Ga0126373, IMG submission 92545) | Tropical forest soil microbial communities from Panama - MetaG Plot_11 | ecosystem: Environmental > Terrestrial > Soil > Tropical forest > Bulk soil | place: Panama | collected 2016-02-17
CGACGTGATCATCGCCGCTGGGTCGGCATCCCTCAAGTTCATCGCCGAGGTGTATGACAGCCTCCCTCGGAATCTCCCAATTATCTTCTGCCAAATTCTAGGAGAAATTCCAGAGACCAGACCTGACATGTTGCTCACTGGTGTTCTGGGTAGGCTGCGGCCGGAGGAAACTCTGAATGCAGCTCTCCACTTGCTGCCCGCCACCAAGCGCGTGGTAGTCGTCGGTGGTACAGGCAAGTTTGATGTCGGATGGGAGGCTATCGCTAAGCAAAGTTTCCACAACTACGAATCGAAAATGGAGTTCACGTATCTCACCGACTTGACAATGCCCGCTTTGCTTGGGCGGCTCCAGCACCTCCCGAGCAATACGATCGTTTATCACACTGCAATCACAGAAGATGCGGCGGGAGATCGCTTCATTGATTCAACACAATCGGTACCGTTGGTAGCAGAAGCTGCGAATGCGCCCGTATTCGTGATGGACGATGTGGACCTTAATGGAGGAGCAGTAGGAGGGGACCTGGTGAACTGGGCCGACGACGGTCGTATCGCCGCGGAGATGGCTGTCAGGGTTCTCAACGGTGAGAGGCCGCAAGATATCCCCGTCGTCACGAGTAAGAATACCTATATGTTCGATTGGCGGGCCCTCAAGCGCTGGGGTATGAAGGAGAGTGACCTGCCTCCCGGCAGCATTGTGCTCAATCGCCAGCCGGGCGTCTGGGAATCTTATAAGCGGTACATGATTGCCGGAATTTCGCTGATCCTAATCGAGGCACTGTTGATCGGTGGGCTGGTCTGGCAGCGCGCGAGACGCCGAAAGGCCGAAGCGGAGGTAACCACTGCCCTCGGAGTGGCACAAGAGAGCGAAAAGCGTTTCCGCCTGGTTGCCAACACTGCTCCGGTGTTGATCTGGATGTCCGGCCCTGACAGGCTGTGCAACTACTTCAATCAGCCCTGGCTGGAGTTCACCGGCCGCCCGCTGGAAGCCGAACTTGGCAATGGTTGGGCGGAAGGGGTCCACCCTGAAGATTTGAAAGCATGCCTTGAGACCTACACCGCGTCGTTTGATCGACGTCAGCCTTTTGAGATGGAGTATCGGCTCAAGCGGAGTGCCGGAGAATATAGATGGGTCTTCGACATGGGGGTTCCACGATTTAATTCGGATCGCTCTTTTGCAGGATATATTGGCTCTTGCATCGATGTTACGGACCGCAAGATCGCCGCAGAAGCTCTCAGCAACGTGAGTCGGAGGTTGATCGAGGCGCAAGAGCAGGAACGCATGCGAATTGCGAGAGAGCTCCACGATGATATCAATCAGCGCATTGCGATGTTGAGTGTTGACCTGGACCGAGTGCAACAGAGCCTAGCGGGTTCAGACCGCGAAACCAGCCTTCGCATCAAGGGTCTTCAAAGCCGTTTATCGGATATTGGTATCGAGGTGCAGACGATTTCCCATCGCCTACACTCTTCGAAACTGGAGTACCTCGGGTTGGCCGTAGCCTGCAAGAGCTTCTGCCAGGAAGTCGGCGAGCGGCATAAGGTGAAGGTTGACTTCGTGGCTGAAGATGTCCCGCGTGACCTGCGGCAGGAAGTCTCGCTTTGCCTGTTTCGAGTCTTGCAAGAATCTCTGAACAATGCGATCAAATACAGCGATGTGCACGCTTTCGAGGTAAAGCTTCACGCTACTGCCAACGAGATTCAGCTTACAGTTCGTGATCGTGGGATAGGTTTCGATGTCGACACGGCCATGAGCGGTCAGGGTCTCGGCCTCATCAGCATGCGCGAACGAGCCGGCTTGGCGAAAGGCACGGTGTCGATTACATCGAAGCCGATGGATGGCACCGAGATCGTTGTTCGCGTACCCTTGGTTTCAGCTAAGAAAGCGAGCGAAGTTGCCTTCGGAGCGGCATAACTTACGGAGATTGGATGGCTTTGCCTGGGTCGTTGAAAAAATGGTGGGCAAGCAAGAAATATCAGATCGGACTCACTAATGGCCAATAAGCCGGCCTCAGACGCTCTCGACCAGGAAGAAGGCCAGGAATCAACCGCTTGCCACGAATTTCGTCCATACGGAAGCACTTAGAAATGTACTGAATTTACCGCGGCAATCGCTGCTGGGACCACCGCGCGCAGCTCATTGTCGGCACACCTTTTTGAGGTTTGCTATGTAGCGTGCAATAAAGGATCTTTTTGGGAGTCCCCACTCGAACAATTTCCAGCTCGATGAATGAAGCTCGTTGAAAAGCCAAGAGGCCGCAGTCCGATTTTTCGAGGCGGTTCGTCCGCATTAACCGATTGGCACGCATTCGCGGGTGGCATCCCGGGTTTTCTTGTATGCAATATTCAGGAATGGCGGCGCAGCTAGCGAAGTCGCAATCACGATAAACACGACTGCGTCGTACATACGACTGCCGATTACCCCAAAAGCCATCCCGATCTGCGCTACCACCATCCCGACCTCGCCGCGCGGAATCATGCCCACTCCGACTCGAACTGCATCCCTCCAGCCGAGGCTGTAGGCCCCGAGTCCGCAACCAGCGAACTTGGAAATGACTGCGGTCAAGAAAAGAATCAATGAGAAGCTAATCATCGGCCACGCTGCAAAGCTCGCAAGATCGAAGCGCAGCCCAATCCCCACGAGGAAAAAAGGCACCAGTATCTCGGTGACCCCTTGAGACAGGTTGTGGACATGCTGGTCCACTGTCCCGGATAAGATCATGCCCGCGAGAAAAGCACCGATGATTGCCGCGACACCCGCGTACACCGCCAGCAGGGACAGCGAGAACATAAGCACAATGGCAGCTGTGAACTGTGCTTCTCCCGAGCGCATCCCGTGCCGCAAGCGACGAATTGCTCGGCTCGCTGTCTTCGCTCCCCACATCAGTATAATGGCTATGAAGCCCAAAGCCAGACTAACTGTTAACCCGATTTCAAGTAGATTGATTCTGTGCTTCGCAAAGCTGCTTACTAGAGCGAGCACGAGAAGGCCGAACACATCATCGATGACCCCGGCCCCCAGGATAATTGTGCTTGCCCTTTGTCCGAGTTGACCCTGTGCCGTCAATACATGAGCTGTGATTCCCACACTCGTGGCCACCATTGCTGCTCCCACGAACATTGATTCAATCCGGGAATATCCCCAACTCGAGACCAGTGCCCACCCCCAAAAAAATGGCACTACAACCCCCAAAAAAGCTACTAGGGTGGCGATAGGGCCGCTCTTTAAGAGGTCTGATTGCTTGACCTCCAACCCCGCTCGAAATAAGAGAAACATCAGACCGAGTTCGCTGAGTGCGGAAAAAAGGCTGTCACGAGCGACCCACCCCAAAACACTTGGTCCCAGTAAGATCCCGGCCAGTATCTGGCCAACAATCCCCGGTAACCGCATTCGTTCGAAAAGCTCATTTAGCAGCTTCGCAGAACCAAAAACCAGCAGCATGACGAGTGGAAGCCTGGCCTGCTCGAGAGCAGCGGAAGGAAAGGGGGCGTAGTACGCGACGGTTATGAGGGTTGACGTCCATTCAGATTGCAATTCGCAATCACCGCTCTTGGTGTAGATCCGAAAAAAATCTGGTGTTCTCCGCGCAATTCGGCGCGAAGGTCAATCTCAGCAAAGTATGCGTCGGCTTGAGATTGGACTTCAGGGTCAACGAGTCGCATAAGAGGAAGCACGAGCATCCCATTCCGACGCCGTCTCCACAATCGTGGCCTTCTGACCGAGTGCGGTCACCTGCTCTGCCGTCGTGGTAGCAAACATATGCATCATCCGAGCGACGATTCCCGTCCAGCCAGTCTGATGGCTTGCCCCAATCCCCGCTCCGTTATCACCGTGGAAATACTCGTAGAAAAGGATGAGATCACGCCAATGCGGGTCTTCTTGGAACTTTCGGGTTGCCCCATTTACAGGGCGTTGACCTTGGTTGTCCCGAAGAAAAATACTCGCAAGGCGTTGTGCAATCTCCTCAGCGACTTGATAAAGATTCATGCGCCGGCCTGAGCCGGTGGGGCACTCGATGGTAAAGGCGTCCCCATAGTATGAGTAGTAATTCACTAAAGCGCGGAGGATAAGCATGTTAACTGGCATCCAAATCGGTCCGCGCCAGTTGGAGTTCCCGCCGAACATGCCAGTATCAGACTCCGCCGATAGGTACGACACGGTATATTCCCTCTCACCGAAGTGGAAAACATAAGGATGTGTCTCATGGTAACGCGACAGAGAACGAATTCCGTAGAGACTCAAAAATTCCTTCTCGTCAAGCATGATCGTAAGGACGCGACGGAGTTTGCTCTCGTCGAGAACGGAAAAGAGCCGGCGGCCGCCAACGCCAACCTTCGTCGGATCATGAAAAGCAGCACACAATTCGGGACGAGTATCGATAAAGGACTGGAACGCATCGGTAACTTCTGGATACTTCGCGAACAGTTCAGGTTCGAAAGGTGTTGCCGCACAAAGGGGCAGTAAGCCTACCATCGATCGAACCTTGATTCGTTGGACTTCACCGCTCGGCAAGCGCAAGACATCATAGAAGAAACCGTCTTCTTCGTCCCACATGCCGCCTCCACCCAATTGAACCAGTGAGGAAGTGATCCAAGCATCGTGTTCGAGAAACTTGAGAACCATATCCGCGTAGTCGTCATCCGTCATCGCCAATTCGCACGCGATTTCAAGCATGTTGTCGGCGAACAGCGCCATCCATGCGGTCCCATCTGCTTGTTCCAGGTAGCCACCGGTTGGCAACGGTGCGCTGCGGTCGAACACGCCGATATTGTCTAGGCCCAGAAATCCGCCCTCGAAGACGTTCCGTCCCGAGCGGTCCTTACGGTTCACCCACCATGTAAAGTTCAAGAGTAGCTTCTGAAAACATTTCTTCAGCCACTTTATGTCTCCCACGCCTCCCTTCACTTGTTCCAGCCGATATGTGAAGATTGTGGCCCACGCATGCACGGGAGGATTGACGTCGCTGAAGCTCCACTCATACGCAGGAATCTGACCGTTGGGATGCAGGTAGCGCTGACTCAGCATTAACCCAAGTTGTTCCTTCGCAAAATCCACATCCACGAGACCTAATGCGAGGACGTGGAATGCGAGGTCCCACGCTGCATACCAGGGGTACTCCCATTTGTCAGGCATCGAGATGATGTCGCCGTTGTACATATGGTGCCAGCTGCTGTTTCTCGGTGCAGACTTGGACAGTGGGTTGAAAGGATCGGAACCTCGTTCTTCCAGCCACCTGTCTACGTCGTAGAAGTAGAATTGTTTGCTCCACAGCATACCCGCGAGCGCCTGACGCATCACTCGGGTGGCGTCTTCATCCAGATTTTGAGGAATAACCGTCGCGTAGAACTCGTCGGCTTCGCGCTGGCGAGCAGAAAGAACTCTGTCGAAGGCTGGGCCGAACGGAAAGGCATCTCCTTCCAGCCGCACACCTCCTGTATTAGCCGGTTGCTGGCTGAGCCGCAATCGCACGGTTGCTACCTCCCCAGAGGCAATCTTGAGTCGGTAGTACGCCGCCACTTTGGTGCCAAGAAGATCGGGGTTTACGGCTTCTTGCCGTCCATGAACCACGTAGTCGTTGATCCCATCTTTTGCATATGGACTGGCATTCGCATACTTTGGAAAGAGCCGACTATTGTTCGTCTCGTTGTCTATGAAAAGAAGCGGTATATCGCCCTCACAATAGAGGCGGTAATCACCAAGGACCTTATGATTCACGGCAATTGCTTTCATCCCCGCAACTGCGTCCAACTGTCTGAGCGACGGTTTTTCCGCAGGTCTGGCCGTCCACGCGGCCCAATCGTTCCGGAACCAAAGTGTCGGTAGTAGGTGCAGTTCCGCCGGTTCCGACCCGCGATTGGCAACTGTAATCTTTACGAGGATGTCTTCTGGCCCTTCCTTAGCGTATTCGACAAACACATCGAAGTAGTGATCCTCGTCGAAGATCCCCGAGTCGAGGAGCTCATACTCAAATTCCTTACGAGAGCGCTGACGACTTGCCTCCACGAGGTCGCTGTACGGATAAGGTTCTTGAGAATACTTGTAGAGATACTTCATGTAGGAATGTGTTGGCGTGCTATCCAGGTAAAAGTAGTACTCCTTCACGTCCTCGCCATGATTTCCTCCGCTGTTCGTGAGTCCAAAGAGGCGCTCCTTGAGGATAGGATCTTTTCCATTCCAAAGCGCCAAAGCAAAACACAGTCGCTGTTTGTCATCGGATAGGCCTGCCAGGCCGTCTTCTCCCCAGCGATACGTGCGCGAACGCGCCTGATCATGGCTAAAGTAGTCCCACGCGTTGCCGCTGTCGCTGTAATCTTCTCGCACGGTACCCCACTGCCTCTCACTGAGATAGGGGCCCCATTTTTTCCAAGCAACACCGGCCTCGCGGACTTCTTTCAGCCGCTTGTGTTCCGTCGTTTCCATCACAGTGGAGCGCAATTTGTCGTTCAATGGCACACGCCTCCCATGTCGTTCGACCGTATCTCAATCATCCAACCTGGGATGGTGGCTTAAGCATTCACACTGTCAGAATTGACAGCCCATTAGCCGTCTAATAATCGGAGGTATGCTAGCGACGGTCTTCTTGGGTATTCTCTGACAAGCCAACCAAATAAACACTGGCAACAGCAACTGTACGAAAGACGGTGCACAGCCAATCGGAATGATTCTGGAAACTGCGCTAATTACCGTATTGCTTTCGGGACAAGTTTGAAACCACTCCGCACGCCGACAATGCCGTAGTTCCCAACACTCGTAGTTGATGATTTGGCAGAGATCCGGGGTTTCTTGGCCCAAGGCTACCGAGACGACTGAATGTGAGGGCGTTGTCGAAGCTTCGGACGGACTGGCAAGCTGTCGTGCAAGCTGAATGACCTGCGAAGAGCTCCAATCGATATCAACAATGCCTTTACTTTGGGCTCTCCAGGGAGTGAATGGCCGATTGTGTCACGCAGGGAACCCAAATCTGGGCACAACTATCACGGTTTTGTTTAACAGCCACTCCCAATTTGGCCAACAACGAACCTATCCTTCAGTTCTCCGAACGGTGCCCAGCCGACTGACATCACATTCCGCTTTCAAAAGGCGCAAGTATTAGCATGTTTTTCGATATTCAAGTCTAGACTGTCAGTTTCCCATGCGGAGGAGGTTGGCATATGCGACTCATGGACTTCCCTCTACTAGTCCTCACTTTGTCGTTAGTCTTTATGTTCCTGGCAGCTCATGTCGGCGACTAAATTCGCAAAAGATTCTTTTCGCTCCAGGATGACGAGCGGGACGATTTCGGTGTTGTGGTAGGTGCGACGCTGACACTGCTAGGACTCTTGATCGGCTTCACCTTTTCGATGGCCGTTAGCCGCTACGACCAGCGCAAGAATTTTGAAGAAGCAGAGGCAAACGCAATCGGCACCGAATACGTGAGAGCCGATCTGTTGCCTGCAAGCGCTGGCACCAGAGTCCGAGAGCTCCTTAGGGAGTATACCGATCAGCGCGTGTTGTTCTATACCACCCGCAATCCGCAGAGCATTGAGAAGATCAACGCAGATACAGCTAAACTACAGAACGAGCTGTGGTCTGCTGTGCAGACGGGAGCGGCGACACAGCCCAGCTATTGTAGCTCTCGCCTTTTCCGGAATGAACGACGTTCTGAACTCGCAGGGATATACGCAAGCTGCGTGGTGGAACCGAATTCCAATCGCCGCTTGGGCATTGATGTTTGTCATCGCTATTTGCTGCAACTTGCATTGGGTACGGTGCACGTCGGACAGATCGGCGGATATTTCTTATCTTGCTAATTGCAGTGTCCATCACGTTTTTCTTAATTTCTGACATTGACAGCCCGCGTGGAGGTATCATTCGCGTACTCCCCCAGAATCTGGAAAGCCCGTCCCAATTCATACGTGCACAATAGCTTGAACAAGGGCCTGAACAGTGCGACCCTTCGTGCCCAACTCTGCGGACTCAAGGATGATTCGACTGTCTTCGCCGCAAAGAAAACGATCCCGAGTTGAGGAGCGCAGCGCTCACAATTGGAGAGGAGGATATGTGTTGAAAACCAACGCCGCGACTGAACTTTTTCCACAATCTCAACCACGCTTCGCACAGATCATCCCCGGAATTAATTTAGAGAGCTTCCCCGCGGTTGGTCTGGTCTCACCGAAGCTTCAGCCACATTTGACGAACCGTTCAGGACGCTGTTGGCTTTCTCGAAGCTTGAATCGCACCTCTCCACAATCTAGGCACACATCCAAGCTTCGGAAACAACACACACCGCAGCACTCATCTGGTGGGCATCGCACGGCTTCGTCAACTGCATTTATCCTGTTGGCCTTAACGCTGGTTAGTACATGAGATTCAATCGGATTTTCTTTTCTCGTAGTCCACGACTCACTGTTTCTTATGCAGCCTTGAATGCCAGGCAATTGCGCAGCGCGCGCAAAGCATAGAGCCCCTTATCCAGAGCTTTGCCCTCTTCACTGCCATGCTCCGATACCAGAAGCAACTGTCGCGATCTATCATGTAATGCCCTTTCAGCTTCAGCAATCCGACACGGTATTTTTTGACTGTCGGTCTCAAACAGTGCAGCAAGATATAGTTCACGCCAGTCCCAAACAGGATTAGGCTCTGTTGGCTGGTTCTCGAAATTCATCAATGAGATACTCCTCAAAGTTTGTAGAAGTGGTTTGAATCTCCTCTGAACTTAGTTGCGAACAGGCTCATCGGTAAACTAGCAAAATTACAGGCTTAAAAGCTCGGAAATATTGCGGACGCAAAGGTCAGTAGTCAACCGATGTAATAATCGCGTGTGTGTTGAAAAACGTTCCTCAGGGTCGAAAAACAATCAAAAAATGGTCATCCGGATCGGGAAAGTCGTTTTACGAGTCATCCTGACGCGATCTTAGTTTTTGCAAATTTCCGCAAAAATAAGTTTTCAGCCCCACATCTCGATTGCACTCACAACCCCTCAGCGAGAGTCTAGGGTCAAACTCCCTGCCCCTTCATGTCCCCCGATGCGAGAATAGCTGCACCGTTCCGTGGCTGCACTTTCTCAGGAGCGTCGACCAGACGATTTGCAGCAGGATATCGAGCTAGAACTTAATACTGCCGGTGATCCTCAACATTCGGGCCTTTCGCCTGATCGCGGGAGTAGAACAGAAATTGATTGACGTAGGAGATTCCGGATTCGGGTGTGACGCCGGAGTTGGGTGCTCTCTCCCAGTGGATAGACACCCCGGACTTGGGATGCAGCGAGTAGCGACAACATACAGATTACGGAGAAACGAAGAAGAGTCGCCGCACTCGTACTATGAGAACCTTGCTTCACGCGCCGCGCCGAACCCCGTCACCTGCGGATTGTTCTAGGGACTGAAGTTTCGGCGAATCGTCAGGTTTGCTTGCCGATTGAGAGAACTTAGCCAGGTATCTCGCCAAAGGCATAAGCATCAGCAATCCGACAATGGCAACTACAACGACCATCACAATGACTTTTGGATCGCTGAAGTTCTGACCGCCTACCACGAGCCCGGCCGCGATGTTACGTTGTGCGGTACCCAGTGCCATCACTCCTCGAGTATCTGGTTGGGGCCCACCCAAGACAAATCCGATTCCAGAGCCTGCCGCAATGAACAAGACGCTCGCCAGAACGCCGCGCGTTCCATACAGGTTCAACACGTTCTGCATGTTTGTGATCAGTAAGAGTGCAATCAGCAAAGCAAGGCTCAGGATCGACACTCGGCCGAGCGCAGGCTGTACTTTTGCGGCTAGTCCACTCAGCCGCGCGTTCACCAGAAGTCCTATCACGAGAGGGAGCATCATCAGGAAGACCAGCGAGCGACCGATTTTCATCGGATCGACGGAAACCCCTTCAAGCAAGAGCGGCAGCACCAGAGGCATGTATGCAACCGTCACAACCATGAGCAACACCATCAAGCCCACGGAGAACGCCAGATTTCCTTTGCTGATGCGAGCCAGCAAGGGTAGAAACGGCGCGCCCGAGGCTGTGCCCAGCAACAGGAAAGCAACGCCGAGTCGTTCGTCCAGCCGGAGAAGCCTTGCGATGCCAAAAGCTGCGAACGGCATTAAGACAAAATTCGCTAACAGCGCAAGAACAATTAATCTGTAGTTGCGCAAGGGAGCAAGGATCTGCGCCACCGTGAGACTCAATCCCATCGACAACATGCTTGAAACCACGAAGGTCAGCATCGCGATCGGCACTATCTTGCTCAGGATTTCCATTTACTTCTCCAGGAACTGCTCACTCTTCAGGGTCGAATCAGGCAACTGCCTGCGTCGCCCTCGGCTGCACCTTGCTCGATAGCGGCATCGTCGCAAGATTTTTCCAGAAGGTCTCCAACGACTCTACCCCGCCAAATAGAGTGGTGAAGATCGTGGAGTCGGCCAGCAAGATGTGTCCAGCGCGCTGAGTAGTGGGCGGCATCCAGATACAGGAGTTGAATTCCGTGTTCCCTGCTTCGATGAACGGATGCGGTCGTTCCAGATCGATGGGTTGTCGCGTGAGGACGTGAGCCGATTTTGTGTCTTCACTGGTCAACGCGTAGTGTGGCAAGTGGGGATGAAAGTTAAACGTGGTAACGCCGTTCAGCAGCCCTAACTTATCCAGATCACGGTTCATGGTGAGGGGCGCGATCTGCGTAGTGCCCTTAATCAGCGCCGGACGAAGACCGTACTGATTCGTCACCGGTACACCAAGGCCCTTCATCATCGAACGGGTGTACTGTCCGAAGCGCTGCTGCCGAGGAACGAGTGCATCGCCATGGTGCAAGTACTCCTGTTGCCGCTGCTTCAGATCCTCCGTGAATCCCACGTCATGGTGAGGAGCGAGCAATAGACACGTGCCTTCTCGCTGCAACCATTCGCGGACTGCCGCAATCTCCTCCGGCGCCGCCTCTTGTTCTGAAACCAGGTGGTCGAGTCCGAACACCATCAGCGTGTCGGTGTCCGCCAAGATTCGTGCGTCGATGGGAAGCTTGTATCCTGCCTGGTCGATTCGTTGAAAGACGGCAACAGGATGTTTCGTGACTTCACCTGCGATCCCCTGAAACGCGACAGTGGAGCGGTGGAACAGCTCCAGGGTTCCAGCAATTCCTTGCAGAAAGTGTTTTTCATCCCATTCCGTGCCCTCATAGGCTGGCCACGCAACTCTGCGTACTTCAGTCATGGTCGAGAAACGATTGTCCAGTTCGCTGGTATCGCGATTCGACTCCCAGGGATAACTCCAAGTCCAGTAAATGGAAACTCGTCGTCCGCCCGGCGTGTACTTGCGGGGAACATGGTTTTGGTTGTAAGTGCGCGGTGATGGAAGCGTATTGTCCATAACAGCCTACCTATTCCTTATCTGACGCGGATGGTCAAATCGATTGCTGCGGAGTACCTTTCGCCGAAGCCCACGCTGCGATTCGCCAGCCATCGCTGACCCTATGCAGCGCCATGGTAAAGATCGCGCCAGACTGCGTTATCTGTTTGCCGTGGACTTTGAACTTCATAGTCGCAGGTATAACGGCGTACGCAGTATCGCCGGTAACATCCATATGCAACGGCCGCCCTACTGTGACGAAAAAATCCGATGCGCCTTCCTTCTTTGTCGTGATCAAGACGTCGCGGTACCAATCCTCAGCCGCGATTGGGCCGTGCCACACGTGTGGCGCCATCCCGTCCAGGATCGAGCCTGGAACGGCGAAGGCCGCTACCATGCCCACGTCACCTGCGTTAAAAGCGTCTATATAACGATGCACAGTGGACAATGCGTCCACGACGACCGCTTCCTGAGTTGCCATAATTTTAACCGTCACCTAACGTTTCTTACTCCAGTCAGACAGCGCTGGTCGGCAAGCAGATCCCTCGCAATCGTTTGCCTCAGCCGGCCTGACCCGCGTTGACAAGGTATCGAAGCGCCTTGATTCCAGGCAGAAAGAAATAGGCACCGCCGCGGATCGTGGTAAAGGCCGGTAGTCCCTTGATCTTCTTTCGAATCGGGCGCTTCGGGATCGTCATGTCGAAACTGCCGTCCTGTGTGCCGAAGATGGGATCGCGCTCGTTCCCCAATTCATGAAAGTTCGGGTCGTTCGCCCACACGTTCATCGCAAATTCAAACTGACGGACGAGACTCGCGCAGCCTACGAAGGCCGCAATTCCCCGCTCTATGCCGTCGTCGGGGGCACCTTCCGGCAATGGGCCACCGTATGTTCCGCCGCGCCGGATCATCTTCCGCCGGTTCATGTTTGCCGCTGTATCGCGCGGGTTCATTCGCCGAATATGCGAGCCGAGCGGGCAGCCATAACCATGCGGATCC
>Ga0126373_10003136_pt1 | contig 12301 bp, 10 predicted proteins | sample PanSoiMetPlot_11_FD_92545 | JGI IMG/M metagenome (GOLD analysis project Ga0126373, IMG submission 92545) | Tropical forest soil microbial communities from Panama - MetaG Plot_11 | ecosystem: Environmental > Terrestrial > Soil > Tropical forest > Bulk soil | place: Panama | collected 2016-02-17
CAGGCGTCGTGAATCCGTTCTCCAGGAACTTTGCCGCGGTCAAATCCCGAATGTCGGTGACGAGCGCGCTTACACGGCCCTCGTCCATCTTCTTCCCATTCGACCACCAGTCGGACCCGCTGCGCGTCAGGAAGTAGCTTTTCGCCCCGTCATGAATTTCAATCTTCTCCGGGTCAACGAATCCAAAATCAAACAGCTTCTTGTTCCGAAAATCGTCGAGGCTCTTGTCCACTGACGTGCCCACCGACGATAAAACCTTGTACACACCCGCCACCGTGCTCGATTTCGCGTAATAGTCATCCTTGTTTTTGCGGACCTGGAGCTCTTGCGTCCCTGCGACATCGGTTATCCTGGCGGTAGCCACCGGTTTGCCTGCGTTGAACGCGCTCAAATCTTTTTTCTCATCTTCTGTGGCGCTCAGTTCCATCTTCGCGTCGCCCAGGGACCGTACGAGATCCTCCACTGCCGAGTGGTTCGCCCGCATGGGCTTGGGCTTCAGGATTTGCCACTGATCCTTGTTGCGCCCTAACTCGATCGATTCCTTCTTCGAAGTCAACTCCACGCGGCTCAGCTTCTCCGAATCAAACGTGAGCAGCCGCTTGTCCCGCAATTCGTTTTCGCTTTTGTCCAGCGCCGTCTTGTTGTAGCTGGCAATGATGAACACGCGCGGGTCGCCCTTCACCGCAGCGTAGGCGCCGCTGCTCGTCGGCGTATCATCCCCAAGCAACAAATCCTCAGACTTGTTGTTCTTTTCGGTGACGCTGATTTCGGCCGCCGGCTTCGCCAACCCATAGGCGTTCAAGTCCGTCGCTTTTTCTTCCAGGAGGCGATCTGAATTTAGGGGTGAAAGTGAGGAGAGCAGGCTGGAGACAGCGTCCTGATCGCCCGCCAATGCTTTTGGCGAAGTAATCTGCCACTTGCCGCTGGCGTTCCTAGAAAGTGCTAGTTCCTGGCCATCTTTCTTTGCGATCTTGATTCCAATGACGTCCGCCGGCTTAATGTCCAGCACTTTCGGCGAAACTTCCGCCGCCGAAGTAACGTTGCTGGCGGCTGGCTTTCGATGATTCGACCAGTACAGCGTTCCTGACAACGCGGCGAGGACCATTGCAGCAGCAAGCAATCCTTTACCTTTCATAAGACGGTTCCCGAAAATGTTTTGGCGATCGAACCACGCCTTTTACCTTCTCCTCCACCAGACGGTTACTCCGACGATGACAACTGCCAGCGGAAGAATGCCAAGACTCGTGATGCCCACCCAATTCAACTGCGACTGGGTCATCGTAATTCTGCGGTCGTCGCGGTCCTTCGGGCGGATGGAAATCAGCTCTTCGTCCGACGCCAGCCAGTTGATGGAATTCATCGCCAGGTCCCGGTTTCCATTGAAAGGAAGGAAGCTATTGGCAACCCAATCCGAACTCCCGACCACCACAAATCGCCCCTGCTCATTTTCCTTGCCCGTCCGGTACGACCCCGCGGCCGCCAATGTCAACGGACCCTTCTTGTTCTTTGGATCATTGGCATTGATCCGCGGCGTATCCAGCTTGTCCGTGGCCAGGCTGGTCTCTGAAGTGTCGAACAGCTTGTTTACCGTTGTCTTGTCGCCGTTTTTCACTTCCAGCGAGCGTGAGTACGGGAACGCGGTCGCCGTGCCCTTCATATCATTGACGATTTGATGCGAATCGTATTGCGTCACCAAAGCGTCTTGATAACCCAGCCCGGCGATCTGCCCGATGGGATTCAGATCGAGGATAAGATCCTTGTCTGGCGTAACTCCCCAGTCTTCTAAGACCTTCGAGAGTGCATCGTTATCGGCTATCTCCGTCCGTCCCATTTTCAGCGGGGGATTCAGGAGAAACATGGCTCGCCCGCCGCCGTCAACATACGTATTGATGGCGTCTACTTCCGGCTGCTGGTAGTCCGACTTCGGCCCCGCGACCACCACGACCGTACAATCGCTAGGAACTTCCGCTTTCATCAACAGATTGATGGACTTCGTTTCGTAGCTGTCTTTCCCTAGCAAGTCCTTGAACCGCGAGTATCCGTCGGGCCCTGTTTCATCGATCTGATGCTCGCCACTCCCCGTTACGAAGCAAATAGTGCGCGTTGTAGTCTTCAGGTCGCGGATAAACGCTCCAGTAATGCCTTCCTCGTTCAGCCCTTTGGCTTCTTCCTTGCGACTGCCAATTTGCACAATCGCCGTGCCAAGACTCCTGATTCCAGCTTCACGAGCTGCCAGCGGGTTTTTCTCAAGGTCCACGTACTCCACGTGAACCTTGGGAGAAAGGTTCGCGTACTGGTCCAGCGCGTCCTTTGCTGATTTGAACCCAGTCGGCCGGTCGTAGTAGTAAATCGTCGCCGGCTCCTTCAGGCCTTTAACAATCTTGGCGGTTTGCTCCGAGAGGCTGTAGCGCTTGTTCGCAGTCGTGTCGTAAGTCTTGTTGTAACGGTCGCCCAGCACATTAGCCACGGTGAGTACGGCCAACACCACGACGATATAAAGCGTCGCATAAGCCGCATATTTCGTTTGTCTCGCCTTGAGCAGCACCGGAACGTTCATTACGCCCTCCACCGCAAGGACTCGAGCGACCGGGCCGTCAAAAACAGTCCCAGGAAAATCGCGCTTACGTAATAAATTGCGTCTTTCGTGTCGATGACGCCTTTCAGGAACGACTGCATGTGCGTGGTGGTTGACAGGTAAGTGCTTACCCGCGCCAAGGCGGAGAAATTGTATTCCCCTACCCAGCCAAGCACAAAAATGAGAAGGCACACGCCGAAGGTAACGGTCCCAGCGATGATCTGGTTCTTAGTCAGCGTTGAAATGAACAGGCCAATGGCCAGCAGCGCGGCCGCTTGGAGCAGCACTCCCAAAAGGCTAACGGCCATTGGTTTCCAGTCAGGGTTGCCGTACTTGAAGAGAAACAGAAAGTTCATGCACGTGAACACCAGCATCACGGCGTAGAGAATGACGGAAGCCAGCCACTTTCCAAAAATGACCTCGCCATCGCGCACCGGAGAAGTCGCCAGCAACTCAATCGTGCCGTTGCGTTTTTCCTCCGCAAACAAGCGCATCGTCATCAACGGAATCAGCAACAAGTTGATGACATTGATGTTGCCGAAAAGCCCCCTTATAACCTGGTCGTTGACGTTCATGGGAAACATTTCGCCGCGCATCTGCGCTTCCATGCTGTAGTAAATGAACGCTCCCACCATGTTCCAGAAGAAAAAGCCGAAAAGGGCCGCGTAGATGATGATCAAAATGTAGGCAACGGGCGAAACGAAATAACTACGCAATTCTTTTTGGCAAATAATCCAGATATTTCTCAAGGTGGTCATTGCGCTGCTTCCTTTGCCTTGGACTTCTCCGCGGGGGCCGCGGATTGTTCTTGCGTTAGTTGCAGGAAGATTTCTTCCAGGCTCACCGATGCGGGCCGTAACTCGTTCAGGTCCCATCCTGCCTCGACCACGGCGCGCGCCAACTCTCCCCGGGCCAATGCGCCTTTGCGGTTTTCCACTTCAAATGCGCTTCCATTTGCTCGTTTTTCCTTGAACGCAACGCGGCTCACGCCCGCGACTTTTCCCAGCCGTTCCTGTACGGCAACGGTATCGAGCGCGCCGTCTCGCGATCCTACTTCCAGCAGCACCGATTCCGCGCCACGCCCGCGTGCTCGCAGGTTGCTCACCGAATCAGTGGCCACCAGCTTTCCTTTGCTGATGATGATCACCTGCTCGCAGGTCTGTTCCACTTCCGGCAGGATGTGCGTGCTCAAAATAATGGTGTGATCGCCCGCAAGGCTCTTGATCAGGTCTCGCGTTTCATTGATTTGCTTAGGGTCGAGTCCGGCAGTCGGTTCGTCCAAAATCAGCACGTCCGGGTTGTGCAAAATCGCTTGCGCCAAGCCAACCCGCTGCCGGTAGCCTTTCGACAGCTTCCCGAGCAGCTTGTCTCTCACATCCGTGATAGCGCAGCGCTCGCATGCCGAGTCCACGCGCTGTTTCAAGTCCGACCCGGACAATCCCTTGAGCTTGCCGACAAACTGCAGATACTCCGTTGCGCGCATCTCTTGATAAAGCGGCGGAGTCTCTGGCAAATAGCCGATTCGCTTTTTCACTTCCATCGCCTGTTCGAGCACGTCGAAGCCCGCCACTGACGCCACCCCCGATGTGGGAGGCAGGAAACACGTCAACATGCGCATCGTGGTGGTCTTGCCTGCCCCGTTCGGGCCGAGAAAGCCCACAATCTGCCCTTTCTCCACTTCGAACGAGATGTGATCCACAGCCGCAGTGCGTGCGTACCTTTTTGTAAGCTCGCTGACTTTGATCATATTTTTTTAGTTTTGGAGAAACTCGCCAACTCGAGACGATTGCGAACCGCCGAGGGCTTCACTGGATTCATAGCAGTGAACCAATATCCTAAGAACTTGGTAAGCCGTATGTCAACCCTCCAGCAAAGATTCCCACAAAGATTCTGATTGCGTTTTCCAGAAAAAAGCTGCCTGCGGGAAGACTTTGGTTCCTTTTTTATCGTTTCTTTCGGAACACAGCCGCAAGGTCGTCCAGCCCCCCTGGTACAATCACTATAGGAGCCACCAGGAGCAACAGGGAATCTGAGCCATGTTTGTAGTGCGTCTCATCGGCGTTTTAGTGTTGGTAGCGCTCAACGGTTTTTTTGCCGCGACGGAATTTTCTCTCGTGGCCGTGCGCTTGTCGCGCATCCGCCAACTTGTGGCCAAAGGCAGCGCGCGAGCCCGCGTGGTCGAGGGCCTGCTCGCCGACCTGCACCGTGTGGTTTCCGGCGTCCAGCTTGGAATCACGCTCACCAGTTTGGCCATCGGCGCCCTCGGCGAAATCGCACTCGCAAGAGGTTTCGAGGCTTTGTGGCCCGCTAAGCCCGGCCTCAACGTAATTTTCCTGGCCCACGGTCTCGCTGTAGCCAGCGCCTTCGCATTGTTGAGCGCCCTCCACGTAGTCATCGGCGAACTGGTTCCCAAAACCGTGAGCCTTGCCCGCCCGGAACGCGTCGCTCTTTTGGTGGCCGTACCTTTCCGCTGGTTCCTTAACACCTTCCGACTGGCCATCAATCTATTGGACGGCGCGTCCAGCGGAATCGTGAGAGCCTTGGGCGTTTCCGTCGCGCCAACGCACGGCTTTGCGCATTCCACCGAAGAGCTGCAGATCCAGATTCAACAAGCGCGCGAACGCGGCCTTCTCGCCCCTGGCGAGGAAAAATTCATCCTCAGCGCCATCGAGCTTTCGCAAATTCAAGTCCGCGAGATCATGGTCCCGCGCCCGGACATGCACACGCTTCCCATCGAGTCCAGCCTCGATGATGTAATGCGCGCTTTTGCCACCACGCAGCGCTCGCGCCTTCCGGTTTATCGCGGCTCGCTCGACCACATCATCGGTTTCGTTCACATCAAAGACATGATGTGGGTTCTCCTCGACCGCGAACGACGCCTTGAAGAAAACATCGCCACGCCTTCGTTTGATCTGCGCCGCGTCCTGCGCGAAGTCCTGATCGTTCCGGAAACCAAGCCTGCCAGTGAATTGCTGCTCGAGCTTCGCACGCGCCGCGTCGGTCTGGCCATGGTGGTGGACGAATTCGGCAGTATCCTCGGGCTCTGCACCATCGAAGACATCATCGAGCAAATGGTCGGCGAAATTCATGACGAATTCGATGTTGAAGAGAAGCCGCTGCCGCTGGCCGATGGCGCTATGATCTTCGACGGTGCCTCCAACGTTCGCGACCTCGACGCGCAGTACAACATCACGTTGCCCGAGGACCCCGCCTACGCCACGGTCGGCGGTTTCGTTCTCGATCAGTTGGGTTTTATCCCAAAGGGCGGCGAAAGCTTTGACTACGGCAACCACCATTTCACGGTGATCGAAATGGACGGCAAGCGGGTCGCCCGCGTAAAAATCCAGCGCGTGCGCCAGCCCGAGGAAGGGAAGCCCGCGAACGCCGCCGATGTTATGGTCCAGATGGCGAAACGCCAAAAATCCTCTTCCGGCGTGTCCTAAGGTGTTTGTGGAGCGCCGCGCCTTCAGGCCGGCATCTTGCTTTTCGCTCGTCAATCCGTGCCGTCTGGTGTGCTTTTTCAGAAATGATTGTGACACTCGGTAGAGTGTCAGCATGGACAAGATTCGGTAGTATGAGCGTTGAGTTTCGTGAGGCTCGCATAGAAAATTAAGCCGTGAGTCCTCAACAACACCGGATCGCCGATTACCTGCGCCCCAAAACACTGGCGATGTTGCTGCTCGGATTCTCTTCAGGCCTTCCGTTCTATCTGGTCGGCAATACGTTCGGCTACTGGCTGCGCGATGAGCACACTTCCCTGACAGCGATCGGGTTTCTTTCCTGGGTAGGCATTGCCTATTCTCTGAAGTTTCTGTGGGCGCCCTTGATGGATCGCGTCGACTTGCCGCTGTTTAAACGGCTCGGACATCGGCGCGGATGGATGATGTTCGCGCAGATCGTCGTCGGGCTGGCGCTGGCGGCCATGGGAGGAACTGGCGCGCATGCGGGGCTCGGCCGGCTTGGCGCTCTCGCGCTCGTCGCCGCATTTGCTTCTTCGACGCAAGACATCGTGGTGGATGCCTGGCGCATTGAATCGGCAGACGACGGCGACGAACAAGGCCTCCTCGCCTCTGCCTATCTGTTCAGTTACCGCCTGGCGCTCCTGTGTACCGATACCGTGATCCTCCTGGTGGCCGCGACCGTGGGCTGGCGACTGTCCTACGGGATCTACGGCGCAGCGATGGCCATTGGAATCATCGCCACCTGCTTCGCGAAGGAACCGCGGCGCGCCAAGGCGGTGATGGATGAAAAGCGCGCAGCCGCGCTTTGGACGCCGCGCGGTTTCCTCGATGCTGTCGTAGGACCGTTCATCGCTTTCTTCCGCGCGCATGGCTGGCTCGCGCTTGTGATGTTGGCGGCCATCAGCCTCTTCCGGTTGCCGGACTTCCTCATGGGCCCAATGGCGAATCCGTTCTACATCGACCTCGGTCTTACGAAGCAAACGGTCGCAGCGGTTCGCGGCTCAATAGGACTCATCGCTACGTTCGTGGGCGTCGCCGCGGGCGGATTCTGCTCGGTGAAGCTCGGCTACATGCGCACCCTCATCATCGGCGGCATTCTTCAGGCCGCCGCCACTGCCGCGTATGCTGCTCTCGCCTTCGTGGGCGCGGGCATTCCTGTCTTCGCGGCCGTCATGGCCGGTGACAACTTCAGTCTCAGCTTTGCCGCAGTTGCGCTCGTCGCGTACATGTCGAGCCTCACCAATCTCGGGTACACCGCCACGCAGTATGCTCTCTTGAGTTCTACCTACGTCTGGCTGGGAAAGATCTTGAAGGGGTTTTCCGGCGCTGCGGTCCAAAGGCTGAGCACGACGCACGGCCTCATCCACGGCTACGGCATTTTCTTTATCGCTTGCGGCCTAACCGGCGTGCCTGCCATCCTTCTTTTCGCCGCCTTAGGCTACTGGCACAAGCGCAAGCAACCTGCCCCAGCCCCCGCCTAGCAAGGTCTTCACTCCTGTTTTGTAAAGGTCTGACTTGGTATCACCTCTTTGTCAATGGCGGCGGCTCAACCCATGCCTTGAAGCGGACCAAGCCGCGGAGTATGATGTTCTCCTCCAACGCTAGGATGTATCCCACCCTGACACCCTATGTGAAATCCGAAAGGAGTTCCTCAGTATGTCTACAGCTAAAGAATTCAACCTTACCATGGACGATAGGCCGGGAACCCTTGGCAGACTCTGCCGAGCACTGGCCGACCGCAACGTCAACATCGTTGCCGCGCAGTCGTTTCCCTCCAGCGGGAGAAGCCTGACTCGACTCGTGTTCGACGACCCAACCAAAGCGCGGAGTGTGCTCGACCACGAGCGAATGATCTATACGGAAGCCGACGTTGTTAAGGTACACCTTGCAAACCGCCCGGGAGAACTGGCGCGGGTCGCCCAAAGATTGGGCGACGCAGCCATTAACATCAATCACCTGTACTGCGGAGTCGAGCCAAGCTCAAACGCACCAGTCATTTTTTTTGGTGTCGCTGAGGTTAGCAAAGCTACGCCGCTGCTAGAACAGGCCGCTGCCGCTGCAGGTGGCAGGGGTTAAAGTCAACAAACAACCTGCTTGATCTTGGGACCGGCTCACAAAAGCCGGTTCTTTTTTTTCAAGGCGGGTGGAGCATAGAACGAGCACCAATAGGGTGGCGGCGCTCCCTTCGGTTTTAATGGGTGCGGGGCTTGACTTTGTTCCTTTCCGTGCGCCGCAATTACTGTTTCTAGCTTACAATCCTCTCAAGGGCAACGAACCAACTAAATTTCCATGTGTCTGCAAGAACTGCATCGGAGAACCGAGTGAAAATCGAAATTGTTCATTGTCCGACGTGAGAGAACAACAGCGCCAAGGTCGCGAGTCTCGTGACCCTCATCAAAAAGCGCCTGAACATTGACGCGGTCCTTACCCCTGGCAAGACCGGTGAGTTCGATGTGCTCGCCGACGGCGAGAGGATCGCCCACCGTGGCGGGAACTTCGTTACGCGGCCCTTTGGCGCCGGCTATCCCGATCTGGATCGTGTTGTCGAATTGCTCGTCGAGAAGAACCGTGCGAGTAGTGCGGCGCGGTAGGGCGGCCGGCACCCCCTTAACAGCATCGCCGGTCACAGACCTCGAAGACCTCAAATCCCACAGAAAGCCACGCCGAAACTGTAACATCCTGCAAGCCCTGAACGTGCCTGCGCCGCATCTTATGGGCTGGGTTGACCATTCTCACTGAGCTAGTTGGTGGATTGGCCGTGCTGGTTGGGGTGTTTGTGCCGCTGGTCAGCGTGCCAATGGCCGCGACTTTGCTTACGGCCATGTTTGCCGTGCATCTTCCTTACGGCTTCTGAAGCGATTAACCTTCAAGCCGTGACGCCTGGGGGCGCTCAATTTGGTCAGCCCGGCTAGGAAGTCGATCTCCTGTATCTTGCCTGCTTGGCTGCGCTCGTTCTGGGGGGATCCGGACCGTTGGCGCTAGACGGCTTTTGCTTCAAGTTGTTTAATAGCCAGCGAGAAGCCCCGCACGGCCTGAACTATAAGAGCGAGTAAGCTCGGAGCGGGAAGGAAAACCAGGGCGACGGCTGGAAGCCCTTCGGCACAGCTCAGGACAAGTCAGCGCTACGGAAATAAGTCAGCTAAGCCTACTTCGTGAGGACTACGGCGGTGCCGCGGCCGAGGCCTAGCGTGCGGGCAGCATTTCCTTTGTTTACGCCAATCTCGACGAATCCGCTGGAACCAACGTAGGCGAACGGCTCGCTGCCATTGCCTTGCGCGAACGTTTCCACAAATTTGGTCACCGCTTGCGTTCCGATTTGCAAACTAATTCCGCCACCATTGGAAACGCCCTCCGGTAAATCTTCCTGACGGAAATTCGTAATCAAATTTCCAAAAGAATCCGTCCGGAGGACCACGCCTTTCACTACGCCGTCCGCTTCTTTGGGGCGGGGAAGCGAGAATCGCCTGTAATCGCCAATCTCGTCGCCCATCCCGGAGGTTTGCCAGCCTTTGGTAAGCCACGCCGCCACCGGCGCAAAAATGTCGCGCCCATGAAACGTCTTGCTTATGGGCTGCAAGTAATAGTGTTCCGCGTTGGCGTGCCGCACCACCAAGCCCTCGGGCTCGCGCTCGTAAATCATCGACAGCACGCCGTTGTCGGGCGCCACAAAATACTGATTCGCGGCGCTGACCAACAAAGGCCGGCGCTCGGTCCCCACGCCGGGATCCACGACCACCACGTGCACCGTCTTCGGCGGAAAATACGCATACGCCGAGCCAATCGCCAGCGCGCCGTCGAGCAAATCAAAGGGCGTGACGTTGTGCGTGATGTCCACGATCGTCACGTCGGGATTGATCTTCAGGATCACGCCCTTCAGCGTGCCGACCAAGTGATCGTTCGTGCCGTAGTCCGTCGTGAGTGTGATGATCGCGTTGGCCAAGGGGCTCTCTTGTCAGCGAAAGTAGCGCGGCTTGGCACGTAACGCCACGCGTGCCGCACTATTTGACGCTAACGGAGGCAACCTTTTCCGTCAAGAATTCACAAGTACCGTGTTTGCTTAGTTGTCCACTACCCGTCGGTGAGAAAGGAGCGGCGCCTCGTTCACGATTCGCCTTGTTCGGGGGCGCATCCATGCCACTCCGGATCGGGGTAATGCGCGCGGCAGAACCACTGGCTGCAGCGCTCGCAATACTGCTGAGCGCCTCTATCGCAGGGTTCATCCACGCGCGAGATTCCCTGACAGGTGTGCTCCTGGGGCTTTACGGCTGTTGACGACATGGTTCCTCCTCGGCATGGGAGCTGCCTTGGAAGGGTGGTCTTATGCCGCCCAACTTGTTAGAACGGCATCAGCGGGTAGGTATCACCACTCCCACTTTGTTCACTCCACTGCACGCAATATACACCCGTCCGTCCACCGTTGCAGCCATATTGCGTACCGTTCCGCCCCCGGACGGAATATTTGTGCGCGCCATGGCCTCCGTTTTGGGATCAAAGCGCACCAGCGTGTTGGGCTGCACTCCGGACTCGCTGTACCAAACCATCCCGTCTGGCGTAATGGCTATGCCGTAGGGCTGCGATTTGGGGCCGCCCGGCGAGTCCCACATCTTTACTTCCCCGGTTTTGGGGTTTAGCCGTCCGAGGTGTCCACGCTCGAAGTCGGTGAAGTACACAAAGTCATGGTCATCAATGGCCATTCTTCGCGGGCGGACTCCTTCCGGCAGCGGGTACTCCTTGATCGCAAGCGTCTTGGGGTCAATGCTTGCCATTTTGTTAGAGAAGAACTCGCAGAAAAACGGGATACCCTGGCTGTTCACCTGTAATCCGTATGGATGCGACTTTGGCGTTGGCACGGTTACCAAATCAATCTTTCCGCTCCTCGGGTCCAGACGCCCCACGAAGTTCCCCGCTTGCACGGTGAACCACAGGATGCCGTCGCCATCGAAAGCCGCGGTGTGCGGGTCCTCGGCCTTCAGGTCCGGCATCTTGTATTCCTTCACCTCGCCGGTTTTGGGGTCGAGCTTGCCGATGTAGTGCGCGAAATTGCCGGTAAACCAGATGTTTCCGTCGGTGTCGGACACTAGGCCGTGCGGCCCGGAGTTGCCTACCTTCAGCGGAAACTCCTTGAAGGCCCCGGTGGACGGTTCCACGCGTCCAATCTTGTTTTGCATCTGCTCGGTGAACCAAAGCGCACCGTCCATCCCCACAGCCGGATCGTGCGGATGCGCGCCTTTGGTAGGCACATCCCACTCCTTGATGGTCACATGCAGCTCGGTTACGTCGTTCGCCGCGGAAGGCACTTCATGGATCGGCGAGTTTTCCTCGCCTTTTTCCGCCTTTGTCATTCCAACCGGAGCGACGCTTTCTGACATCGTGGAGAGGAGGAATCTACTCTGCTCTTCGCTCCTCCGGCTGTTTCCCGATGTGGCTCGCGATGCGATCACGCCTGCGGTACAGGCCGCCACCAGTATTCCAACGGCGCCAATCCCGCTAATGGTCGTCCAATTCGTTCTCATGACTGCCTCCCGGCCGGGCATTGGGCGAGAGGGGAAGCTTACTCCTGACAAGCGGCTTTTTGCACGTCGAAAGGTTGAGGAGAGAGCGCCCGATTCGGTCAGTTCTGTGCGGCGATAGGGCGAGACTCAGTAAGCCTCGCCAGCAAGCGGCGGGAGGACGGGCGTTATTTTCCCCCAACCCTGCTCCTTAGCGGTTTTCATGTCTTTGACAAGCTGGTCCGGCAGTTTTGCATTCAGACGCGGACGCCCAGGCTGGTTACCAAGCACCCAGGCAACTGCAGCAACCGTTTTCGACACCTGCTGTATCTCGCGAAAGTCAATCTTGTCCGGCGTATCGGTTGGCCGGTGGTAATCCACATGCAACCCATCACAGAAGAATGCGATGGGAATCCCCATTTTCGCAAAATTGTAATGATCGCTGCGGTAGAAGATGCGCTGGCCATTTGGTTTGGGTCCAAGATTGTCATGGGTGTCGTCCGGCGCGGTCACATCGTAAAAATGATTGAGCTTGAGTTTCTGATAGCCGTTGTTCACGGTTTCGATGGTTTGCTCGAGATCGTCGCTGCTGACGTTAGGACCGACCACAAGAACTTCTCCCGGACTCACCAGATAATGCGTGGGATTGGAGTCTACGGATTTCGGCGATTTGGTCCGGCCGATCATATCCATGTTGAGATTGGCAACCACCTTGGAGAGATCCAGCGGAGGAAATTCATTGAAGTATCGCGATCCCCACAGCCCTCTTTCCTCAC